>Ga0070700_100000707_pt1 | contig 16446 bp, 32 predicted proteins | sample KBSK5101metaG_FD_65456 | JGI IMG/M metagenome (GOLD analysis project Ga0070700, IMG submission 65456) | Corn, switchgrass and miscanthus rhizosphere microbial communities from Kellogg Biological Station, Michigan, USA - KBS K5-10-1 metaG | ecosystem: Host-associated > Plants > Roots >...
CGGGATCTCTATCTTCACGGCAGGGCCGTCATTCTCGGCCGTGCGCCGCACCAATTTGCGCACTTCGTCCGATCGTTTGCGGCAGAACTCGGCGTGCTCGACCAGGAAACGCCCGTTCTCTCGCCGTGAGATCTTTACTCCACACGTCCAGTCCGGGTCCTTGCTCGTCTCGCTTGGCTCTGTAGCCGCGAGGTCCCAGCCACGCACTGTGTCCACAATATCGGTCGGCATGGCGTCAAGGATTCCGACCTCGTTTCGGCGGAAAACCTCGCCCGCCATTGGCTTCACCTTCCAGTTGCCACCAAGGAGGCGTTCGCGCTCGACGCGCGACATCGCCATCAACTTTCCTCGGTAGGACGGGTCGGCTGTCTCCAGGATGACGTTTTCTTCCAACTTCCCGGCGATGAAGGTCAGGGAGTTGACCTGGCTAGCCGTAACCCCTGGGGCTTTGGTCATCACCTCATCACGGGTCTCCCCCCATACAATCTCGTCGCCGAGACGCGTGAAGTACCGAAGGACACCATCGCGCTCTGGGATCGGAAGCCCGTACTCGGGATTTGCCGGGTCCTGCTGGATCCACCACTCGATCAACTCCGCAACCCACGAATCAGCGTCGGGGTTGCAGGTGGCAAGTACATAGGGCCGGACGCCACACGTGGAACGGTTCCGGCTCTGCATGTACCAGAACATCTCGGCCGTGAAGTGCGTCAGCTCGTCGAAAATAAACAGCGGTACTTGGGCGCCGTGCCAGTCGTAAATGTTGTTGTGGTGCTCAAGGTGCGCCATTTTCACCTTGGCGCCTGATGGCCACTTCCACTCGAGGTCCTGCTCGTTGGGCGTCGCGCCGAGTAGTGGGTAGACCTTCCTGGCTTCGTCCCAAAGACCGCCAGGGTTTTTTACCTGTTTCGTGGTGCGCCTGAAGAACACCGCAGAAAAGTCATTCACGTCCATGTGGCGCGCGGCGGCCAGGGTCTCGCCGTAGCTCTTACCGCAACCAGCGGAGCCGCCGCCGATCACGATGTCGGCTTCGCTCGACAAAAACTTGGTCTGAAACCCGGGCTGCGGCCCGAGCGTCGTTACTTCGACGACCGCAGGCGCCGCCACATCACTTTTCCGGCGACGGCTTCACGTCGCGCCCGTTCGGCGGCAGCATAAGGACGACGCGTGCCGGGTTCAGCGCCGCGCCATTGGGCCCCGTCAGTTCGTGCCGCTGGCGCGGCTTGTCGTGACCGTACTCGATCACAATCTTGCCGGCCATGACATCAGCACCTGACCTCGCCAACGCTCCCATCTTGGCGTACCTCTCGATGATATCGGGGGTCAACTCTCGGCAACGTGTGACGAGGTCGAAGTTCTTCTTGGGCCGACCCGCAGGGTTGCCGGTCTCGCCCTTTGAAAAGGGCCGACCTCGCGGGCGCCGCTTTGCTGATCCGTCACTGTTCTTGCCAGCCCGCGTTGCGCTCATCGTGTTACACCATCACCTTCGCGGGGCGATTCCCGATCCGCCCCTCTCAAGTGTTTCCGTATGTCGTAACGCCTCTCTCGGTTGGGCGTCTTCGTCGTCATCATCGTCGAGGCCTGGCCGGTATTCCGGCCGCCCCTCCACGCTGAACCGCACGCTCATCCCGCCCGGGTGGTCGGCGTGGTGGTCACGCATCTGGCGACGGCAGAAATCGTCCAGCATCCCCCGGGTTGGCCATGCGGCGAAAATGGCGACCGCGCTTTCACCGGCCCTGCGCTGCTCGCGACACCAGCCGCATTCGAGGGTGACGATGATATTCACCGGCTCACCTCGTCGTGCCCGACCGCCAACTCCCCGCGTGCCACCACAGCGTGGCCATTTCCGCCTAGGCTCGGTGTAACACGCTCTTTCGGCGTCAAGCCGGCCACGGCGCGGGCGCGCGCGAGCTCGTTCACCGTGAGCCCCGCTGCGGCGGCCAGGGCCTCAAGGGCTGCTCGGTCGGCCTTGGTGACTCGGAACGACACCGGCGGCACCCCGCGCACCATGCCGAGCCTTGGCCGTGCCGCCATGCGGTCATGCCTCGGCTTTGACCAGGGTGAACGGCGGGAACTCGGCGGTGATGGGTCCCTCCCATTCCTTGCCTGGCTCGCCAGTTTCAGCGAACCAGACGCAGCGAATCAAGGTCGACCCAACCACGTGCACGGTCATCTTCGGGCCGCCGGTCTTCAGACGCACGACATCCCCCACTGCCAGATCGGTCGGCATCGCTGTCCCCCTCGGTCGGTCCTTCGGTTCGTCGGTCACGCTCACCTAGGCAAGGTGTTACACAAGTCCGGCCGCGCCTAAAAATGCGCTACCTCTGTTTCTTTAGACCGCGCCGCATGACCTTTGACGCCTCAGCCTCCACTTGGCTGACCCGCATCCAGCTCATGTTCATGAGAGCGCCGACTTCCCCTTGGGTCAGCCCGTCTTCGGTCGCGGCAATAGCCGCCCGTAGGGAACAGGTCTCGCCCATCTGATCCACGTCCAACCCAGGGAAGTTGTCGCGGATGGCCCCAGTGACGGGGTCCACCTCGAGCTTCAGGTGATGGCGGCAAGAAACCCATGGGCACGGGCCTGGCTGGCAGTCACCATCTACCCCGTTGCCGTGCTGCGGGCGGTGGTACTGCCCGGCGGCGATGAGGTCGTTCATTACCCGGGCCATCTCCGCGCGCTCGTGCAACGTCAGCCGCTTGGGCAGGCGAAACCGCTCCTGATCTTGGGCGTCGTTGATGACCTTGAGGGCGTGTGTCCGGGCCCGCCCACCGCGATACCTCGACCAGAGGCGCCAGTCCTCGGCCGCCAGTTGGATGGGCTTGGGGGGCGCAGCCGGGCGCCGGCGGCGCGGGACCGCGGCGCGAACAACAACCGTGATCCCCAGGAACCCAAAGCACTGCTGCCCCGCGCGCCGCACCACCGCCGGTTCTGGCGGCAGAGGCGGCAGTAGCACCAGGGCACCCATGGCCAAGGTTCAGCCTCCCTTTTCCTCGGAGGCTTCAGATTCTTTGGCGCACGCCGCGCAGCACTGGCGCCCGCTACCCGCAAAACAGTCCAGATCTGCTTCCGCCCAATAGCCGAGGTGCGATCCGCAGAAGTACCCCGTGCAGCCGTAGCAGAGGTATGAGAGGCCGCGATCAATCTCAGCGCTGCATTCGGGATGGTTGCAGACGTCGGGCACGCCATATCCACGTTGCACGCCGCCGATTTCGTAGTGGGCGTATCCCATGGCCAGCCGTCAGCCTCCCTCCGGAGCGAGAGCGGAGACCATCTCCCAGTTGTCGGCGAGGACATCGGCCGCGCTGATCGGGTAGGTTGCGGTTGGCATCGAGGCGAACACGAACGCCCCGCCGCTGATCCTGATTCCATATCCCTTGAGCACGTACATTTGCCAGGATCGGCGCCGTACCATCCCGCCGGCGCGCATGCACTCCAACGCCCGCGAGAACGACCAGGGGCCTCCCAGTGAGTCCACCGGGTTGGTTGCGGGGTCGACCGCCATCACTCGGCCGACCCTTTCCCCGTGGCCGGTGCCTCCAGCGGAACCGCCAGAATCGCCTCGACCACCGCCTGTGACGCGCCGGCCGCCTTTGCTGCCTTGGCCGCCCGCTCTCGCAGGTCCCGCAGTTTCGGCGGTATCAGCGCGGACAAAATCTCCTCGCACTGCTCGGCGATGGTTCTGGTCTGGCGTGGCGTGTGTCCGTTGGTGGGGATTGCTGCTGCGGTCATGCGGCTTTCTTCCTTTCGATTTTCTTGGGGGAGTTCGGCCACGTCTTCATCGGTGCGACGCCAGGCATGCGGGCCACGGCGGCGCGGTTCGGTAGGCGGCTGGCGGGGTCGGGCGGCACAAACGGAACGTGAGGCGTGACGTAGCCAGGTGCGGCTTGACGGACCATCTCGCAATCCGAACATGGGAGGCCGTCGGGGAGCGGCGCGGGCGCCTTCACGGTCCAGCCAGCAGCGCGGCGGGCGGTCACGTGCTCGGCGCAAAGCCAACGGTGGGTGGTGATCCCGCTGGTGATTTCGTAGACGTGGACGGCGCTCACGGCTGCCCTCGCATGCTCTCACCGGCCACCGCGAACCACCGGCCAGCCCCTCGGATTCGGTCGGTGATGCGCGCGCCGTAGCGCGCCTTGAACGCCTCGACGTCGAGGTTCGTGGTGATGACGGTCGGCCGCAAGTTCGCGATTCGGTCCGACACGGTCTCGTCGAGAACCGCCAGGAAGTTGCCCTTGGTGTCGTTGAATTCCTCCCCCAGGTCGTCGATCACGAGCCGCGAAGAGAGTAGTAACCTGTCCATGGCGGTATTGTCGTACCGCTCCCACCGGGACAGCCGCGCCGAAGACACGAACAGCGGGTCACGGGGGCCCGTTGGTTCGAGCTCTGGCTTGTTCGGCCACTTGCCATCCAGAAGCCACCAGCACGCCGCCAGAGTCTTCCCGCGTCCGATCGCGCCCGCCAGAACCAGAGCCCGGAAGTCGCCACGCATGACCTCGGCGAGCGCCTCGGTGTCCCGCACCGGGCCGGTAATCGCCGCCAGGAACTCTTGCGGGACCATCGTCGCTTGCCGGCGGACGACTTCCCCGGCCGCTGCCTTCTTGCGCGCCTCGGCCGCATCCGCGTCGCGGTCCGCCCGGATCTTGGCGTCGTGGGCCTCGATTTCCTCTGGTGACATTTCGGAAAACCGTTTGAATTGCGGACTATTCACAGCTTTTGGACTCCTGAAACGGTGTGGTCGAACTGCTCGGCGCGTGCGTGGCCTACCCGGACGTTCGTCGGGGGCGGAGAACCACGGGCGCCCGGGGATGGGATGGCCTTCGGAGCGAGCCCATGAACGGCCTCGAGCAGGTTGCCGAACCGGGAGCGCCACCGGCCGAAGGCCAGAGCCGAGTCGTCCAGCAGTTTCTGGTCCGACCTGGCGTCCTCCCAGAACCGCCGCATCGTCGCGGACACCTCGTCTCGGTCGTGCCCAGCGACCGCCTCTTCGGCCTCTCGGATCTTCTGCGGGTCCGACCGCGGCTTCGCCCAGTCGATGGACCCGCCTACGACGTCGGTGCGCGTCTGGGCGAACATCGCAGGCAGGTCGAGGTACCGCCGTGCAGGTGGTGCAGGTATGGCTGGCTCTGTGGTGGCGGGATCGCGCGCGGAACCCACCCCAGAATTCAGAGGACCAGAAGACCCGGACTCGGATCCGGACAGAGCCGGAGCGCGGTCGACCTTTTCCCGAGCAGTACCGGAGCCGTCGCGTAATGTCGCGAGGATGTCGGCTTCTATCGTACCTACAGGCGCCGGTATGTCCGACGCTGCCTCGTTCCTATGCGGGTTCTGGTACCGGTGGAAGTTCCTGATCTGAATGTACTTTCGTCCGTCGCCACCAACGTACCGTAGGATGTGCCGGCGCCCGGAGAGCTCGTCTAAGAGCGCGTCGAGGTCGACCTGTTCGGTCGGCATGATGGCGAGCTTCAGGCGAAACGGAGCATCACGAAGGCGGCCGGCGCGGTCCGCGTGGCAGGGTAGGTATGCCCATAGGTACTTGGCCGCCAGTGACATCGTGGCCACGTCCTCGTCGCACGGCGCGGCCGGGTTGATGCTGCGGGTGCGCGCCACGCTACCCACCCCCCATGGCAACGGTCGCGCCGTCGTCCGAGATCGTGACAAGGCACCCCGGTTCGCCGTTGTGAAGCGGCTTCGACGACGCGAGCATCCAGTTGTCAGTCCAGTGGTTGACGAACTTCCATCCGTCGCCTCGGATGACACCAGCCGCGACGAGTCCATCGCAGATCGGTTTTCGACCTCCGGCGGCAATGTTGTCTGGATCGCGTCGCTTGTCGCGTTCCAGCCATTCGAAGTACATGGAGACCTTCCCAGGGAACCGCGGCAGACGCGCCTGCTTGGCCAGCGCCCAGACGGTATCGGTCCACGCGGCCTTGAGTTTCGAGTAGCCGGTCCCGGAGCCGCCTGCGCCTTTGGCGGCGTCGATCCAGTCGTTCAACGACGGCAGCGGCCCCGGGATCCACAGTTGCGCGGTCATCCGAAGAGACCTCGCTGCGCGGGCTCGAACGTTCGGCCGGTGGCGATGAGCTTGCGGCTGCGCTCGGCCTTCGGTGTCGACGCGAGCACCATGAACTTCCCGTAGGTGTCGCGGAAGAAAGGTCTGAACGTGAACCAGGCATACTCGGTGTTGTCGCTGCCATCGTTGCGGAATGCGGGTCGGTCGGGCAGCACGTAGACGCTGGGCACGCGGCGCCGTAGGAAGGGCGCCCTCTCATCCGAGCCGGCGAAGTTCAGGCGCAGCAGGTAGGCGTGGAAGGCGTTGGGGTACAGGTCCAGGGCTCGTTCGATGAACTCTTGGGCGAGCGCGTAGGGCGGGTTTCCGATTACGACAGCCGGCTCGTCGCGACGGGCCTCCAGGTCGAAGGTCAGGAAATCACCGATGATGACCTCCGAAGAGCAGTCCTCCAGCGTCTGGCGCTCCTCGGGACGAACCTCGATGGCAAGCCAGCGGACGTCGGTGCGGCGCGCGTTGACGGCGCGGACGACGGCGCCGTTTCCGGCGCTCGGCTCGACCCACAGGCCGCCCGGCGGGTCCCAGGCCTCGAGCAGTCGATCGACGGCCCATGAAGGGGTTGCGTAAAAATCCTCGGGCCCGCCGAGGCGGGGCCCGCGCCCGGTGGCGCTCACGCTCCACCTCCCTGCGCCGACTCGTTCTTGGCCTTCCAGTACTCGCACTGGTCCGGCTCGTGCGGCATTGAGGACACGCCGCAGTGAGGGCACAGGTCGTCGCCCGCCTCGGCCCCCTCGTGGGCCCCAGCCGACCACCACGCGTGAGCGATGCGGACCGGATCCTCCTCGACCCAGACGTCGCCGCAGGCCGGGCAGCACATGAGGTTGCAGTCGGCCTCAGGGGGGCGGCCGTCGTAGGCCTCGCGCTTCGCGAAGGGGGTCACGACAGTGGCGCCACAACCCGGGCAGGCGGGGGCGTTGTGCTGCGGCTTCGGGGTGGTGCTCATTGATCGTCATGCCCCGCTAAAAGACCGAGCTGCGACGGCTCCCGCCACTCGGTCGAGTTGGCCGCCGCCGCGCAACGAGCCTTCGCTATGTCCGAGTACTCTTGCGTGAGTTCGAACCCGATTCCGCGGCGTCCGGTGTTCAAGGCGGCGACGATGGTCGTGCCGCTGCCGGAGAATGGATCGAGTACTACCCCCCCCCGTTGGCACACCTTCACAACGTCCGCCATCAGCGGCGTTGGCTTACCGGTCTGATGAAATTTGTCGTCCTGCAGGACGGAGTGACGAAACACGCCGGGCAGGCACCCGACCACCTTGCCGACGTCTTCGTCCATTGGGCCGTTCGACGCCCAGACGATGTACTCGCACTGCGACCGAAAACCGCCCACGCGCGGGCGCGTCCCTTCGGTCTTGTCCCACACGGCCACGCCGCGCCAAACCCAGCCTCCAGCCTGGACCGCGTCCGTCACGACCGGGAGCTGCCTCCAGTCGCTGAACACGCACAGCGGCGCGCCTGGCTTCGCCACTCGAGCGGCCTCTGAAAGCCACAACACGCACCAGTACTCGAACGACCTTTGGTCGCGGGTGTCTCCCGAGAAATCCGGGCGCTGCACTTCCACGCCGGTTTGCACATACTTGAGGCCTGTTCGCCCGGACCGGTCGCCTCGGAACTGTCCGCCGCTTGAATACGGAGGGTCCGTCACGACCGCATCGACAGACGCGCTTGGCAGTCCCTGCAAAAGAGACAGGGCCTCTCCGCGTTCCAGGTGCCAGCGCTCGGTACCGGCAAGCACGGCAGCGGCGCTCACGGCTCCCCCCATGGCCGCTCGACCCCGTCAGTCGCGGGAGGCGGCGGCTCAAGTGGCACCAACAGCGTCACCTCCGTCGTGTCAACCAGCCCAGTGCGGTCGGGGTGCGGGTCCCACGTTTCGCCGTGGTACCAGACGACGGCATGCATGCGTCCGCGATGGCTGTTGCCAGCGAGAATTCCGAACACGCGCTTCGCCTCTGTTAGTTCCAGCCAGTCTCGACCGACGCCAACGGTGACGAACTGGAACCCGCGCGCCGCCGCCCAGTCGTTCGCTTGTGCCATCCAATCGCCCGGCAGCGAGCAAAAGTTCGGGACGTCCTTGATGGGCATGTGTAGCAGCGTTGCCACGCACGCCGCGAAGCAGTTGCCATCATTGCCGAATGTGGTTTGCGACACGCCGGTCAAGGCGTCACCTCGTAGGGCCGCTCGACCCCGTCAGTACCGACGGTCAGGATTTGGAGGCGCCTCGGGGCGGCGGCTGCCGCGCGTGCTGGTGCCGCCGCCACGAGGGCCTCGGGACCTACGGAGTGTCCCGCGCGTTGAACCAGTGCATGGCTCGCCTCCGAATCTAGCACGCCCTGGTTGAACGCGCGCCTGGCGCGGGCGATCTGCTCGGCGACCCTCAAGGCGCCGCCTCCAGGTCAGCAACGGGGAAGTGAACGAGCTGGGCCTTCTTTTGCCAGCTGCACCCCGCCCAGAGCGACTCGGGATCGCCCTGGAGGTACAGCTCCTCCACCGTCAGAAGCGGCGCGCGGGGGTGCGCGCGTAGGCGCAGGCGGTCGCCGAGATTGACGGTCGGCGCCATCAGGCGGCCCTCCGTCGGCGATCGGGCTTCCGGTCGCGCGGGCGCGATGGCATCGCTCCCACCAGCGCCTGGAAGTCCTCACGGCCGAAGCACTGGAGGATCTCGATCGGCGCGTCACCCATCCATCGGATCAACGTGATCGTGTCGCTGACCTTGTCGTAGTGGGCGCGCAGCTCGTTGCCGTTCTTCCCGCGCCCCACGACGACACTGCCCGCCTTGTCCAGGAAATGGCTCATCCGTCCCCCCGTAGCTCGCGCGGCAGCCGCCACAGCTTCTGGAGCCCGCGCACGGCCACCGGCGTGGGCAAGCGGCGCCGGTCCTCGAGGACCCAGCCAAACCGCCCGAAGAACCAGGGGCTCCGGTGGTGGGGCGTCCGGTCGGCGTCGGCATCGTCGATGAACCCCGAGACGACCGCCGTCCCGATGATCGCCCCGCGCACCTGAAAGTGCGGCCACTTCTCCCAGGCATCGATCGGGTTGATGCCGATCCGCCGAAGGATCTCCTGCGCTCGCAGCCAGTCCTCCTCGTCGAACTTCTTCCCTGCGTGGATCGCGATGCGCTTCCCAATGATCCACGTTGGCGGCGGCCACCCGCGGTTCTCGATCGGCTTGTGCGCCAGCACGATCGACGCCCACGGGCAGGTCAGCGTCAGCGCGAAGTCGACACCTTCGACCACGGTCAAGACGCCTCCAGCTTCTCTCGGGCCCGCTGCAGCACGGGACCGATGACGGCCCAGTCCATTTCGTGGCCGAAAGCCATCACGGGAGGCGTCTCCAGGGGATGCAGGATTCGAGCGCTTGCGCTCGTCTGGTTGTGCTTCTCGACGACCGTCACCGCCGTGTTGGAGAGCACCGGCGACCGATGGAACCGGCCAGCCGGGAACCGGTACGTGTTGCCCGCCTCGATCACATGCGCCGACCGGAGGACGCCGAACCGTCCAGGCAGCGGCTCCGTGGGGCCGTGGTACGCGTTCTCCTTCGCCGCCCGCGCGTGCGTGAGCTTGAGCATCGCCCAGTCCCCCGCGTCGTTGCTGACGGGGATGATCTCCTCGTGAGCCACGGCTCCGACCAGCACATGCGAGACGAGATCAAAACGGTGGTCGTGGATGTCGCCGCTCACGTCCATGCCAGGCTTGAGCAGCGCCCGGTCCCAGACGTGGACGCGCACCTCGGGCTCGGCGTCCTCGGCAACGTAGCCCTGCAACACGCCGATGCCGTGGTGCCGCCATTCCAGCGTGGGAAACAGCGCCAGCACCATCGCCTTGAGGGCCGCGACGCTCCTGTTCCGTTCGATCGTGGTCATTTGCATCACGCGCCCCTCCCACTCTCGTTCGCGATCTCCAGCAGCACGTCCGCGTGGCACGGCGCGCCAGGCTTGCACCAGCAGGCGAGATCCTTTCCGCGCAGCTGCTCACGCACGTAGGCGATGCTGTGCGCCTCCGGCCATGCCAACTGGCGGTAGAGGTCAACGGCCTCCTGGACCGTCTTGACCACGCGACCGAGGGTGTTCGAGTGAACCCCCACCTTCCAGCGATTCCCCCACAGCGTTGGCCGTCCGACGTAGACCGTGTTAGGGGGCATGCGCCATCCCTTCGTGCGGCGGCGCTGGATGCGCTTCGGCGAGACGGTCATCGCCTCACCGCAGGAGTAGTGCAGACACAGCGATACCCGCCGCTGCGAATCAACGTTGGCTCGCCGCCGTCAGGACAATGCCGGTGGGCGCAGTCGACGGTGGCCACTAAGACGTACACAAGGACGCCTACGACAAGGGCCGCTAGGACCAGACCAAAGAGATGCCGACTCATGTCGCAGCCTCTTCCCAGTCATTGGCCAGGACGTCTTCGGCCTGCAGGTCAAACCTCAGACGTGGCCACACCTCAGGTTGAATTACGGTCCACCAGAATTGGCCGTCGCGGACGCTGACCGCTATCACCCAGGCCTTTCGCCGTACTCGACCGCCCGCCTTCATGCAGTCGAGCGCTTGGGAGAACGTCCAGGGGCCCGTGTGGGTTCCGACGGGATTCGCAACGGCGGCCATCAAGCGCCTCGCCTGTTTCCGTGGGAGAGGTAGCGGCTAGTCGCGAGCGCGATCATCTCGTCGGCCCACTCTCGGCGCTTCGCCTTCGACCAGTGACGCGCGAAACCGTTCGTTGATTGGCCGTCGGTCCATTCGCGGTGACACCTCCAGCACATCGGAAAGGTCAGGTCGTCGTCGCACTTCATGGACGTTCCTGGCGTCGGGCCTTCGTGGCAGGCCTGCGTTGGGTAGTCCGCCGTCGGCTCGCGATCGCAGCGGTAGCAGGGCTGCAGGCGGCACCAGCGACGACGTGCTTCGTTGTTCTGCGGCTTGTCCAGGCGGCGCGGTGGCTTCGCCTTGATGCCCCAGCGGCGCGCCCGAAGCCTGGTCTTCCGGAGAAGCGGCTGGCGCTTCTTTTCCGGCCTGACCGGCTTCGGGTATGCAAACGCTGCCGCCACGGGCTACTTCTCGGGCGTCCCGTAGAGCGTGGTGAGGTCGGTCTTCGTCGTCACCGCCGCGACGCTCTCCTTGATTGCGTCGTCCCAGACCTCGTCCAGCCGCTGCGGCTGCAGCGTCCACTTCACCTGACCGCCGGCCACTTTGTAACGGAGGCGGACCGGGATCTGATACGGAGCGCCACCCAGGAAGACCGGGATGCCGATCGCGAAGCCGCCGGGCACCTTGACCGGCGCGCCGTCCGCCCCGGTGTGCGTCTCGCCAAAAGCGATCTGCGCCTCGCCAGTGCCGATGTTCACCTGCTGCACCACCCGATGGTCGGCATGGACCGTCAGCCCGCGGGACAACTCCATCAGACCCTGGGGGCTCGCCGGCTTGATCCCCAGCTGGCGGCAGAACGCGGCCAGCGTGCCCTCGCCTTCGAGCTTCAGCGACGACGGATCCAGCACGTCCATGATCCGGTTCTCGAGGAACTCGGCGAACTCGACCTGCCCCAGTCCGTCCAACGGCTTCCCCGTCCAGGCCTTCCATTGGTCTGACACCGGATACCGATAGATCGCCTGGTGCTGGCCGAACCGCGGAGTGCCTTCCGGCCCTGCCTTGTTGTAGTCGAAGACGCAGATCAGCTTGGGGTCGCGGCGTTCGGCGACGTCGGCGAAGATCACCGAGTCCCCGTCCTTCGACCGGTTCACCTGCGCCACGAAGCTGTCGACCGTCGTCAGCGTAGATGTGCCGCGCTTGCGCTCCGGGGCCGGTCGCATCTCGTCGATGAACGGCTTCAGCGACCGCAGCTCGCGGCCCGTGGGGATCGAGACGACCGCGGGACAATCCGGCATCCCTTCCGGAAGATTGTCGTCCGTGAAGACGACGGGCTGAACGCCGCCCAGCCGCGCGGCCGCCTCCAAGATGGCGGCGTTCTCGCTGTCCTTGAAATGGTTGTGCACGTCGTTGGCCATGGCTCACACCTCCTTCGGCGTCTGCTGATCCGCGAGGTCGCGCGCCTTGCGCCCCGGGCTGGGGACCTCGCGCGGCCGCAGCTGCAGCTGGCGCGTGTCGGTCGGCGAGAGGTTCCCGCCCTTCGTCATCCAGAAGACCGCTGGCGTGGTCGGACGCTTCGGGGCCTTGGTCTCGATTGCGTAGGCGACGGCAACCGTCTGATTGACGTCCGCCGTGATGTTGATCGAAAGGGACAGCTTCCCCTTCGCCTTCGTGCGGGACAGCACCGCCGTCTCCTGCAGGCGCTTGCACAGCTCGTGCAACTGGTAGCTGCCTTCGCTTTCAACCTCTCCGTCGGAAAGGGCGCGGAGGAAGGTCAAAAAGCTGCGCGGCCCCTCCTCCTTCGGTGTCTGCTGGTCGTTCTCTTGCTCGTCGTCCTGCGGTACCCCTGCGGTTGCCATCAAGTTGCCCTCCGTGGTGTGAAACCGGCCCGTGCCGGCGGTGTTCAGTTCAACGCTCGTCGCCGGTCGAGATCAGGCCGTTCTCCGTCGCGCCGCAGGCTTCCTGCCGGGCGCCGGCGTCTTCGCCTTGGCCGCCTTCCTCACGACGCCCATCCGCCGCCGAAGCATCGTGTCCCGGTAGAGCCTTGCCCGGAACTTCATCTGCGCCGTGAACGCCGTCGACACGTTCATCCCCATCAGCCGGGCGACGTCTTCGTACCGAATGCCGGTCTTTCGGAGCCGCCAGCACGCTTCCTGTCGTGCGGACCTGACCACCTTGGCATCGGCGCCTTCCGCCTCCCCTCGAATCTGGTCGACCGTGAGGCCGTAGATTCGGGCAACCTCCGACACGAGCTGCTGGCAGGCCTCCGTGACCGCCGGTGACGCCTCGACAGCGATTCGTCCACCGGAGTTGCCGAAGCGCTCGGCGGTGATGATCGTCTCTATGGCGATCGCCAGTCCGTGGCGCCTGCGAGTCTTCTCGAACATCGCCAAGTAGCGGTCGACATCGGCTCTGGTGAGCGCCTTCATCGGAGACCCCCGCAGCTCAGCGACATCACGACCGCGGCCAGGGCGATGAGCGTCAGGATCCCGTCGACCATCTCCCGGCGGTCGGCGCGGCGAATGGCGGGCGTCATGACCGCACCGTCCGGCGCACCGCCCAAGCCACCGCCCATCCGCCGTAAGTCACAACGGCGAAGACCAGCAGCACGGCGTCTGCCGTGGTGAATGAAAAATAGGCGCTCATGGCCGCGCCTTTCGCGCACGCCTTTTCGCCGCTGCCTTCGGTCGACGCTTCGCGCCCAGCGGTTCAGGCGACCCCTGAACGACCGGCGGAGCCGGAGGCCATGACACCGCCGCGCCCGCCACTGGCTTCCCTTTGCGGTCGACCTCCCAGCACGGAAGCGCAACCCTCGGTGCCTTCACCTTCTCGGGGTACGAGCCATCGGGATGCACTGCCATTTCGGCCACCAGCACCACGCACGCCACGTACCGCCGGTCGGACTGCGGAGCCCGGTCGGCGAAGAAGTCGGCATGGCCCGGCGACGGCGAGAAGTGGAGGCCGCCACCGCATTCACGTTTGCCGCCGTCCCAGTCCGGCGCAGCGGGCGTCGCCCCGGGTTCGTACGCAAACCCCCTCTGATGCGTGCGGAAGTGCTTGTCGACGACCTTGAACAGAAGGGCGTGACCGTCCTTGACCTCGACCCCGAACCAATCGCACCAGCCCTGCGCGGTGGAAATGTCCCGGCGCTGGATGAACCCGCCGCCCTCGATCGTCGGCGTCCCTCCCAGGATGACGATCGCAACGGTCGCCGCGGCGATGACCCTGACGGCCCCCCGGATCGCCAACTGACAGAGCCCCCACGCCACGACGTGCGGCTGGGAAGACTCCCACGCCACGACGTGCGGCTGGGACGACTCCCGCGCCTCGACGTGCGGCTGGGACGACTCCCGCGCCTCGACGTGCGGCTGGGACGACTCCCGCGCCTCGACGTGCGGCTGGGACGAGTCCCACGCCACGACGTGCGGCTGGGACGAGCCCCGCGCCACGACGTGCGGCTGGGACGAGCCCCGCGCCTCGACGTGCGGCTGGGACGAGCCCCACGCCACGACGTGCGGCTGGGACGAGCCCCACGCCACGACGTGCGGCTGGGACGACTCCCGCGCGATCAGCCGCAGGATCGTCTTGCCGAGCACCTCGATGATCGGGCGCGCCGTGCCCGAGGTTTCCAGGCGGATGTCGCCTTCGAGAACCACGGCGCGGTCCCCCGCGGCGATCGCTGCGTCAAACTCGGCTTGGTTACGGACCTCCCGACGCCCGTTCATTGCGCCCTCCGGGCCCGCGCGCGCTGGGCGCATCGGACGAGCAGCTGGCCGGCGGCGCACAGGGACCGCCAGGAACGGTTTGCCAGCGCGGCCTCGCGGCACTGGCGGCATTCCCGGGCGTGCTCGCGGAGGGCCACCGCCGGCGGCGATTTAGGAGAAACGGAGGCGGCGAACTCGACCACCGCGAAGGCAGTCAAGACGCCACCGCCGCGCTGACGTGCCGCCAGGTCTCGCCGGCCAGGATGCGGCGAATGCAGCGGGGCCCAACGCCCCAGTCACCGGCGATTTCCTCCGGGCCCCCACCGGCGGCGGCGCGCGCCCGGATCGCAACGATGTCCTCGGCGGTCAGCTTGGCGTTGCCGTTCCGCTCGCCGAGCGCCGTCCTGCCCGCGTCCTCGCGGTCCTGGACGTTGTCGGCGATGGTGCCCGGGGTCAGGTGGCGGCCGTTGCAGCATGCACGCGAGGTGCAGACGCGGGCGTGCCTGGCGACCTCACCGTCGCCAAGGCGGCGCCCAAGCTTCAGTTCCAACGCGAACCGGTGCGCGCGGACGCGGGTTCCGGTGTCCGGCCAGAAGTCGCCGTATCCGTCGCGGTCAAGCGCCAGCGTCCAGGGGTGGCAGGACAGCGGTCCCGCAGAAGCGTCGACGTGCGAGAGAAAGCGCTCGACGACGCCCGCGGGATACCCAGCGGCAGCACCGCGGTGCAGTCGAATCGCTGCCTCCAGGACCGTCTGACCGTCGGCGCACATGCGGCCGACGCAGAACTCGCCGAGGTCGGCGACGGCCAGCGCCTCGGAGCAGGTGGCACAGACACGTGCGTGGGCGCGGAGGAGCTGCTCGGACGCCGAAGCCGCGTCCGTGGTGACCTGGGCCGCCGCTACCGAAACCGACCTGTCGGGTGGCGGCTCCTGTTCTGCGGCCTGCTCTCCCCTAACCCCTTGTGTCGGTTCAGTTAATCTTCGACATAATCGCATCGTATCAACCCCCGATCGCGCTAGCTAGACGTCGAGCGCTCGACCCTGCCCCGGTCTGCACACGCCACTGATTTGCGGACCGATGGCTGATGCTCCCTCGAAAGGGCGGGGACAGAGGCAGGGTGGAACGCTCGAAGGTTCATCGGTCCGCAATTTGACGGGTAACAGAATCGTTGCTTCGCAGTCAACACCCGTTCTCACGAAATCATTAGAAAAAGCGCGAAATGTGTAGCGTAGTGGGGACATGTAGGGAAGTTTCGGTAACCGCGTTGGGTAGCGGCCGTTACTCTTCCGGCGGCATCTTGGACCCCGGTGCACGGTGCGGTGGCCGCCGGATGGCATCGTGGATCTTCGCGTGCGCGGCATGCAGGTCCGGCTCCCTCGTGGTCAGGTAGGTCATCGTCGTCTCGATCGACGAGTGCCCGAGCAGCGCGGAGATTTGGGTTATTGGGACTCCCTCCCGAGATAATCGTGATGCGAAGGTGCGGCGCCCGTCATGACCGCGCACCTTGCCGTCGCCGGGCGCGGCCTTGATCCCGAGCGTCTCGCGCACGTGGACCATGCCCATCTCGAACCTCGAGGCCGAGACCGCGTGGCCCTTCTTGTACGGGCTCGGGAAGAAGAACGGCGATCCCGCCTGGACTGGAAGTCTGGCCAATCGCTCGATCACTCGTGGCGTGATCCACGTGACCCGCGACTTTCGCGTCTTGGTTCCGGTCCACCAGAGGTGCACGCGCCCGGTCTCGAGGTCGACGTCCGCCCGCCGCAGCGTGCGCATCTCCCCCGGGCGCATCCCGGAATCGTTGATCCCGACGAAATATGCGCCGAATTCCGGATCGTGCACGTCGGCATAGGCCAAGACGCGCTCGATCTCCTCCTCGCTGTACTCGGTCTGCCGCTTCGGCCGCCGCGGCTCCTTCTGCACGCGGAGCAGCGGGTTCACGGCGAGGCGATCGTCGCGTACGGCCCAGTTGAACATCGCCATGGTCCGCATCAGCATGAGGTTCCGGAAGGTCACCCCCACAGTCCCCTCGCGGATCGTCTGGTCCCGGAAATCCGTCCAGTGGAAGGGGCGGATGGAGGTGATCAGAATGTCGGGGCCACTGAAGGCAACCGG
>Ga0070700_100000719_pt1 | contig 16343 bp, 13 predicted proteins | sample KBSK5101metaG_FD_65456 | JGI IMG/M metagenome (GOLD analysis project Ga0070700, IMG submission 65456) | Corn, switchgrass and miscanthus rhizosphere microbial communities from Kellogg Biological Station, Michigan, USA - KBS K5-10-1 metaG | ecosystem: Host-associated > Plants > Roots >...
GGTGCCGAAGGGGGGACTCGAACCCCCACGAGTTGCCTCACACGCCCCTCAAACGTGCGCGTCTGCCAGTTCCGCCACTTCGGCATGAAGTGAGTTTAGAGGGCTCGGCTATTATAGCCGTTCCGTTTTCAAAAACCGCTACCTGCTTGCAGCGGGTGATGCTGCCGGCGCGGCCGGTGAAGACTGCTGCGCCGGGGTCGGTGTGGGTGTTGCCACCGGTGCGCTCTCAGGTACTGACTGCAACACTGATCGTGAGCTATTCAAGATTGGTAAACCCAGCGCGAGCGCAATCAACATAAACGCTACGGCTGCTCCGATCGTGATCTTCGCCAAAAGGCTCGCTGTGCCGCGCGGTCCGAAAGCAGTGCTCGAGAGTGTGTTAGAAAAGAGAGCACCCGCATCCGCCTTGCCCGGCTGCAAAAGTATCACCACCACCAGCACCAGGCACGACAGAATGAACAGTGTATAAAGAATATAAGTTAACAAAACGTACTCCTAATAAAACTCAGCGATTGTAATTCACAATCTCAGCAAAACTCTCTGCTTTCAAACTCGCGCCACCAACCAACGCGCCATCGATGTCCGATTGCTTCATCAGCCCCGCGATGTTGTCAGGCTTCACCGAACCGCCGTAAAGAATTCTCAACGCCTCGCCAGCCGCCGTGCTGTGCCTTTCCGCGAAAACGCGCCGGATAAACGCATGCATTTCCTGCGCTTGCTCCGGCGTCGCTGTACGTCCAGTGCCGATGGCCCAGACCGGCTCGTAGGCGACGATGATACGGTCGAGATCCGAGGCTGTCAACCCGCTGAGACCGCCGTTCAACTGTTGTGACACCACGCTTTCCGCACTTCCCTGCTCTCGCTGATCGAGCGTCTCGCCTACGCACATAATCACCGTCAAACCACTCGCGATCCCCGCGTGCGTCTTCTTATTAACTTGGTCGTCAGTCTCACAATAAAACTGCCGGCGCTCCGAATGACCCACAATCACATAACGCGCACCCACGTCGCGCAGCATAGACGCCAGCACCTCACCCGTGTGCGCACCTTCTTTTGTCTCCGTCGAACAATCCTGGCCGGAGACACGAACGTTAGAACCTTCAAGACGATCGGCGACCGTTTTGAGCGCGGTGAAAACCGGTGCGATCACCACTTCACAGTGATTCGCATTGGCGACCAGAGGCCTCAAAGCGAGCGCGGTATCAACCGCCTCACCGACAGTCTTGTACATCTTCCAGTTTCCGGCGATTACAGGTTTGCGCATGGTTATGTTTCGTCGGTGAGCGCAGAGACTCCAGGCAATTCGTCCCCGGCGAGAAATTCGAGCGTGGCGCCGCCGCCAGTTGAGATGTGCGTGATGCGATCTGCGACGCCGGCGCGCGTGACTGCGGAAACAGAATCGCCGCCACCGACGATCACCGTCGCGCCGCGATCCGCTGCTTCCGCAACTGCGCGAGCGACACCAATCGTTCCCTGGTCAAACGGCGGTTCTTCAAACACGCCCATTGGACCATTCCAGATGATCAGGCGTGCGTCCCGCAACGCCGACGAGAAATGGTTCACGGTTTCAACGCCGATGTCCATGCCGACGAGACCGATGTTAGTAAACTCGATGGGTATGGTTTTAGAGACGATCTTCTCGCCTTTGACCGGCTCGTAACTGTCAACCACCTGGTGGTCAGTCGGCAGCAGCAACCTGATGCCTTTGTCTTCCGCGCGTTTCCTGATGTCGAGCGCGGTCTGCATCATGCTGTCTTCAACTAATGACTTACCAACCGTGAAGCCTTCCGCTTTCAAAAACGTGTAGGCCATCGCGCCGCCGATCAGGATCTTATCGACGCCGCGATCGATCAGAGCATTGATGACCGGAATCTTGTCCGACACTTTTGCGCCACCGAGTATCGCGACAAACGGATGCTCAGGCTGATTGATAGCCTTGCCGAGATACTCGAGCTCTTTCTCCATCAACAAACCAGCCGCGGCTTTAGTGACGTGACGCGTTATGCCGGCAGTTGACGCGTGCGCGCGATGCGCAGTGCCGAATGCATCGTTGACGTAGACGTCGCACAAACCCGCTAACTGTTTCGCGAAGTTGTCGTCGTTCTTCTCTTCTTCGGCGTGGAAACGAAGGTTCTCGAGTAACAAGACGTCACCGTCCGCAAGCTCATTCACCTTCGACTCCGCCTCCGGCCCAACGCAATCTTCGGCAAACGCGACCGGCTTTTTCAGCAACTCGGAGAGATGTTCCGCGACGGGACGTAGACTATATTTCTCAACGCGCTCGCCCTTCGGTCTGCCAAGATGCGACGCGAGGATCACGCGCGCGCCCTGCTCGATCGCGTATTGAATCGTCGGCAACGACGCTGTTATGCGGGAATCGTCGTCAACCTTCCCGTCTTTGATGGGAACGTTGAAGTCGACGCGAATAAAAACGCGCTGGCTACGAAGTGGGAGATCTTTAATGGATGACTTAGCCACGAAAAGGCACAAAAAGCACAAAAAGAATTAGAGACCTTTGGAAGCGATGTACTTGATTAGATCCCGCACGCGACAGGAATAGCCCCACTCATTGTCGTACCACGAAAGCACTTTCAACATGCGTCCGCCGATCACTTTCGTGTACTCCGCATCGACAATCGATGAGTTTGGATTACCTCGGAAGTCAATTGACACGAGCGGCTCTTCGCTGAAGGCAAGAATTCCGCGCAACTCTTCATTCGCCGCGTCCTTAAACGCGCGATTCACTTCTTCCGCAGTCGTCTCTTTCTCCAGATCCATCACCACATCAACCAGCGACACATTCGGCGTCGGCACGCGCACCGAAATGCCGTCAAACTTTCCTTTCAACTCCGGCATAACCAGAGCCACCGCTTTCGCAGCGCCCGTCGAAGTCGGAATCATCGACAACGCCGCGGCACGCGCGCGTCGCATGTCTTTGTGCGGCAGATCGAGAAGCTGCTGATCGTTTGTGTACGAGTGGATCGTGGTCATCTGCGCGGAACGAATGCCAAACTTCTCATGGACCACCTTCGCCACCGGCGCGAGACAATTCGTAGTACACGAAGCATTCGAAATGATGTTATGTGCAGCCGGATCGTACTGCTCTTCATTTACACCCAGAACGATCGTGATGTCTTCATTCTTCGCCGGCGCGGAAATGATCACTTTCTTCACGCTGCCGCGCAGGTGCTTCTTCGCGTCTTCAGCTTTGGTAAAGATGCCGGTCGATTCGATCACGATCTCGGCGCCAACGGATTCCCAGTCGATCGCCGCCGGATCGCGTTGCGAGAACACGCGAAACTCCTCGCCCTCGACGGTGATCCCGTTTTCAGTCGAACTGATCTCATGATCGAGGTTGCCGAGCACGGAGTCGTACTTCAGCAGGTGCGCGAGCGTTTTGGTGTCAGTCAGATCGTTGACGGCTACAAAGTCGATGTCTGGATCACCGATTGAGGTGCGAAAAATATTTCGTCCGATACGACCAAATCCGTTGATACCAACCTTCACCGCCATTGCTGAAAACCCTCCAAAATTAGAATGAATTTGTTTCGATTGTGGGACACGATTTGTCGCACTTGTGGGACAGATCTGTCCGCTCATGCCTCACAAACGGCTTGTGAAAATGAAAGGCAAGATTATGCGGCGCGTTTCGGCGTGTCAAGCGAGCGTTTCAAGCAACTTTTTGAAACTGCATTTCCGCAGGTGACGTAGTAAAGGCTTGATGCTGTGGACCTTCGTTTGCCAGAATGTCCTGACTCTTCCTTTAATGTAACGGTTGAAATCGGAAGGAAACACCTTAAGGAGCTCTACGTCTGATGTTTAATTTGATATCGCATAAGTTAGTTAAGCCGGTTGTTCTGGCATGTTTCGTGTTCGCCGGCGCGAACGCAGCCCTAGCGCAAGTACCCGTGTCAACACCGCGACCAACGCCGGCGCCTAACGATCCGACGAGGCCGCCGGGACAGCCGAATATTCCCGGAACGACGACGCCGACCCAGAATCCAACAGCGCCTCCCGGAACACAGCAAACCAGTCCGACCGCCGTGCCGGGCGCTCCGGTGACCCCGCAGGCAACGCCGTTACCGACACCACCGGCCGGTAACGTTCCCGGCGGATCGACTGTTCCGAGCGGAGCAAACGAACCGCTGCGCGAACCGAATATCCCGGCCTTTCAAGCGCGACCTCTGCCGCCGGTACCGAGCCTTCAGCGTTTAGGCGTTGGCAGTGAGTCAGTAGCGCTGTCGCTCAACGACGCGATCAAACGTGCACTCGAAAACAACAACGACATCGAAGTCGCACGTGACGACGTCCGCTTTGCGGAGACTCAGTTGCGCGCCCTCGAAGGCATCTTCGATCCGGTGTTTGCGCTCACTCCGACATACGACAAGCGCATCTCGCCACAGCAGAGCTCGCTTGGTGGCGCCCAGGGTGGAGCCGGTACCGTCAGCACGACGACTTACTCGTTGAATCCTTCCGTGCTAAAACAATTTGGCAGGGGCGGCGGAAACTATTTCCTCCAATTTCAAAACTCGCACACCAACACCAGTAACAGTTTCAGCTTGCTGAACCCCTTCTACTCGTCGAACCTGTCGTTGCAGTTCACGCAACCACTGCTGCGCAATCGTTCGATCGATAACAACCGGCGGCAGATTCGCATTCAACGCAAGCGTCTCGATCAATCAGATGCAGATTTCCGCCAGCGCACGATCGACGTAATAACGCGTGTGCAACAGGCATACTGGGAACTCGTCTTCGCATTGCGCGATCAACAGAACCAACTCGCGAACCTGAATCTTTCGCGTGAGAGCCTGCGAAACATCGAGGCACAGATCGCGGCCGGCGCCAAAGCCCCGCTCGAGAGGGCCGAGGTGCAAACTGAGCTCGCCAACCGTGAGACCGCACTGTACTCGGCGATTCAGACAGTCGCGATTGCGGAAAATAATCTGAAGGTTTTGATCTTTAAGGAGCCGAGCAGCCCCGAATGGTCTGCGCAACTCACGCCGACGGACACGCCGAAGTTTGATACAACACCGGTAAATCTCGCGGATGCTTTGAAGGCGGCGCGCGATAATCGTCCCGAGTTGCGACGGTTGCGCTTGCAGAACGATATCAACGACATCGATATCTCCTTCTTCAAGAACCAGACCAAGCCGCAGATCGATTTGACTGGAACTATCGCGCTCACGGGTCTTGCTGGGACAAGCCTTGGAACCGTTGTACCTCCGGGGAGTACAGAGCCCCTGATCGTCGGCAATCCGCTCACGAATCCATCGGCGTTCTTACTCTCTGAGATTCAAGCTATTCAGAGGGCTGAGGGCCTTCCGGTAGCTGTGGTGCCGGCGACTGCCGTGCAAGCAAGTACCGTAAACCCGGTACTGATTGGCGGTTATGGGCAGACCCTTCGCAATTTGTTCGGCGGCGAAACGCGCAACGTCACAGTGGGCGTAGCGATCTCGTTACCGTTCAAGAACAAAACCGCCAAAGCAAACCTCGCAGGTGCGCAGATTCAGAAGGAGCAGTTACAGGCGTCGACGAGATCGCAGGAACAGATCATCGAGGTTGATGTTCGTAACTCCGCTCAGGCAGTTGAGTCGTCGCGACAGCGAGTGCTTTCGGCTCGCGAAGCGCGCATCAATGCGGAAGCGCAACTCGAAGGCGAGCAGCGCTTGTATCAGGTCGGACGTTCCACGACGTTCCTGCTGTTCCAACGTGAGAACGCGCTCGCGAACGCGCGTGCGTCTGAGTTGAGAGCAGAGACTGATTACAACAAGGCGTTGGCCGACTTGCAGCGTGCGACTTCGACGACGCTGCGGGCCAACAATGTGGTGGTCGAGGCTCCCGTGGCTCCTTAATTTCGGGTAGTATTTCTCACGCAAAGGCGCAAAGGCGCAAAGAAAGACGCAATAGAATCTTGCGTTTTCCTTTGCGCCTTTGCGCCTTTGCGTGGAAAATCCCGTTAGCGATGCAAATCACCGCCAGCATCATCACGTTCAACGAGGAGTCGAATATTAAAGCCGCCTGCGAATCAGTCGCATGGGCCGATGAGATTGTAGTGGTAGACTCTAACTCGACCGATGCGACGCGCGAGCTTGCGGCAGCCTCGGGCGCACGCGTGATCACGAATGCATGGCCCGGCTTTGGCGCTCAAAAGCAATTTGCGGTTGAAGAGGCGAAGCACGAGTGGATCTTCAGTCTCGATGCAGACGAGCGTGTGTCGGATGAACTGAAGAGATCAATTGCGAGACTGCGTCAGTTGTCTGAGACTCAGTTGGCCGATGGTTACGAGATCGCGCGACGCACCTTTTATCAACAACGCTGGATTCGCGGTGGAGGCTGGTATCCTGATCGACAGTTGCGACTGTTTAAGAAGAGTCGCGGACGCTGGAAGGAACGTCACATCCACGAGTCGGTCGCGATGAATCCTGGCTCGCGCGTTGAGAAATTGAACGGCGATCTGTTGCACTACACGTCGCCCAGTGCCGCCCATCACCACCGCATGATTGGCGAGCGCTATGCGCCCCTCGCTGCGCGGCAGATGTTTGAAGAGGGACGGCGCACTTCAATGCTTGGCGTAGCGTCGGCTGGACCAGCGGCGTTTATCCGCAGTTTAATTTTGAAGGGCGGGTTACGTGACGGCTTTGCCGGGTTTACGATTGCGAGCTTCGCCGCACACCACGCGTTCTTGAAACACTTGATGCTCTGGGAAAAACAACAAAATCCATCCACAGATTACACAGATCGGATTAAATGAAAGTGTCTTCGGTGTAATCTGTGGATAATGATACCTGATGCCTGACCTTACCTTGATTCCCCCAATTTTCGGCTACATTGTCGCGGGAGTTTTTGGCGCGATCATCGGCAGTTTCCTCAACGTTGTCGTTCATCGCGTTCCGCTCGAGGAGTCGATTGTCTTTCCAAACTCACGTTGTCCTTCGTGTGGCGCTGCGATCGCGTTTTACGACAACATTCCCGTCTTGAGTTATATCGTGCTGGGCGCGAAGTGCCGGCATTGCAAAGCAGGCATCTCGTTTCGTTATCCCGCGGTTGAGTTATTGACGGCAGCACTGTTTGTCGCTGTTGCGTGGCACGATGGTCTCAGTGCTGCCCTGCCATTCGATCTTGTTTTTGCTTCGGCATTGCTGGCGCTCGTTTTTATCGACGCCGAACACATGATTCTTCCGAACATGATCACGTATCCGGGAATCGTCTTCGCAGTTGTCGCTCGCATAGTTATTCCTTACTTGAGTGGCACGCCACACTTTGACGATCTGCCGTCGATTTCACAGGGCGCGCTCGCAGGCATGCCGCTGTGGGTCACGTCGCTGGTTGGCGCGCTCATCGGCGCGTTACTCGGCGGCGGCTCGCTTTGGCTCATGGGTTGGACCTGGGAAAAACTGCGCGGCATCGAGGCGATGGGCCTGGGCGACGTAAAGATGATGTTCATGGTTGGCGCTTATCTGGGTTGGCGACTCACGATCCTGACGATCTTTGTCAGTGTCTTCACCGGTTCGATCATCGGCATCTTTCTGATGGTCCGTTCAGGCCAGCGAAACATGCAGATGCTGCTGCCGTTTGGAGTATTTCTCGGGCTCGGCGCGATTGCTGCTTTACTCTTCGGCGTACCTATTGTCGAGTGGTACGCGGGCCAATTCAGGTGACCTACCGAACTCGCTTCCAGGCAGGATTGACGATGATGGCGGGACTCTTCCTGCTGGCAGTTCTCTTTGCGTTCGTTTTGTATGTGCTGGTCCCCGATACGCCCGCCAAACGTGGTCCAATCCTGCTCGCCTCGTTTATCGCGATTCTGCTCGGCAGTCTGTTCGGGCTACTGTTTCTGTTGCGCTGGTTGCTGCGACCTTATCACCAGCTAATCGGCGAGGCGCAGCGCGCGACCGTTGCGGACCAGCTGCTGAAGTCGCAGGACGAAGCTGAGTTTGTGTTGGAGACGTTTCAATCAGTAGTCACGCAGTTGCAGGAGCAACGAAAGGAGCTCGAGAAACTCAGTGTTGAAGCGCGAGAGCGTGCCAACTCCGCTGAGAAGTTCAGTGAGCGTATCGTCGCGAGTCTGCCTTCAGGCTTGATCGCGTTCGATGGTGCGGGGCTGTCGATGGCGATTAACACGCCCGGACGCACGTTACTGGAAGCTAACAGAACAGCACTGGGCGAGTCATATGAAAAACTTTTCGGCCACCATGAAGAACTCGCCAGGATGGTTGGTGATTGTTTACAGACAGGAACGATATATCGTCGCACTGAGATCCAGACCACCACTCCCGGAGGCCGCATGCGCCGGCTGGGGGCGACGATCGCGCCGATCGAGTTGCCCGCGGAGCGTGGTCCAAGAGGCGCGCTTTGTCTGTTGACAGACATCACTGAAGTCACAGAGTTGCGCGAACAAGTGGCGCTGAAAAACAACCTGGAAAGCCTGGGCGAGATGTCCGCCGGACTGGCCCATGAGTTCAAGAATGCGATCGCAACGCTACAAGGCTATGCACAACTATTGCAGAGTTTGGAACTGAACGATAAGGCACAAGTCGCGGCCGGTTCGTTGCTGAACGAGGTGCGCAATCTGTCGAGTATGGTGACGGCGTTTCTGAACTTCGCGCGTCCGCAGCCATTGCAGTTGGAAGATGTGTCAGTGGCTGAGCTGATACGTGATTGTGCTGAAGAGTTACAAATGGAGCTTGAGGTTGATGCGGACGACTCGATCGTTATTCGTGCCGACGAACGGATGTTGCGATTGGCGCTGCTCAACTTAATACGCAACGCTGCGGAAGCCGCGCCAGGCGGACGTGTGTTTGTGCGGGCACGTGAGTCAACCATCGAAGTGCGCGACACCGGCAAAGGGATTCCAACCGCCGACCTGCAAAAGATTTTTATTCCCTTCTTCACGACCAAGGCGAAAGGCCACGGCATCGGCCTGGCCCTAACGCACCGCATCATCACCCAGCACGGCGGCACCCTCACAGCCACAAACTCACCTGAAGGTGGCGCGGTATTTACGATTAAATTTAGCCACGGATAACACGGATAAAAAATCCGATTTTAAATCCGTGTTATCTGTGGCCAAAATACTCACGCCAGCGACGATCAACGAGTTGCGCAATATCCTCGCGCACCACGAGTTCGTCCGGAAAACCAGGCTTTGTACGAGCATCGATCACTATCGGAGTTTTATACACAAGGTGATGCCGCAGCACTGTCGTTTGCGAGGCATAGATATCAGCCGCCGGTTCGAAACGCGTCCACGTAGCCCACAAAAAATCCGGTGACGAACGCGCCACGCGCACATCATCATGCAAAACAATCAACGGCCAATTCGCAAACGCCGGTTCATTTGCCACACGCGTCGCCAGCGTCTCATCCTTCGCAAACGACTCCCCTTGCAACACCAAACAACCACCGCAAAAAACTTCCGCGCGTGTGATCCAACCCGGCAACTCGCCGTCAAATCGACGCGGTAAAGCACGCACTGGATCGCCGAGGCCGAGCATGATCGCCTTGCTGCCTTCGTTTACTTTGCCACTCGTGTAGTCGAGCGTGTCCATCGACACATTTGAAAAAACAAACAGGTCACTTTCAGGACGGAAACGTTCGAGCACGTGTTCCAGCAAATGCGGAAAGTCTTTCAGATCCTGCGGCGTATCAGTGAGTATCAAAAACTTAGTCAACGACAGTTGGCCTTCGCCGAGGATGCGAAAACCGGAAACGAGCGCCTCGCGCCCGTAACGCTCGCGCACGACTGCCGCGCACAACGAGTGAAACCCGGTCTCGCCATAGGTCCAAAGTTCGCGCACCGAGGGCATTACGGTGGGAAAGAGCGGCGAAAGTAACTTCTGCAGGTAGTCGCCGATGAAGAAGTCTTCCTGGCGCGGCTTGCCGACGACAGTTGCCGGATAGATCGCATCACGCCGGTGAAAGATCGCTTCAACGTTGAAGACCGGATAATCGTGACGCAGCGAGTAGTAACCGTAGTGATCGCCAAACGGTCCTTCAGGTCTTCGTACATGTGGCGGCGCATGTCCGACGAGAGCAAACTCCGCTTCGGCTGCTAAACGGTGTCTAGCCTCACCCAACGGATTCCTGGTTAGCTTGAGCTTTTGTCCGGCAAGCAAAGAAGCGAGCACAAGCTCAGGAACGTCTTCAGGCAACGGCGCGATCGCGGCGAGGATCAGCGCTGGTGGTCCACCGAGAAACACCGTCACGGGCAACGGCTGATCGAGACGCTCGGCCTCGTGATAGTGAAACCCGCCACCCTTCTGAATCTGCCAGTGCAGCCCGGTAGAATGCGAGTCGTAAACCTGCATCCGGTAGATGCCGAGATTGTGCTTTTTAGTTTGCGGATGCTCTGTGTAGACGAGCGGGAGCGTAATGAATGGACCACCATCTTCCTGCCACGTCGTCAACACCGGCAGCTTGTCCAGACGCGCCGGACGATCTACGACCTGGGTGACCGGCGATCGTGAAGTGTTGGTTGTTCCGAGTTTCAGAAGATCGAGAGCGACGGAACGATGGTTCCAGAGTTCAGCAGGTTTGGGCGGCAGGATCGACTCAGCGATATGAACGAGCTCGCGCACCAGCCATTCCGGCTTTGGACCAAACGCGAGATCGATGCGTCGTTCCGTGCCGAACATGTTGGTGACAACCGGATAACGACTGCCCTTAACACGCTCAAACAACAACGCCGGTCCACCTTCACTGATGACGCGTCGATGGATCTCGGCGAGCTCGAGGTATGGATCAACCTCGGCTTTGATGGTGACGATTTCGTTTTCTCTGTTGAGTAGCTCGAGAAATGTGCGCAGGCTCGGGTGCATTCGTAGCGTTACGGTTTGTCCGCAGCCTTCTCGACTGTTCGCGGGCGCGCGCGTACATCAGGCGCCGTCGATTCGCCAAGGCGCTTTTCAATTTCGTCGTGTGCGACTTCAGCGGCTTCAGCGACGTATGGCTGGTGTGATTCGAGAAAAGGTTTGATCAGATCGAGCGTCTGAGCATCGCCGGTGTGCGCGAGTGCTTTTAATAGGCCGGCATTGATACGCGGCGTGTTATTGGTGCGTTTGAGAAACGGATAGAGCACATCAGGACTTTCCAGCTCCGACAAGTAACCAACCGCTTGCGCCTGCCGTCCGGAATCGAGTTCGTCGACGATGCGATACAAAGCCTCGGCTCGACCCATGCGATAGAGCGCCCAGTCGAGTGCGAGTCGCACGTCCTTGTTCTTCTCCTGAAACCGGTAACCCTCGACGAGTTTACGTTGATCGGTGGCAGCAAGACGGGCGAGCGCTTCAGCACTTCGTTGCCGCACGAGCGCGTCAGGACTATTGAGTTGCTTCGCAAACTCCCTTGGATCCGAGCGCGCGTCAACGCCATCAATCGGCGCCTGTTGTGCCTGCGCATTCACACTCACAATCAGCAACACCGCAAGTATTAAGTACTTCATATCACTCACCTGTAGCTTGCTTCTTCTTCAGCAGCGCACTATTCAGATCCAAATCGTTAACGGAAATCACTTCCACATTCGGATACTTCTTCTGCAACTCCGGCAAAAACGCCTTCGCGTTGCCGACGATGATAATATTGCTCGTCTTCGCATCCAACCTCGCACCGGCAAACTTCTGAATATCCGCGGTACCGATCGCCTGCACGTTGTTGATGTAACGATTGATCTCATCGAGACCCAGGCCATAGAGCGCGAGCGAGCCGACCTGGCCCACGAGACCATTCACAGTCTCGAGATTGCGAGAGAAGCTTCCGACCAGCACCGCCTTTCGTGGCGTTAACTCCACATCCGCCGGCGGCGCCGACGACAACCGGCCAATCTCACCCAGCAACAGATCCGCTACCTGCGCGCCCGACTCGTTCTTCGTCTGCGCGGAGGCTACGAATGGTCCAACATCACGACGCGCATCGAGCGTGCTGCCCGCGCCATAACTCAAACCGCGTTTGATGCGAATCTCCTGATTGAGACGCCCGGAATAACCGCTAAGCACGGAATTGGAAACTATGCCGCGGAAAAAATCCGGATCCTGGCGATTGATACCCGTGCGAGCGAGATAGACTGCGGCCTGTCCTGCGTCAGGCTTGTCGATCACAACGATCCGGCCCGTTTTAGCAGTCGCGTTCTCCGTCGCTGCGCTAATCGCCGGCAACGGCGTGGCCGGCTTCTGCCAGTCGCCAAAGTATTTCGTTGCCAACGCCAGGCCATCCTTCGCATTGATGTCGCCACCGATAACCAGTATCGCGTTGTCAGGACGGTAGTAACGCGAATGCATCTTCGTGATGTCGGCGCCGGTGATGCGCGTGAGCGACTCAGACGTGCCACTGACCGGATGACCATAAGGACTGTCGCCAAACACCACTCGCGCAGCGACCATGCGTGCAAGTGAGCCGGGGTCGCCGACCGCGAGCGTGAAGTTGTCGAGATACTGTTGTCGCAGCCGCTCGACCTCTTCACTCTTGAAAGTCGGATGGCGCACTACGTCCGCCAGGATCTCCATCGCCGGTTGGATCTTCGAGGACATCACGTTGACGCTCGCAAACGATGAGTCCCAACGTGCACCCGAATCGAGTGAACCACCAAGACTCTCGATCTCCTGTGCGATCTTCGTGGCGTCACGAGTCTGTGTGCCCTTGGTAAGCAAGTTGGCGGTCATATCAGCCAGTCCAGCCAACTCAGGCGCGTCAACTTCGCCACCGTTTTTGATCAGCAGTTGTGCTGAAATGAGTGGCGACTCGGTGCGTTCGATTACGATCACGCGCAGTCCGTTGGGAAGCGTTTGATCGACGGGCGTCGGAAACTTGCTGGAACGTGGCGCTGCCGGTGGAGGCGGCGTCGCTTGTGGCGTTTGTGAATAAACGCAGAGGGCGCCGAGAACGCAGAGAGCCGCAGAGAAAAGGATGTTGCGAATCATTACTGGCCCTCCTTCTTCGTCGTTTGCGGCAGGTAGTACAAAACCAGTCTATTCGAATCAGTGAAATACTTTTTCATAACGCGTTGAATGTCCGCCGCAGTCACCGCCTGCAATCGCGCGAGATCAGTGTTCACGCGAGCGGGATCGCCGAGCAGCACAGCGGCCTGTCCGAGCGCCATGGCTTTTCCGTTACCCGTCTCACGTTCACGCAGTTGATCCGTGACGAGCTGGTTCTTTGCTTTCTCTAACTCCGCCGCAGAGACAGGAGCGTCCTGCAGTTTCTTGATCTCGGCGAGCATCGACTTCTCAGCATCCTCGACTTTCTTTCCTTCGGACAAGATAGCGCCCATTATGAAGAGCCCGGCATCCTCGAGAGCGTTCTCGTCGGACAATACTTCCGCTGCAATCTGCTGCGTGTATACGAGCGAGTGATAGAGTCGAGAAGATTCGCCCGCCGTAAGAATCGCGTTTGCGACTTGCAGCGCATCCGCATCCGGATCCGAGAGCTTCGCCGTCAAAAAAGTAAAGCCAACCGCGGGAAGATCGTTATGGCCAAACTCGGTCACACGAATCTCACTCTTTCGCGGCGGCTCCTTCACGGTGACGCGCGGCAATGGCCGCGATGGTTTTGCGATTGGCGTGAAATACTTATCGATCCAGCCATCGAGTTGTTTCGGATCGAAATCGCCAACCACTACGAGAGTCGCATTGTCGGGCCGGTAATAAGTCGAATGAAACTCCTGCACGTCCTTAAGCGATGCTGCATCGAGATCTTCGATGCTGCCAATCGTCGGGCGCTTGTACGGGTGCTCCTGGAACGACTTCGATTGCAGCAGATAAAAAGCGCGACCATAAGGCGGCGCGAGTATACTCTGCCGGTATTCTTCCTTTACGACGTCGCGCTCAGATTTGAAATTCGCGTCATCGACGTTCAATCCCGACAGGCGATCAGCTTCAGCCCAAATGAGCGTCTCGAGGTAGTTCGACGGCACTACTTCGAAGTAAACCGTCACGTCGTCGTTAGTAAAAGCGTTATTGAATCCGCCGACGTCTTCCGTGAGCCGGTCCATCATCTCCGACTTCATGTTCTTCGTGCTCTTGAACATGATGTGTTCGAAGAGATGCGCAAAACCACTCCGTTGGTTCGGATCATCTTTTGAACCGACGTGATACCAGACCTGGATCGCAACCGTCGGACTCGAATGATCTTCAACAGTCAGCACGCGCAGCCCATTCGCGAGCGTGCGGTCCGTGAATTTGAGCTGCGGCATTCGCGTTTGTGTTGATGCGACGAGAGGAGTGGTCATCAGCAAACAGGCGCCAAGAATTAAACGAAGTGACAAACGAACCATCAGGTTTTCTCCGGTCTTAAAGGGGGAGTCGTAACTAATCGAGATCCAGCGGATTCCGGTAAGGCTTGTCTTTATCTTTTTCAGCCCGCTTCATTGCTTCCTGAAACTTCTCCTCCAGAATGCGGTCGCGGTCTTTCATTGAACTCAGTTCCTGCGCGAAGATCTGTTCGCGCATCTGTTTCTGTTTATCCAGGCCCTTCACCATCTCGTCGAACGACGCCAGCGGTTTGGCTTTGTCTTCGTGCGAGATGAGGGCTCCGGTTTGCGCATCAATCGTCAACGTTGCTTCGCAGCAGGGACAAATGATCGTAAACCTCGAACTGTCTGCCATAAGAACCTCCTAGCCGTGAGTAGTATAGCCACAAAAAGGCGCAAAAGGCAGGAGCGCCAAAGGCGCAGAATATAAAAGCCAGGGGCAAGTCCCGACTTTGTCGGGACGTCGCCCCTGGTTAAGCACACCTAAAAAAAGACTAAGGCCTGAAGGGCCGGAATACTATTTCGCCCTTTCAGGGCTGGGGTAAATTTTGTGAGGTTACCAGGGGCGACGCGCTTCGCGCTTGCCCCTGGCTTTCGTATTACGCGCCTTTGGCGCTGTGCGTGTTATGGCTTTCGTATTACGCGCCTGGCGCTAGGTGTTCTGGCTTTCATGTTACGCGCCTTTGGCGCTGTGGGTATTATGGAATGACTTTCTTTACCGCCTTCTTGGTCGTACTGCCGACTTTCTTTGCGCCTTCAACTGTCTTCTCGCCAACGGTCTTGCTAGTGGAGACGGTCTTACCAGCCGCGTCTTCGGCCTTGTCCCCTACTGCGCTTCCGACCTTCTTAGTGGTTGAGACGGTCTTGTCCTTTACGTCTTCAGCCTTGTCGCCAACTTCCTTGGCGCCCGAAACTGTCTTGTCCTTGGCTGCGCCGGCCACATCCTCAGTTTTATCCGCTACAAACCCGGCCGCGTCGGCAACTTTGTCCCCAGTCGCTTCGAGCACGTTCTCAGTAGTATTCACTACCTTTTCTTCACCGCTGCGTGAAGTGACCCTCGTGGTCTTCGTGCCGTTCTTGTTTGTAGTGACAACCACTTTCGAGACGCGCGGGTTGTCGCGAAACGTTCGGGTTTCGATCCGGTTACCTTGAGCGTCTGTGCTGGTGGTGATCTCTGAATTGTCGGGTGCGGGTGATGTAGTAGCTTGAGCGGTCTGCTGAGCTGCGTTGGCGTTGGCATCGACCGCTTGATTAGTCGAACAGCCGATGCCGGCGGCGGCAAGCAACAGTATCGTTAACAGGCAAATCTTTGTGGTCACGCTTCTATCCTCCTACTGAGCAAAGCTGCCTGCATTCGGAGCAAGCAACGTGCCAGTTCGTTTATCCTCAAAACTAAGGGCGATCAAGGGGCAGCCATAACAATACGCCAACTCTGCCACAACGAAGCTCATTCCTCATATAAACATTTTGTTGTTTTTGTGCCTCATTGTGGTCACTCTTTGTGTTAAGCTTTACGCCCTTTAGATTGACTTTAGTTCGGAATTCCTTTAGAAGCACTCCGAAATTTGTTTGACTGCTAATCATCATCACCCCTAAGGAGCCTTCTCTATGCGCAGACTGCTTTTTGTTGCAACAGGCGCTTTTTTTGTGGTCGCTGCACTGCTTCCTATGCAACGCTCGTTCGTCGTGCGAGCGGTGTCCGAGGGCGAGCGCCTGGCGATGTACAGCAAACCGGCAGTGGTACGCATCGTCGATGGAGCCGCCGGACAGATCCTTTTCAGCCCGCCGAACATCGCTCCCCAGGTTTATAACGTGCAAGCCATTGGCCTGGGCTCCGGGTTCTTCATCAGCTCCAACGGCTATATCGCCACCAACGCTCACGTCGTTTCAATGACTCACGACGGCGAAGACAAAGCAAAGCTGACGTTGTTATACCAGCTCGTGCAACAGATCGCTCAGCGATACGGCAAGGACCCGCGCAGCCTCGACACGCAGGTCATCGATCATTACAGCCAGCTTCAAAGCTTTCAGATCTTTCACCACGTGATCATTCCCGACGGTAGTTCGTATCCTTTCGAGATCAAACAATACGGCGCGCCAACCG
>Ga0070700_100000734_pt1 | contig 16205 bp, 14 predicted proteins | sample KBSK5101metaG_FD_65456 | JGI IMG/M metagenome (GOLD analysis project Ga0070700, IMG submission 65456) | Corn, switchgrass and miscanthus rhizosphere microbial communities from Kellogg Biological Station, Michigan, USA - KBS K5-10-1 metaG | ecosystem: Host-associated > Plants > Roots >...
GAGCGCGAGCAGAGAACGGCACATGCAGGCGACAACGCAGCCGATGCACCTTTCTTGCGGTTGTCGGCCGGCTGCCCGCGCAGCGCCGGCTGCTACACGGTCCTCTAGCCCCCGGCAAGACCGCAGGCCGCGAGCGCATCCGCCCGCTCGCGGATGCTCTCGATCCGGACCACGGAGCCGCCGCGGAACGTCCACACCTGGTAGTAGCGCATGGCGACCGGCACCCGACTCTCGGGTCCGGTCGCCCGCTGGTGGACGCGGACGATGACGCTGTCGCCGGCGGCGACGAACTCCTCGCCGGCGATGGTGACGCCCTCGAAGTCGGTGAGGAAGTCGCGCATGTACCCCGCGATCGCGTCGAGGCCGAGATACGTTCCGGGGTCGGGGAACTCGGGCCGGAGCACGAGCAGGACCTCGGGGTCGTAGTGCTCCGTGCCCGCCGCGAAGTTGCCGCGCGCCCAGTCCGCGTAGATCGCCCGCACGAGCTCGGCGTGGCCGGCCGCGGGAGTCACGCGGAATCCACCGGCTGCGGCAACAGCAGCGTGAACACTGGGTTCGGGCCCGGGTCGGTGACGATGAGCCGGCCGTGCTCGGCCTGAGCCAGGGAGCGGGCCAGCGAGAGCCCGATGCCGTGGCCGTTGCCCGAGCCGGCGCGACGCGTGAACGCCGCCTCGGGATCGCCGTGCAGGCCCTCGCCGCAGTCGGCGACATCGATGGCCGCCGCGCCCGGCGCGGTCCGCACCGTCATCGTGACCGCTCCCGACCCGTGGCGGTGCGCGTTGTCGAGGAGCACGTCGGCGATGTGCTCGACCACCGGCGCGGCGGCACGGGCGTGCACCGCCGGCGCCGAGACGCGCACGTGCAGCGGCCGGCCGTCGGCGGCCAGGCGGCTGTGCCAGGTCGACTCCATGCTGTCGGCGACGGCGACCAGGTCGATCTCGCCCCGGTCGCGGGGCACGTCGCGCGCCACGGCCAGCAGCGTGTCGATGGTCCCCTCGAGCCGGTCGACCTGCTCGAGCGGGCGGCGGACCGCGTGGCCCTCGAGCTCCATGGTCTCGAGCTCGAGGCGCAGCGCGGCCAGCGGCGTGCGCAGTTGGTGGGAGGCGTCGGCAGTGAACGCGCGCTCGCGCTGCAACAGGTCCTCGAGGCGCTGAGCGGTGGAGTCGAGGGTGGCGGCCACGGCGTCGAGCTCGGCCACGCCCGCGCGTGGCGCGCGGGCGCTGAAGTCGCCGTCGCCGAGGCGCGCGGCGGCGTCGGAGAGACGGTCGATCGGCCGCACCAGGCGCCGGGACACCCACAGCGCGGCCAGCGCGGCGGCGACGATCACCCCGACGGCGATCGCGCCGACGACCAGCAACCGGTCGCGCACGTCGGCGTCGACGCCCGCCGTGCTGCGCGAGGCCCGCAGCGCGGCCGTCACATGCTCGCGCGCGAGCACCGGCACGGCCACCACGAGGCGCCCGTTGTGCAGCGCCGTGGCGGCCGCGGCCGTGCGCAGCGCCGACCGCACCGGCCCGTCGGCGGACGCCGGGCCGTTGCCGGTGAGCAGGCGGCCGTTGGTCCCGTAGACCGCCAGCCGGTCCTTCGAGTGCGGCACCTCGACCGGGTCGCCGGGCTGCCCGGGCACGTCGATGGCCCGCGTGGCGGCGACCGCGTCGCGCTGCAGGCGCACCAGCTCCTGGTCGCGCAGCTCCCGCTGCTGCACCACGCCGAGCGGGATCGCGAACAGGACGACGCTGGCCGCGGCGACGGAGACGATGGCGACGACGAGGCGCCGCCTCATTCGGTCTCGAGCCGGTAGCCGACGCCGCGCAGCGTCGTGATCACGTCGGCGTCCAGCTTCTGGCGCAGGCTGAGCACGTGCATGTCCAGCGTCTTGGTCGAGCCGAACCAGTTGATGTCCCAGACCGACGCCATGAGCTCCTCGCGTGAGACCGCCTCGCCGGCGCGCGAGGCCAGCAGCGCGAGCACGTCGAACTCCTTGGGCCGCAGGGCCAGCTCCTCGTCGCGGAACCACGCCCGACGGGCGGCGACGTCGACGACGAGGTCGCCCGCGCGGATGGGCTCGCGCTCGGGCGCCTGCTCGCGCCGCCGCAGGTGGGCGCGCACGCGCGCGAGCAGCTCGGAGAGCCGGAACGGCTTGACCAGGTAGTCGTCGGCGCCGGCGTCCAGGCCGACGACGACGTCGGACTCCTGGTCGCGGGCGGTGAGGATGAGGATGGCCATGTCGGGGTGGGCGGCGCGCAGGCGGCGGCAGACCTCGATGCCATCGACGTCGGGGAGCCCGAGGTCGAGGATGACGAGCCCGATGTCCGGCCCGACCTCCGACAGCGCCGGGCCGCCACGGGCCAGGCGCACCACGCGATGCCCCTGAGCCTTGAGCACCCGCGCGAGGCCCGACGCAATTGCCTCATCGTCCTCGACGAGGAGCACGCCCGACTCGGCCATATCCGCCGACGGTAGCGCCACCGCGGGGAGATGTTGCCGCTCGCGGCGCTTTTTGCCGGGCGTTGACCTGGGCGAGGCCGGCCGTTGACCGCACCCTCCCTACCGTCGCCGACATGCGGAAGCTCGCCGTCCTCGTGCCGGTGGCCGCCGTCCTTGCGGCGGGCTGCGGGAGCTCCAGCTCCAGCGCCCCGGTCAGCCCGAACGCCAAGGAGCACAGCCCGCCGGGCGACATCCCCGACAACCAGGTCTTCGTCGACTACCGCCCCGCCGGCGCCGGCTTCGTGGTCAAGGTGCCGGAGGGCTGGGGCCGCAGCGCCCAGGGCAAGGGCGTCGTGTTCACGAGCAGCCTGAACAGCGTCGCGGTGCAGAGCGGCGGCGCCAAGCGCGCGCCCACGCCGACCGACGCGCGGCGGGCGCTCGTTCCTCGGCTCGCCCGCACCAACAGCGGCTTCCGCCTCCTGGCCATCGACGTCGTCCGCCGCCCCGCCGGCCCCGCTCTGCACATCGTCTACGAGGCCCGCTCGCGGCCCAACGCCGTCACCGGCAAGCGCACGGTGCAGACCGTCGAGCGCTACATCTGGTTCCGCAACGGCCGTGAGGCGGTGCTGACGCTCACCGGCGCCAAGGGCGCCGACAACGTCGATCCCTGGCGGACGGTGAGCTCGTCGTTGCGCTGGTCGCCGTGAGCGCGGTGCTCGAGGCCGACCGCCTCTACCGCTTCTACCACGCCGGCGACGACGAGACCCTGGCCCTGCGCGGCGTCAGCCTCGCGGTGCAACCGGGGGAGATCGTCGCCGTCACCGGGCCGTCGGGCTCGGGAAAGTCGACGCTGCTCGCGCTGCTCGCGGGCCTGGACGATCCCGACGGCGGCACGGTCTGGATCGGCGGCGAGCGCCTGTCCCGGCGCGCCGAGGAGGTGCGCGCCCGCATCCGCGCCCGCCGTGTCGGCGTGCTCTACCAGCTCGTCAACCTCGTCGGCCACCTCGACCTTGCCGGCAACGTTCGCCTGGCCCAGCGCCTGCGTGACGACGACGGCGACCCGACGCCCGTGCCGGAGATCCTCGACGCCGTCGGCCTGCGCGCCCGCGCGAACGCCTTGCCGCGCGAGCTCTCCGGCGGTGAGCGCGCTCGCGCCGGGCTGGCGGTGGCGCTGGCCAACGACCCCGACATCCTGCTCTGCGACGAGCCCACGGGCGAGCTCGACGGCGCCGCGGCCGAGCGCGTGCTCGTGCTGCTGCGCCAGCGCGCGGCCGCGGGCGCCGCCGTGGTCGTCGTGACCCACAGCGAGCGCGTGGCCCGCGACGCCGACCGCGTGCTCGCGCTGCGCGACGGCGAGGCGCAGGAATGACCGACCCGCGGCCGGTGGCCCGCTGCGACGGCGCCGCGCGCACGTTCGGCCAGGGACCGCGGGCGGTCGTGGCACTGCAGCCCACGACGTGCGAGATCTTCGCCGGCACGCGTATCGCGGTCACCGGCCCGTCCGGGTCCGGGAAGTCGACGCTGCTGCACCTGCTCGCGGGCCTGGACGCGCCGACGCTGGGGACGGTGACCTGGCCCGAGATCGGGCCCCGCGACGCCCTGCGGCCCAGCCGTATCGGCGTCGTCTTCCAGGGCCCGAGCCTGCTCCCGCCGCTGACCGTGGTCGAGAACGTCGCCCTGCCGCTGCTGCTCGCCGGCCGGACCGAGGCCGAGGCCACGTCCGGGGCGAGGGCGGCGCTGGAGCGGCTCGACCTCGCCGACCTCGCGTCCAAGCTGCCCGAGGAGATCTCCGGCGGGCAGGCCCAGCGCGTCGCGGTGGCGCGGGCGCTGACCGGCCACCCGGTGCTGCTGCTGGCCGACGAGCCCACCGGGCAGCTCGACCACGAGAACGCCTCCGCGGTCGTCGACGTGCTCGAGGAGGCGGCCCAACACAGCGGCGCCGCCCTGATCGTCGCGACCCACGATCCCGAGGTCGCCGAGCGGCTGCCCGAGCGCTGGCTGATGCGCGACGGCCGCCTCGCCTTCACGACGGCGCAGCGGGCATGGCTGCGCTGAGCTGGCTGCACGGCGTCGTCCGGCGCCGCCCGGGCCGGCTCGTCGCCACCGCCGCCGGCGTGGCGGTCGCCGTGGCCCTGCTGGCGTCGATCGGCGCCTTCCTCTCCGCCACCGAGGCCAAGATGACCCAGCGCGCGATCGCGCGGGTCGCCGTGGACTGGCAGGTCGAGGCGCAGCCGGGCAGCGACCCCGCCCGCGTGCTGGCCGCCACCCGCCACCTCCCCGGCGTGACGCGCGCGCTGCCGGTGGGCTTTGCCGCTACCACCGGCCTGTCGGGCACCGCCGGCGGATCGGGGCAGACCACGGGGCCCGGGCGGGTGCTCGGGCTCCCGCCCGGCTATGCGCGCGCGTTCGGAGGGCAGCTGCGCACGCTCTCGGGCCGGGGCGACGGCGTGCTGCTGGCCCAGCAGACTGCGGCCAACCTGCACGCCCAGCCCGGCGACACCGTCGCGGTCGGGCGCGCGGGGCTGCCGCCCGCGCGCGTGCGCGTGGACGGGATCGTCGACCTGCCCGAGGCCGACTCGCTGTTCCAGCGCGTGGGCGCCCCGCCGGGCGCGCAGGCCCAGGCGCCGCCCGACAACGTCGTGCTACTGCCCGCGGCCACTTTCCGCACGGTCGAGGCGCCGCTGGCCGCAAAGCGCGCCGACCTCGTGCGCACGCAGGTCCACGTCCGCCTGCGCCACGACCTCCCGGCCAGCCCGGGCGCGGCGTTCACGCGGGTCAGCGGGCAGGCGCGGCAGCTCGAGAGCCGGCTCGCCGGCTCGGGCCTCGTGGGCGACAACCTCGGCGCGACGCTGGACAAGGCCCGCAGCGACGCGCTCTACGCCGAGCTGCTGTTCCTGTTCCTGGGCCTGCCCGGCGCGATCGTGGCCGCCCTGCTGACCGCGACGCTGGCGGCGGCGGGCGCACAGCGCCGGCGCGAGGATCAGGCGCTGCTGCGCACGCGCGGTGCGACGACGCGCCGACTCGTGGAGCTGGCCGCGCTCGAAGCGGCGCTGGCCGGCGGGGTCGGGGTCGCGCTCGGCCTGGGCATCGCGCTGCTGCTCGGCGCCACCGTGTTCGGCAGCGCGAGCTTCGGGGCCAGCACGCTGTCGGCGCTGCTCTGGGCGGGCGGGTCGGCGCTGGCCGGCCTGCTCATCGCCGGCGCCGCGATCACCGTGCCCGCGTGGCGGCAGGCGCGCTCGCTCACCGTCGCCGCGGCGCACCGGGCGCCACCGCGGCCCGGGCGGGCACCGCGCTGGCAGCGCTGGGGCCTCGACGTCGCCTGCCTGGTGGGCGCCGCGCTCGTGTACTGGCAGGCCTCGGCCAACGGCTATCAGCTCGTGCTCGCCCCCGAGGGCGTGCCCCAGGTCTCGGTCAACTGGTACGCCCTGCTGGCGCCGATCCTGGGTTGGATCGGCGCCGGGCTGCTCGCCTATCGCCTCGCCGAGCTCGTGCTGAACCGCGGGCGACGGCCGCTCACGCGCACACTGCACCCGGTCGGCGGCCCGCTCGCCTCGACGGTGGTGGCGACGATGAGCCGCCAGCGCGGGCTGCTGGCCCGCGCCGTCGCGTTGGTCGCGGTGACCGTCGCCTTCGCCGCCTCGACCGCGGTGTTCGACGCCACCTACCGGCAGCAGGCCGGGGTCGACGCGCGCCTGACCAACGGCGCCGACGTCACCGTCAACGAGCCGACCACGGCGACCACGGCGCCGGCGTTCGCGCAGCGCCTGCAGCGCGCCGGAGGCGTCGCCTCGGTCGAGCCGCTGCAGCACCGCTACGCGTACATCGGCCCCGACCTCCAGGACCTGTACGGCGTCCGGCCCACGACCATCGCCGCGGCGGGCAAGCTCCAGGACGCGTGGTTCGCCGGCGGCAGCGCCTCGGGGCTCATGCACCGGCTCCAGACCCAGCCGAGCGCGGTCCTGGTCAGCGAGGAGACCGTCCGCGACTACCAGCTCTCGCCCGGCGAGCTGCTGCGCCTGCGCCTGCTCGACGGTGCCACGGGCCGCTTCACCACGGTGCCGTTCCACTATGCCGGTGTGGCGCGGGAGTTCCCCACCGCGCCGCTGGACAGCTTCTTCGTGGCCAACGCGGCCTACGTCGCGCGGGCCACGCACAACCCCGCGGTCGGCACCTTCCTCATCTCGACCGACGGCACGAGCCCGGCGGCGGTGGCGAGCCGCGTCCGGCGCGTCGCGGGCCCGACGGCCTCGGTCACCGACATCACGACCCAGCGCAAGATCGTCGGCTCCAACCTGACCGCGGTGGGCATGGCCGGGCTCACGAAGGTCGAGCTCGTCTTCGCGCTCGTGCTCGTCGCTGCGGCCACGGGGCTCGTGCTCGCGCTCGGGTTTGCCGAGCGCCGGCGCACGTTCGCCATCGCCTCCGCGTTGGGCGCCCGCGCACGCGACCTGGGTGCCTTCGTGTGGGCCGAGTCGCTGCTCGTGACCGTGGGCGGGGTGGTGCTGGGGGCGCTGATCGCGGTGGCCATCACGGGCATGCTCATCACGATCCTCACCGGCGTCTTCGACCCGCCGCCGGACGCCCCCGCGATCCCCTGGGCCTACCTCGGCGGCCTCGTGGCGCTGGCTGCCGTCGCGGCCGCGATCGCGGGCGGAGTGACGCTGCGCCGGCTCCGCCGTCCCGCAATCAGCGTGCTGCGCGACGCATGACCGCTTGGCGCCTCTTCCCGGCTGGGGCCCTGCTCGCGGCGGCTGCGCTGGCCGGCTGCGGGGGCGGCAACGGGGAGCCGCCGGCGACCTCGACGCCCGCGCTGCACACGCTGCCCGCGCCGGCGCCGAAGCGCACCGTCCTCGTCGTGCGCCGCGCCGGCCGCCTGCCGTCGCCGGTGCAGCTCCCGGCCGTGGCCGCGTTGCCCGGCGGCGCCGCCACCGTGATCGGCGGGCTCGACGCCGCCGACGCGTCGCTGGACACCATCGTCCACGTCGACCCGCGCCATCGCGCCACCGAGGTGGGCACGCTGCCCAGCGCCCAGCACGACGCCGCCGCGGCCTCGCTGGACGGCCGCGTGTTCTTCTTCGGTGGCGGCAACGCCGGCGCTACCAGCGACGCCGTGCTCGACGTCCGCCGCGGCACCGCCACGCGACAGGTGGCGCGGCTGCCGATCGGCGCCTCCGACGTCGCGGCCAGCGTCGTGGGCGGCGTCGCGTACGTGATCGGCGGCTACACGGGCACAGCCCCGCTGCGGTCGATCGTCGCCTTCCGGCCCGGCCAGCGGCCGCGCATGGTGGCGCGGCTGCCCCAGCCGCTGCGCTACGCGGCGGCCGCGCGCGTGGGCTCCTCGGTGCTCGTCGCCGGCGGCACCTCCGGCACGACCGCGACCGACGCGATCCTGCGCTTCGATCCGGCCACCCATCGCGTGCGCCGCATCGGCCGCCTGCCCGCACCGCTCACCCACGCCGCCGGCGTGGGCCTGGGCCGGCGCTTCTACGTGGTCGGCGGCCGCGGCGACGACCCCACGAGCCAGCGCCGCACCATCTATGCGGTCGATCCCGCCAGCGGCCGGGTGCGCCGCGCCGGCCGCCTGCCCGTGGCGCTGTCGGACCTCGGCGCGGCAAGCTATGGCGACCAGGCGCTCGTGCTCGGCGGCCGCGACGCGCACGGCCGCGCCCGCGACCAGATCTACCGCCTGACGCTGGGCACGCGCGCCGCCGCGGCCGCACAGCGAAGCCCCCGCAACGTCTACGCGGCCGATGGCGCCGGGATGCTCAGCCCCACCGTCCGCCGCGACCCCGCGCGCATCTACGTGCCCAACTCGCAGTCCAACACGGTCGACGTCATCAGCCAGCGCACGGGGAAGATCATCCGCCACTTCTCGGTCGGCGCCCTGCCCCAGCACGTGACCCCGTCGTGGGACCTGAAGACGCTGTGGGTGACCAACGACAAGGGCAACAGCCTGACGCCGATCGACCCCCGCACGAGCCGCCCGGGGAAGCCCGTCCCGGTCACCGACCCCTACAACCTCTACTTCACCGTCGACGGCCGCTACGCGATCGTGGTGGCCGAGGCCCACGACCGCCTCGACTTCCGCGACGCCCACAGCATGCGCCTGCACCGGTCCCTGAACCTGCCCCAGTGCCAGGGCGTCGACCACATGGACTTCACCGCCGACGGGCGCCAGGCCCTGGCCTCGTGCGAGTTCGGCGGCAGCCTCGCCGTCATCGACCTCGTGCACGAGCGCCTCGAGAAGGTGATCCGCCTGCCGGGCAAGGCCATGCCCCAGGACGTCAAGCTGTCACCCGACGGGCGCACGTTCTACGTCGCCGACATGGCCGCCGGCGGCGTGTGGCTGGTCGACGCCCGCCACATGCGCCGCGAGCGCCTGGTCAAGACCGGCATGGGCGCGCACGGGCTGTACCCGAGCCGCGACGCGCGCCGCCTCTACGTCTCCAACCGCGACGAGGGCAGCGTCTCGGTGCTCTCGTTCCGCCGCCGGCGGGTGATCGCCAAGTGGCGCCTGCCCGGTGGCGGCTCGCCCGACATGGGCGGCGTGTCGGCCGACGGCCGCGCCCTGTGGCTGTCGGGCCGCTACAACGGCCAGGTCTACGAGATCTCGACCCGCACCGGCCGCCTGCTGCGGCGCATCACGGTGGGCTCGGGGCCGCACGGCCTGTGCGTGTGGCCGCAGCCCGGCCGCTACTCGATCGGGCACACGGGGATCCTGCGCTAGCAGCTAGCGCAGCGTGTAGCCGACGCCGCGCACGGTCTCGATGCGCATCTCCGCGCCGACGGCGTGCAGCTTGCGCCGCAGCCGGGTCATGAAGCTGTGCAGCGTGTTGTCGTGCACGAGGGCGCCGTCGGGCCAGCCGGCGGCGAGCAGGTCGCGGCGGCGGATCACGGCGCCGGGCTGCGCGGCGAGCACGGCGATGAGGCGGAACTCGGTCGGCGTGAGCCGCTCCGTGCGGTCGCCCAGGCGCAGCGCGTGCTCGGCCGGGTCGAGCCGCAGCCCACTCGGCAGGTCCGGCGCCGCGGGCGCAACGCGGCGCAGGAGCGCGCGTAGCCGCACCAGCAGCTCGGCCAGCGCGAACGGCTTCGTCAAGTAGTCGTCGCCGCCGGCGCCGAAGCCGGCGAGCCGGTCGACGAGGGCGTCGCGGGCGGTGAGGAACAGCACCGGGGCCTCCACGCCGTGCGCGCGCAGCGCCTGGCAGACGTCGCGGCCGTCGGCGTCGGGGAGCCCGATGTCGAGGATCAGCGCATCGACGTTGCCGTTCCCGAACGAGGCCATGGCCTCGTGGCCGGTGGACGCCGTGCGGATGGCGTAGCCCTCGGACTCGAGGGCCCGGACCAGCGCCCCACGCAGGCCGTGATCGTCCTCGCAGATACCCACGACGGGATCCATGGCGGGCAGTCTGGGAGCCCCGAAGTCAACGCTGGGTCAAAAACGGCGGGAGATCGCGCCCGTTCAGGAAGCCTGCAGGTGACCCCGCCCATCCTGCCGCGCCATGTCCGCCATCTTCACCAACGGGTCCGGCAAGTCGCTGGCCCGCACCATGCTGAACAAGGTCCCGGAAGTCACCTTCTTCTTCTGGGTGATCAAGATCATGTGCACGACGATCGGCGAGACCGCGGCCGACTACCTCAACATCAACCTCGGCCTCGGCTTGTCCAACACCACCTACGTGGCCGGTGTGCTGCTCGTCGCGCTGTTGATCGTCCAGTTCCGGCTCCGCCGGTACGTGCCGGGGGTCTACTGGTCCGTCGTCGTCGTCATCAGCGTGTTCGGCACGCTGATCACCGACAACCTGACCGACGCCTACAAGGTGCCGCTGACCACGAGCACGATCGTGTTCAGCATCGTCCTCGCGCTGGTCTTCCTGGTCTGGTGGCTCGTCGAGCGCACGCTCTCGATCCACACGATCGTCACCACGCGTCGCGAGGCCTTCTACTGGCTGGCGATCCTGTTCACGTTCGCGCTCGGCACCGCCGTCGGCGACCTCATCGCCGAGAAGTTCGCCCTCGGGTACTGGGTCTCGGCCGCGATCTTCGGCGGCGCCATCGCCCTGGTCACCGTGGCCCACTTCGGCCTGAAGCTCAACGCGGTGCTGGCTTTCTGGCTGGCCTACATCCTCACCCGGCCGCTGGGCGCCTCGATCGGCGACGGGCTCTCGCAGCCCACCCACACCAGCGGGCTCGGCCTGGGGACCACCACCACGAGCTACATCTTCCTCGGGTGCATCCTCGCGCTGGTGACGTACCTCACGATCACCAAGCGCGACCAGACGCGACCCGAGGAGTTGGCGAACGCCTGAACATCGGACCCCGTCATGCCGGCGACGGCGGTAAGTTCGCGGCGACCCGCCGGCCCGAAACCTGGGAGAGCCGATCATGGCCGCAACGTCGCCCGCCGCCCCTGCCTCCAAGCGCGCCCCGCAGATGCGCGGCTTCGCCGTCATCTGCGGGGTCGTCGCGCTCATCGTCCTGCTCATCGGCGGCTACGCCGGCCATTGGGCGTGGACCGGGTTCAGCGACAACGACACGCTGTGGGACTGGCTGCAGCTCCTGCTCCTGCCCATCGCGATCGCGACGCTGCCGATCTGGGTGCGCCACGGACGGTTCATGGACGCGCGCGTGCGCATCGGGCTCGGCGTGGGGCTGCTGGTCTTCGGAGCGATCGTCCTGCTCGGCTACCTCATGCCGTGGAAGTGGACCGGCTTCACCGGCAACACGCTGTGGGACTGGCTCGGGCTGGTCCTCCTGCCGTTCGTGATCGCCACGATCCGCTACTGGTCCGAGCTGCGCCCGCGGATCACGGGCCGGCACGTCGTTGTTGCCACCGTGTCCGCCACCCTGCTCGTCGCGCTGGTGGTCATCGGCTACGTGCGGCCGTGGAAGTGGACCGGCTTCACCGGCAACACGCTGTGGGACTGGATCCAGCTCGTGGCCGTGCCGCTGCTGTTCCCGCTGGTGATCATGCCCGCGGCCCTGAACCTCATCAGCACCGGGCTGGAGGACCGGCGGATGGCGGAGGAGGGGCCCGAGGAGGGGGAAGCGCCGCCTGCCGCCGTGGCGCAGGCGCCCGCGCCGCCACCGGCTGCACCCGCGGGCCGGATGGGCATCGCCGTCGCGCTGGCCGCGATTGTGGCCCTGGTGATCGGAGGCGTCGCCGGGGCGCTGGCCTTCGGCGACAACGGCTCGTCGTCGTCGAGCACGCAGGCGGCCAAGCCCGCCGCGGCCACGCCCTGCACCGCCGCGAAGGCGCAGACGGTCGCGGCCGACAACGAGCTCACGGTCGTCCAGTCCGGCAACACGTTCTACGCCTGCGGCAAGGGGGCGGCCAAGCCGCTGAGCCTGGGCGCGGCCGGGGCCGCATCCGCCTTCGCGGTGGCCGGCGGCCGCGTCGCCTACGCCGCCCGCACGTGCGCCGCGGGCGACACCGACTGCTCGACGCTGGTCAAGCTCACCCGCCTCTCCGACGGCCACGTGTTCGCGCCCCAGCGCTTCAAGGGGGGCACGGCGGTGGCGAAGATCGTGGCCACCAAGAGCGGCGGCATGGCGGTGATGACCCGCGACCCCGACCAGCTGTGGGCGCTGGACAAGCAGGGCCCCCGCCGGATCGCATCCGGGAACGGCCTCGACCCCGACTCGCTGGCCTACGCCGGCGGCACCGTGTACTGGCGCAGCAACGGCCGGGCGCAGGCGGCGAACCTCGGTCCCTGCGCCATCTGCTGACCTAACGCCCGAGCACGCGGGTGACCGAGCGGGCGTTGCGCCCGACGGCGTCCAGGTGCTCGCGCACGTCGGCCAGCGCCGCACGCAGCTCGGGATCGCCGACCTCGACCGGGAGCATGGAGTCCTGGAGCTCGGCCAGGAGGTCGTCGGCGGTGCGTGCCTCGGTCACGGCGCGGTCGATCTGGCCGTGCGCGTCCAGGTGGCCGGGTGCGGGCTGGGCGAAGCTGCGGGCGCTCAGGCCGGTGCGGGCGGCGAAGGCCTCGTGGGCGCGGCGGGCGCGGCCGTAGGCGACCTGGACCGGCCGGAACAGCGTGCTCTCGAGCCGGTCGCCGGCGGCCTCGTCGACGAGCTCGTAGGCGGCGCCGAGCGCAGCCAGGGCTACGCCGATGTGGTCGGCGGCGTCGGCGATGACGTCGAGAATCTCCTGGCGGGCGTCGGCGGTGCTGTAGGCCATGGTCCCTGTATAGCGGCCTCGTACCCTGTCGAGCGGATGGCGATCGCGATGCGGCAGCTCGGCGAGGTGGGCCCCGAGGTCTCGGCGATCGGCCTGGGCTGCATGCCGATGTCCGGCTCGTACGGCAGCGCGGACGAGGCCGACAGCATCGCGACGATCAACCGCGCCCTCGACCTCGGCATCAACCTGCTCGACACCGCCGACGTCTACGGCACCGGGCACAACGAGGAGCTCGTGGGCCGCGCCATCCGCGACCGCCGCAACGAGGTCGTGCTCGCGACCAAGTTCGGGTTCGTGCCCGGCACCGACGGCAGCCCGACGGGTATCAACGGCCGCCCCGAGTACGTCCGCGAGGCGTGCGAGGCGAGCCTGCGGCGCCTCGGCGTCGACACCATCGACCTCTACCAGCAGCACCGCGTCGACCCCGAGACGCCGATCGAGGAGACCGTCGGCGCGCTCGCGGAGCTGGTCAAGGAGGGGAAGGTCCGGTTCATCGGCCTGTCGGAGGCGCTGGCGCCCGACCTGCGCCGCGCCGCTGCGGTGCATCCGATCTCCAGCGTGCAGAGCGAGTACTCGCTGCTGGAGCGCGGCGTCGAGGACGAGGTGCTCCCGGCCTGCGACGAGCTCGGCATCGGCTTCCTGCCCTTCGCGCCGCTCGTGCGCGGCCTGCTGGCCGGGTCCCTGACCGCGACCACCGAGCTCTCCGACAGCGACTACCGCTCCGACAACCGCTTCCCCCGCGTCAGCCCCGAGCACCGGGCCGCCAACGCCGCGCTGGCCCAGGAGGTGCAGGAGATCGCCGCCGCCCGCTCCGCCACGCCCGGCCAGGTCGCGCTCGCCTGGCTGCTCAGCCGCCGGCCCTGGATCGTGCCCATCCCGGGCACCAAGCGCGTGGCCTACCTCGAGGACAACGCCGGGGCGCCCGCGGTGCAGCTCACGCCCGAGGACGAGCAGCGCCTGGACGCGCTGGCCGGACGGGTGCAGGGCGAGCGCTACGGCGGAGGCCAGCAGCGCCTCAACCGCGTCGCCTCGCCGCCGCTCAGCCCAAGTGCTTGACCGCTGACCACTGCGCCGACCACGGCCGCTGCGGTCCGCGACACACGTCGACCGGCGCGCCCTGCTCGTCGTTGTCGATGCCGACGCCGTCGTCGATGCGCGCGCGGAGGCGGCAGTCGCGCAGCGTGGTCGCGATGTCGCTGCGGTCCAGGCCGACGGCCACGACCGGAGCGCTGCCGTTCGGCGGAGGCCCCCAATCGCCGAACGCGTTGTGACCGCTGTAGGCGTGGGGGAGGCCGAGCGCCGGGCCGTACCGGTCGATCGCGCCCGCCTCGCCGTAGTTGCTGGTCAGGATCACCGCGCCCGGCACGTGGCGGTAGACATCGGCGATGGTCTGCGTGAAGCGGGGCCAGCCGATGGTCTCGCCGACGTCGGGGTTCGTGGCCACGACCTGCCCCGCGCGGTCGGCGGGCACGAGTGGCAGCGCGATGATCGCGCTGACCGCGGCGCTGCCGACCAGCGCGATGCCGATGAGCCCGCGGCGCAGGCCGCGGCGGCCCCGGTCCAACCACCCGTCGACCGCGACCGCCCCTGCCCCCAGCAGCGCCGGCAGCAGCCCGGCCAGGTAGTAGGGCTTGCCGGCGCTGGCCATGAACACCACCGCCAGCACCACCCAGGCCCAGGCCAGGAAGCGGTAGGGGCGCACCGCGGGGTCACGGAACAGGCGCACCAGGCCGGCGATCCACACCGGCGCCAGCACCGGGCTGACGAGCAGGACCTGGAAGGGCACGATCGCCCACCACGGCTGCGAGCTCGTCGAGTTGCCCGCCGCGATCGAGCGCGACACCGCGATCTGCGGCCAGCCGTTGCTGGCCTGCCACGCGATCCACGGCGACCAGAGCACGAGCGCGATCGCCGCGCCCGACCACACCCACGGGTTGCGCAGCAGCCGCCGCGGGCCGGCGATGAGCACGCCCGCCAGCAGCCCGACGGCCAGGAAGGCCGGCAGCGGTTTGTTCAGCAGCCCGAGCCCGAGCACGACGCCGGCGACGGGCCAGAGCCGGTTGTCGCCCGTGCGCACCGCCCGCACCACGAGCCAGCTCACGAGCGTCCACACGAGCAGGTCGAGCGTCGACGTGCTGAGCAGGTGGCCGTTGAAGAGGACGATCGTGCCCACCGCCGCGCACGCCGCCGCCAGGGCCCGGGCGCGCGGCCGGCCGCCGAGCTCGCCCGCAAGCAGCCCGGTCAGCAGCACCACGAGGCCGGCGGCGATCGCGGAGGGGATGCGCAGGACGGTGAGGGATCCCGGCGCGATGTCGCTCATGAGCCGGGCGACCAGCGGCGTGACCGGACCCTGGTCGGCGTAGGACCAGGCCAGGTGGTGTCCGGCCTCGAGGAAGTAGAGCTCGTCGCGGTGGTACCCGTAGCCCCCGGCGAAGACCACAAGGACGACCGTCACCGCCGCGCCGAGGAGAAGGGGTGCCCGCCGCATCCTTCACGGCGTCATAGCAGCGTCGTGCTCAGCCCCCGTTGGCGTTTGCGGAACCGCCGGCGCCGTTGCCGTGGTTCTCGGACGTCTTGGCCTGGCCCGGCGGGACGTTCTGCTGGCCCGGCTGCTGCTGCGTGGTCGCTTCGCTCTGCTGGGCCTGCGGCGCCTCGGAGGCCGGGGTCGAGGCGGTGCCGTTGCCCTGGCCGTTTGCCGCTCCGTTGCCGTTGCCCTGTCCGTTGCCGCTGCCCTGTCCGTTGGCGTTGCCCTGTCCGTTGGCGTTGCCCTGTCCGTTGCCAGTGCCGTTCCCGGGCGTCGCGCCCTCAAGCTGGCTGCTTGCCTTCGGCGCCTCGCCCTGTGCCGCCTTGCGCTCGTGTCCGCGGGCGACGCCTTGGCGCTGCCCGTTCTCGCTCGGCGCCGCGGCCGGGTCGGGGGAGGGCGTGGCAACGCTCGGGGTCGTCGCCGCAGCGTGGTGGTGGTGATGGCGCGTGTGGGGCCGACCGTGGTGACGCGCCGGCGGCGATGCGGCGGTCGCGCTGCGCCGCGCCGCCTGCGGGTGCCCCGCCCGCGCGGCCGCGCGGGCGCGGGTGGTCCGAGCGGCGGGGCCCGCGGCGGCGGCCGGGTGCGGCGCGGGAGAGGCGGGATGCCCGGACGCGCGCACGACTGGATGCCCGTGGTGGCCGATGGACAGGCCGGAGATCTCGCCGCTGCCGGCCACGACCCCTCCGGCGAGCGCCGCCGTCGCGCCGGCGCCGATCGCGAGCTTGACCGCCGCGCCCTTCAGCGCCGCCGCCCCGGCGACCAGCCCGCCGCCGCCGACGCCGCCTGCGCCGCCGGTGGTGGCGCCGAACACTCCCGCGCGCAGACCGGCCGTGGGCACCACCGGGAGCGCCGCCGCGAACATCGCCTTCTGGCGGCGCAGCTGGGCGCGGAACTCGGTGCACCCGGGACAGTCGCGCAGGTGGCGCTGCAGCTCGCGCCGGCGCAGCGACCCGCCGGTGAGCTCGCCGAGCTGGGCACGCACCTCGCCGCAGGGGATCGCGCGCGCCCTGCGGCTGGCGATGAGCGACGAGCGGGCCTGGAAGACCAGCGCCTTGACCTTCTGCGCGGGCACGT
>Ga0070700_100000744_pt1 | contig 16029 bp, 15 predicted proteins | sample KBSK5101metaG_FD_65456 | JGI IMG/M metagenome (GOLD analysis project Ga0070700, IMG submission 65456) | Corn, switchgrass and miscanthus rhizosphere microbial communities from Kellogg Biological Station, Michigan, USA - KBS K5-10-1 metaG | ecosystem: Host-associated > Plants > Roots >...
CGCATAAATTGCTGCAGCACCAAGTTGACTCGATCTGCATGCGTGAATTGACATCTGCGGTAATCACAACACCAAGTCAGCAGGTAGTGGTGCTGACCGATGTAGTCAAAACTGCTAAGTGGCTGGGGATGTTTGATGATCATGGAGGGTCTCAAGCAGTAGTTGTTCCTGCTGGATTAATCCGCCCATGTGGGAGAATCCCTCGATGCTCAAGCGCATCGTCAAATTCAGCTTGATCCTGCTGGCCACGATCGCTGTCCTCATCGTCGCCGGCGGTATCTATGCGCGATCCCTGGTCCGCGCCAGCCTTCCTCAGGTCGATGGCACCGCCACGATCGCCAATCTGACCGCGAACGTCCGCGTCGATCGCGACGCGCTCGGCGTGCCGACCATCACCGGGACAACGCGCGAGGATGTGGCCCGCGGGCTCGGATTCCTGCACGCGCAGGATCGATTCTTCCAGATGGACCTGCAGCGGCGGCAGCCCGCCGGCGAGCTGTCCGGGCTCGTCGGCCCGCGCGCGATGGAGGTCGATCAGGAGATGCGGGTGCATCGCTTCCGCGATGTCGCGCATCGAGCGCTCGAGCACGCGGAGCCGGCGTATCGAAAAATCCTCGATGCCTATGCGGAGGGCGTGAACGCCGGCCTGAACGCCCTCGGCGCGCCGCCGTTCGAATACCTCGTTCTCCGCGCCACGCCGGAGCCGTGGCAGGCGGAAGATTCAATCCTCACCGTGCTCGCAATGTTCAACACGTTGCAAGGACGGCAGGCATTATTCGAACAATCGCACGGTGCGCTGCGCGACACGCTGCCCGAGCCGATGTTCCGATTCCTCTCGACCGCGGGATCCGAATGGGAGACGCCGGTGATCGGCGGCGCAATTGTCAGGCCGCCGATACCGGGAGCAGACGTTTTTGATATTCGGCGCGTGCATCAAACCGCAAAGATCCAAGACCTCAAGACCTCAGGACCTCAAGACCTCGAGGAGCAATCGATCATCGGCTCCAACAACTGGGCCGTCGATGCCGCCCACAGCGAGTCGGGCGCGATGGTCGCCAACGACATGCACCTGTCGATCGGCGTGCCGATCATCTGGTATCGCGCCTCGATGGTGTTTCCCGATCCCGTCGAGCCGTCGACCAACCAGCGGCTCACCGGCGTCACGCTGCCGGGCATCCCGAGCCTGGTCGTCGGCAGCAACGGTCATGTGGCGTGGGGATTCACCAACAGCGGCGGCGACTGGAGCGACCTGATTCGCATCGAGCCCGATCCACGCGATCCAAAAAAGTACCTGACGCTCGAGGGCCCGAAGGCGTTCGCGGTGTTCGACGAAACGATCGCCGCGAAGGGCGGGCCCTCGAAGACATTTCCGGTGCGATGGACGATCTGGGGCCCGGTGGTGTGGAAGGACGCGCGCGGCCGCGAGTACGCGCAACAGTGGATCGCGCACGATGCGAATGCGCTGGCCTCGGACGTCGCCAGGCCGGAGCGCGCGCGAACAGTCGAGGACTTGCTGGCCGCCGTCGCCGGCCTCGGCATCCCCAATCAGAACGTGGCGATGGCCGACACGGCCGGGCACATCGCGTGGACGATCGGCGGGACCATCCCGAAGCGTGTCGGCCACGACGGCATGACGCCGGAGTCGTGGGCCGACGGACAGAATCGGTGGGACGGCTATCTCGCGGCCGCGGAGTACCCACGCATCGTCAATCCGCCGGCCGGCCGCATCTGGACCGCCAACGCGCCGGTGGTCGATGGCGCCATGCTCGCCACCATTGGTGAAGGCGGCTATGCCGACGGGATCCGCGCGCGGTTGATCCGCGACAACCTGATGAGGATCAACGAGGCCACGCCTGCGGACATGTTGAACGTCCAGCTCGAGGATCGCGCGCTGTTCCTCGAGCGCTGGCGCAAGGTGTTGCTGGACGAGCTCGCCTCATCAACCGGACAGCGAGCGGGCTTCCGCACGCTCATCGAAGAGAAGTGGACCGGCCGCGCCTCGCCCGGCTCGGTGGGCTATCGCCTCGTCAAGGAATTCCGCTTGCTCTTCGTGAGGCGCGTGATGACCTCACTCACCGCGCCGGCGCGCGCCGTCGATCCCGATTTCGACTACACGCGATTGCTGCGCGGCGAAGGGCCCGTGTGGCAGATCCTCTCCGAGCGTCCCGCCCACCTGCTCGATCCGAAGTACAAGACGTGGAACGAAGCGATCCTCGATGCCGTGGACGAAGTGATCGCGCAGCTCACCGCTGGCGGCAGGAGCCTCGCCGACCGCACGTGGGGCGAGGCCAACACCGCCGAGATCCGACATCCACTGGCCGGCGCGATTCCGTTCTTCGGCCGCTATCTAAACATGCCCGGCGATCCCTTGCCCGGCGACGTCTACACGCCGCGCGCCAGCACGCCGCGCACCGGGCCATCGGAACGCATGGTGGTATCGCCTGGCCACGAGGGTGACGGCATCATGGAAATCCCAACCGGGCAAAGCGGCCATCCCCTCTCGCCGCACTACGGCGATCAGTACCACGCGTGGCTCATCGGCGAGCCCACGCCGTTTCTGCCTGGGCCCGCCGTCTCCACATTGACGTTGGCGCCTCCGCCGAAGTAAAGGATCATTCTCCTAGAACCGAAGCGTGAGCTTGACGTCTGGCTTCGGCGTCATCAGCGATTGATGCGATTGATAGATCGTCTCGCGATGATCTTGCCCGGCATCGAGTATCCAGCCGAGGCCGGCACAGATTCCGGTCCATCCGATCCAGTGCGCCCATCGCATCCCCGGTGAATCTTCGGCTTGCTTGGCGAACAATCCCACGATGAAGCCGACGATGGCGCCTTTGGCAGTCCCGTCGGAACGGCGGTCTCGAAGCCGCTCGGCGCTCACCACGTCCTGGTAGTCGAATGTCTTGGTGTCCGATCCAACCGCCATCGTCACCGCGTCGCTCGTGGTTTGCGTGAGGATGCCCTCATGAATCACGCCGGCGCGATCCACGAACGAGATCTCCGTGTCGATCGCGTTCATGAATCGGGAGAAGTCGCCCGTGTCCACGCCCCACTGGTGCAGGCCCTGGTGGATCAGCAATATCAGCAGCACAGGGAAGGCCATGACTAGCGCCCCCTCGCGTTGAAGCCCATGAGGAAGCTGATGCGGGCGCCGGATGCCGACGGCACGACGGCCACATTGAGCGGCACGTTGAGATTCCCTGCGCGCAGGGTCACGCCGCCGGCAATCGCAACGCCCATTCCCATGGCTGACAGATTGGGACCTGCCGCGATTTCAATACCCCCGACGGTTCGCATTCCCAGCAGCCACGTCAGGCTCGGCAAGAACACACCCTGATCGGCGCCGCCAAACAGCAGGACCCATTCCGTCACCGCCGTGGCGCCGGTGTCGCTGCTCAAGAACCGTTTTTCCCATTGCCAGCCGAATTGGCTGATCACGGGACCCAGTTCCTCGTTGAAGTTTTCAATGGCCTGGTCTCGAACGCCCTGGCTCAAGAACGTCACGCCGGCGCGAGGCCCCGACAACCGAATCGTGTCGGGCGCCTGCTGCGACTGCGCCGTGACCTGCGCGTAAGCCGACGATGAGAAGAAGACGAGAGTGCCGACGACGATCATGAACAGCCGCTTCACCAATGCGTTCACCATGACCAACCTCCACGCGCATGGTGGAGCAGCGCCCTCGATCGAGTCCTGAGCGAACCGTGAGAACTATGTGAATTAGGCTGCGCGGGCGGCGAGCCTGGCGAATAGTGCCTGTTTTGCGGGATCCTGGCGGATCGCCGCGAGCATCGGATCGATGGGAATGATCCAGCCGGCCGGGCCCGCGGGTGAAGATGCGAGCAATGAATCCAGCGCCGCCGCGGCTTCGCCCGTGTGCCCCTGCACGATCTGCGCGCCGGCGGAGACCAGCGCTGCTTCGGTGTGACGCTCGCTTCGCCGCAACTCATGAATCGCGGCCACCGTGTCCTGCCGGCAACGATCGATGGCCTGCTGATCGTTCGATGCGGCGGCGATCGCGTACGTGCCGACGGTCGCCTTGGGATGACCCGGCGAGTCGGCGAGCGCGGCGGCAAAGGATGCCGACGCTTTCTCGAGCTCGCGCTGCTCGAACTCCGTGAATCCGGTGGCGACGCGCGCGTTGGCCACGAACTCGCGCGCGTAGACGTGCCCGCTCTTGCCGCCGTCGATTTCCTCGGCGAAGCACGCCAGTGCTCCGGCGCGATCGCCCTTCGCCGCGAGGATCATTCCGCGCAGCCAGTGGAACCCGACCGCGGGAAGCGGCGTCTGATCCGCCAGATTCTGGCGTTGCGCCTCGACGCCGATCGACGCCTCGCGTTCGGCGCGATCGATCGTGCCTCGCGCCACGAACACCATGCACGCCAGCATGCGCGCCGGCGCGAAGCCCGGCATCAACGCGAGCGTGCGATCGACGGCGCGCAGGCGTTCCTCGCCCCAGGCGCCGTAGGCGAGGCGGTAATGATGCCGCCAGTTCTCGGGCTCGAGCGCCGTGGCCCGACGCGCCGCCGCCTGGCCTTCATCGGTCTTTCCCGCGGCGCACAGCAGGTAGCCGAGCACCGCCCACGCTTCGCCGAGCGACGCATCGAGCGTCGTCGCCTGGCGCGCCGCGGTCATCGCGCGCGCCAGCAAATCGCGATCGGGCGCGCTGGCGAATCGCGTGCGCTCGTATTGCAGGAGGTACCCGTTGGCGAGCCCGGCGTGGGCCGGCGCGTACTTCGGCAGTTCCGCGGTCGTCCGCTCGAACGCCAGCACCGCGTCGTTCAGCTTGCTCGCATCGAGCGAATCGAGCGCGAGCCGGCCCTTGACCCACTCCTGGAACGGATCGGTCGCCGGTGTAATCGACACGCCGTCGCCGCCGAACCGGTAGCCGCGGCGCGCCGCCGTCTGCAGGAATCGCGGCGAGGTCGCATCCTCGCCGATCGCCTTGCGGATGTCGGCAATCGCGCGCGTCAGGGTGTTTTCCGTGACGTTGACGTCCGGCCAGAATTTTTCGAGGAGCTCCTCCTTCGTGACGATCTCACCACCGCGCGAGGCGATGTAGCCGAGAATCTCCACGAGGCGCGGCGACAGGTCGACGCCGGCGCCATCGCGCGTCAGGAGCCAGGTTCGCGGATCGATCTGGAACGATCCGAATCTGATCATCAGCAGAGCACGTCGCGGGCAGCTAGGGCTTTCGCGGCGGCCTCATCCACGGAGTCGGCAAGGGCGGTGATGTGGCCCATTTTACGGCCAACCCGCGCTTCGCCCTTGCCGTAAAGGTGCAATTTCACGTCGGGCACCGCCAGCGCCGCCGCCCAGTCGGGCTCCCCGTCGATCCACAAGTCCCCGAGCAGGTTGACCATCGCCGCCGGCTTGATCTGCGCGGCGTCGCCGAGCGACAGCCCGCAGATCGCGCGGACCTGCTGCTCGAACTGCGAGGTCACGCACGCATCGATCGTGTAGTGCCCGGAATTGTGCGGCCGCGGCGCAATCTCGTTCACGAGCACGCGTCCGTCGGTCGTCACAAAAAACTCGACGCACAGCACGCCGACGTAGCCGAGGTCGTCGAGCACGCGATGCGCAAGGTGCACGGCCTCGGTGGCAATCCCGTCGGGCACCCGCGCCGGCGCCACGGTCAGATCGAGGATGTGATTGTTGTGGATGTTCTCCACTGCGCCGTAATGCGCGAACTCGCCGTCGAGCCCGCGCGCCGCGATCACCGAAATCTCGTGCGTGAAGTCGACGATGCGCTCGATGATCATTTCCTGGTGGCCGATCAGCCCCCACACCCGCTCGCCGTCCTCGATGCGATCGATGCGGTGCTGCCCCTTGCCGTCGTAGCCGAACGCCGCGGTCTTGACGATCGCCGGCAGTCCGACCGAGCCGAGGCCCACCGCAAGCTCGTCGAGCGATTGCGCCTTCGCGAACGGCGTCACGGGATAGCCGCGATCGGCGAGAAACGCCTTCTCGCGCGCGCGCTGTTGCGTGATGTGCAGCGCCGATCCGCTCGGACGAACCGGCACGATCTCGGCCGCGGCATCGGCGGCATTCGTGGAGACGTTCTCGAATTCAAAAGTCATCACGTCGACGCCGCGGGCGAAGGTGCGAATCGCCTCGATGTCGTCGTATTCGGCGCTGACTTCGAGATCGGCGACCTGCCCGGTCGGGGTGTCGACGCCCGGTGACAGCGTGTGGACGCGATAGCCCATGCGGCGCGCTTCGAGCGCGAGCATGCGGCCCAGTTGTCCGCTGCCCAACACGCCGATGGTGGCGCCGGGCAACACGATGCGATTCACGGAAGCGAGTCCTGGCGCACCTTCGCCGTCTGCTCGGCGCGAAACTGCCGAAGCCGCTCTCGAAGTTCCGGACGCGTCGTCGCCAGGATGCCCACCGCGAGCAGGCCCGCGTTGGTCGCGCCGGGCTTGCCGATCGCCAGCGTCCCCACGGGAATGCCGCCCGGCATCTGCACGATCGACAGCAGCGAATCCAGGCCCTGCAGGGCCGCGCTCTGTACCGGCACGCCAAGCACCGGCAGCACGGTGTGCGAGGCGACCATGCCCGGCAGGTGCGCCGCGCCGCCGGCGCCCGCGATGATCACCTGGATGCCGCGCGCCTCCGCGCCCTGGGCGAATTCCGCCATCCACACCGGCGTGCGATGCGCGGACACGACTTCTTTTTCGAATGGGATGTCGAATCGCTCGAGCACTTCCCCGGCGTGACACATCGTGTCCCAGTCGGAAGTGGAGCCCATGATTACTGCTACGAGTGGTTTGTCGCTCACGATAAAAACGCAGAGTATATCTTAGAGCGTCGTCGCACCTCGTGCACAATGTGCACATCGTGCGCGTGGTGCATAGAGTGCCTCAATGGAATGGTTGAACTATCACCATCTTCTGTATTTCTGGACCGTCGCGCGCGAGGGCACCATCGCGCGCGCCAGCGAAGAGCTGCGCCTCGCGCAGCCGACGATCAGCGGGCAGATCCGCGTCCTCGAAGATCAGCTCGGTGAAAAGCTGTTCCAGCGGTCGGGACGAAACCTCGTCCTCACCGACATGGGCCGCGTCGTGTATCGCTATGCCGACGACATTTTCGGTCTCGGCCGCGAGCTGATGGACACGCTCAAGGATCGGCCGACCGGGCGGCCGATGCGCTTCCAGGTCGGCGTCGCCGATGAAGTGACGAAGATCATCGCCTATCGGCTGCTCGAGCCGGCGATGCGCCTGGAGCAGCCGGTGCAGATCGTCTGCCGCGACGGCGCGCCCGAGCGGCTGCTGACCGATCTCGCCACGCACGCGCTCGATCTGGTGATCGCCGACACGCCGATCCCGGCGGCGATCAAGGTGAAAGCGTTCAGCCATCCGCTCGGCGAAACGCCGGTGACCGTGTTCGGCACCGCGAAGCTCGCGGCGCCGCGGCGCAAGACGTTTCCACGATCGCTCGACGGGGCGCCGTTCCTGGTGCCGACGATCGGCAAGACGCTGCGCCGCACGCTCGATCAGTATTTCGAGCAGCAAGGCCTGCGTCCGCGCATCGTCGCCGAGCTCGACGACAGCGCGCTGTTGACGACCTTCGGGCAGGCGGGAGCGGGACTGTTCGTGGCGCCGAGCGTCCTCGAAAAAGAGGTCATGCGTCAGTTTGGTGTGACGGTCGTGGGACGGCTGAACGACGTGCGCGAGCGGTATTTCGCCATCTCGGTTGAAAGACGCCTGAAACACCCGGCGGTCGTCGCCATTTCCGAAGCGGCGAATGAGTTCCTGGGAGCGCCGAGGAAAAAGTAAGGAGTAATAGAATTGTGAGTATGAATCGGTGGATTTCACTCCCGGCGCTGGTCCTGTGTGCTGCGGTAGCCAGCCCTATTTTCCTTGGCGCGCAGAGCCCGACCCTCTCCGTTCCCTACACGCAATTCAAGCTGCCCAACGGCCTGAACGTGATCCTGCATCGCGACGCCAGCGTACCGGTCGTGTCCGTGAACATCTGGTATCACGTCGGCTCCGGCAACGAGCGCCCCGGCCGCACCGGCTTCGCGCACCTGTTCGAGCATCTGATGTTCGAGGGATCGATGCACGTGCCCGAGGGCGAGTTCGACAACTGGCTCGAGTCCGCCGGCGCCAACAACAACGGCTCGACCACCAAAGATCGCACGAACTACTACGAGGATCTGCCGGCCAACGCGCTCGAGCTCGCGCTGTTCCTCGAATCCGATCGCATGGGCTTCCTGCTCGACGACAAGGCGCCCGACAAGGTCAACGGCCAGCGCGATGTCGTGAAGAACGAGAAGCGGCAAAGCTACGACAACCAGCCGTACGGACAGGCCTTCATCGAGCTGTCGTCGTTGATGTACCCGGCGGGACACCCGTATAGCTGGTCGACGATCGGATCGATGGAGGATCTGACCGCGGCGAGCTTCGAGGATGTGGCGCGCTTCTTCCGCACCTATTACGTCCCGGGCAATGCCAGTCTCGTGATCGCCGGCGACATCGACATCGCCGCCACGCGCAAGCTCGTCGAAAAGTGGTTCAGCGACGTGCCGGCCGGCAAGCCCGTGCCGCCGATCGTCGCGCCGACGGCGGTTCTCGATGGCGTCAAGAAGAAGACCATCACGGATCGCGTGCAGTTGCCGCGTCTCTATCTCGGATGGCTGACGCCGGCGTTGCTCAAGCCCGGCGACGCGGAGCTGGACATCATTTCGAATCTGCTCGCCGGCGGGAAGAACTCGCGTCTCTACAAGCGCCTGGTCTACGACATGCAAATCGCCCAGGACGTGAACGCCTCGCAGCAATCGCAGACGCTCGACAGCAACTTCCTGATCGTCGCGACCGCCCGTCCCGGACAGACGCTCGACAAGATCCAGGCGGTCATCGACGAGGAGCTCGACAAGCTGCGCGCCGCTCCGCCGGAGCCGCGCGAATTCCAGCGCGCGCTCAATCAGATCGAAGCCAACTTCTATCGCGGCATGGAGAGCGTCGGCGGGTTCGGCGGCAAGGCCAACCAGCTGAACTCGTATTACAAGGCGGCCGGCACGCCCGATTACTTCCAGAAAGACCTCGATCGCTATCGCGCGCTGACACCCGCGGACATCAAGGCGGCGGTCGACAAGTATCTGCCCAAGGATCGGCGGGTGGAGCTGAGCATCGTCCCCGGAGAGAAAAAATGATTTCGGATCTCAGATCTCGGATTTCAGATTTTCTGCTCATCGTCTTGATGGCCGCCGCATTCGCGGCGGGCGCGCAGGCCCAGGCGCCCGATCGCAGCAAGCCGCCGGCCATCGGCCCGGCGCCGTCGCTGAAAATGCCGGCGATCCAGAAGCAGAAGCTCTCGAACGGCCTCGCGGTGTGGATCGTCGAGCACCACGAAGTGCCGCTCGCGCAGATCAACCTGATCGTGCGCTCGGGCAGCGCCGCCGACCCGATCGGCAAGTACGGCGTCGGCAGCCTCGCCGCCGCGATGCTGGATGAAGGCGCCGGCACGCGATCCTCCCTCGAACTCGCCGATGCGCTCGAGTTCCTCGGCGCGAACCTGTCGACGACGAGCTCGTTCGATTATTCGGCGGTCCGCCTCTCCGTGCCCGTCTCGAAGCTCGCAGATGCGCTGCCGCTGATGTCGGACGTGGCGCTGCGTCCCACTTTCCCGGCCGGCGATCTCGATCGCCTGAAGAAGGAGCGGCTCACCGGGCTGCTGCAGGCACGCGACAACCCCGCCGCGTTGATTCAGCTCGCGTTTCCACGCGTGGTCTTCGGACCGACCCATCGCTACGGCACCTCGGCGAACGGGTTGCCGCCCGCGCTCGAGGCCTTCACCGTCGCCGATCTGCAGGCGTTCTACCGCGCCCACTATCGGCCGGACAACGCCACGCTGCTGGTGGTCGGTGATGTGACGCCGGCATCGGTGATGCCGGTACTCGAGAAGGCCTTTGGATCGTGGAAGACCGAGGGCATGGCGCCGCTCGTCGCGGCGGTGCCGAATGCTCCGCAGCTCACGTCGCGCCAGATTTACATCGTCGACAAGCCGGAAGCGGCGCAATCGCAGATTCGCATCGGCTGGGTCGGCGTGCCGCGATCGACGGCCGATTACGCGGCCCTCGAAGTGCTGAACACCATCCTCGGCGGATCGTTCACCTCGCGCCTCAATCAAAACCTGCGCGAGGAGCATGGCTACAGCTACGGCGCGAGCTCGGCATTCGACATGCGCCTCTCGGCGGGACCGTTCCTCGCCAAAGCCAGCGTGCAGAGCGACAAGACCGGCGAGTCGGTGAAGGAATTCTTCAACGAGCTGGACCGGATCGGCACGCTGATTCCGGAGGACGAGCTGAAGAAGGCGAAGAGCTACGTGGCGCTCGGCTTCCCGGGTGAATTCGAGACGACCGGTGACCTGGCCCGCAAGCTCGAGGAGCTCGTCGTCTACAACCTGCCCGACGACACGTTCTCGAAGTTCGTGAGCGCGGTCACCAGCGTGACGGCGGCGGACCTCCAGAAGCTCGCCGCGCGGTACATCCAACCGGACAAGATGGCGGTGGTGGTGGTCGGCGATCGCAAGTCGATCGAAGGCCCGATTCGCCAGCTCAATCTCGGCCCGGTGAACATCATTTCGATCGACGAGCTGTTTCGATAAGGTGCCTGGCACTCCGGGTGCCGGGCACCATCTCACCTCTGGTGTCAGATGGCATTGCCGCCGATAAGTGTGGGGCAATGTCCGACTATCGGGTTGAGAAACGCCGTGAAGCCGCCGATGTGACGCTGGTCACCGGCGCCACGCTGTCGGGTTTCTTCTTCCTGGCCGGCTCGAGTCACCAGCACTCGGGCCCCGAGCGCATCGGCGACCTGCTGAATGTGGATGCGGGGTTTTTCCCGTTCGAGTTCGAGGGAGAGACGTCGCTGATCAATCGCGCGCACGTCTTGATGGTGGCGTTGCCGCCGCAGATGATCGAGGCGGAAATCGAACCCGGCTACGACGTCGCACCCCGGCATCACGTCAAGCTGCTGCTCACGACCGGCGAGGCGATCACCGGTCACGTGGTCGTGTTCCTCCCCCCCGGGCACGAGCGTCTCAGCGACTACGCGCGCATGGACGAGCGGTTTCGATATCTCGAGCTGCCCGACCGCACGCTGTTGGTGAATTCGGCGCATATCGTGGCGCTAACCGAGGTCGAGGTGGAACAAGCGTGAGTGCTGTCGAAGGCATGTTGAAAATGCTGGCGGAGAGCTCGGCCAGGGGCCTGCGCCTCGCCGTCGGCGCTCCCGCAAAAATCATGGACGCCTCGGGCGATCCGCAGGATGCATCGAGCCATCCGCTGACGCGGCAGGAGATCCTGCAACTGATCGGGCCGATCATTCCCGAACACGCGCGCCGTCGTCTGCCGCAGGAAACCACCGTTGAATTCGATCACGCCTCGCCGAGCGGCGCCTTCAAGGTCACGATTTTGAGAAACGGATCAGAGATCGCCGTCAGCATCGTTCCGGATCCCACTGGCGGCGCGTCAACAGCGCCGGCACCGGCGCCTCCCGCACCGGCAATGACCGCAGTGGCCGCGCCGGTCCCCGCGCCGGCGCCGGCTGCGGCCAAGCCGACGGCAGCGGCTCCGGCGGCGCCCGCGGCGTCGAGCGCTCCGCCGAAGGTCCAGGCCGGCGCTCCGCCGATCGATCGCCTCTTTCATTTGATGGTCGATTCGAAGGCGTCGGATCTCCATCTCTCGTCGAATATGCCGCCGCTGGTCCGCAAGGACGGCAAGATCCAGCCGCTCGAAGCGGACGCGAAGCTGATCTCGCCCGCGGAAATGATCGCGCTGCTCGATCCGATCATTCCGCAGCCGAACCAGGATGAGTTCGCGCGCCGCAACGACACCGACTTCGCGTACGAGATCAAGGGGCTCGGCCGCTTCCGCGCCAACGTGTTCCTGGATCGCAAGGGCCGCGGCGCCGTGTTCCGCGTCATTCCCGCCAAGATCCTCACCGCCGAGGAGCTCGGCCTGTCGCCGCACATCCTCAAGCTGTGCAAGTTGAACAAGGGCCTGGTCCTGGTGACCGGGCCGACCGGCTCGGGCAAATCGACGACGCTCTGCGCGATGATCGACTACATCAACCGCACGCGCAACGATCACATCATCACGATCGAGGATCCGATCGAGTTCGTGCACGAGAACAAGGGGTGCCTGATCAACCAGCGCGAGGTCGGCACCCACACCGAGGGCTTCAAGACGGCGCTGCGGGCCGCGATGCGCGAGGATCCGGACATCATGCTGGTCGGCGAGCTGCGCGACCTGGAGACGGTGGCCATCGCGATCGAGACCGCGGAGACCGGCCACCTCGTGTTCGGCACGCTGCACACCACCACGGCGGCATCGACGGTCGATCGGGTGATCGATCAGTTCCCCACCGAGCAGCAGGCGCAGATCCGCATCATGCTGTCGGAGTCGCTGAAGGGCGTGATCGCGCAGAACCTGTGCCGCAAGGTCGGCGGCGGCCGCGTCGCCGCACTCGAGGTGCTGCTGATCAACAGCGCGATCTCGAATTTGATCCGCGAAGCGAAGACCTTCCAGATTCCGTCGATGATGCAGGTCGGCCGCGCGCAGGGCATGGTCGCGCTCAACGACGCGCTGATGGAGCTGGTGACGAAGAAGCTGGTCGAGCCGGAAGAGGCCTATCTCAAGTCGGTCGACAAGCCCGCGTTCGAGGCGCTCCTCAAGCGCGCGAACATCGACACCAAATTCGTCTCGAACGTCGCGCAGTAACTCGATCTCGGCCTGCCCCCCATTTTCTCCCTGTCCCAGGGATGATTAGGGACGGGTCATCTCTCAGTCCCGTTCCACTTTGATGGAAACCGCCAGCCACTTCCGCAACTCCGACTCGACGATTCCTCGAAGCTCGTCGAGCTCCGGCGTGTCGGCTTCCTTGTAACCGAGGAACCGCTTGGTCTGCGACGTTAGCCTGATTCGGAATTCTCCGGCATCGCCATCGTCGGTGTGCACGTCGATCGCGAGCTTGACCGCGCCCTTCTTGAACCAGATGAACCAGCCCCAATCTTCCTGGTTGCTCTGGATGTCCTCGTATCTCGCGCGCACGCTGGGTAGCAACGCGTCGACGACTTGATCGCCGCCGACGCAGCATTCGTTGAAGTATTCGTCGCGATTGCCGATCGGGACTTTTTTGGTGAACGCGATTTCGTACGGCATGGTGCGATCAACTGGACAGAACCATCCACGCCGCGAGCGCCGCGGCTTTGTGCTCCGCTCGCCATCCACCGTCGGTGTTGTCGCCCAGGGCGGTCAGCCTCTTGCGCAGAACCGCTTCCGCGATCTTCAACTGCTTCGCAGCCAGTGCATACAGATCGCGCTCGCGCCACACTGAACAGTGGACGCCGCTCCGCTCGGCGCCGGCGATCAGGACTTCTCGGAACAACTGCCCTTCCATCGCGTGAATGCGGATGTGATCGTTGCCGATCGTCTTCGGATCGATCAGGCTGCCGACGACGACGCCGGCGGCCGTGAGGTTCGCCGTCTTCCGATACTCGCCAATCAGCGAAGACATGGACTTGCGCCCATGGGTCTTCACGGATCCGACAAGACGCTTCAGCTCGTCGCCGGCATCGCGCGCGGTGCCGAATCCGGCGTGATACGGCTGCTTCGTATCTGGAATGTCAGGGTCGCTGATCTCGACGCGCCGGCTGTCGATCAGGCGTGGACTCGAACGGGTGCCGGCGATCAGGACCGCGCACGCCCATCCCGACTTGACGGTGAACCCGGCCGCCGCCTGCTCCGCCTGCCCTGAGCGAGTCAGCGTTCGCTTGCGAAGGCTGACGAGTCGAAGGGCCATCGCCCGTCAACAGCCGCGCGACGAGAACCAGATCGACGGCTCGCCGTTCGAATCGTGCAGCGGCAGCCATCCGGTGGCGATCACCTCGGGCGGTCCGTTGTCGGCGGCGGTGCAGACCGAGTTGTTCAGCAGCTCCACCTTGACCCATTCGTCGCGAATCTCGGCGACGCGAACGGGCTGCGACGGCATCACCTGCGGCAGGATCGGACCGCGTACCATCCCCGGCGCGCTGACCAGCCGGGCGGTGAAGGATTTGTTGATCGAGGTCACGCCGACGAATTCCTCGTAGAGATCCGACAGCGGCATGAATCGATCGACCACTGAAGGCTTGAGCCAGCCGGCGCCGTCGTGCAGCCGGATCTTGATCCAGCCGTCGCGGCGATCGATCGCAATCGCGCCCGGCATCTCGTAATCGAACTCGCGCGTCGGCAGCTCCTCTTTCGCGGCGCCGCGATGCACGCTGACCTTGAGTCCGTCGCATCCGCCATGGGGCGCGAACGACCAGTTCTTGTCGACGCGAATGGCCGCGATCGGCTTGCCGTCCGCCGGCGACGCATGCAGCGGGATTTCCTCCGGCTCGAACGTGGCGCATGGTCCGCCGCCAAAGACTTCGGGGAGCGAAACGAGCCCGATGACCCGTTCCGCCGCGGCCGCCGGCAGGACGCCGATTAACAGAATTGCAAATCCAGTAATGACGCGCACCGAGGCAACCTAACATGTAGAACGTGTCTTCGCCAACGGTCGCCGTGATCGGCGCCGGCGCCGCCGGGCTGGTGGCCGCCGCGTTCGCCGCGTCCGCCGGCGCGCGCGTCACGCTGATCGAACGCACCAAAGACGGCGGACGCAAGATCCTGATCAGCGGCGGCGGCCGCTGCAACGTCCTGCCCGCCGCGCTCGCGCCCGATCGATTCGTCACCGACTCGCCGGCACACCTGCTTCGCGGCATGCTGCGGGCCTGGCCGCTGCACGAACAGCGCGCCTTCTTCGAGAACGATCTGCAGATCCCGCTCGCCCTCGAAGAGGAATCCGCCAAGCTCTTCCCTCGATCGAACAAGGCGAAGGACGTGCGCGATGCGCTCGTCGCATTCGCGCGATCGAAAGGCGCCGCGATCCACTTCGGCACCACCGTCACCGATCTCACGCCTTCTGCCGGCGGAGCCGGCAAGGCTGGCGCTGCAGGCACATTCGCGCTGCAGACCTCGAGCGGCGAGATGAGCGTCGATCGCGTGATTGTCGCAACCGGCGGACTGTCCGTGCCCGCAACCGGCAGCGATGGCGTCGGCCTGGACATTGCGAAGCGCCTGGGCCATCGCATGGTCGACACCTATCCGGCGCTGACGCCGATCGTCAGCAGCGACGATGCCCATGCCGCACTCGCCGGCGTGTCCTTGAACGTCAGGCTCCGCGCGAAGATCGGATCGCTCGGCCACCGTAACCGTGGCGGCAGCGGCAGAAACACCGAAACCTTCGGAGGGTTCCTGTTCACGCATCGCGGTTACAGCGGCCCGAGCGTCCTCGACATTTCGCATCTCACCGCACGCGGGGAGAATCCGACCATCCGCGCGCAGTGGTCGACACGCACCGTGGCGGAGTGGACGAAGGACCTCGAAGCGCCATCTGCCTCCGTATCGGCGATCCTCGCCCGCCATATTCCCGCGCGGCTTGGCGATCACCTGATGAGCGAAGCCGGCATTCCCACCGATCGCCGTACCAGCAGCCTCAAACGATCGGAACGCCTCGCGTTGATCGACGCCCTGACCGGCTACCCGCTGCCGTGGAGCGGCAACGAGGGCTACAAGAAGGCGGAGGTCACGGGCGGCGGCGTCGCGCTCGGCGAGGTCGATCCCAAAACACTCGAAAGCAAACGGGTCGCGGGGCTGTATCTTTGTGGCGAAATGCTCGATGCCTTCGGCCCGATCGGCGGCCACAACTTTTCCTGGGCGTGGGCCACCGGCCGCACCGCAGGCATCGCGGCAGGACGGGCATGACCTCGCGCGTCAAGCTTGGACTTGTCATCGGGCTGCTGCTGTTCAGCGGCTGGTCCGTCTACACGCGTTACGTCGACCTGCATTCGTTCGATCTCGTCACGCAGATGCCGTTCCGCGACCTGTCGATGTCCCAGTACAACGACACGCTCGCCGGCGTCCGCACGTTCCCGTATCAGTGGCGTGTGCTCGCCTTCTGGATGGTGAAGGCCGGTACGACGATCGCGCCCATCGATCCGCAC
>Ga0070700_100000751_pt1 | contig 15976 bp, 10 predicted proteins | sample KBSK5101metaG_FD_65456 | JGI IMG/M metagenome (GOLD analysis project Ga0070700, IMG submission 65456) | Corn, switchgrass and miscanthus rhizosphere microbial communities from Kellogg Biological Station, Michigan, USA - KBS K5-10-1 metaG | ecosystem: Host-associated > Plants > Roots >...
CCGACGGAAAAGGCGTGATCTTGGATCAGTTCGCCAATCCGGACAATCCGCTGGCACACTACGAAGGGACGGGACCGGAAATCTGGCGGGACAGCCATGGACAGATCACGCATTTTGTCAGCAGCATGGGAACCACCGGAACCATCATGGGATGCTCGCGGTATTTCAAGGAAAAGAATCCGCGGATCACGATCGTTGGCTGCCAGCCCACGGAAGGTTCGCAAATTCCCGGCATCCGCAAATGGCCGGAGGCCTATCTTCCGCGCATCTTCGATCGCAAGCGCGTCGATCGCATAATCGAGATCTCGCAATATGATGCCGAGGAAATGACGCGCAGGCTGGCGCGCGAAGAGGGGATCTTTGCCGGTATCTCCTCAGGAGGAGCGCTCTGGGCAGCGCTTCAGATTTCCGCGGAAACGGAAAATTCGACGATTGTCACGATCATCTGCGACCGCGGCGACCGGTATCTATCGACCGGCATTTTCCCGTCGGAATAACCGGACGATCTTGCTGTTTGAGTCTTTAGCGCTAACCCCATTGCTCCGGCGCCCGCTGCAGGCTGCTTAGGAGCGATTCGCGCTTGCGCGGAAATTCTTCCGGCAACCGGTCCCCGAGTTTTGCAAAGAGCTCCTGATGCAGACCCAGTTCACGTGACCATGCGTCGCGATTCAGGCTCATCAATTCGTCAAACCGTTCGGCGGGAATGTCCAGCCCGTTCCAGTCCAGGTCGTCACGCCGGGGCATCCATCCCAGGGGGCTTTCCAGCGCCCCTGCGCTTTCCTGGCATCGCTCCACAATCCACTTCAGCACGCGCATGTTTTCGCCATACCCGGGCCACAGAAACTTGCCCCTGGAATCCTTGCGGAACCAGTTCACGCAGAAAATCCGCGGCGGGCGATCGAGGCTGCGTCCCGTTGCCAGCCAGTGTCCGAAATAGTCGCCCATGTGATATCCGCAGAACGGGAGCATCGCCATCGGATCGCGGCGCACTTCGCCTACTTTCGCCGTCGCGGCGGCCGTGGTTTCTGAGCCCAGCGTGGCTGCCATATAGACGCCATCGTCCCAGTCGAAGCTCTCCACCACGAGCGGAACCGTTGTGCTGCGCCGGCCGCCGAAGACGAACGCTGAAATCGGCACGCCAAGCGGATTCTCCCAGTCAGGATCGATCGATGGACACTGCACCGCCGGGACGGTAAAGCGAGCGTTCGGATGCGCGGCTGGGCGACCGCAGTCCGGCGTCCATGCCCGGCCCTGCCAGTCGGTAAGCTGGGCGGGAGGCTGCTCCGTCATGCCTTCCCACCAAACGTCGCCATCCGGTGTTACTGCGACGTTGGTGAATATGCAATTGGTGCGCATGGTGGCCATTGCGTTCCGGTTGGACTGCTCGGACGTGCCGGGAGCAACGCCGAAGAAGCCGTATTCCGGATTGATGGCGCGCAGACGGCCTTGTGCATCGCGCTTTATCCAGGCGATGTCATCCCCGATGGTCGTGACTTTCCAGCCTTTGAATGCAACGGGCGGAATCATCATCGCGAAGTTGGTCTTGCCGCATGCGCTGGGAAAAGCCGCCGCCACGTAGGCCTTGTTGCCTTGTGGCGACTGCACACCCAGGATGAGCATGTGCTCTGCCAGCCAGCCCTGCCGGCGTCCCATGCTGGAAGCAATGCGCAAGGCAAGACATTTCTTGCCCAGCAAGGCATTGCCGCCGTAGCCACTGCCGAACGACCAGATGGCATTTTCCTCGGGAAAATGGACGATGTACTTGTGTTCCCTGTTGCAGGGCCATGGCACATCCGTCTGCCCCGGCGCGAGCGGCATGCCAACGGAATGAAGGCAGGGAACGAACTTTCCATCGCGGCCCAGCGCATCGATGACGGCCCGGCCCATGCGCGTCATGATGCGCATGCTGACGGCGACATAGGCAGAGTCGGTGATCTCGATGCCCGTAAGCGATAGAGTCGAGCCGATGGGACCCATGGAAAAAGGCACGACATACATCGTCCGGCCCCGCATGCAGCCATCGAAGAGCGGCAGCAGCTTGCGCTTCATTTCTGCGGGGTCGAGCCAATTGTTGGTCGGACCGGCATCCTGCTTGTGCTCGCTGCAAATGAAGGTGCGGTCCTCGACCCGGGCTACGTCGGACGGATCCGAAAGTGCCACGTAACTGGCGGGCCGCTTTACCGGATCGAGTTTGCGGAACGTTCCGGCCGCGACCAACCGGGAGCACAGGGTGTCATATTCGCTTTGCGAACCGTCGCACCAGTGTATATGTGCCGGCTGGGTCAGCCTGGCAATGTCCGCTACCCAATCCAGCAATCCGGCATTTTTCACGAATGCAGGATTGGACAGGGCAGTTTGCATAGCTGGAGTTGCACTTGCGGGCGATCTCACGAGCCACTCCTCATAGTGACGCCTGGTTTTCTGTAGAGTCTACCATCGGACATCAGGCCGATGGCCGCGTTCAAACGCCGCCCATGGCATGCTGCGCCGCATGATCGCTGCAGCCACGCGGCAAGAACTCCCGAATCAAAGGGGCCAGTTGGAGGCTACGCTGCAATTTCCGGTATTCTCACGTGGCTGCTTTTCGCGCAGACGACCTGAAGCACATTGTATTCATGATTTATGACACCGATACTCGCATTTGATATTGAAACCGTGCCGGATGTAGCAGGGTTACGCATACTTTACGGGCACGCAGCGCAAATCGCCGACGCAGACGTGGCGAAGCTCGCATTCGAGCGCAGACGCGAAGTAACCGGAAGTGACTTCCTGCAGCTTCACCTGCATCGTGTGATCGCCATTTCCTGCGCCCTGCGCGACCGCGACAGTTTTCGCGTCTGGTCGCTGGGCGAACCGGACGAACCCGAGCAGGACCTGATCCGCCGTTTCTTCGAGGGAATCGAAAAATACACGCCGCAACTTGTCTCCTGGAACGGGAGCGGCTTCGATCTGCCAGTGCTTAACTACAGGGCGCTCGTCCACGGCGTCCATGCGGCGCGTTTCTGGGATATGGGCGAGGACGACCGCGATTTCAAATGGAATAACTACATCAGCCGCTACCATAGCCGGCACCTCGATCTGATGGATGTGCTGGCGATGTATCAGGGCCGAGGCAATGCGCCGCTCGATGAGCTGGCGCAATTGGCGGGGCTTCCTGGCAAGCTCGGCATGGACGGATCGAAGGTATGGGAGGCCTTCCAGCAGGGGCACATTGCGGCGATCCGCAATTATTGCGAAACCGATGTAGCCAATACTTATCTGCTCTATCAGCGTTTTCAGCTGGTCCGCGGTGCGCTCGACGATGCGCGGTATCGACGCGAGTGCGAGCTGGTGCGGGCGACGCTGTCGGAATCGGGGGAGAGTCACTGGCGGCAATTTCTTGCCGGCTGGAAGTCTGCAGATGCGGGCTGAGACGGCCGCGCGCCTTGCGCAGATAGAGTCGCTTGATCAGGAAGGTCGTGGGGTAGCGCGTGTCGATGGCAAGGCCATTTTCATTGCCGGCGCGCTTCCGGGCGAACTCGTCGAATACTCCCCCTACCAGCGCAAGCCGAACTACGAACTGGCGGAGGCAACCTGCATTCTTCGCGCGTCGCCTTCGCGCGTCGCGCCACGTTGCATGCATTTTGGTGTCTGCGGCGGATGCAGTCTGCAGCACATGGACGTACGCGCGCAGGTGGCCGCGAAGCAACGCGTCCTCGAGGACAACCTGGCCCGCATAGGCAAGGTTCGCGCCGAAGTCATGCTTGCGCCGATCTACGGACCGGATTGGCGATATCGCTATCGCGCGCGGCTGTCGGCACGCTATGTGGTCAAGAAGGCCAAGCAGCTGGTTGGTTTTCATGAACGCCGCAGCAGTTTTGTCGCCGATATGTGGACTTGCGAAGTCCTGCCGGAGCGAATTTCCGCCCTGCTGGAGCCGCTTCGGGGGCTGATCGATTCACTCGCCATCCGGGAACGGGTGCCGCAGGTGGAACTGGCCATCGGTGATGCGGTGGATGTGCTCGTGCTGCGCATCCTCGATCCCCCCGGAGCAGACGATGAGGATAAGCTGCGCGATTTTGCCGAGCGGCACCGCATCCAGTTTTTCCTGCAGCCCAAAGGCCCCGAAACCGCCTATCCATTCCATCCCCGAGCGGCGCCAGCTCTTCAATACCGGATTCCTGACTTCGGACTGACCATTCCATTCAGCCCCACTGACTTCACCCAGGTCAATCACGAAATCAATCGGGTATTGGTGCGGCGGGCGATTGCGTTGCTCGATCCGCAGCCGGAGGAGCGAGTCGGTGATTTTTTCTGCGGTCTGGGAAATTTCTCGCTGGCCATCGCCAGGCGCGGTGCACGGGTGCTTGGTATCGAAGGCAATGCCAGATTGGTGCGCCAGGCGGCTGCAAACGCCGATCTTAACGGCCTGGCCGCGCAGTGCCGCTTCATTGATCGGGATCTGTTCAAGGTCTCGACAGACGACTGGAAGCAATTCGCGCCTTTCGATCGAATACTTGTCGATCCGCCGCGCGATGGCGCGATGGCGCTCGTGAAGGCGCTCGGGGAAATGGCGCCATCGCGGGTTGTGTATGTCTCCTGCAGTCCGGCGACGCTCGCGCGGGATGCGGGGATGCTGGTGCATGTGCACGGCTACCGGCTTACGGCAGCCGGCGTGATCAACATGTTTCCGCACACCTCACATGTCGAATCGATCGCCGTGTTCGACCGGTGAAAAAAAGGGCGGCCCAGGGCCGCCCTTTTTGACTTTCGCCTGCCAGTTCAATCTCGTTGGCCGGTGAACGCCATGAGCAACGACAGCAGGTTTACGAAGACGTTGTACAGGCTGATATAGACTCCGGTCGCCGCCATGATGTAGTTGGTCTCGCCGCCGGTCACGATGCGGCTGACATCGTGCAACAGGAACAGCGAGAAGACTACGACCACCAAGGCGGAAATCGTCAGGGCCAGCGCGGGAATCTGGAAGAACATGTTTGCCAGCATGGCCAACAGCAGAACGATCATGCCGACGAACAGGAACTTGCCCATGAAGCTGAAGTCCTTTTTCGTCGTGGTCGCGATCAGACTCATTGCCACCAGGATGCCGCCGGTACCGATTGCCGCGATGCCGATCAGTTGGGGGCCATTTTGTAATCTGAGAGCGAAATTGAGCAGGGGTCCGAGCCACCAGCCCAAAATGAACGTCATTCCGAGCAAGAGCACGACGCCAAGGCCGCTGTTGCGGTTGGCGGCAATGGCGAATTGAAGTCCGATGATTGCGCCGATCATCAACAGCGAGGCCATGATCGGATGCTGCATGATGATGCCGCTGGTCGACAGGCCGACGAACGCGCCGACAACTGTCGGTACCATGGTCAGCGCGAGCAGAAGATAAGTATTCCGCAGTACTTTGTTCTGTGCGACCGACAGCGACGCTGTGGAACCGTACTGGAGTTCGGGTTGCATATTGTTACAGCCTCCTCAAGGGAAAGTGCGATTGCTAAGAGTACTCAAGTGCAATCAAAGTTTCAATGGCTTGCATGACTCGTTCCGCGAAGGCGGGGTATCATTCGAAGGTTTTGTGCGGCGGGTGGCTTGTCACCGGGCAAGGTGCGCAAGGGAATGCACAGGATGACAGAATGGTTAACTGCGAATCGGAAGGGTGGCAGAGCGGTTAAATGCACCGGTCTTGAAAACCGGCAGAGGCGCAAGTCTCTCGTGGGTTCGAATCCCACCCCTTCCGCCAAATAAAGTTCAAGCCAGTTCAGCGTTCGACAAAGCGCTTTGCCCTTAGTACTTTACGGAAGCGCGCCGGGACATGCCGTAACATAGCCGAGCGGCGTACAGATCAGGTACTTCGAAAGCTTGCGGTGCCGAACCCGATTGAGGGCGCCGCTATCCGACGAGACGCGAAACAAAGCGCAAAATGCAAATGGATGACCAGCCACTCGACGATGTCCTTCGGCGCCTGGAGGTCACTCTCTTCCAACAAATTGGGTCGGCGTCTGATCGGGCAATCTCAACGCGCGACAAGCAGACGCAGCCTCCAGTTACTAACTCTTACATTTTCCGAACGAGCTGATCAATTCGGAGTGGTCCGAGTTCCGCTGAGGAGCGTTCCTGTTGTTCCATTATTTGCTGAAGCCTGTGGAGATTCTCAAGGGCCCAAAGGCATGATGACGAGATGGGCGAATCATTCAGATGGGTTGCGCAAGGAAACACTAGGGGGCTGGATCGCGCATACCCAATGGCGATCCAGCCTCACACAATGCAACTCATAAGGATGCACTGTGCAGTACCAAATTATGCTTGAGGGAAAGCCAACACAATGGCCCGTCGGGGCTACAGCTGGCGATGGAAGGTTGAAGCGGGGAATTTGGACAGTGAAAGCGCGGGGGTTCCGATGAACAAGCAAAAAATGCTGGATGAACTCGTAAAACTTCGAAACGGGCTGAACAACAAGAGCATTCCTGCGAACGAGAAATCACGAGCGGTCGTGAGCGCGCTTGGCGTGATGCTGGAGACTTTGAAAATAGAAGAAGCCTATCAGCGAATGGCGGACAAGCACGGAGGACACGCCAAAGAGAAAGAGATGGACTCCGACGACGCGCCGTTACTTCGACAAGCCGAGGAGATCTATCGCGAGGTCAAGGAAGTCGTCGGCGAGGACGACTCAGAAGGGGAGCTTTAACAAGTCGCGGCCGCACCAGTAGCCCTCCCGGCGATCGTCAAGATGGCCTACGCAGCTTCATTAGTTTCGCTTCCGTTTTTTCGGGAACCGTAGTAGGTCGTCAAGCCGCAGTTAACTTACTGGAAAACCGCCCTGCCCGTTCATACCAGGGAGATGCGCGAGGACAGGTGAGTCCAACCGGTGTCGCTGTAGCAATTTATCTACACAAAAATGAACGAGCACCGACTGAAGTTTCTGGGGCGTAGAGTTTTAATGAACACATGAGCCGTTGCAGTCCCCCCTGACTGTACGGCGCTATCGATCCCCTTGGTTCCTTCCCTCCCTTTGGAACCAGGGGGCTTTTTTTGTCCGCGATATTTTCTTTGCAGCCGATCTGCGGCGATCAAGGGCCGCCGGACCCGGTATTTCGAGCTCGGTCTGTTCCATGGCCAGGCGACCACAAAAAACCCGATGCTACCTAGACCCTGGGCTTGCGATTCCGGACTTGGTCGTCCGACTTGTCCGTCGAGCGTTTGTTGGGTTCGCTCTCCATATTTCGGGGCGCTGAACGCGCCGCTCCCACGATCTGCGTCATGCGGGATAGATTCGTCGGATCGGAAACCCCGAAGCCGTTCCAGAGTTCTATTAGCGCTGCAAGTTTTTCGGCGGCGGCGGGAGAGAAGTAATAAGAATAGCTGCCGTTGGTATGGTAGTCGCGGAATACGCGGCATTCTTTCGGCTCGTCAAAAGCCCGGTATTCTGCGATGAGCATGTTGCGAAACGTGACATTAATCGCTTCGCAGAGACGCTCGTGTTCGATATGTACGCAATACCAGCTCACCAAAGACCTGAACCTTTCCGATTGCGCACCGCAAAAAAGAAACCGCCGGAGAGCATTCTCCTGCAGAGATGCGCAATTCTACCCGCGATTTTGGCGATCGGTCTGTGCGTTGAATCACAGAAGCCGGAAAGGACGACTTCGGATCTGGCCAGCGTGGTGCTGACCTTGACCGACCGGGACAGCCTGACCAGACTGTCATCTTGCCTCGACCAATGTCGGAAGAAGCCATCGCGACTTGGTGGCAACAATGGTCGAACCTTATTTACACTTGGCGCGCTTCATCCCGGCGAGGCGGGGCTCCGGGAGGCTGAGTAAGACTGTCACCCCTCGCCAAACATTGGCATTATCTTGATATAGAACAATAATACATGCTACCGATGGGTTTGAAGCGTGCCTTTGCAGTTCCGGGATCTCCGGTTCGACGTGGCGATGACGAGCCACCGACGAGCGGCTCAGTGGTTGGTCTCGCTAATTTCTGCCCGCGCCATGGATCGATCCGGGTACGGCTGCGTCAGGCGCGGGATACCCAGACCACAACCAGACTATGTTGCCGCGACGGTCCTCGGCGCGAGGGGCAAGTGTTCGGGCTTTCAGGGTACAATCGCGCTGGCAAATTAACGCCGACCTTTCGCTGCCAAGGTGAGTGTGCGGCGGCATGGTGGTTGTGTTTCGGCCCCGGCATGCCGGGGGGCTGGGGCTGGTTTCTGCCGCGCGCCCCTGCCAAGCACAACTATGAGAATAGGACGAGAGATTCTCGGCTAGTGCCATGATACGAATCCTCATCGCTGACGACCACGCCGTAGTACGTGCCGGAATCAGACAGTTCATTGCAGGCCACGATGATTTGACCGTGGTGGGAGAGGCTGCCAATGGCACGGAAGTCATCGAGTACATCCGAAAAATGGAAGTGGACGTTGTTGTGCTCGACATATCCATGCCGGGACGCAGCGGCATAGATACGCTGAAAAGCCTGAAGCACGTCCGCCCGGAACTTCCTGTTCTCATACTCTCGGGATTCGCAGAAGAGCAGTACGCGATCAATTTGCTGCGTGCCGGTGCAGCCGGATACATCAATAAGGAAGCGGCACCCTCACAACTGGTGGCCGCGATCCGCACGGTTGCGCAAGGGCGCAAGTACGTAAGCCCGGCGTTGGCCCAGATGCTGGCGGACCGCTTGTCCGTCAAAGATGACGAACAGCCCGTCCATAGCGAGCTTTCGCAAAGGGAATTTCAGATATTTTGCAAACTTGTCAAAGGCGAGGGAGTCACGCAGATCGCGGATGAGCTGTTCCTGTCGGTAAAAACCGTCAGTACCTACCGCTCCCGTATCCTCGAAAAGATGGGCATGAAGAGCAATGCCGACTTGACGTACTACGCCATAAAAAACAAGCTGATCACGTAAGTCCGCGTCCGCTTCACCTCCTGGCCGCGGCGCCAATGTTCGTCCCTATCCCGCGCCCGCTGCCAGCCATAGCCCGGTCGATGACATCCCCGTAGTCCTTTGTCCTACGTTGGAAGGGGTGGTTGACTGATATATCCCCGAACGGCACTCCGCCATCATTCAATGCGTAACGTTTTCCATGTATGCGTTTTGAGCGAGGGCAAAGATGAATCAAACAAGAAACGGGCTGTGCAAGCGCTTCGCTCCTGGGCTGGATAGCCGTCGGCTGGAGGTGGATCATGCGTGAACTCGACAATATTCGCGGGAACAACATTCTTGCTGCGTTGATCGCGGCAGGGTGCGACGATTTGGACTCCCACCTGGAACTGGTGCCGATGCCTGTCGGAAAAGTCGTGTATGAATCCGGTGGCCCCATGCGCTACGCGTACTTCCCGACAACCGCCATCATGTCGATGCTTTACATTATGAATGATGGAACTTCGGACGAAATCGCGACGGTTGGCGGTGAAGGGTTCATCGGCGTGCAGCTTTTCCTCGGATGCGAAACGATACCGAGCCGTGCACTTGTGCGCAGCGCGGGCCATGCCTTCCGCGTGGATGCGGGCTACCTGCAGAGAGAGTTCAATCGTTCTGCACCGGTTCAACACCTGCTGCTGCGTTACATGCAGTCCCTGCTGGCACAGATATCGCAGACTGCGGCCTGCAATAGACACCATTCGATTCATCAACGGCTATGCCGCTGGCTCTTGTCGAGCCTCGACCGGCTTCCCTCGAGCGAATTGCAGACGACGCACGAATCCATCGGCGAAATGCTCAACGTAAGGCGCGAAAGCATTACGCAGGAACTCGGTGAGTTGAAGACGGCGGGCTTGATTCGCTGCCAGCGCGGCAGGATTACGGTGATCGATCGACCGAATCTGGAAGCGCGCGCTTGTGAGTGCTACAAGGGAATCAAGCGGGAATTCACGCGACTCATGGCACCGGCCGTGGTACCGCAGGTTTCCAGTGGCCTGGAGCAAATCTGGAATGCTCGTCCGACTAATTCAACGCCCCAGCCCCACTTTGGAGTGCCCACCTATTCGGCGCCAGCGGCTAGCCGCACCGTCCGCCAGGAAGAAGAACTCTTCGCCCGTCGTTACTCGCGGGTGCTGGCGGTAAGCTAGCGCTTTGAGGCGGGTCGCAGGGAATGCCTACGCGGGTCGTGCCACTGCGTAGGTATTTTCTTGAGCAGCGTAGCAGAGAAAAACTGCGCCTGCCCCCATCCAGTCACTTGTCATGCACTGGGACTCTGCAGTTCGAATGCCTATTGAATAAGATTGTGGCGAATCGCGTATTGCGTCAGTTCGGCGTTGGTCGTTAACTTCATCTTGTCGAGCGCGCGGGTCCGGTAGGTACTGACGGTTTTTACCGACAGGCCGAGCTTCTCGGCAATTTTTGACACCCCCATGGCTCCTGCGAGGTGGCAGAAAACCTGGAATTCGCGTTCGGACAACAAGCTGTGTGGCGGGCGCTCGTCAGGCCGGCTCGACAGGTCGCTAACCAGAATATCGGTCAGCGCCGGGGTCACGTACTTGCGTCCCTGCGCGACGGCGCGTATCGCCGCGAGCAAATCGCGGGCGGCCCCGTCTTTGGTGAGGTAACCGCTTGCCCCGGCCCGCATCAGATTGACCGCATATTGATTCTCGGGAAACCCGGAGAGAATTAATACCGGAAGCTCGGGCCGGAGATGCTTGATGCTCCGGAGCGTGTCGACGCCATTCTGGTCCGGCATCGAAATATCGAGAATCACGACATCCCAGTTCGCACCCGCGATCATTCCGATCGCCTGTGCGCCGCTTTCCGCTTCGCCGGTTACGCGCATGTCTGATTCGTTCGCGATGAACTGTTTCAGGCCCGCACGGACGATTGCGTGGTCATCGACGATGAGTATTCTGATCGTTGGACGCTGGGCCTGGACACCACCACTGGCACCCTGAGCCTCTGCGACACCTGTCGCGGTATTTTGACTAGCATCGATGGAATTCATGTTGGCACCTGCAAGATAACTTCGAACGGGGCCCGGGAATTGCCGGCATCAGGCATACGAACGCTGACCCGCCCGTTGATGACGCGAATAGACGAAGGTTGCCAGAGCGGCAAAGCTTTTGTAATCCGATTGTTTTGCAAAGTTTTGTCGGAAAAGTCCTACATAAATCCTTGCAGGGCACTGATATCATCTGTCGCGTTTTGCGCGAAATGTCGCGCAGCGGCTGAGCCGTCAGCGTTTTAATGGAGGGGCCGCGAAAGGAGAACCGCGTGCCCGCCGACACGGGGGAGAAAGCATGCCCTTGGTCCCATTCCACAGACAAAAAAAATATGGCAGAAAGTACTGTTGAAGCTGCGCGCTATGCCCTGCTGCGGCGACTGGCGCCTGCGATCCGCCATCGCGTCGTGGGCAAGCTGCATCCTATTGGACTGATTGCGGAGACGATGGAATGGCAGATACAGGAGGCGGGCCCGAATCTCGAAAAAGTCCAGGATAGTATCGCGAAGATAAACAGCCTCTCGCGCACGGCGATGCTGACGTTTACGAGTCAGATCAGCTGGCTGGCTCGCGAAGGCCGTGCGATAACGACAGTTGCCGACGGTGTTGAGGATTGCCTCGCTTTGCTTCATACCGATTTTGAATTGCGGGGATTTTCGATCGAAAACAATGTGCGCGCAGGTGACGTTTACATATCCCTGAATGCGGTGCGCAATGTTCTTGCGTCAGCGCTCATTGCCGTAGCGGATGCGGCCCCGGGACCAGCCAAACTGGCGCTCTCGGCGGATGTGGAAAAAAAGCAACTCTTGCTTTCGATACTGATCAGTCCGACCGCGGACGTGCCCAGCATTTCAAGTGCGACCATATATCGCCGGCTCGAATGGCATGACGTGCAGGCGCTGGCCCGGGCCGAATCGGTGAATCTTTCCCGCCATGGCGAGCGCATAGAGATGCGCTACAGCATTGAAGACAAGGGTGTGTCCAGTCCGCCCTCCACTGCGGGCTAAAGAAGTGTTCTCGTTTTCGTTTGGGGGTGCACATGAAGGTTGTTGAGCGAGAAAGCATTTCCGGCAGCGAAGTCACCGTGCTGCTATCCGCACTCACCGCGTTGAAAAAAGGCGATGCTTCCGCACGCTTGCCGCTCGAATGGGTCGGCCTGCCCGGGAAACTGTCCGAGGCATTCAACAGTGTGGTCGATCTGAATGAAGGCATGGCACAGGAATTGGCGCGTCTGCGTCAGGCGGTCGGAAAACAGGGCAAGTTGAAAGAGCGTGCCGCATTGGGTGAGTTCAGGGGGTTCTGGAAGGACTCAATCGGCTCGGTCAATGCGCTCATCGACGATCTGGTTCACCCGACCAGCGAAACCGCCCGCGTCATCGGCGCCGTTGCTCAGGGCGACCTTTCCCAAACCATGGCGCTGGAAGTCAACGACCGGCCGCTCGAGGGCGAATTCCTGCGCAGCGCGCGGACCATCAACAAGATGGTCGATCAGCTTGGCTCATTCGCTTCGGAAGTCACGCGCGTAGCGCGCGAGGTTGGCACCGAGGGAAAGCTGGGCGGACAGGCCAAAGTCAAAGGCGTTGCCGGCACGTGGAAAGATTTAACCGATAGCGTCAATTCAATGGCGGGCAACTTGACGGCCCAGGTTCGCAACATCGCCGATGTCACGACTGCCGTTGCCAAAGGCGACTTGTCCAAGAAGATCACGGTCGACGTAAAGGGGGAATTTCTCGAGCTGAAAGTGACGATCAACACCATGGTTGATCAGTTGCGCTCCTTTGGCTCGGAGGTAACGCGTGTAGCGCGCGAGGTGGGAACCGAGGGCAAACTCGGCGGACAAGCAGTGGTGGAAGGCGTATCGGGTACTTGGAAAGATCTGACCGACAGCGTCAATTCGATGGCCAGCAACCTGACTGCCCAGGTCCGCAATATCGCGCACGTCACTACCGCGGTGGCGCGCGGCGACCTGTCCCGCAAGATCACGGTCAATGTGAAAGGCGAGATTCTCGAACTGAAGAACACCGTCAACACCATGGTCGACCAGCTCAGTTCCTTTGCCGCAGAAGTGACGCGTGTTGCGCGCGAGGTGGGCACGGAGGGGCGCCTTGGCGGGCAGGCTGATGTGCGAGGAGTGGCCGGAACCTGGAAGGATTTGACCGACAGCGTCAATTTCATGGCCAGCAATCTGACATCCCAGGTGCGCAACATCGCAGATGTGACTACTGCGGTGGCGGGCGGCGATCTCTCGAAGAAGATCACCGTCGACGTTAAGGGCGAGATTTCGGAACTGAAGAACACCATCAACACCATGGTCGACCAACTGCGTTCCTTTGCCGCCGAGGTTACGCGGGTAGCGCGGGAAGTGGGCACGGAAGGACGGCTCGGGGGACAAGCTGACGTGCAGGGGGTGGCCGGCACCTGGAAGGATCTGACGGAGAGCGTCAATTCGATGGCGAGCAACCTGACTGCCCAGGTGAGGAACATCGCGGACGTAACGACGGCGGTGGCGAAGGGAGACCTTTCCAAGAAAATTACCGTCGACGTAAAAGGCGAAATTCTCGAACTCAAAAACACCGTGAATACGATGGTGGACCAATTGAGTTCGTTTGCGGCTGAGGTGACCCGCGTCGCGCGTGAGGTGGGAACCGAAGGCAGACTCGGTGGACAAGCCGACGTGCGAGGCGTCGCGGGCACCTGGAAGGATTTGACCGACAGCGTCAACTTCATGGCCGGCAACCTGACCGCGCAGGTGCGCAATATTGCCGAGGTCACCACTGCGGTTGCGACCGGCGACCTCTCCAAGAAAATCACCGTCGACGTCAAAGGCGAGATTCAGGAACTCAAGAACACCATCAACACGATGGTTGACCAGCTCCGGTCTTTCGCTGCGGAAGTCACCCGTGTCGCGCGTGAAGTAGGCACGGAAGGCGAGCTGGGCGGGCAGGCTGACGTGAAGGGCGTCGCCGGAACCTGGAAGGACCTCACGGACAGCGTCAATTCGATGGCCAGCAATCTGACCGCGCAGGTGCGCAATATCGCGAATGTGACAACTGCGGTTGCAACGGGTGACCTCTCCAAGAAAATCACCGTCGACGTCAAGGGCGAAATCCAGGAGCTGAAAGACACCATCAATACGATGGTCGACCAGCTCAGCTCCTTCGCCGCGGAAGTCACGCGCGTGGCGCGCGAGGTAGGCACGGATGGCAGGCTCGGCGGTCAAGCCCAGGTGCAGGGCGTATCGGGAACCTGGAAGGATCTCACGGACAGCGTGAATTTCATGGCCGGCAACCTGACCGGCCAGGTGCGAGGCATTGCCAAGGTGGTCACTGCCGTCGCCAATGGCGACCTCAAACAGAAACTGACAGTGGAAGCCAAGGGCGAAATCGCAGCGCTGGCGGACACGATCAACGGCATGATCGACACTCTGGCGCTCTTTGCCGAACAAGTTACCAGCGTGGCGAGAGAAGTCGGAGTCGAAGGCAAGCTCGGTGGACAGGCCAAGGTGCCAGGCGCATCGGGAACCTGGAAAGGCCTCACGGAAAACGTGAATCAGCTTGCGGAGAATCTGACGACTCAGGTGCGTGCCATTGCGGAAGTCGCCACGGCGGTAACGCAGGGCGACCTGACGCGCTCCATTACCGTGCAGGCACAAGGCGAGGTCGCGGCGCTGAAGGACACGATCAACGAAATGATCCGTAACCTGAAGGATACGACGCAAAAGAATACCGAACAGGACTGGCTCAAGACCAATCTGGCCAAATTCAGCCGCATGCTTCAAGGGCAGAAGGCGCTCGAGGCAGTCGGCGGGTTGATTCTGTCCGAACTGGCGCCCGTCGTGTCAGCCAAGCACGCCGAATTCTACGTACTCGACACAGTGGACGCCACCCCCAGCCTTGTGCTGGTCGCGAGCTATGCATCGGGAGGCCGGGCTTCGCATGGCAAACGCATGGATATCGGCCAGGGGCTGATCGGCCAGTGCGCAATAGAAAAACAAAAAATACTGCTCACCAACGTGCCGGAGGGTTACATGCACATTTCCTCCGGCCTGGGCCGGGCGCTGCCGCGCAATATCCTGGTATTGCCCATCATTTTCGAGACGCAGATCAAGGGAGTCCTGGAACTGGCGTCGTTCGAGGGATTCAGCGATACCCATCAAGCATTCCTAGGTCAACTAACGGAAAGTATCGGCATCGTCCTCAACACCATCGAGGCGAATTCCCGGACGGAGAATCTGCTCAAGCAGTCGCAATCGCTCGCGCATGAGCTGCAGAACCGGCAGGAAGAGCTGCAGCAGACCAACGAAGAGCTGCAGGAAAAGGCAAGACTGCTGGCGCACCAGAACGAAGAGGTAGAGCGCAAGAATCAGGAAGTCGAGCAGGCGCGCCAGGCGCTGGAGGACAAGGCGCGGCAGCTGGCCCTGACCTCGAAATACAAGTCCGAGTTCCTCGCCAATATGTCCCACGAATTGCGCACGCCGCTGAACAGCCTGCTCATTCTGTCGGACCAGCTATGCATCAACCCCGAGCGCAACCTGTCGGCGAGGCAGGTGGACTTCGCCAGGATCATCCACTCGTCGGGCAACGAGCTGCTCGGACTGATCAACGACATCCTGGACTTGTCCAAGATCGAATCGGGCACCGTCGCTGTTGACGTGGGCGAACTGCGCTTCGACGAGTTGCAAAGATATGTCGAGCGCACGTTCCGGCATGTCGCCGAATCCAAAAACGTCCGGTTTTCGATTCGACTCGATCCGAGCCTGCCCAAGTCGATGTTCACCGACGTAAAGCGTCTGCAGCAAATCATCAAGAACCTGTTGTCCAACGCTTTCAAATTCACGGCACAAGGGAGCGTCCGCCTGCGCGTGCGCTTGGCGGAGCGCGGCTGGAGCTCGGACCATCCGGTGTTGAGCCAGTCGCAAGCTGTCGTCGAGCTCTCAGTGACCGACACCGGCATCGGTATTGCGCCGGAAAAACAAAAGATCATTTTCGAGGCCTTCCAACAAGCTGACGCCGGCACGTCGCGCAAGTACGGCGGCACGGGCCTGGGCCTGGCCATCAGTCG
>Ga0070700_100000752_pt1 | contig 15972 bp, 17 predicted proteins | sample KBSK5101metaG_FD_65456 | JGI IMG/M metagenome (GOLD analysis project Ga0070700, IMG submission 65456) | Corn, switchgrass and miscanthus rhizosphere microbial communities from Kellogg Biological Station, Michigan, USA - KBS K5-10-1 metaG | ecosystem: Host-associated > Plants > Roots >...
GCGATGTTCACCAGGTACGGCGCGTGGACGAACAGCGGACCGATCGCGGCCTCGCGCCACTCGGCGCCGAAGGCCTGCGCGGTCTCCAGGCGCGGACCCGACCACGCTCGCGCGTTCGAGATGAAGAGCTGGACGACCTCGGCGCCGGTCTCGCGCGCGAGCGGGATCGCGGTGCGGAGCCCGCTCCGCAGGTGCGCGCCGACCCTCACGCCACGTAGATGTGGACGAGGTCGCCCGCGTGGACGGTCGTGCCGCTCGCCGGCTCCTGGAACACGACCCGAGAGCCGCCGTGCCCCGGCACGATCGCGACGTCGACGAGGAGGCCGAGGCTCCGGAGCTTCGCGACCGCCTCGTCCCGGCCCATGCCGACGACGTTCGGCATCGGGAACTCGGGCGGGCCCTTCGAGACGACGATCGTGACGGTCTTGCCGGGCTGCAGGTCGGTGCCCTTCTCCGGCGTCTGCGAGATCACGGTGCCCTTCTCGTCCTCGTCGGAGAACTCCTCCTGCACGTCAACGACGAAGCCCTGGGACTGCAGGACGGCGACCGCCTCGTCTTGCTGCAGCCCGACGACTTTCTCGACCGAGACGGGGGTCGGGCCCTTGCTCACGACGAGATCGATCGCGCTGCCCTGCGGCGCATCCTGCTTGGCCTTCACGCTCTGACGGACCACCTGGTCGGCCTCGAACCGCTCGTCGAACGCCCTCGTGACGTCGCCGACCTTGAGGTGCGCCTCGCGCAGCGCAGCCTTGGCGTCGGAGAGCGGCTGCCCGACGACGTTCGGGACGGGCACCGGCGGGGGACCGAGCGACGGGACGAGCGTGACGCGGTCGCCCCGTTCGAGCGTCGTGCCCTCGGCGGGCTGCACCTTCAGCACGCTGCCCGCCGGGACCTCGGTCGAGTTCCGGCCCTCCGCGATCCGGACGACGAGCCCCGCCTGTTCGAGCTGCGCCTGGGCGTTCTCGACCGTGAGGCCGACGACCTTGGGGACGTCGACCTCGTGCGGGATCAGGTAGGTCCAGGACGCCCACGCCGCGCTGCCGATCGCGAGGATCGCCAGCACGATCGCGAGCGCCCGCAGGCCTTTGCGGCGCTTCCCTTTCGAACGCCCGATCGCGCGCCCGGGGATCGTGACGGTCTCGGCGGGATCGCCGTGCTGGGGGATCGCCGTGACGTCGGCCGGTGCCGGAACCACCGTGATCTCGGGTACCAGCGACGAGAGCGGCGGCGCGGCGGGCAGCGAACGCGCCTCGGCCTCCAGGTCGCGGCGCGCCTCGGCCGCCGACTCGGGGCGGAGCTCGCGTTGCTTCTCGGTCACGGAGGCGACCCATCCGTCGAGCGAGGCCGGGACGGCCGGGTTCATCGACGACGGCTTGGGCATCGGCTCGTGGATGTGCTGATAGGCGATCGCCATCGGCGTCTCGCCCGCGAACGGGAGCCGGCCCGTGAGGAGCTCGAAGCCGACGACCCCGAGCGCGTACAGGTCCGTGCGGGGGTCCGCGGGCTCGCCCTGGAGCTGTTCGGGCGCCAGGTACTGGACGGTGCCGGTGACGTTGCCGGCTTCGGTGATCTGGGCGTCGGCGAACGCGCGCGCGAGCCCGAAGTCCGCGACCTTGACGACGCCGTCTCGCGTCACCATCAGGTTCTCGGGCTTCACGTCCCGGTGCACGATGCCCTGCCGGTGCGCGTGTTGCAGTGCCGCGAGCGTCTGCTCGAGCACGTCGGCGGCCTGCGCCGGCGCGAGGAGCCCCTCGGCGTGCAGGATCTCGCGGACCGAGAGCCCGGCGACGTACTCCATCACCATGTAGTAGATGCCGTCGACGCTGCCCCAGTCGTGGACGGCGACGATGTTCTGGTGGTTGAGGTTGGCGGCGGCGCGCGCCTCCCGGCGGAAGCGTTCGATGAAGCCCGTGTCGCCCGCGAGGTTCCGGTGCAGGACCTTGATCGCCACGGGTCGTTCGAGCACGGCGTCGCGCGCGCGGAAGACCTCGCCCATGCCGCCCGCGGCGATACGATCGACGACGTGGTACCGGCCGTCGAGCGTGTTCAGCGCGAACGGGAGCTCCGCGCGAGCGGAGCGCTCGGGGATGGTGCTCTTCGAGATGGTCGCCTCCCGTCGCTGCTCGGTCGTTGCGGGCGGACTACCTGGGGCCGGGGGCGCGTCCGAACGAACATCCTAGCGCGCTGGCGACCGTCAACCGTGGAGCCTGCCAAGGAGCGGGCCCGGGGGCGAGGATGAGCGACCCGGCGGGGTTCCCGGCCGGATTCGAGCGGATCGAGGCGGCCGTCGACGCGGGCCAGACCGACCTTCGGGTACTCGGGTTCTGGCGCCTGCTGGCCAAGGTGAAGGCCGATCCGGTCCTGGCGCACCACTGGGCCGAGCAGGCGGGCCGGATCGACCGGAAGGCGTTCGAGGCTCGAGCGCGGCTCCGGGTGCCGGTGTGGGTCGGGAACGCGGTGCTGGTGGTCGGGATGCTCCTGGGCGCCGCGGCGGTGGGCGTGGCACTCACGACGGACTCGGAGACGGTGGCCGGGCTCGCGCTGGTGTTCGCCGCGCTGGACTGGTCGGTATCGTTCCACGTCCCGGCTCACTGGCTGGTCGGCCGGCTGGTGGGGCTGCGGTTCCTCGGCTACTACGTCCGCGACCTGATCCCGCCGGTGCCGGGGCTGAAGATCGACTACGCCACGTACCTGCGAGCGGCGCCGGAGGCGCGGGCCTGGATGCACGCCTCGGGGGCGATCGCGAGCAAGATCGGGCCGTTCCTTGCGCTGGCGTTCTGGCCGGCGAGCGGGGCCCCGGGGTGGGCCGGGTGGGCGATCTTAGGGTACGGCCTGGTGATCATCGGGACCGATGTCTTCATCTCGACGCGCAAGAGCGACTGGAAGCGATACCGCCGCGAGATGCGGATCGCCCGGGTCCAGGCCGCGAACCGGTGACCGGCCGTCCTCGGCTATCCTGACGCCTTCGAACCGGGGAGCTCGGGCGACCGGGCTGAGAGGCCGCCACACCGCGGCGGCGACCCGAACGGACCTGATCCGGGTAATGCCGGCGAAGGGAGGCGCGGTCGACGGTGGATCCACGTTCGCTCCGCGTGTACGTGCTGACCTCGAAGGGGTTCGTCCCGGGCCGGAGCCATCGCGACGTGGCGGAGGCCGCGCTCGCCGGGGGAGCGACGGCCGTGCAGCTGCGCGCGCCCGAACTCACCGACGCCCGCCTCGAACCCCTCGCGGGTGAGCTCGCCGAACGGTGCCGCGCGGCCGGCGCTCTGTTCGTCGTGAACGACCGCGTTCCGGTCGCCGCGGCCGTCGGCGCCGGAGCCCATGTCGGCCAGGCCGACGACCCCGGGGCGGCGCGCGAGACCCTCGACCCCGCCGCGATCTTGGGCGTCAGCGTCTCGACGACCGACGAGGCTCGCGCGGCCGAGATCGCCGGGGCGGACTACCTCGGCGTGACCGTCTGGGCCACCCCGACCAAGCCCGAGGCGGAACCACGGGGCCTCGATGGGTTGCGGGCGATCGCGCGCGAGACCCCTCTGCCGGTGGTGGGGATCGGCGGCATCCACGCCGGCAACGCGGCCGAGGTGCTCGATACGGGGGCCGCGGGGGTCTGTGTCGTGTCGGCGGTGGGAGCCGCGCCCGACCCCGTTCGCGCCACCGAGATCCTGGTCGAGGCCGTCCGCCGTTGGGAGGAAGGGACGGGATGAGCGAGCAGCGAACCGGGAAGGCGACGGCCGAGCTGTTCGAGCAGGTGATCCTGCGGCGGCTCGGCGCGAAGGACGACGACGTGCTTATCGGGCCGCGGCACGGCGTGGACGTGGGCGTCGTCCGGGTCGCCGCCGGCGTGGCGATGGCGCTCACCGCCGACCCGGTCTTCATCGTCCCGGCCTATGGGTGGGAGCGCGCCGCGTGGTTCGCCGTGCACATCCTCGCGTCGGACGCCGCCACGAGCGGTCTCCCACTCCGGTGGATGGCCGTCGACCTCAACCTGCCCCCCGAGATCACCGACGACGAGCTCACCTCGCTCTGGGACGCCTTCCACCGGGCGTGCGAGGACATCGGGCTCGCCGTCGTCACCGGCCACACCGCTCGGTACGACGGCTGCACGTGGCCCATGGTCGGGGGGGCGGTCTGTATCGCCTCGGGCCCCGAGGATCGGTTCGTCACCCCGACGATGGCACGTCCCGGCAACCGCGTGATCGTCACCAAGGGCGCGGCGATCGAGGCCGCCGCGCTGTTCGCGGCCACGTTCCCCGAACGCCTGGCCGAGGGTGTCGGCGCCGACGTCGTCGAACGCGCCGACGCGCTGTTCGAGAGGATGACGGTGGTGCCCGAGGCGGCCGTCGCCCGGGGGTTCGGGCTGCGGGACGAGGGCGTGACCTCGATGCACGACGCGACCGAGGGCGGGGTCCTCGGCGGCCTGACGGAGGTCGCCTCGGCTGCAGCGGTCGGATTGCGGATCGAGCTCGAGGCGATCCCGGTGCGCGGCGAGGTCCGCGCCGTGTGCGACCACGTCGGGATGGACCCCTACACCTCGATCAGCGAGGGCACGCTGATCGCGACCGCCGTCGCGGATCGCGCGGATGCGTTCGTCGAGGCGCTCGCGGTCGTGGGCATCGAGGGTGCGATCGTGGGCGAGGTGACCGAGGCGTCGGCCGGCGTGGTCCTGGTCACGCCGGACGGGGAGCGGCCGCTCGAACACCCGGGGCTCGACCCGTTCTGGGGGGCGTTCGGGCGGTGGGCGGCCGACGCGGCCGGGATCGCGAACGCCGGCTAGCCGCGCGAACGCCGGCGCGCGACCGGCGCGAACTCGTCGGCGAGCATCGCGAACCGGACGTGGTCGCGCCACCGGCCGCCGATCTTCAGGTAGCGCGGTGAGAACCCCTCCCGGCGGAACCCCAGGCGTTCGGCGAGCGCGATCGAGCGCTCGTTGTCGGGCTGGACGTTGACCTCGACGCGGTGGAGCGCGAGCGTCTCGAACGCGTGCCGCAGCACCAGCTCGAGCCCCTCCGTCATGTACCCCTGACCCTGGTGCGGGACGAGCGCCGAATACCCCAGGTACGCGCTCCGCAGGTTGCCGAACACGATGTGCCCGAGGCTCGCGCTCCCCGCCAGAGCCCCGTCCTCGTTGCGGCGGATCAGGTACGACTCGCCGAGCGGCCGGACCAGCATGTCGCGGAAGTCCTCGCTGGTCTCGGGCAGGTACGACCACGGCCGGTGGAGCTTGCGGCTCGAACGCACGGCGCGCAGGAACGCCTCCTCGTCGGCCGCCTCCATTTGACGGAGGAAGACCTGGTCGCCGCGCTGGAGCGTGCCGCCTCTCATCACGCAAACGGTACCCGGTAGGCTGCACCGCGATGGACGTGGTGACGGTGGGCGACGTGATGATCGACGTGCGGGTCGACTCGGACGGGCTCGAGGAGGGCGGCGACGTCCATGGGCGCGTCCTCGTTCGGCCGGGGGGGAGCGCGGCCAACGCGGCCGTGTGGGCCGTCGAGGCCGGTGCGACGTCACGCGTCCACGCCCGGATCGGTTCGGACATGGCGGGCGCGTTGCTTCGCGACGAGCTGATCGCCCGCGGGGTCGAACCCGCCCTGGCGATCGACCGGACCGCCGAGACCGGCACGATGCTCGTGGTCCACGAGCCGCGCGAACGCTCGATGGTGGCGGATCGCGGCGCGGGCGGACGGCTCTCGCCCGACGACCTGCCCGAACGGCTCGAGGCCGGCGCTGTCCTGGTGTCCGGGTACACGCTGCTGTTCGAGCCGACCTCGGCGGCCGGGATCGCCGCGCTCGAACGCGCCCACGCGCGCTTCGTCGCGGTCGACGCGGCGTCCTGGCCGATGATCCGTTCGTTCGGCGTCGAGCGGTTCCTCGAGGCCTGCGCGCCCGCCACGCTCCTGTTGGCCAACGAGCGCGAGGCGGAGGAGCTGACGGGGCGCCGCGACGTCGCCGCGGTCGACGAGTTGTCTCATCGATTCCAGGTCGTCTGCGTGAAGCAGGGCGAGGAGGGCGCCTTGATGTCATGGGAGGGGCTCGTGATCCGGAACGCGACCGACGCCGTCGTCGAGAAGGACAGCACCGGCGCCGGGGACGCGTTCAACGGCGTGCTGCTGGCGTCGCTCGCCGCCGGCCGCTCCCCGGGCGACGCGCTCGCCACGGCCTGCCGCGCGGGGGCCCGGGTCGCTGCGAGCTTCGAGACCTGGCCCGAACGCCCCAGGCCGGCAGAGGTCGAGGAGCCCTCGGGGAGGCGGCGGCGTTGAGCGTCGTCCGGCCCTCGAGCGAGGTCGCCGCCGCCCTGGCCGGCGGGGACGGCGTGGTCGCGCTCGAGACGAGCGTCGTGTCCCAGGGCCTCCCCTCGCCCCGCAACCTCGAGTGCGTCGAGCGCATGAACGCCGCGATCCGTTCGGCGGGCACCGTCCCCGCGTGGATCGGCGTGATGCGGGGCGAGGTGGTGGTAGGGCTCTCGGCGGACGAGCTCCAGATGTTCGCCGAGCCCGGGCGCGCGATCAAGGTCACGAGGCGCGACCTGCCCGTGGCGATCGCCTCGGGGGGGCTGGGCGCCACCACGGTCTCGAGCACGATCTGGGCGGCCCACCGAGCCGGGATCCGGGTCGGGACGACCGGCGGGATCGGGGGGGTTCACCCCAGGAACGAGGGCGGCGGCGGGGACGTCTCGGCGGACCTGGTCGAGCTCGCCCGGACCCCGATCCTGCTCGTGTGCTCGGGTCCGAAGTCGATCGTCGACCCCGTCGCCACCGCCGAGCGGCTGGAGGAGCTCGGCGTCGGAGTCGTCGGCTACGCCTGCTGGCGCCTGCCGTTCTTCCTGGCGCGCGAGGCGCCCGTGGACCTCGAGGACCGGGTGGACGAGCCCGCCGAGGCCGCACGGATCGCCCGGGCCCTCGGCGAGCTCGACGCCGCGGCCGCCGTGCTCCTGTGCAACCCGATCCCGGAGAAGTTCGCGATGGACGCGGCCGTCGTCGAGGAGGCCGTTCGGGCCTGCGAGCGGATCGCCGAACGCGAGGGCGTCCGCGGCAAAGCCGTGACCCCGTACCTGCTCTCCTGCCTGTCCGAACGCACCGACGGCGAGAGCCTGGAGGCGAACCTCGCGCTGCTCGAGTCCAACGCCCGGCTGGCCGGCGAGGTCGCCGCTGCGGCTAGCGCAGCCAGGTCTTGACGATCGCCTTCGAGAAGTTCCAGGCGTAGCGGAACGACTTCGGCTTCTTCGAGACGCCGCCCCGACGGGTGAGGAAGGTCACGGGCACCTCCACGACCCGCGCGTGCTGCCGGAGCGCCTCGATCGTGACCTCCGAGGTCCAGAACTGGTCCTGCTCCAGGATGAGCGCTTGGAGCGTGTCGGCCCGGGTCGCGCGGTAGCCGCTCGAGATGTCGGTGACCCGCTGTCCGGTCAGGATCGTCACGACGCGCGAGAAGAAGTGCACGCCGAGGTGGCGGATCAGGCTCTCGCGCTCGAAGTCACCGAGCATCCTGGACCCGTTCACGTGGTCGGCGCGACCCTCGATGATCGGCCCGACGACGGTGGGGAGCTCCTCGGGCTGGTGCTGGCCGTCGGCGTCCATCGTGACGACGATGTCGGCGCCGAGCTTGAGCGCGATGTCGTAGCCCACCCGCAGCGCGAGCCCCCCGCCCCGCCGGATCGGCAGGCTGGCCGCCAGCGCGCCCGCCTCCCGCGCGGCGTCCGCCGTCCCGTCGTCCGAGTGGTCGTCGACCACGATCGAGACGACGTGGTACCCCTCGACCTCGCGCGGCATCGCGTCGATGACCGCCCCCACGTTCTCGGCCTCGTTGAAGGCGGGTGAGAGCACCACGATCCGTTTACCCGCGGGGAGGTCGGCCGCCACGCCCCAGTCGAACGCGGACTGCCCGAAGGACTCGACGAGCTGGCGGATCCCGCGCTCGTTCGTGTCGACTTCGGACTGCATCCGGATCAGCAGCAGGAACTGGATCGCGACCGCGAACAACAGGACGGCCGTCAGGCGCTGTCCGTTCCCCGGCTCGAAGTTGAAGACCTCGAACAACGGGTTGAACAGCCCCGGCGCGATCGCCAGCAGCAACACGACGGCCGAGATCAGCGACGAGATGATCAGGTTCAGCCGGCTGATCCGGCGTCGCTGGTAGCGGATCAGAGCGAGCGCGAAGAACGCGACGGCGAAGATGCCCCCGACCACACGAAGCGCCGACATGGCCCTGGACTCTACGCGATGGAACGGACCCACCCGCGCATCAGCGGGGACGTGGCCGTCCGGTCGTTAACAGGTCGGCACGCAGTGGTTCCCGATCAAGTCGTTGCCGTGGCCCGAGCCGTCGTAGAACACGTTCGGACGGTTCCGGATCAGCTCGTTGGACGTGATCGAGTTGTTCGAGGGTGCCCGACCGACGAGGTCGATCAACACGACCCCACCGTGGAACGGGATGATCGGGCAGGACGGTTCGTCGAGATCACGTTGTCCTCGACGCGGTCGCGGTCGGCGCTGACGATGAGGACCCGACACCCGACAACGGCGGGTCGCCGGGCTCCTCGCCGGGACACAGGGCGCTCTTGTCGAAGTCTCGTCGGAGCCGGCCCTGGATCGTGATGTCGTCCTTTCTCGATGACGACGACGTCCTCGACGGCTCAGCCCGACGAGCGTTCCCGCACGCCACGCCAGCGTGTGGCGGGAAGGATGTGATCGGGGATCACGCGGTCCTTGTACCGCTCGATCACGTCGAACATCGACCCGATCAGCGTCTCGGAGAGCAGGTGCGGTCGCAGACCGAGCTCCGTCAGCTTGGTGTGCGTGGCGTTGTAGTAGTGCTCCTCAAGCTCGACCCGGGGATTGTCCAGATGCTCGATCCGGACGTCGAGCCCGATCTCGGAGCCGGCGTGGCGCACCAGCTCGGCGAGCTCGACGACCGAGAACTGCTCGGTGAACTGGTTGAACACGCGGAACTCGCCCGCCTCGGCCGGATGCAGGACCGCGAGCTCCACGCACTGGAGCGTGTCGACGATATTCAGGTAGCCACGTGTCTGGCCACCCTTGCCGTACGGGGTCAACGGCTGTCCGATCACGGCCTGCAGGCAGAAGCGGTTCAGGGCCGTCCCGAACACCTCGTCGTAGTCGAACCGCGTCAGCAGGCGCTCGTCGAGCCTGGTCTCCTCGGTCTCGATCCCGTACACGACCCCTTGGTTGAGGTCGGTCGCGCGCAGGCCCCAGATCCGGCACGCGAAGTGGACGTTGTGCGAGTCGTGCACCTTCGACAGGTGGTACATCGACCCGGGCAGTTTGGGGAACGGGAGGGTGTCTGAGCGCCCGTTGTGCTCGACCTCGAGGTACCCCTCCTCGATGTCGATGTTGGGCGTGCCGTACTCGCCCATCGTGCCGAGCTTGACCAGGTGCGCGTCGGGGGTGATCTCGGCCATCGCGTACAGGACGTTCAGCGTGTTGACGACGTTGTTCGTCTGCGTGAACACGGCGTGCTCCCGGTCGATCATCGAGTAGGGGGCGCTCGGCATCTCGCCGTAGTGCACGATCGCCTCGGGCCGGAACTCACGGAACAGGCGCTCGACGACGGACCAATCGGTCAGGTCGCCCTCGGTCACCCCGATCTCCAGACCGGTGATCTCCCGGAACGCCTCGGCCCGCGCGGGAAGCGAAGCGCCGATCGGGGTGAGCGAATCCGTCCCGGCCTCGTCGTGAGCACGCCTCCGGAGATAGTCGTCGATCGCGTGCACCTCGTGGCCCGTGCGGGCGAAGTGCATCGACGTCGGCCACCCGAGGTAGCCGTCGCCGCCGAGGATCAAGATCCGCATGCCGTTGCCTCGCTCCAGGTTCGGTCGGGGTGGGAAGCCGCGTCATCCTAGCAACGCGCGCCGCTGAGATGCCCTGCTACGCCAGGGCCGAGAGCTCCTCGAGCACCCGGTCCACCTCGTCCGGGGTGTTGTAGTGACAGAACCCGATCCGGACCGCCCCGCCCGAGTCCTGGAGCCCGAGTCGCTCCATGATCTCGAGCGCGTAGTAGTTGCCGTCCCACACGAAGACCCCGCGCTCGGCGAGCGCCTTCGCGGTCTCGGCCGGGTGCTGTTCGCCGACGCGGATCGCGAAGGTGGGCGTGCGTTCGAGCACGCGGTCCGTCTCCGCGATGCCGTAGAGGCGGATGGTGTCGATCGCGTGGATCCCCTCGAGGAAGCGTTCGGACAGGGCGGCCTCATACGGAACGATCGCCCGCTCGAACGCGTTCGCCACGGCGGCCCGCCGGCCACCGCCCTCGCCCAGTTCCGCGAGGTACGCCACCGCGGCGATCCAGCCGGCGAACCCCTCGTGGTTCTGCGTCCCGGTCTCGAACGCGAACGGGAGCGCGTCCTCGGCCGGCCGGACCTTGTAGGGGCGGAGCGTCGACAACACGTCCCGACGGCCGAACAGGATCCCGAGGTGCGGCCCGAAGATCTTGTAGGGCGAGCACACCACGAGGTCGGCGCCGACGGCCAGCGCGTCGATCCGACGATGCTGGGCCAGGTGGACCCCGTCGCACGCGACGATCGCCGGCGTGCGCTCGTGCACGAGGCGGGCGAGCTCGGCGGCGGGGGTGATCGTGCCGACGGCGTTCGATGCGAGCGTGAACGCGACGACCTTGGTGCGTTCGGACAGCGCGGTCTCGAACGACGCGGGGTCGAGCGTCGCGTCGTCGTCGCGGATGTCGACCCACCTGACGGTGGCGCCGGCGTCCTCGGCGGCGAGCACCCACGGCCGGACGTTGGCGTCGTGGTCGAGCCGCGTCACCACCACCTCGTCGCCGGGCTCGAGCGTCCGTCCCACCGACCGCGAGATCGCGAACAGCAGCGTCGTCGCGTTCGGACCGAAGACGACCTCGTCGGCGTCCGCGTTCAGCAGGTCGGCCGCGGCCCGGTGGGCCTCCGCGATCACCTCGTCGGTCTCCTGGCTGGTGGCGAATGCGCCGTGCGCGTTGGCGTTGCTGCGGCGCAGGTAGCCCGCCATCGCCTCGATCACGGGTTCGGGGACCTGGGAGCCGCCGGGCGCGTCGACGAACACGGCGGGCCGCCCGTCCAGCTCCCGGGCGAGCGCGGGGAACCGGGAACGGACGTGCGCGAGATCGGGTTCGGTCATGGAGCGCGTAGCGTCGCGCACCGGGCGTCGGACGGCAACCCGGTCAGACCCGATCCCAGCCTTCTGGCAGGATCGGGACCGCCCACGAGGGATCGGAGCTCCAGGCCGTCCAGTCGCGGTCGAAGGGCGGCTCGCGGTCGAGGACCCTGCGGACCGCGCGCTCGCCATCGGCACGCAGCCGCGGCTCGTCCTCGGCGGGGATCACGCCCCGGCGGATCGATTCGGCGAGATCGTCCTCGTCCTTCCATCGCCAGGAGCCGTCGAGCTCGATGATGACGTCGAGCTCGTGATCCAGCGTGTCGAAGCCGAGCTCTGTCCGACGCAGCGGTTCCTCCAGGTTCACGTACCAACTGTGCGGCGACCAGTCGGGGTGCAGGAGCAGCAGCACCGCGTACCACGTGTCCGGCCACGCGAACGAGAGCACGTGGATCTCGTCCTCGTAGCGCAGTGGGGCGAGCTCGAACTCGGTCTGCGGGATCTTCAGCCGTCGTCCGTCGTGGAACGGCGCCATCCAGCCGGTCCCGCTCGGGACGAACAGCATCGTCTGCTCCGGGGCGTCCTCGACGACGGTGACGGGACGCGCCGCCCAGACACGTCCTCCCCAGGTCTGGCGCAGGGCGATGGTCTCGCCGGGCTCGAACCGCCGCACCGTAGTCAGTCGATGCGCGAGGCGAACGCCGCGTTGGTCGCGTCCAGGAGCGCCGCGGTGCTCGCCCGCAGCGCCGAGACCTCGTCGCGGAGCGCCCGCGCCTTCGCCGGGTCCTTCAGCGCCGCCGCGTTGATCTCCACGTTGTAGGTGGCGCACCACACGGCCGCCGACAGCGCCTGACCCGCACACGCGCCGTCCGACGCGGCCTGCGCGTTGCCGAGCTCGGTGGTCTCGCGCGCGAGCTCCATCAGGTCGGCCGCGCGCTTGGCGATCTCGAGCGGGACCGTCGCGGCGGACCCGTACCCCGCCTGGATCGCCGCGGAGCGGACCGCCTTCTCGGCGTCGGTCCCCTTCGGCATCTTGAAGGCGGCCATCACGCCGTCGAACGCGGTCGCGTCCCGATCGGCGAGGTCGAGGAACCCGGTCCGGGCCTTCTCGGCCTGCTCGAGCATCCACCGCATCCGCTCCTCGGCCTCCTCGTAGCCCTTCTTGCCGATCGTGAGGTTGCACACCATCGAGATCAGCGCGGCGCCCGTCGCCCCCGAGATCGCGGCGACGGCGCCCCCGCCGGGCGTGGGGTCGTCCGACGCGAGCCCATGCAGGTACGCCTCGACCGTCTGCTCCGCGATCCGCCCGCTCATCGGCGCTCTCCCTCGGTGCTCACGAGTCGCTCCAGGATCTGTTCACCAGCATCGAACCCCTCCAGTCTCAGGTACCCGATGTCGTCCTCGTCGAGCGCCGCGCCGGGGACGAGCCCCACGATCTCGGACGAACGGACCTCCATGCCGCGTTCGGTCGCGAGCTCCCGGACCGCGTCGAACGCCACTCGCGGCGAGGTGACGTCGATGTCGACCAGGTTCATCGAGACCGTGACGGCTCCGCGTTCGGGGACGGCGAATCCGATCGCGCGGACCGCCGGCAGCCCGCCGCTCGACTCGCGGACCGATCGCGCGATCTCCTTCGCGTCGTCCTCGGCGCCGGTCAGATAGACGTTGAACGCGACGAGCGGCTTGCGCGCCCCGACGGCGGTCGCGCCGGCCCTGCCGATCTCGTGCGGCCCGAAGTCCGGCAGGCGCTCGCCGCGCGCCACCGCCTCGCGCAGACCCTCGAACTCGCCCTTGCGGACCTCGGCCAGGCTCGCGCGCTCGGGCGAGGTCGCGGCGCGGTCGTACAGGTAGACCGGGATGCCGAGCGCATCGGCGAGCTCGGCCGCGAACGCTCGCGCCAGTTCGATCACCTCGTCCATCGAGATGCCGGACAGCGGCACGAACGGGATCACGTCCGCCGCGCCCATCCGAGGGTGCCCGCCGGTGTGCGTCGTCATGTCGATCAACTCCACGGCCTTGGCGGCGCCGGCGAGCGCGCTCGCGCGCACCTGGTCCGGCGAGCCCACGATCGTCGTGTCGAGGCGGTGGTGCTCGGGGTCGGCCTGCCGGTACACGAGCCGCGCGCCGCCGGCGAGGGCGTCGCAGATCGCGTCGATCACGTCGGTCCGGCGACCCTCGCTGAAGTTCGGGACGCAGACGACGAGCGCTCCGGTCTCGGTCATCGAGGCAGAAGCCTACGATGCGGAGCATGGACCTCGACGCGTTCCAGGGCTGGCTCCGGCGGTACTTCGACGCGTGGGCCTCGAACGACCCGGTCGAAGTGTCGTCGCTGTTCGCCGTGGACGCCGTGTACTCCTACGGCCCCTTCCGCGAGGTGACCCGCGGTCGCGACGCGATCGTTCGGGCGTGGGTGGAGGGAGGGGTCCCCAACGAGCTGCGGACCGACGTCGAGCCGATCGCCGTGTCGGGGGACCGCGGGGTGGCGCACTGGCGCGTGGCGTTCCGCCACGATGCCGGCGGGGTGGTGGAGCTGGACGGGATCCTGGTCTGCGACTTCGACACCGCCGGCCGGTGCGTCCTGCACCGCGAGTGGTACGACCGCCTCGAAACCCCCGCCTGACCAGCGCGAACGCTCGCTCCTCGCGCCCCCGAACCTCCGCTTGACTCGTGTCGGCGACCGGGCGTACATTCACCATCCCCCTCTCGAACATACGTTCGATTCCCTGAGAGAAGCCGGGGGTGGTTGAGGAGAACGTCGGTGTCCAAGCGGTACGACGAGGAGGTCGAAGTTCGGGTCGAGCGCGACGCGGGGATGCCCTCGGCGTTCGTCTGGCGCGGGCGCCGGTACGAGGTGGCCGACGTGATCGGGCGGTGGCGGATCGAGGGCCGGTGGTGGGCCGACGGGCGCGATCGCGAGTACTGGCGGGTGGAGGCGCGCGGCGGCGCGGTCTGGGACCTTTACCACGACCGCCACCACGACCGTTGGCACATGGAGCGGTTGTGGGATTGAATCGACCCCGTGACCGACGCCCGCGTCGTGCCGTTCCTGGTGTCCGAACTGCGCCTGCCGCCCGACGAGCAGGAGCTGCTCGCCAGGGAATGGTGGCCCTCTTACGCGCATGCGGTGATCCATCGCGACGGCGTCTTCCTGTTCGACAACGGTGCGGGGTTCGGCAACGCCGAGGTCGAGGAGACGTTCACGCCGCGCGTGACGACGATCGAGGATGCGCTCGGCGGACACGGGATCTCTATCGCGGATGTGACCGGCGCCGCCAACTGCCACCTGCACTTCGACCACTGCGGGCAGAACGTACGGCTCCCCGGCATCCCGATCTTCGTCCAGCGCGCCGAGTGGACGATGGTGCACGAGCCCGACTACACGGTCCCCGAGTGGGTCGACGCGCCCGGCCTGACCTACGAGGTGATCCAGGGCGAGGCGGAGGTGGCGCCGGGTCTGCGGGTGATCCCCACGCCAGGCCACACGGCCGGGCACCAGTCGCTCGTCGTGGACACGCCCGAAGGCACGATCGTGCTCGCGGGTCAGGCGGTGCAGTCGCGGCTCGAGTGGGAGGGCGCGACCGAGCCGAGCGCGTCCGGCGCCTCGGCCGCGAAGCACCCCGCCTACCCGGACTCGGTGGAACGCCTGAGGTCGTTGGAGCCGGTGCGCGTGCACTTCGCGCACGACCCGGAGGTCTGGGAGCGCGGGTAGCGGCTCCGGACGTCCCACCGGAGCGGTGAGATGCCCGACGGGTTCGTCCACCTCGACGTCCGTTCGTTCTTCTCGCTGAAGGAGGGCGCGTTCTCGCCCGAGGCGCTCGCGCGCCGGGCGGCCGAGCTGCACCTGCCGTCGGTCGCGCTCGTCGACCGCGACGGGCTCTACGGCACCGCCCGGTTCGTCGACGCGTGCGAGCGCGAGGGCGTCCGCCCGATCCTCGGCGCGTCGCTCACCGTTCGCGAGGCCGGGACGCTGCCGCTGCCCCGGGGGGTTCGGGGGGCTCAAGGAGCGAGCGCGGATGCGCGAGCGGTAGCCCCCCGATCCGGACGTCCGTCGGCCGACGCGAGCGTCGTCCTGCTCGCGCGGGACGCGGCCGGGTACGCGAACCTGTGCCGGCTGGTCACCGACGCGCATATGACGGGGGAGCGCGGCGATCCATCGCTCACCCCCGAGCAGATCTGCGCGCACGCGAGCGGCCTGGTCGCGGTCCTGGGTCCGTCCTCACCGCCGGGTGCGCTCGCGCTCGCCGGACGGTTCGACGCCGCGCGACGCACGCTCGACCCCTATCGGGAAGCCTTCGGTGCGCGAACGTACATCGGCGTCGAGCACCGCCTGGAGCGGGACTCGTCGAAGGAGATCCGCGCGCTCCTGCGTCTGGCCGAACGAGCGGATACGAGGCTCGTCGCGACCAACCCGGTCCGCTACCTCGTTCCCGAGGACGCGTTCCTGGCCGATGCGCTCGAGTGCATGCGCGAGCTCGTCCCGGTCAACCGGTCCAACGTCTCGCGCCGTAACGCCGAGGGCTGGCTGAAGCCCGCCACCGAGATGCGGGCGCTGTTCGGCGAACGCCCCGACCTCGTGACCGCCACGATGCAGATCGCCGAGTCGTGCGCGTTCGACATCGGTCTGCGGACGGTCCGTTTCCCAGAGTTCCCGACACCCTCGGGTCGCCACGCCTCCTCCGTCCTGGCCGAACGCAGCTGGCGCGGTCTCGAACGCCGGGGGATGCAGGCGACCGCTCGCGTGAAGGACCGGCTGCATCACGAGCTCGCGATGATCCACCGCCTCGGGTACTCGGCGTACTTCCTCACGGTCGCCGACATCGTCGCCGACGTGCGGGCGATGGGGATCCGGTGCGCGTGCCGGGGGAGCGCCGCCGGC
>Ga0070700_100000757_pt1 | contig 15947 bp, 18 predicted proteins | sample KBSK5101metaG_FD_65456 | JGI IMG/M metagenome (GOLD analysis project Ga0070700, IMG submission 65456) | Corn, switchgrass and miscanthus rhizosphere microbial communities from Kellogg Biological Station, Michigan, USA - KBS K5-10-1 metaG | ecosystem: Host-associated > Plants > Roots >...
CTGCACACGCCGAAGATCCTGTTCCTCGACGAGCCGACGCTCGGCCTCGATCCGCAGAGCCGCAATCAGCTCTGGACGCTCGTGAAGGGTCTGAACGCGAACGAAGGCGTCACCGTGTTCCTGACGACGCACTACATGGACGAAGCCGAGAAGGCGGCGCAACGCGTCGCGATCATCGACCACGGCCGCATCGTCGCGCAGGGCAGCGCCGAGGAGCTCAAGGCGCAGACGGGCACCGATTCGCTCGAGGGTGCGTTCTTGAAGCTGACCGGGACGACGATCCGCGACGAGAGCGGCTCGCCGGCCGACGCGATGCGGCAGATGGCCAAGATGTGGCAGCGGGGGCGGCGATGAACGTCATCTACGTGCTGTGGCTGCGCGAGATCAAGCGCTACTTGCGCTCGCGCGCGCAAATCATCGGCTCTCTCGCGCAGCCGCTGCTCTATCTGCTCGTGCTCGGCTTCGGTTTCGGCGCCGTGTTCCGGCAGGCGGGGCAGGGCAGCTACCTGCAATTCGTCGCCCCCGGCGTCATCGCCATGGGAGTGCTGTTCACGTCGATCTTCTCGGGGATCGGGTTGCTCTGGGACCGCCAGTTCGGGTTTTTGAAGGAGACGCTCGTCGCCCCGGTGCCGCGGCTCTTGATCATGGCCGGCCGCACGCTCGGAGGCGCGACGATCGCGATCATTCAAGGCACGCTCGTGCTCGTCGTCTGCATGCTCGTCGGGTTCAGACCCGAGAACTGGGCGGCCGTGCCCGTGGCGCTCATGTTCATGGCTCTGATCGCGATTGTCTTTGCCGCGCTTGGCACGGCCATCGGCTCGACGCTGAAGGATATGCAGGGATTTCAGCTGATCATGAACTTCCTGATCATGCCGATCTTCTTCTTGTCGGGCGCGCTGTTCCCGCTGAACAACTTGCCCGGCGCATTGACGGTCGCGACGCGGCTCGACCCGCTCGCCTACGGCGTCGACGGCTTGCGCGGCGCGTTCATCGGTATCAGCACGATGGGCGCGATCGTCGACGTCTCGGTGCTCGCGGTGCTGTCGGCGCTGTTCCTTGTGCTCGGCGCGTGGGCGTTCTCGAAGATCCAGATCTAGCGCCGAACCTCTTCGAGCGCGGCGGCGGCGCGGCCGCGGTCGAAGTCGCTGCCGATCGTGTCGAGGGTCTCGCGGTAGGCCTGTAGCACGGTCTCGTCGCGCGGCAGGTGCGGCACGAGCTCCGTCAACAACGTCGCGGCATCGAAATCCGAGCTGATGTCGCGTGCCGTCGCGAGCAGCATGCGCCACCCTTCCGGCGTCAGCTGCGCGTTATCGGCCAGCACCGTCAGCGCTATCCGCTGATCGAAGTCGCTGCTGATCGAAGCGGCCGCCGTCGTGTAGGCCCGGGCCAGCGTATCCGACTGGCCGACGCGCCCGGCCGCTTCGGCGAGCACGCTGCGCAGATCGAAGTCCGAAGAGATCTCCGTCCCGGCGAGATCGATTGCGCGCGCAATGAGCTCGTCGTCGGCATCGGCGCTCGTGATCAACGGTTGCAACGCGAGTCGCATGTCGAAGTCCGACGAGATCGTGCGCGCCAGATCGATGTAGGCCGCCGCGGCATCGGGCGTGCGCGGCATGCTCGGGCCGACGTGCTCGAGCACCATGCGCGCGTCGAAGTCCGACGAGATCGTTTCGCCGGCGCCGAGCAGCGCGTCGAAGGCGGCGCCCGTCGGCATCTGCGCGTCGTAGACCTCGATGAGCGTCGTGCGAACGTCGAAGTCGGACGACATGTTGTCGGCCGTCAGCTTCATGAGCCGCTCGAGGTCGGCGGGCGCAATCGTCGCGGTGTGCGCGTATTGCACGGAATAAGCGCGCTGCGCGAAATCCGAGTTGATGAGCGCGATCTCGTCGAGCAGACCGTCTTGGCCGCGATTGTCGATGAGCCACGCGACGCGCCCGTCGGCGTTGATTGCCGTCTCGCGCAGCACGATCGGCATGACCTCGGCGACGAATCGGTCCGCCTCTGGTCCCCAGGGCTGCTCGTCGCCTTCGACGAAGAACTGCCGTTCGATCGTGCCGTCGTCGCTCGTGTAGAGCGCGCGGCGGTCGACGCCGTTGCGTCGCATGCGGACGTCGAAAGAGCCGCCGCGATCGAGTGTAGCGACGCCGCTGCCGTCGGGCTCGAGATCGACGTCGCCGTCGCTCTTGACGCTCAACGAATAGTCGCCGTCGCCGATCCGGAAGTTCATCGAGCTGTTATTGAAGTCCCAGCCCATCGCGCCGTCGCGTACTGCGGTGAGCACGAAGAACAACGCGATGCCGATCAGGATGACGTAGTTCATGAGCGCTATTTCGGCAAGTCGCGCGAAATGTAGTACGTGATGAGGTTGCCGATGCCGGTCGCACCGAGCAGCACGGCAACTGCACCCGGCGTCACGTCGTCCCAGCCGAAGTACTCGATCAGTGCGAAGCCGACGGCCAAGCAGACGAGCACGACTCCCCAGCGGATAGAGGCGTGACGCCGCTGCTGCTCCTCATTCTGCACGAGAGAGCGAATCAGCTCCTCGGAGCCGTTGGCGGCGATCAGCTTGCCGCGCGTGCGCGCGTCGAGCACCGCCTTGATGACGTAGGTGATACACACAAACAGGACGATCGGGATCATCATGCCGAAATTCATATGGGTCTTGCTCGCATCTATGCCCGGCCGGTATGGCCCGCGGTCGAGAGAGTAGATACGGCCCCGCAGGGCCCGGTTGCAGCCTATCCCGCCGGTTGGGGCTTGCAACCGATGCCCAGTTGGGCGTATCGATCATGGGATGAGTGGAGGGGAGCCAGCGGTCATCGACGCCGGGGAGATAGGTTCGGGCGAGCCGCCGGAGGCCGTAAACGCCGACCGCGTGCTCGTTGCCGCCGTCTTGGCCGGCACGCGCGGCGCATTCGAGACGCTGGTCCGCGACCATCAGCGCCTGTGTTGGCACATTATCAATCGTATGGTTAGGCACCCCGATGATACCCGCGAGCTGTGCCAGGACACGTTCCTGCGAGTCCACCGTTACCTGCATCAGTACCGGTTCGAGAGCGCCCTGAAAACCTGGATCGGGCAGGTCGCGTACTCGGTCGCTCGGCGCCATCTCGAGCGCAAGCGCATTCCGATCGCCGAGCCGGCGGCGGACGAGGACTCGGTGAGCTTCGTCGAGCGAGTCGCCGACGACTTCGACCTCGAGGCCGCGAGCGCCGACGCAGAGCTCGGCGCCGTGCTGCGCGACGAGATCGAGGCGCTGCCGCCCTTGCAGCGGACCGTACTCACGTTGTATCACTTTGACGAGGAGCCGATCGCAGAGATAGCCCGAATCACGGGGCTCACGGCCGGCACGATCAAGAGCCACCTGTTTCGCTGCCGCGCTCGTTTGCGCGGGCGTTTGCAGGCGCGCTTAGGAGAGATGGAATGAGCAACGGACGCGATTTCGAGAATGAACGCGAGCAGCGCGAGTGGGACGCCCAAGAGGCTGCATTGCGCGCCGAGCGTTCCGGCAGCGCGGCTGCGGGCGACGCGGAATTCGCGCAGTACCGCTTCATCGCGCGCGCGCTGCGCACGCCGCAGCTCGACGCCATTCCGCGCGATTTCGCGGCTGCGACGGCCGCACGCGCGCTTCGCGAGCAGCGCATCGCGAACGAAACCGTCGAGGTATGGCTCGGGCGAGGCCTCATCGCCTTGTTGCTGCTCGCAGGCGCGGTAGCGCTTCGCGTCTATGGCAGCGAGTCGCTGCTCGGGTTCTCGTTCAGTGTGCCGGACGGCGCCACTCTCGGCATTCAATCGGTCGTCGGCTGGAGCTTCGCCGTTGCAGCCTGCGTCGGGATTTCCTCTGTGTTTGCATTCGCCGGCAAGCGCTAGCGCGCCGCCGGCGAATTAATGGATCCAATCGCCCATACGTTCACGGGCATGGCGCTCGCGGCGGCCGGCTTGCGCCGTGCGACGCCGATGGCTACGGCGGCTTTGCTGATCGGCGTGAACGCGCCCGACGTCGACGTCTTGTCTGGGGCGTTCGGATCGTACGCGCCGATCGCCTTTCGCCGCGGCTGGACGCATGGCGTGCTCGCGATCGCTATCTGGCCGGTGGTGATCGCGGCCGCGCTGCTCGTCTTCGACCGCTATGTGCGGCGGCGCCGCGATGCGGCCGCTCCGAGCGCGCGCGCCGGCCCGCTGTTGGCCGTAGCGGCGGTCGGCGTCGTGACGCACCCTGCGCTCGACTGGCTCAACAATTACGGTTTGCGCTGGTTTATGCCTTTCGACGGGCGTTGGTTCTACGGCGACGCGGTCTTCATCATCGACCCGTGGCTTTGGCTATTGCTCGGCGGTGCCGCGCTGCTCACATACTCTCGCAGCCGGCTCGCGCGCCTGCGCTGGGCCGCGTTCTTCGCGCTCGCGTCGGTGCTGATCGCCGCGAATACCGGCTTGGTGCCCGCGCTGTCGGTCGTCGCCTGGGTCGCGGGCATCGCGGCGATCGTTGCAGTGCGGTGGCGGTTGCGCTTTGCAGCGCCGGGTACGCTCGAAGGAGCGGCGCGAGTCGGCATCGCGCTCGCAGCCGTGTACGTCGTGACGCTCGCCGGCGCGAGCCTCGCTGCCCGCAACGAAGTCCGCGCATCGGCCGCGGTGCGCGGAATCGAGGCCGAAGACGTTTCACTTGCGCCGTCGCCGGCCAACCCGTTCGAAAGTGAAGTCGTCATCATGACGCGCGACGACTACTACGTAGGAAACTTCGATTGGCTTGCGTCGCCGCACCTCGACCTGGAGGCGGCGAACGTCGCGCGGCCGCGCGGGGCATTTTTCGAAGCAGCTGCGAAGGCGCGCGACGCGCGTCAATACCTGACGTGGTCGCGCTTTCCCGCCATCGACGTCGAGCCTCTGCCCGACGGCGGCACGCTCGTCCGCTTCTTCGACATGCGGTATCGGGCGATGGACCGGATTCCCGGCCCCGCCGTGCGGCTCGACGCCGCGGGCGCCGTCGCCGGCGACTAGGCGCTCACTCGTCCTCGAGCTTGCGCGCCGGCATGTCCTCGACGCGGTCGGTCCACGCGACTTCCGGCCAAACATGCACGCGCGACTTGAACTTCCAACCGGCCGGGGTCTTCTCGAACGTGTCCTCGTAACCGCCTTCCCAGTGCACGATGTCGCCGCGGCCGTTCGTGTCGTTCGTGATCGTCAGCAGCGTCGAGGTTGCGTGCGCGCCCGTCGGCGTCGCCGTGATCGTCGGGTTGATGTTCAGGTGGTACGCATGGCCTTGCGACTGGCTCGGCCGGCACGCCGTGTCCGTGCCGCCGCCGGCGCGGCGTAGTTGCTCGCGGCCGCGGAACCAGATCTTCGCTTTACCCCACTCCTGCGATACGCCGAACGTCGCGTCGGGCGTGTACAGGTCGGCGTAGTCATTGCCGTTGTTCACGCAGTTGTCGAGCAGATGCGGATAGGCGTCGATGAGCTGACGGATGTCGAGCACGTCCTGAGCCGTCAGCTTGGCCGCGGCGCCGCCGGTTTGCGCGAGCAGCGTGCCGCCCACGGCTGCGATCATGACCAGGACGATTGCTGCGAGAAATCTGTTCATGTGCGTAGCTCCGCGCTCTCGCGCTGCCAGACTAAGACGCCATTGTCGACCGGGAAGACCCAACAAGCCTACTTGGCTACTTTGTCCGCCAGCATTTCAGGAGTCGGCGGGCGGGTGTCCATCGGGTTCGAGCCCTTGTGCTTGTCGGTGGCCTGCAGCGGTGCGCCGTTCGCGATTCCGAAGCCGACCGTCTCACCGGCGAGCTCCGTGTAAGCGACATTCACGTTCATGTGCGCGCGCGCCAGCGGCGTGTTTCCGTATTCGAGTCCCTTCTTGATGTGGGTATCGAGCAGCGGCGCGAAGTCCGAGTTCTTCTGCAAGTCGGCGACGGCCGCTCCGGGCGGATCCCCACGCTCGTAGTGGAGCTTCGCGGCGTCGAACAAAGCCCGGTTGAAGCGAGCGAAGCGCTCGAGATCGGCCCAGGTGTCGATGTGACCGTGGCCTTCCTCCACTAGGTCGACCTTCCCCTTCACGGCGTTGACGAGGGCTTCGACCTCTCCGGCGATCGCTTCTGCGCCGCCGGCGGGCAGGAACGGCGCCATGTTCCACGCCATCACATCGCCCATGCACAACAGGCGCGCGGCGGAAAACAGCACGAAAGTATCGCCATTCGTGTGGCCGCGGCCGAAGTGATACAGCTCGATTTGGTCGGCGCCCGAGCCGATCGTCGTATGGTCCGTGTAGGTTTCCGTCGGCAGGAGCAGGGGGTTCCCGCTCGGCCCACTCAGCTCACTCTTGGCGCCTTCGTTCATCACGATGCGCAGGTTCGGGTACTGCTGGCGAAGGTAATCGTTGCTGCCGACATGATCCGGGTGGCTGTGCGTGTTGATGATCAGCTTGATCGGCTTGTCGGTGACCTTCTTGATCTCGGCGATGATCGCTGGACCGTTGTCCGGCAGCTTGGTGTCGACCAGCACGACGCCGTCCGTCTGCACGACGACCAGCGTGTTCCCGCCGCCGCCGAAAATCTTGTAGACGTTGTCTTTGATGTGCTCGATCGGCTCCGTCGGCGGAAGCGGCGAACGCGGCGGCGCCGCGCCGGCGGGCCGGGCCGTCGTCGCGCCGGGAGCAGGCTGGGATGGCTGTTGCGCTACAGCCGATGCGATGAGGCTACCGGCAACCAGAAGAGCTACAACAAGTTTCGTCTTCATCTCGCGTCTCCAATCTGAGGCGGGGCGTGTGCCAGCCCAGCGTCGCGCCTCGCCCCTGCTATGTGCGCAGCTCCGCGTTCGCGACGTGCCAGAAGCCATCCCGCTTGACGAAGGTACTATGCAGCGCGAGCCGCTCGGCCCGCCGGACGACACCGTCGCCTTGCAGGCGCGCCATCTCGACGAGCGTCTCGTTGCCGCCGATCGGCGTGACCGTCTCGACGGTACAGGGCACGCGCGCCGTCGCCGTGCCGTTCGCGTCGACGGCGATCGCGGCGTCGGCGTCGAGAGTCAGGCTGCGCACGTTCGGCGCGGGCGCCGTGATCTTGCCGGCGTTGACGTCCCGCGCCCAGTGCAGCAGCAGCGTGCGGATCGCGCTCGAGTCCTCGAGCACCGCGAGCCTCGCCGCGAGATCGTCGCTTGCGACGGCCGTCCCGGCCGCGAGAGGCGCCGCGAGCGCCGCGGCTCCGCCGAAGAATTTGCGTCGAGTCGTGCCTTTCATGACGCTACCTCACGCCTTCAGCCGATAGTACTTCGCGATGTCGAAGCGCCCCGCGTGCCGCGCGTGGGCGCCCATCGCGGAGAGCCGCAAGCCGTCTTTGCCGCAGTGATAACCGATGCCGCAGTCGTGCATCGTGCGCAGGTTCACGAGGATCGTGCCGAGCGTGCCGTTGCAGGCTTCCTCGAGCCAGTACGCGAGGTAGAGCTCGTCGCGGATCTTCACGTACGACGCGGGGCCGCTCCATTCCATTCCGCCGGCACCGCTATCGCCGAAGATGATCCAGCTCAAAGAGTGCGGCGTGGTGTAGAGGTGCATCGAGGTCAAGCCCGGCGAGTAGTTCCAGGTGACCGCGTGGCCCACGAGCTCGTCCGTGAACTGGTGCCGGCGATACTTCGGCGGCGTCATGCCGGCCATCTCGATGACGCCGAACCACGTCTCGGCCTGCGCCTCGTTCGCGATGTATTGGCTGCCGATCGTGCCGTGGATGCAGGTGACGAGCCCGTGATCGAAGTCGGCCACGAGCTTGTAGCAATCGTTCTGCGGCGCGCCGGTCAGCAGGTGGCCGAACATGACGACGCCCGGCGCGCTCTCCCAGGCTTCGTAGCGTTCCTCGTGCCAGGCGCTGTCGCCGGGCCGCCGCCAATGCAATGTATCGATCGCGTCGAAGCGATACTCGGCGGCGACGCCGTTGTCGAAGCGCAGCGTTAGCTGCTTGCCGACGAGATAGTCGCTGACGGGGCCCTTGTTGCCGGCCATTGGGCTTGGCGGCCCGAAGACGGCCTTTTCGGTCAGCGCCGCGACTTCCTCTTTCGTCATCTGCCAGTTGTTGCGCATCGGCCGGTAGACGCGGCGCGCGCCTTTCGCGAGCGGTTGGCCGTTCGCGGGCGGCGGCATCGGCGTCGCGGCCGTGTCGCCGAAGCGCTCGAATTGCGCGAGCTGCCCGACCCATTCGCCGCGGCCCGTGAATACGTAGTACTCGAGCGCGTCGCTCGCGTCGAAGCCGAGGCGCACGCCGACTTGCTCGGCGCGATTCGCGTCGAAGACGTACAGCGTCTGCACGCCGGAGAACTCGCACTCGACGCGCGAATAGACGTAGAGCTCGTCGTCGATCTTTACGTAGTCGGTCGGCGCGCAGAAGCCGAGCTCGCCTCCCAAGCGCGAGAGCTCGACGAAGTTCGAGTAGAACGTCGAAGGATAGAGCTCGAGCGTCTCGACGCCCGTATCCTGAGTCCAGTGGAAGCCTTTGCCTTCGACGCGATTCGTCAGCGAGTGGCGCGCCGTTGGCGCCTGCTTGCCTGCCTCGGCGACGTAGCCGAAGTAGATCTCGCGCTGCACTTCGCGGTTGTCCGTGAAACCGGAGAACCAGACCTCGAAAACGCACGCAAGATTGCTCGCTCGATCGACGACGACGTGGTAGCCGCGCTGGGTGCCCGGCACCAGGTGCGAGAAGAGGGTGACATCGTCGAGTGTCAGCGCGCCGTAACCGGCCTCGACCGCGCGCCCGTCGCTTTCCGCCACCGACAAACGATTCTTGCTCGCGAACCGATAGCTGAGCGTCGGACCGTTGTCGGTCACGATGCGCAACTGCTTGCCCGCGAAGACCTCCGATAGCGGCGACACGCTCTTCGGCGCCGCGCCGGCGAGCTTCGCGGCGATCTGCGCTTCCGTGAGCTTCGTGTACGCGGTGCGGTGCAGCTGCTCTTTTGGATAGGCGATGGTTTGCACGGCGTCCCCCCGGATTTGCCCTGGCGGTATGTTACCCTGGCGCGCCTCCCGGGTGGCCTATTGTCATGAGTACCCCGATCGCCCGTACCGCCGTCGCATCCGACGATGGCCGCGCCAAGCGCAATGTCGCCGTGCTCGTGTTCGCGCAGGCGGTCTTGGGATCGCAGCTTGCGATCAACATCATCGTCGCGGGGTTCGCCGGCGCGGTGCTGGCTCCGGATCCGAGCCTGGCCACGTTGCCGATCTCGATCGTCGTCGTCGGCTCACTGCTGACTGCGCCCTCGATGTCGTTGTTCATGGGGCGGTACGGCAGGCGCGCGGGATTCTGGGTCGCGGCGTTCGCGGCCGCCGTAGCGTCGGCATTGTGCGCTCGGGCATTGTTCGTCGGCAGCTTCGCCCTTTTTCTGACGGGCTCCGTGTTGCTCGGCGTCTTCCAAGCGACGCAGGGCTTCTTCCGCTTCGCGGCAACCGACACGGCATCCGACGCCTTCAAGGCGAAGGCGATTTCGTGGGTGCTCGCCGGCGGCTTGTTGAGCGCGTTGCTGGGCCCCGAAATCGCAGACGCGGCAGCGAATGCGATCTCGGCAGTCCCCTACGCGGGTGCGTACATCGCGATGATCGGCCTCAACGTCGTCGGTGCCATCGGCATGACGTTTCTCGACATTCCGACACCGCTGCGCGAGGCGAAAGCCACCGACACCGGCCGCCCACTCGCCGAGATCGTTCGTCAGCCGGCTTTCGTCGTCGCCGTGCTGTCGGCCATGGTGGGATTCTCGGCGATGAGCCTCGTCATGACGTCGACACCGCTCGCGATGGTCGCGCATGGTTTGACGCACGGTAATGCGACTGACGTCGTGCGTTGGCACATCGTCGCGATGTTCGCGCCGAGTTTCTTCACGGGGTCCGTCATCGTGCGTTTCGGCCGCCTGCCTGTCATCGCCGTCGGCTTGCTGACGCTCGGCGTCTGCGGCGCGATCGCGGTCGCGGGAGTCGAGTTGCATCATTTCTATCTCGCGCTGATCGCGCTCGGCATCGGCTGGAACTTCTCTTACGTCGGCGCGACGAGCTTGCTCGGCACGACACACACGCGCGCCGAGCAAGCGAAGGTGCAGGGACTCAACGACTTCCTCGTGCTCGGCCTGGTCGCTGTCGGCTCGTTCGGCTCCGGCGCGCTGCTCAATACGTACGGCTGGACCGCCGTGCAGTACGCGATGGCGCCGGCTCTGCTGCTCGCGCTGGCCGGCGTCGCGTGGCTCGGGTTCGCAGGCCGCCGAACGGCCGTGTGACGGCGCTCCTGTTTTTGGAGCGGCGCCCACCCGTAAACTCTCGCGACCCCATTCCAGGACCGTACCTATCATGAATCGTTCGTTCATCGGCGCAGTCGCGCTGCTTCTATCGGTTTGTCTTTCGCAGCCCGTCCTCGCGCAAGCGACCGGCACGCTCGTGTTCGACTCGAAGCCATTCACGTCGGAGGTCGAGCTCAAGGAAAAGATCGAGAAGCAGCTCAAGAGCGGCGGTCTCGAGTGGGGAGTTGTCGGCAACGAGCTCGTAGTGACGCTCGTCAACAAGCGGTTCATCAACGCCGAGATCCCGAACCTCACGCGCTACGGCGAGCGCAAGGAAATTCAATTGCCGGCGGGGCAGTACACGCTCACCTGCGTCGGCTTGATCCCCGAAGGCGGCTTGAGCGTCGACAAGGTGCTCAGCAAGGGCGCCTATTTCAACGAGGACGTGCTCAGCTTCACGATCGAGGCGGGAGAGACGACGGTGCTCGACGTCAGCTCGGTGATCCGCAGAGAGAACACGTTCCTGCTGAAGTTCTTCGTCCCCGAGGTTTCTGTCAGCGTCGTCGCGAACGGCGTGGGATTCGAACCGCAGCCGATCAACCTCCGCGGCGACGCGTCGGTTGCGTGGGACGACTACTCGGGTCCGCTGAAGTTCGTCGCGAAGTAAGCCTCTAGCCGAGCAGCCAGTCGCGCACGATGCCGACGTGCTTGGCGTCGGTCAGCGTCGGCGCATGGCCCACGCCGTCGATCTCGACCACCTCGATGCGCGGGCCGCGCCGCTTCATCTCTTCGACGGTCGACTCGAGCAGCACGTCAGACTCTTTGCCGCGCAGCACGAGCACGGGACAGCGGATGCGGTCCCAGAGCGGCCAGATGTGGAAGTCGGCGCGCTGCATTTCCTTCAGCGGCTCGACGATGTCGGGATCGTAGGCGAGCGCATAACGACCGCCGTCGATCTCGCGGAGGCTGTGGAGCGTCAAGTGCGCCCACTGCGCGTCGCTGAGCTTGCCGAACGGTGCGTAGATCTCGCGGACGTAGCGCTCAGCGTCGGCAAGCGAAGCAAACGGCGCCGGCTGAGTTCCGGCGTACGCGAGCAGCCGCCGCGGCGCCTCCTTCGGCACGAACGGCCCGATGTCGTTCAAGACGAGTCGCGCGATCGGCGTGTTCGGCTGCGCCGCGAGGATCATGCCGATCTGGCCGCCCATCGACGTGCCGATCCAGTCGACGCTCGTACCGCGCAGACGCGCGAGAAATGCCGTCATGTCGGCACAGTAGGTGATGAAGTTGTACTGCGACTTGTCGCTCAACCAGTCGCTGCGGCCGCGACCGACGATGTCGGGGCAGGCGACGCGCCGCTTTTTCTGCAACGCTTTCGCGAGCTCGTCGAAGTCGCGGCCGTTGCGCGTCAACCCGTGAACGCAGACTGCGAGCCGCTCATCGCCCTCGTCGCCCCACTCGGTGTAGGCGACGCGGTGGAAGCCCCCGGTGCTCAAGCCGAGAAAACTATCGTCGCGCAAACGTCACTCCCGTGGGCAATTCGGCGGATATCGCCTGGACTGCCTATCGTAGCAACCGTCGGAGCATGTAGGCGCAGCCCGCCGAGAAGGAGTAGCCTTTCGAGAGCACGATAGGAGGGGAAGTCGTGGCACGAATGGCGAGACTCGAGTTGCGGATGTTCTGCGTGGCCGCGCTGTCGGTCGTCGCGGCGTGTGGTGCGGCAGTCGATCCCACGATTTCGGCGTCGACAGACGAGCCGCAACGAGCTCGCGAGGCGCCGCGCGCGGCGGCGGACCTGCCAGACGGATCGCTGGCGGCGCTGACGGCCGAGGTCAGGCAGCTCCGCGTGGCCGTCGAGGAGCTCGCTCGCAGCCAGACCGAGACGCAGGCGCTCGGCGTGTACTTGTCGGCGCAACAGGGCAAGTTGCACGAGGCCGATCAGCAGCTCGCCGCCGTGCGTGAACAGCTCGATTCGTCGAGCGCCGAGAGGCAAAACATCGAGGAGAGGTTGACCGCGCTAATGGCGGAGCAGGCAAGCACGACGTCTTCCGGCAAGCGCGCGGAGATCGAAGATGCGATCAACGACTTCAGGCGCGAGCAAGGACGCCTCGATCGCCAGCTGCAGCAAGCCCGAAGTCGCGAGAGCGAGCTGGTTCAAGTGGTTCGGTCCGAGGAAACTCGCTGGAACGACTTGATCGTGCGTCTCGAGGCCTTGGCCCGGTAAAGCCGGCCTTCTTCGCCCCATAGAGTCCCGCCGACCCGCGCGATCCCTACGTCGCGCGCCGCCTCTTGCCGACGTGATACTGTGTGATATACAGTGTGTGCCACACGGTGTATGCCGCACGGTATAGGACGATGCCTTCTGAGCTGATCGACAAGCTGCGTCTCGAGTTGCGTCGCGGATCTCTGACGATCGCCGTGCTCGCGCAGCTGCGCGCGGAGCACTACGGCTACACGCTGCGCAAGGCGCTTGCGGAGCTCGGGCTGGAGATCGACGAGGGCACTCTCTATCCGCTGCTTCGCCGGCTCGAGTCGCAAGGCCTGTTGACGAGCGAATGGCGCGAGGAAGACAAGCGCCAGAAGCGTTTCTACCGGCTCTCGCCCGAGGGCCGCACGATCCTGAAGCAGTTGTTGGACGAGTGGCGCGCGTTGAACGGCGCGCTCGACAACATCGTGTGAGCAACAGGTGTTACAAAAAAAGATGACTTGCCCGGGAGCAAACCGATGAGCACTCTGGTCGATCACTATCTGTTGCAGCTGCGGACGTTCCTGCCTTCGAAGCAGCGCGACGACATCGCCTCCGAGCTGCGCGAGAGCATTACCTCGGCGGTCGAGGAGCGCGAGCGCGAGCTCGGGCGCCCGCTGAGCGACAACGAGCTCAACGAGGTGCTACGCGGCTTCGGCCACCCGATGGTGGTCGCTGGGCGCTATCTGCCGATGCAGCAGTTGATCGGCCCCGACGTGTTCCCGCTGTATTGGTACGTCATGCAAGCCGTGCTGATCGTCATCACGGTCGTCGGCGGTCTCTTGATGGGCGTCTTGTTGCTAACGGCGCCGAACCCAATTCAGGCGGCGCTCCAAGTCGCCATCAATTTCTGGTGGATCGCGCTCCAGGTTGCGGCCGTCGTGACGTTCGTGTTTGCGACACTCGACTACTGTAAGGCCCGCTTCTCGTTCCTCGAGAAATTCGATGCGCGCAGCGTGAGCGCAGGTGTCTGGGGCGTGCGCGGCTCGCCGCTGTCGGCCATTCCGCGCTCCGACACGGTGTGGGAGATTGCGGCGACTGCGCTCCTGCTGCTGTGGTGGATCGAGTGGGTGCCGTTTCCGAGCACGTCCCTAGGCATCGTGCTGCAGCTCTCGGCCGCCGTCGATCCGTTCTTCTATCCCGTGATCGTGCTCTGCGTCGTCGAATTCGTTCGGCTCGGCGTCGATCTCGTGCGCCCGTATCGCACCCTGCCGCGCGTCTTGGTGCGGCTCGCCCTGAATCTCGTGTGGCTCGCGCTGATCGTGCTCGCTTATCGGACGGAGGGCCTCGTCGAAATCGCCGAGAACATCTCGGCCGAATATCCCGAGGGCATTCTCCGGATAGCGCAGATCTCCATGAGCATCGCGCTGTTCGTCATGGCGGCCGTGACGGCGATACTGGTCGCGACGGATCTCGTGCGGCTGTTCCGCCGCTGAGGCCGTGGATTGGGGCGCCTAGCCGCCGAGCGACTGCTGGATCTTTGCGATGGCCTCGGCTTCGTTCGGCCGAGCCGTGACTTGGCAGGGGCGCTCCGCGAGGAAGGCTTCGCAGGTGCCGCGGCCCGGGAAGTCGTCATAGAACCTCGCGAGCGTCGGCGTCGCGGCCAGCGACCAGTGCTGGCCGAAGACGACGCGCGCGACGTCGAGCTCTTCCCAGAGCAGACAGTCGGCGACCATGATGCGGCGGTTCCGAGCCTTGTCGAGCCAGCGCCAGTCGACGAACGATTGCTCGAGCGCCTGGCAGTGGGATCTCAGACGGTCGAGCGTGCGCTTCGCGATTGCCGCGACGTCGACGCCGGGATACAACACCTCCGCCCAGAGCAGGATCGCGACCGGGTTCATGACGTCGAGGCATAGGCTCGACGTCAGCATGCCGTGACGCAGATTGTCGTCGTCGTTCAACGGGCCCGCGTCGCCGCTCACCTCGTGGACGAACGCCGCGATCATCAACGTCTCGGCGAGCAGCCGGTCGCCCCAAAGCAGGATCGGCAGCTTCTGGAACGGACCCGTGCGCGAGCGATCGTCGCGCAGGGCGCGCCAGGCGGCGAGCTCGTCGCCGATGGGCACTCGATCGTCCGTGAACGAGACCTTGCGCAGCTTGAAGTAGTAGCGCAGGAATTGCGCTCGGCCGCGAGCATCGAAATAGCGCAGCGTGATCGGCGGATGTTGCATAGGTGCTTTTGTGTTTCCCTGTCAGTGCCGCGGCGCGCGCGGTACGTGCTCGCCGACCCACTCGAGCATCAGATCGGCGATCTCGAGGTTCTTCGAATCGAGCATCATCATGTGCGTGACGCCCAGCATGCCGTGCTCGTCGAGCTTCATGTACTCGGCGTAGGCCGTGCCTTGCCCTTGCGCGCGCCGAGCGTTGATCGCGTCGACGGATTCCTGGCATTGCGGGCTCGTCGGCGTGTAGTCGCCTTTGAGCGCGAGATACGGGATCGAATCGAAGTCCTCGGCCGCCAGGCCGCTCTGCGCGAACGAGCAGCCGCCTTCGATCGTGATCAATCCTTTCACGAGTCCCAGGTGACCGCGCTCTTTGAGGATCCGAAGCATGTGATGGCCCATGATCCCGGATTGCGAGTGCGTGGCGACGATCGCGCCTCCCAAGCGCTCGACGAGCGTCGCCAAGTTCTCGGGTGTCCAGGTGTTGGCCGGCGACAGCTCCTGCGGCATGCAGGTCTTGCAGATCGACGCCGGCAGCGTGGCCTCGGCGTTCGGGACGAGCTGCTTGTAATACTCGTCGACGGCCGCGAGCGGGAACAGCGGCGCGACGTGCGGCTCCTCGGCGGTGCCTGCGCCTTGCGGGTCGTCGGGCGAGCCGTGCGGAACGAGCTTGCCCGTCTCGATCGTCGAGCCGGCCGGCAGAAGGTGGCCGAACCACGCTTGGTAGGCGCCGTTGTCGGTGATGCGCTGGAAAGTCGGCAGCAGCGCGGCAGCGGCGTCGCGATTGCCGGCCGCGAGCAGCGCATCGGCCTCGTGCAGAACGGATTGATCGAATCCGGACCGGCCGCGGCCCGACTGATCGACGACGTAGGTCGCGACGCCCTTGCGCACGAAGTACGGATACCAGCCCTCGCGGCCGTCGGGCGTCGACTCGAGTGCGGCCCCCGTATGCGTCGAGCCGTGGACCATGATGACGGGCCAGCCGGGCCCCGAGCGGCGCGCGGGGATCTGAAACTGCACGTACATCTGGCCGATCGTGATCTGTTGCGGCGTGCGCGGCGGCGTCGGCTGGCCGGGCGGCGCGCCGGGTACCGTGGCGTACTCGCTGACCTTCGTAATACCGCCGACGAAGAAGCTGCCCTGGTCCTCGATAGTGACCGGGCCGCCCATGAAGCGCTTCGGCGCCTGACCGTGGCATGGCAGTGTCGCAGCCGCTACGAGGACAGCCATGGCGAGAGGGATGCGTGACATGCGTGGAAAACCTCTTGTTCGGAGGGTCTCAATGCGGGGCAGCATGCCATGACGGG
>Ga0070700_100000765_pt1 | contig 15886 bp, 11 predicted proteins | sample KBSK5101metaG_FD_65456 | JGI IMG/M metagenome (GOLD analysis project Ga0070700, IMG submission 65456) | Corn, switchgrass and miscanthus rhizosphere microbial communities from Kellogg Biological Station, Michigan, USA - KBS K5-10-1 metaG | ecosystem: Host-associated > Plants > Roots >...
ATGATGCGCTTCACGGTCTCCTCCTCTTGTCTAACGCTGGGTTAAGCGCATGTGAGTCTTCGTCATGTCCGCCTGCGCGCGGACCGCGGTCAGTCTGGCTCCGGAACGACCGAGATATTCACTTCGTGTGCCGAGCCGTACCAGTTTGGACAGGAAAGTCGCGAGGCGGGTCGGAGAGGGCGGATAAGGATGAGGCGGACTGGGAGCAGCCTTGCCCCCAGTCCCATCTCCCCAGCCTGCTGTTACCTGAGGTTCACCACCAGCGCGGCGCGCCGATTGAGTCGCCGCGTTTCTTCACGCGAGTTGTCGTGCTTCGGCCGTTCTTCGCCGTAGCTCACCGAGCGCAGCCGATCCGCCGCAATCCCGCGGCTGATCAAGTAGTCGCGCACCGCGTTCGCGCGCCGGTCGCCCAGCGCCAGGTTGTACTCCGCCGTGCCGATGCTGCAGGTGTGCCCTTCGATCTCCACCCGCAAGGTCGCGTTCTCGCGCAGCGCCGTCACCGCTTCGTCCAGCACCCGCGTCGCCTCCGGCCGCAGCGAGTAGCGGTCGAAGTCGAAGTACACATCCTCGAACACGATCTCGCGCACCGGCGGCCGCGTCACCGTGATGTTCACCGTGTCGGTCGCCGTCTTCTGATCGGTCGGACACGTCACCGTCACCGTGACCGGCACGCTCCCCTCGGTCTGCGGCGCCGTCCACAGCGTCGAGCGCTCGGCCGGCTGCGCCAGCGTCCCGGTCGGCGCGCTCCACCGGTAGGTCACCGCGCAGCCAATCGAGCTCTGCGCCGTGGCGGTCACCGTGGAGGTGCGGCCCACTTCCACCGACGACGGATTGGCCTCCGCGCGCACGGTCAACGTGTGGACCGGTGGCGGCGGCGGCGGGGGTGGCGGCGGCGGCGGGGGCGGCGGCGGGGGCGGCACATACACCCGCACGCCCGGGTGATAGCCGATCCGGAACTGCCAGTCGTAGTAGTCGCCGACCACGTCCTTGCCGTCTTCGGCAAAGCGCAGGTCGCGCGCCTGCGTCGGCACGTTCCAGCTCACGCCGGCGCCGAAGAAGATGCCGCGGCGCGTCTGCCCGGTGATGCCGAAGGTCGCCCGCGTCACGTTCTCGGTGTTCGCCGTCAGCAGCGACCGGCTGAAGTCCTGCCCGATGAGCGAGGTGGTCGTCGTCGCCGTGTCGTCCGAGACCAGGAAGCCGTTCAACTCGCCCGTGACCCGCAGCCAGTTGCGCGACGGGAAGCCGACGCCCGCGCCCCACCGGAAGGCGCTGCCCGGAATCTCGAACCCGCTCGGGCTGCCGCGCCATTCATAGCCGCCGAAGCCGGACACTTCCACCAGCTTCGCCGCCTCCTTGCTGACGATCAGGTCGAGCCCGAAGTCGGTCTTCCCCGTGCTCACGCCCGCGTCGTCGTCGCCGGTCGGGATCTTGATCAGGCCGCGCAGGGCCAGCGCCGCCGGCTGCTGGCGGAATTCCGAGAGCAGGTTGTATTTGGCGCCGACGTAGAAGTCGCCGATGTTGTCACCGCTCCAATACCGGGTCTGGCGTGGATACCGATCGATGAACGACCCGAAACTCGGATCGGGGACAAAGGCGGGACGCACGTCGCGATCGATGCGCGTGTCGACCAGGAAGGAGCCGAAGATCTCGGCGCGATCCTTCAGGCCGACGCCGAACGTGGCGGCGAAGTCGGCGACGTTCGAGTAGCCCTGCACCCAGTTGGTGCCGCGCCGGTAGCCGCTAACGGACCACTTTTTGTCCGGCAGCACCTCGCCGGTCGGAACAAACCACAGCCCGGTGTCGCCGAAAAACGTCGTCGTCGCCGGCCGCGTCGACGCTTCGGAGTCGGTGGTGGTTGTTTGCCGGGATGTCGACGAGGTCGAGGGTTGAGGAGTCTGGGCGCCGGCGCCGGCCGCAACGAGCATGGCGGCAGCGGCGAAGCCGAATAGTCGAGTCGTATGCATCAGGGCTGTACCTCCCGCGGTATCAGCAGCTCAGCCATCATAGTACAACTAATCGATCTCATCCTTTCCAGCCCAGAGCCGCTTCGGTCCAACAATCCATGCAACGAGAATGCTGAGCATGTAGAGCGCGACCATCGGCGCCGCGAAAATCGCCTGCGTCATCATATCGCCGGTTGGCGTGATTACCGCCGCGGCGACGAAGATGATGAGGAAAGCGTACTTGAAGTGCCGCAGCAGGAAGCGCGCGGTCACCATCTTCATCTTCGCGAGGAAGAGCACGACGGTCGGCATCTGGAAGACCAGGCCCATGCCGAGCAGCATCTTCGTATAGAGACCGAACACGTCATCGAGCTTCGGCATGAACGCCAGGTCGGGCGTGTTGAAGCTCGCGAAGAACACCATCATGAACGGGAATGCGATGTAGTGGTTGAACGCCGCGCCGAGGATGAAGCCGGTGGTCGTGAACAGCACGAACGGGATCGCCAGCTTCTTCTCATTGGAGTACAGGCCCGGGGCGATGAACATCCAGACCTGATACATGATGAACGGCGACGCGAGCACTACGCCCATGATCAGCGCGATCTGCACGTAGAGCGAGAACGCTTCGCCCGGCTGCGTGTATATCAGCTTGACGCCGGGCGGCAGCGCCTTTCGCGTCGGCGCGAGGATGAAATCGACGATCTGGTTGATCCACCAGAAGCCGAGGAGGATGCCGACGGCGATGGACAGCGCCGAGTTGACGATGCGCTTCCGGAGCTCGTCGAGATGCTCCAGAAACGACATCTTGCCGGCCGCATGAGAATCGTCGTCGTCGTCCGGGGGGATGGGCAAGGCCCCCGACTGGGGACCCGGGAAGGGGACCAGCGCCATTGCAGGTCCGCCTTCAGGCGCTGTGATCGGCGTGGTGGGCCGCGACCGGAACCGGCTCCTCCGCGGCGGCCACGGTTTCAGCCGCGGGCGCCGGGGTGGTCGTCGCCTGGGCTTCCTTGGCGGCTTTCGAGGCCTCGAAGGCGCTGCGTTGCTCTTCCAGCCGGATTTCCTCTTCCAGCGTGCTCTTCAGCTCGTTGGAAGCTCTCTTGAATTCAGCGAGGCTCTTACCGAGGGAACGCCCCAGTTCGGGCAGCTTGCGGGGCCCGAAAATGATCAGCGCGATTACGAAAATGATGATCAGCTCGGGCATGCCGATGGAACCAAACATAAGAGTCCTGCTTTCCCAAAACCAAGGGTTGCGAGCCCTCGTCATTATAGGAACGCAGCCCGAAACGGGTCAAGGAGTTCTCCGGCCGGCCGTGTCCCGAAGTCGTTGCTGATGTGTAAGTTATCTGTTAGGATGCAAATCATGCGACGCTACCGCCCTCTGCCCGCCGTCGTCTTCGCGATCGTGGTGTCCGCTCTGGTTGGCGGACTGTTCGGGCGCAGCGCGCTCGCCACCGACGACAAGGTTCCGGAACATTACCGCGCGTTCACGGCCGCGCTCACCGCGATCGAGAACAGCTACGTCGACAAGGTCGAGCCTGATCGGCTCGTCTACGGCGCGGTGCGCGGCATGCTCGGCACGCTCGATCCGCATTCGAGCTTCTTCGATCCGCGCGAGTACGCGCAGATGCGCGAGCGGCAGGAAGGTCGCTACTACGGCATTGGCGTATCGATTCAGGCGATCGACGGCGACATCACCGCGATGCTCGTCTTCGAAGGGTCGCCGGCGTACAAGAAGGGCATCCGCCGCGGCGACATCCTTGCGCGCGTGGCCGGCGAGGACGCCAAGGGGTGGACCGTCGACCAGGCGATGCACAAGTTGCGCGGGCCGAAGGGCACCAATGTCGATGTCGGCATCAAGCGGCGCGGCTACGAGCAGCTCATTCCGATCCAGTTGACGCGCGACGAGGTCACGATTCCGACCGTTCCCGCGTACTTCATGGTCGACGCGACGACCGGCTACATCCGGATGCAGGACTTCGGCGAGAACACCGACCGCGACGTGAAGCATGCGCTGCACGACCTGTCGTCGAAGGGGATGAAGCGGCTGCTGTTCGACGTCCGCAACAACCCCGGCGGCCCGCTCGATCAGGCGATCAAAGTCGCCAACGAGTTCCTGCCGAAGGGCAAGATGATCGTCTACACGCGCGGACGCGTGACCAATTCGGATCAGGATTACCGCGCGCAGGAAGACAGCGAGTTCCTCGACGTGCCGGTGGTGATGCTCGCCAACCGCAACAGCGCGAGCGCGTCGGAGATCGTCACCGGCGCGCTGCAGGATCACGATCGCGCCTACATCGTCGGCGAGACGACCTTCGGCAAGGCGCTGGTGCAGTCGGTTTACCGGATCAGCGGCGGCGCGGGGCTGGCGTTGACAACGGCGCATTACTACACGCCGCAAGGGCGTCTGATTCAGCGGCCGTGGGACGCGAGCTTCGACGAGTATCTCAGCTACTCGCTGCGCGATCAGGATGCCGACAAGCCGCACAACCCGAGCGACCTGAAGCGCACGGTCGCCGGCCGCCCGGTTTACAGCGGCGGCGGCATCGAACCGGACAGGCGCGTCGCCGGCCCGATCGAGGGATTCAACCCGGGCCGGTTCGGCCGCGCGCTCTACGCGCGCGGCGCGTTCGCCAACTACGCGCAGAAGTATGCGGCGGAAGGCGACAACCGCATCGCGCAGCAGGGGACCGGACGCAAAACCGTGAAGCCCAACTTCGTGGTCGACGAGGCGATGGTCGCTGACTTCCGCGAGCAGCTGAAAGCGGATCGCGTCAAGATCGACGAAGAGGCCTTCACCAAGGACCTCGAGTTCATTCGCGCGATGATTCGTTTCGAGATCGACAACGCAGTCTTCGGCATCGCCGAGGCGAGGCGTCACCTGATCGGCGTCGATCCGCAGGCCCAGGCCGCGCTGGCGTTGTTCCCCGAGGCGCAGAAGCTGCTCGAGCTCAGCAGGGGGTCGAGGACGAAAGCGAACTAACGTACGCAGGGCGGTCCTCTTCCTGGCCGCCGTCGTCGGTGGGGCAAGCGCCCACTATGAATAGGGTGGGAGATACCGCTTGCCCCAATAGATAGGCGTGTTACACTGACGACCGTTCTGGCCCCGGGGCCGCCTGTTCCGTCTTGGAAAGGCGAAGAGGGCCACACGGTTGTCTTGCTCAGGTCGCTTCCCAGCCCACCTTCAAGCGCTTTCCATCGCGGAGTGCGGACCGTCGTGCCCCCGCCATCCGCATTGACGGAGTCCCATGCGGCTTGAACGTCTGGAAATCAACGGCTTCAAATCGTTTTCCGATCGCTCCGAGCTGGCGTTCGACAAGGGGGTGACCGCGATTGTCGGCCCCAACGGATGCGGCAAGAGCAACGTCGCCGATGCGATCACGTGGGTGATGGGCGAGCAGAGCGCCAAGAGCCTGCGGGGCGACAAGATGGAAGACGTCATCTTCAGCGGCAGCGACGGGCGCAAGCCGACGGCTGCGGCGGAAGTACGGCTTCGCTTCTCGGGCTTTCTCAAGACGGTGACAGGTCCCGCGTTTCCCGCGGACCAGGCCGGCGAGCATGCGGGCAACGGCGATGCCGCGCTGAAGAGCCACGCTCCGTACGGCAACGGCAACGGGAACGGCAACGGGAATGGCCATGGCAACGGCCACGGTGATCTGGCCGCGGCGCTCGAAGGACACGCACCGGCGGGCGCGGGCGCGAACGCAGAGCGCGGACTCGACGAAATCATCCAGTCGGTGGCGCGCGAAGTCGAGGTTACGCGGCGCCTGTATCGATCGGGCGAGAGCGAGTACCTGATCGACGGCCAGATCTGCCGGCTGCGCGACGTCCACGATCTGCTGATGGACACCGGCCTCGGCGCCAAGGCCTACGCGATCATCGAGCAGGGCAAGATCGGGATGATCCTGAGTACGCGGCCGACCGATCGGCGTCAGCTGATCGAGGAGGCGGCGGGCGTCACCAAGTACAAGGCGCGCCGGCGCGCCGCCGAGTTGAAGCTCGAAGCGGCGCAGCTGAACCTGACGCGGGTCGACGACATCGTCTTCGAGGTCGAGAAGCAGCGCGGCGTGCTGAAGCGCCAGGCGAGCAAGGCGCGGCGCTATCAGCGCCTGCGCGACGAGCTGCGGCGCTGGGACAAGGTGCTGTTCGCGCGCAAGTACCGGCAGCTCGCCGACACGATCGCGTCGGCGCGCGCGCGACTTGCCGATGCGCGCGAGCGCGAAGCGATCGCCGCCGGCCGGGTCAGCGAGATTGAAAGCAGCCTGGCGCGGGTACGCATCGAGCTGGCCGAAGCCGAGTCGCAGTCGACCGCGTCGCGCGAAGCGGCGCACGCGCGCGAGCTGGCGATTACGCGGCAGGAGCAGCAGATCGCGTTCGACCGCGAGCAGGCCGACGCGCTCGAGGTGCGCACCACCTCGGTCGACGCGGAGCTGGAAGCGCTCGACGCCCGGCGCGAGCCGGCGCGTGCGCTGCTGGCATCGAGGCGTGAAGCGGCAGCGGACGGCAGCATCGAGCGCGACCGCGCCGCAGCGGCGCTGGCCTCCGAGTCGGACGCCTACGACGCGGCGCACCGCGAGATTGAAGGCCTCGAGGCCGACGTCGAAGCGGCGCGCAGCGAGGTCTTCTCGGCCATCAACTCCGCCACGGCGCTGCGTCACGCGCTCGAGCACGCGGCGGCGGCGCGCGACCGCGTCGGCGAGACGCTGTCGAAGCTCGACGTCGAGATGAACGACGCGCAGATCGAGGCGGAGCGCGCGGCCGCCGACCGAGCGGCGGCGCTCGAGGGGCTGCGCCGCGCCCACGACGCGATCGAAGCGTCGCGAATTGCCCGCACGGCGCGCGAGTCGGAACTGGCGAGCGCGCGCATCGAGCACGAATGGCGCGCCCGGTCCGTGCGCGCACGTGAACAGGAGCTGGCCGGCGTCGAGGCGCGGCTGCGATCGCTCGAGGAGCTCGACGCCGCACGTGCCGGCTACGGCGACGCGGCCCGCACCGTCCTGGTGCAGGCCAACGGCAAGGTGAACCAGCATGGCGCCGTTGCCGACTATCTCGAAGTCAGCAAGGGCTACGAGCGCGCCGTCGAAGCCTGCCTCGACGATCTCGTCGAGCACGTCGTCGTCGAACGGCCCGAGCACGCCGCCGCCGGGTTTCAGCTGGTGCGCGAGGCGGCGGCGGGCCGCTGCGGGTTCCTGGTGACCAGCGCGGTCGAAGCGCCCGCGCCGAGCGGCAGCTTCTTCGCCAGGCTGAGCGTCACGGGTGACGCGGGCCCGGTTGGCAATTGGGGCGTGCCGCCGCTGGCCGGCGGGCCGCAGCGTCCGCCCGATGGCTTCGTCACGCTCTCCTCGATCGTTCGCGTCAACGGCCCGTTCGCCGGCGCCATCCGCCACGCCATCGGCGACGCGTGGATCGCGCCGAGCTACGAGGCCGCGGGCATGGCCAGCCAGCTGACGACGCTGCCGGTCGCGACGATCGAGGGTGACGTATTTCGAGGCCCGCATCTCGTCTCGGGCGGCAGCCGCGCCGAAGCGCGCGGCATCCTCGAGACCAAGCGCGAGATCAAGGAGCTGCGCGAGCGGATCGCCGGCGACCGCGAATCGCTGGCCCGCCTGGCGCAGGAGACGGCGCAGTTCGAGGGCGCGATCGCGCAGGCATCACAGGCGATCGCAGCGCTCGCCGCCGAGCACCACAAGCAGGAGAAAGTCGTCGTCGGCTACGACGCGCAGCTGCAGCACGCCTCCGACGAACAGGCGCGGCTGGTGCAGAAGGCGGAACAGCTGGCCCGCGAGCGGACGCAGGCCGAGGCGGAGCGCGACGCGCTCGATCGCCGGCAGGACGAAGCGCGCGCGTCGATCGCGAGGCTCGACGAGGAGCAGCGCCAGGCCGACGAGCGGCTGACCGCGGCGCAGCGCCGGCTGTTCGAAGCGCGCGAGGCGGCCGACGACTTGAGCCGCCGCGCCGCCGAAGCAGGCGCCGCGCACGCCGCGCTGGTCGAGCGCGCGTCCGCGCTGGCAGCCGAACTGAGCCGTCTCGAGGAATCGGCGGTCGAACTCGAGCAGCGCTTTGCCGCGCTCGGTGCGGAGCGCGACGCCGGCCGGCGCCGCGTGGAGGAACTGCGCGCGGCGATCGCCGCCGGCGAGGCGCAGCTCGACGCCGACGAGCGCGAGCTCGATGCGCTGCGCCACGCGGTGATGGCCACCGGCGATGCCGTGCTCGAGCTGCGCGGGCGGGCGGATGCGCTCGAGGCGTCGATCAAGGAAGCGCGCACCGCGCTCGACGCGATTCGCGGCATTGTTTCCGAGCTCGACGTCGCGCGCGCGACCGCCGAAGGCGACCTCTCGCACCTGTCGTACACCTGTGAGGATGCGGTCAACGCGTCGCTCGACGAGGTGGTGGCCGAAGTGGCGCGCCTCGAAAGCGAGGGGCGCGCGACGCCGGATGCGAGCGTCGCGATCGGCGCCGACGAGCCGGACGAGGAGGACGAGACGCCGGGCGGCCTCGAGGCGCTGGCGAAGCCCGACGCCGCCGTCGTTGCCGCCGAGCAGCGCACGCTGACCGCGGAGGAGGCGATCGCCGCGTTGCGGTCGAAGATCGAGCGCCTGGGGCCGGTCAACATGATGGCGATCGAACAGTCCGACGAGCTCGAGGCGCGGTTCGCGTTCCTGTCGAAGGAGCGCAAGGACCTGGTCGATTCGATCGCGCAGACCACCGAGGCGATCAAGCGGATCGACCAGACCACGCGGCAGCGCTTCGCCGAAGCGTTCTCGGCGATCAACCAGAATTTCCAGGTGACCTTCAGCACGCTGTTCGGCGGCGGCCGCGCCGGCCTGACGCTGCTCGACGAGAACGACCCGCTCGAGAGCGGCATCGAGATCATCGCCCAGCCGCCGGGCAAGCGGCTGCAGAGCGTGCAGCTGCTCTCGGGCGGCGAGAAGGCGCTGACCGCGATCGCGCTGATGTTCGCGATGTTCAAGTTCAAGCCGAGCCCGTTCTGCCTGCTCGACGAGATCGACGCGCCGCTCGACGACGCCAACATCGGCCGGTTCGTCGAGATGCTCCGCGGCATGCAAGGTCACACGCAATTCATCGTGATCACGCATAATCGGAAGACCATGGAGATCGCCGACCGGCTCTACGGCGTGACCATGGAGGAGCCGGGCGTCTCGAAGCTGATTTCGGTGCAGTTGAACTGACCGCCCCTCCGCCGCGTATCTATCCGAGGAGGATCTCGATGGACAGCTGTGTCTCCGAGCGGGTCAGACGCGCACTTTTCGTCCTGCTGCTGCCGGCGGCGCTGATCGCGGCCGGCTGCGACCTGTCGCTCGGCCACCTCACGGCCCGGGCCACCGACGAGTGGAGCCGGAGCTACCCGCTCGACGCGGGCGGCGAGGTCCGGATCGTCAACACCAACGGCAAAATCGAGATCGAAGGCACCGACGGCTCGACCGTCGAGGTCAGGGCCGAAAAGATCGCCCGCGGCGCCACCGATGCCGCGGCGCGCGAGCTCCTGCCGCGCATCACGATCAAAGAGGACATCAAACCGGACCGGGTCTGGCTCGAGACCGAGCGCATGAGCGGCATCATGATCGGCGCGGCGTTCGAGGTGCGCTACCACGTGCGCGCGCCGAAGCGCGCGGTTGTCAACGTCACCAACACCAACGGCCAGGTCGCGCTCGCCGCGCTCGACGGCAAGGTGCGGGCGCAGACGACCAACGGCGGCGTCAACGGGCGCAACCTCTCGGGCGGCGTCGACGCGCGGTCGACCAACGGCGGCGTCACCATCGACCTGGCATCGGTGGGATCCGATAGCATCACACTAAGGACGACCAACGGCGGCGTCACGCTCACGCTTCCGGACAAGGCCAAGGCGAACCTGACGGCGTCGTGCACCAACGGTGGCATCAACGTCTCCGCGCTCGAGAACCTCGAAATCTCCGAGCAGTCGCGGCGGCGCCTCGAAGGCCGGTTGAACGGCGGCGGCACGTCGATCGAGGTGCGCACGACCAATGGCGGCATCCGCGTGCGGCCGCGGAACGGCGCCGCGGCGACCGCGGAGGCCGAGAAATCGGAGCGTTAGACCCGTACCCGAACGTTCGGCGCTCGTGAACGAGGACAAATCCACCAGATATCAGCGCCTCAAACGCCAGGCGAGCGTCGTCTCGCTGGCGGCGGGCATCATCGTCCTCGCCGGGCTGGTGTGGACCGGCGGGCACGTCGCGCTCCGCGACGCGGCCGAAGCGCTGGCGCCGGCGACGATGCCGTGGCGGGTGGGCGCGATCGTGTTCCTGTACGTCGTGTTCCTGTCGTTGGTGAACGAAATCGTGACGCTGCCGATTGCGTTCTACAGCGGCTTCCTCCTCGAGCGGCGCTACAACCTCTCCACTGAAAGCTTTGGCGGCTGGGCGCGCGACCAGCTGAAGTCGCTGGTCCTGGGCGTGGCGCTGGGCGGCGCCGCGGCCGAAGTCGTCTACTGGTGCATCCGCCGATCGCCGGATCAGTGGTGGGTGCCGGCCGGCATGCTCTTCACGCTCGCCCTGGTCGGACTCACGAACCTCGCGCCGGTACTCCTGCTGCCGCTGTTTTTCACGGTGAAGCCGCTCGATCGCGAGGACCTTCGCACGCGGCTGCTTGCGCTGGCTCAGCGCGCCGGCGCCCGCGTCGTCGGTGCCTACGAGTGGGGCCTCGGAGGGAAGACGCGCAAGGCAAACGCAGCGCTGGCCGGCATCGGCGGCACGCGCCGAATCCTGGTCTCGGACACGATGCTGGCCGACTACTCCGACGAGGAGATTGAGGTGGTGCTCGCGCACGAGCTTGCCCACCACGTGCACGGCGACATCTGGAAAGGGATCGTGCTCGAGAGCGTGCTGATCGTCAGCGGTTTCTACCTTGCGTCGCGGCTGCTGCCGGCAATGGGCGGCGCGGCCGGACTTCGCGGAGTGGACGACGTGGCGGGGCTGCCGTTGCTGCTGCTCGCGGCAGGGGCGGTGTCAGTGATGATGCTGCCGGTGGCCAACGCGATGTCGCGCGCGCTGGAGCGGCGCGCCGATCGATTCGCGCTGCAGTTGACCCGCAACCCGGCGGCGTTCATCTCGGCGATGCGGCGGCTCGGCGCGCAGAATCTCGCCGAGGAGCATCCGTCGCGTGTCGTTCAATGGCTCTTCTACAGCCACCCGCCGATGCGCGAGCGCATCGCCGCGGCCGAAGACGCCAGAAGCTAAATCTCTACGCGGCGACGGCCGGCGTCTCGGTCGGCATGCGGACCGGCTCCGTCGGCACGGCTGCCGCTGCGGCAGCGGTCCGCCGCAGAGTGGCAATGTGATGGGCGACGTGGCGCTGCTCAACCACGATCAGCGCCGCGTACATCACCGTGTTGAAGGCGAGATGCTGTTCGCGCCGGCTCAGCCATGCAGCGGCGTTGTAGAGTCCGCAAAGCGCTGCAAGTCCTAGGGTTGTCGCATGTATCCCGAGTTTCAACTCCTCGCAGTTGCCGCATTGCAGCACCTTCAGGTCCATGGTCATATGGCCGAGCGATGCAACGCGCATACCGCACAGGTGTGGCTGACTCAGCTCACTTCCGTGACCGCTTCGCCGCGCGTTCAGTACAGCGGGCGTCGTACAGCCGTACGTCGCGAGCCCCTATCCCTGGCGGCGCTCTACCCTGGCCTCATCGCATCTTGTAAAGATCTCTCGCTTCGTCCGACGCGATCCGGTCGGCCGGTAGGCGCGCGACGTAATCCAGCTCCGCGGTCGTGCTGGCCGGGCGATTGACGACGAGGTAGCGGCATGCGGCGGCCTCGAACAACTCGCGGTCGCCGTCCACCCAGCCGCCGCGATTGAGATTGAGGAGCCGGCCCGCGACCGCCATCGCACTGATTCGCTCGCGCGCGCGCGGCGGCATGCGGCCGATATAACCGCCGACCAGCGGATGCTCGTGCAAGGTGGCGTAGTACAGCACCCGGCGATCCTGCGAGCCGATGCCGACGCTCAATCCATCGCCGATGCCGAACGGCACCTCGCACACCGCCCCCGCCGGCGCGGCGGCCAGCGCCTGATACACCGCCGGGCGGTCGAGGGGCGTCAGCGCAATCGGCGCATCCCAGTACTCGAAGGCGACGATGGCGACGACGAGCCACTGCACGGCGGGACGCCGCAGCCACGCTGTCGCCTCCGCCGCCCGCGCGACGCCGAAGGCGACGAGCAGCGCGAGCGCCATGTAGAAGACGACGATCGCCCGTCCCGGCATGCGCGCGTTGGCGACGAACGGAACGAAGCGCGCGAGGATCTCCGGCAGCTTGAGGCCGGTGTCGAACCCCGCGACCACCAGGAACGGGCCCAGCGCCCAGAGCAGGAACACGCCGGCGACAACGCGCCAGAGCCGCGCCACCTCGACACCGCGGCGGGCGCCGCGCGTGAGCAGCAGCAGCACGATCGGCGCGATGCCGAGCCAGGCAATCGCTTCGACGCGGTCGGCGGCGATCGCGTCGTAGGCACGCGCGCTGGCCTCGCGCGTGACCGGGTGCAGCGGATGACCCAGAAGCGGCGCCAGCAGGTCGACGCCGCGCGGCGCGCTGCGCCAACCATAGCTCGGCGACACGTACTCGCCGCGCGCGACCAGCTTCGCGGCCTGCCAGAACAGCGGCGCGGCGCCGGCGGCGAAAGTAACGGCGACGATCGACGTGATTGCGAGCGCGCGTCTTGCCGCGCCCGGCGACGAGGCCGACCAGGCGAATCGCGGGCGCCAGGTGAGTGCCAGCCAGGCCAGCAGGCAGATCCACGCCGCGGTCAGCGCGTTCTGCGGCGTCCGGCCCGAGATGACGATGCCCGCTGCTTCGATTGAACCGCCTTCAGTCAGCGCGATCAGGAGTGCGACGCCGGCTGCGGCCGCCGCGGCCGCCAGCAGCATCCATCGCACCGCCCGCCGACCAGGCTTCGCGGTGCCGCGGGTCACGTTGACGCGCAGGGCCCACGCGGCGAGGTAGGCGACCGTGAACAGGCAGAGATAGACGACGTAGTAGTAGGCGATGTAAGCCGCGGCGGCGAGCACCAGACCGGCCGTGATTGCGGCTCGATTGGACGCGCGATCGGCCGCCCGCTGCAGCGCCAGCGCAAAAGCCGGCAGCAGCCAGACGGCGACGAGATCGAAGTGACCGAGCAGGTGCGCCGCCACGTACGGCGAGAGGCCGAAGATGATCGCGGCGAGGACCGCCGCGCGGCGGCGCGGCCCGAGGCTGGCGGATTCGAGTCGTGTCCACGCCAGCGCGTACATCGCGGCCATGTTGGCGAACAGGAACGCGAGCAGCAGCACGTTGTAGGCGGTGATGATCGACAACGGCTTCAGCAGCGTTGCCGCGACCAGCGCCGGCAGCGCGCAGTGCGGGTGGTCGGCGATCGTCGTGCCGAACGGGTAGAAGAGATAGCTGGTGTGAAAGTAGGGAAGCCCGGGGGTTGCCAGCACATGCCGCATCCACCACAGGTTCCAGAGAAAGCTGTAGTTGTCGCCGGGATCGCCCGGCACCGCGTCGCCAAGATGGCGCGCCAGCGGCCACGTCCAGGCGATCACCAGCGCCGCGAACAGCGCGAGCGGCCCGGCATGAGTAACCGCCGCGGCGGACCGCGCAACCGCAGGGGCGGAGGTCGCTCCGCCCGGCCCGGCCTCTACCGTCGTGGCCGCACGACGAGCTCGCCCTGCATCTGCCGGCAGCCGTCCTCGATCTGAAGGTTGCAGTAGTAGCGGAAGGTGCCGGGCCGATCGGCGCGGAACTCGAAGGTGACCGGGTGCCCGGGCGAGGCGCGCTTGGCGATGCGGTATTCGTCGATCGTCAGGCTGTGCGCGATGTCGTCGGTGTGCAGGTCGATCTTCACCAGATCGTCCTGGTTGACCTCGATCCGCGGCGGATCGAAGGCGAAGCGGTGGACGCCGACCGTGAACGGCTTCACCGTCGGCCCCTGATCCTGCGCAGTGGCCGCGGCCGCCGTCATCCCAGCCACGAGCAGCACCCCTTCGAACAGTCGCGGCATTCCGGTGATTGTACGACGTTCACCAGACCCAACCGGTCGGCGCTTTCAAAACTGTAACCGCGCGCTGCGGCGGCCCTCATCAGATGAGCTGCTCGAGCCGATAAAGGAAGAATACGCATGACTACGCTCAACGCCGACCCGATTGCCGCCACCGCCCTCGGAGACAGCCTGCCCGCCGACGCCGCCGCGAAACGACGCCTCGACACGCCGTCGCTCATCGCCGCCATGCTGAACGCCGGCAAGGGCATCAGCGACCTGATTTTCTCGCCCGGACGCCCGCCGCAGGTGGAAAGCCACGGCGAGCTGACGCCGGTTCCCGGACTGCCGGTACTGCAGGCCGACGACACGGCCGCGATCGCCCGCGACCTGGTCGGCAAGAACGACCACGCGCTGCGGACGCTGAAGGACCAGGGTGCCTGCGACCTCTCCTATTCTCTGGCCGAGCGCGCGCGCTTCCGCGTCAACGTCTTCCGCCAGCGCGGCACGTTCGCGATCGTGATGCGCGTCATCGCCACCAGGATTCCGTCGCTCGCCGACCTGCACCTGCCGCCGTCGCTCGCCGAAACCGCTTCCTACAAGAACGGCATTGTCCTGGTCACCGGGCCGACCGGCTCGGGCAAGTCGTCGACGCTGGCGGCGCTGATCGACGTGATCAACGAGAACCGCGCCGAGCACATCATCACCATCGAGGATCCGGTCGAGTTCCTGCACCTGCACAAGAAAGCGACCATCCACCAGCGCGAGCTGCACAGCGACACGCCGACCTTCGCGCTGGCGCTGCGGGCGGCGCTGCGCCAGGCGCCGAAGGTCATCCTGGTCGGCGAGATGCGCGACAAGGAGACGATCGAGATCGCGCTGACCGCCTCCGAGACCGGCCACCTGGTGTTCTCGACGCTGCACACCATCGACGCCTCGAAGACGGTGGAGCGCATCATCGGCACCTTCGACGCCTCGGAGCAGGCCGGGGTGCGGACCCGTTTTGCCGCCTCGTTCCGCGCCATCATCTCGCAGCGGCTGGTGCGCAAGAACGACGGCAGCCGCGTCGCCGTGCTCGAGATCCTGAAATCGACGATGCGGACGCGCGAGTACGTGGAGAAGGGCGAAGCCGGCGGCCACTCGCTGATCGATGCGATGCGCGACGGCGCCCTCGAGGGGATGCAGTGCTTCGACGGCGAGCTCGAGCGGCTCGCCCGGGAAGGCACGATCTCGGTGCGCACCGCGCTGCTCTATGCGAGCAACGCGGGCGACCTGCGGCTGCAGCTCGGCGACGTCGAGGACACGGGCGCCGAGTAGTCGAACGCGAAGACTTCGAACTTACTCTTTCTTGGCGGCGGCGGTTTCTTCCTGCAGCAGCGCCTTCCGGCTCAGGCGAATCTTGCCGGTCGGGTCGATGTTGATCACCTTCACCAGCAATTGCTCGCCTTCCTTCAGCTCGTCGCGCACGTCCTTGACGCGGTGGTTGGCGATCTCGGAGACGTGCAGCAGGCCGTCGGTGCCGGGCATGATCTCGACGAAGGCGCCGAAGTCGGTGATCCGCTGCACCTTGCCCATGTAGGTCTTGTTGAGCTCGGGCGTCGCCGTCAGCTCCTGGATGATCGAGATCGCCTTCTGCGCCGAGGCGCCGTCGGCCGACGCCACGTTGACGCGGCCGTCGTCCTCGACGTCGATCTTGACGCCGGTGCGCTCGATGATGCTCCGGATCATCTTGCCGCCGGGGCCGATGACGTCGCGGATCTTGTCGACCGGGATGCGGATGGTGACGATCCGCGGCGCGAACAGCGAGATGTTCTGGCGTGACGCCGGCAGCGCCTCGCCCATCTTCTCGAGGATGAACAGCCGGCCGCGGCGCGCCTGATCGAGCGCCTTGGTCATCACCTCGGTGGTGATGCCGCCGACCTTGATGTCCATCTGCAGCGCGGTGATGCCGTCGG
>Ga0070700_100000770_pt1 | contig 15803 bp, 25 predicted proteins | sample KBSK5101metaG_FD_65456 | JGI IMG/M metagenome (GOLD analysis project Ga0070700, IMG submission 65456) | Corn, switchgrass and miscanthus rhizosphere microbial communities from Kellogg Biological Station, Michigan, USA - KBS K5-10-1 metaG | ecosystem: Host-associated > Plants > Roots >...
TTGCAGTCCAATCAGCATTCTTTATAGCAGTTGTTAGGGATGTAATCATACTTTCTACCATTTTTTGTGCAGGTGATTTTGTTACATCAACTCCATTTTTGAAATCATGATGTTCTTCTGGTAATGAAAATGCTTTATCCCATAATGCATCATCTTTTTCATTCGGTGTCATATTTGTTGTTGCTGTTTGTTTTGCTTCGTCTATATATCCTTGTATCTGCGCTGCTAACTCTGGTGCTTTTTTCTTAAGTACTTCCATTAGTCCAGGATGTTTAGCAACAAAATCTGCTATTACTTGATTGAATTCATCTTGGTTTTTATTTGCATTTTTCTTAATTATATCTCCTAGTTGACTGAATATATCGTTTTTACCCTTGAACATATCTTGGAAGTCAGAACCCAATGTATTTCTTATCTTGGTGATTGTCTTTTTGTCAAGTCCTGTATCAAGACCAAACTTTTCCATTAGGTTTATTGTTTCCAATAAATCAAGTTTATCATGTGCTTGTTCTGCTTCATGTTCAAACTTTCTAAGTTCTTTTGCAAATCCTTTAAAATCTTTTTCTATATCTTTACCTTTACCTTTTATACCGAACTTAACTAACCAATCTTTAATTGATTTTTTATCTGTTTCTTGTGCAAATTCTCTCATAGTTGAAAATGCATCTTCTCTAAACTTTGCAAGTTCTTCTGCTGCTTCTTTTTCTGCTTTGGAAAGTTCTTTAATTCCTCCTGCTGCATCTGTTGCACCACTTGCAGTACCAGACCATATCTTACCTATTTTATCAAAATCCAGATTAACTATAGCAACTATAGACTCTCCTACCTTTCCAAGAATATCTAAAAATCCTTTCAATTGTGGGAATTGTTGACCTAATGATACACCGAATTGATTTATCTTATCTCTCACACCAAATATATTCTTACCAAATATTATTAGTGCTGCTCCTATTGCTGCTAATGGTATCACTATTTTTGCTACTTTACCTGCTGTTGCTAACGCAGTTCCACCGAATACTCTGGTTGCACCTTCCGCTTTACCTATACTTGCTCCTGCTGCTATACTACTTGCTGCGAGTGCATCCTGTCTTACAGTCAATGCTTCGGTACTTTTTATTCCTAATGCTTGTTCTGCTTTTAGTAGTCTCTGTTGTTTAGTAAGACTTGCATAACTAGCGTTCTGTAGTTCTGTTGCTGCTGCTTCTTTTATTCCTGCTGCTGCTAATACCTGTTTCATTGCAGCCTGTTCTAACTGTGCTTCTCTTAATGCTTTATAAGCAGTTTTTAGTTTAAGTATACCATTAACTGATAACACAAAGAATGGTATCAAGTCGAACATAGATAACATCAAGTTTCTGAATGTCATCCTGGCCCATCTATTAGCCTTTATCAGGTCATTGGTTGCATCTTTATATGCCTTGGATTGTTTTCCACCTTCTGCTAGTGCTTTTGACTGTTCTTCAGTTGCTACTTTTACTGCTGCTTGGGTTTGTTGATACATAGAAAGCATACCAACTGCTTCCGCTCCTGCAGTTGCAATACCCAAGAAACCGAATGCCATTCCTTTGGCTGCTTTAGAAACACCCTGTCCTGCTTGTATAACCTTTTGGTTTGCGGCTTCCATCTTTTCCATTGCTGCAGATACATTCAAAGAACTTGTTTGCATCTGTTTCATACCAGTGTTAATCTGGTTGAAACCACCAGTTCCACCTTGATTAGTTACCTTAATAATATATTCTAAAGTGTATTGAGTGTTACCGCCGCCAAAACTGCTCATAATAAAAACACTATGGTTGATTCTGGTATTTGTTAATTAAGGTCCGAAGATATTGTATTGATGCATCACCTATTAGATGTGCTCCTATATTTGCTGATGAAAACGTATTATTTTCAAAGAAATGTGGTCTATGAGAATGTATTTCCGCTGGTCCTGAATATGGTGCCCATGACATAACTACCATTGTATAAGGGTCTATTCTGAAGGTTCTTATGTTATTTTTAAGATATCCTGTAAGTACTGGTGCATCAGTTTGCATTTGTTCTGCAACATTAGCGGCATATTCTTCTAGTGGTCTTTGTCCTACGACCTTAGGAATATTAGTAATAAACTCTTGTAACATTGGTACTGCTCCGTTAACACCTTTAGTAGTGATAGTTATTCTTGCGCTCATCTCTTTGGTTCCTTATACTTACCTTCAAAATATTTTATCTGAACTATTGCTGCTAAATCTTGAGGATAAAAGTATCCATACATATCTTTGTTCTCATCCATATAATTATCATGATCCCACATCCAAGGCATGATTCTATCTTGTAGTAATTGGTATAATAGATGGATCCTTGATTCTGCGTGTGTAGGATTAATACCGGTCTTATGAAATTGATAAATAGTTTTTAGATATGGATTTTCGTAATATTGTTGATATGGTTCTGGTAGATGTTTTGTGGCTTCGTTTCTAAACCTTGCGAAACCCTCTGCTGTTTAGCAGACATGCTCCAATAACAATTTCCATTTTAACAATATCAGTATTCTCCCATTCTGTATCAAAGTTTTTCCCATCTTCTATCTTGAGATATATCTTGGCTTGTTCTTTAACATTGTTAAGTCTCTTAATAGGATCAACTTCACCATTCTTATCTTTAAGTTTCTCTAAATCTTTTTCCAATTGGAATATTGCTACTAGGTCTTTTGGTTTCAGTAATCTACGAGTGTAATTAACACCTTCGATAGTATAAGTATCTGTATTACATAACTGTGTCATATTATCAAAGTTAATCTGTGCTGCTGCTGGCCCGAATAAACTGGCAAAACTTGTTGGAACTTCTTTGTCTTGTTTCTCTGACATTAAATGTAGATATATAATATATTATAAAAAGAAATAATTTAGGTGGTGTCTAGTGTTGCTGTACTACATTTGAACGTGTATGCATGTTCATATGCATCTGTTGGTCCTGCGCTTAATCCGGTTGGTGCGTCAGTCAACAATTTCATGTTTGTCATGTTGATTATCATAACTCCTGTTTTTACAGTGAGTTTTCCAGTTACTCCGGATTGTGGGAAATCGTGTATTGCTGTTTCGAGAAGTGTATCCTGTCCTGCTGGTGTAACAAATGAACCAGAAATATCTACTGCTCCCAATACTGACTGATCTAGTAAATCAGATCCAATGTATTTCTTTTGTATTAGGTTGTTATTCCAATCAATCTTAAAGTCTCCTATTGCATATGCTGTACCGTTTATTGTGAGTGGTTTACTTCCTGCGTCTATGTTTGAAAGTACTGCGGTCGTTGGGAATGCGGGCCATGTTGAACCAGATATATCTCCTGCGGTCGGTTTCGTTATGTCTCTGAATACCCAATCTTGAGTAGCCTCTACCAAACCTTGACTTGATATTGAGATACTAGTTGTGTTAGGTCTTCCACCTAACAATTGAATGTTATATAAGTTATATCCTAATGTACCTGTTGATTGGTAATATTTGAATGCCATTGCATAAGAAGCAGTAACTGTTCCTGCTGGAGTTGTATAATTTGGTCCGTTTGTTCCAATCTTCAAAAATGGAAGATCGAAAGGATGAAGTGTCAATCCTAAGCCATAAGTATGACCTCCGGACTGCATACCATAAAGATAGTGTGAACCAATACTTCTAACATCCATCTCCATATTATCTATACGTGGAGTAAATTGATCAATAACTTTAACTGCGGTAAGTGTTGGACTTGCAGGCATTGTGCCAAAAGCCACTTCTTGTATGTATGAAAGAGGTGCTGGTGCTGTACCAACATGTGATAATGAAAAGCCAATCTGTGACGACATTTACAGATTTAATAGTCTTGGAAAGAAAATAGAGAACTACTAATTAATCACGATATGGTGGTCCGGGTAATGAACCCGTGGACCATCGGCATACCGGTAAAGCGTTATTATTATAAGTTGTACTTATACACTATCTCTTATTGACTGTTCACTTAGTTCGTTCTGTTTATAAATTCCTAGTATTACTTCTCCTTCTGGTGTCTCGAATCCTCTAACAGTACGACATAATGAACAGAATAATAGTTTCATTCCATTAGTAAGAAAACAATGTTCCAGAATATTACATCTATGTTCTAATCGCAATGTATAGTATTGATCCTACTCCTATGAGTATACCTACTATAACACCTACAATAAAAGACTTTATCATGTCTTTACTGCCTTCTGTTGGAACTGTTGTATGTTCTGATCCAGTTGATCTAGTTTAATACTTGGTGAATCTGTTACTGTCTGTCCCTGACCGGAGAATACTACTCTTGCCAAGTCTTTCTGATTTCTCATATCCTGTAGTTGTACTGCCATGCTTTCTTTTTGTAGTTCTTCTAATTCCTTATTCTTTCTCTGAGTTCTATATGCTAATGTAGTTCCTGTTCCACCAATGATATAACTTATCAGTGTTGGTATATCTAATCCACCCATATTTTGGTTAGTAGGATATTGTTGAAACTGTTGTGGATACTGTGTCTGCATTCCATATTGTGGAAACTGTTGGAATTGTTGTTGAGGGTATTGTTGAAACTGGTTATTGAATTGATTAGGATCGTTGAATTGCTGTGGTTGCTGATTGAATTGCTGTGGTTGCTGTTGAAAATTATTATTAGGATCAAATCCATTCTGAGCAAATACATAATGTTGAACCAACGTAAAAATGATCATTGTATACGCAATAATAAAAGCAGTTATCGCTAACCATTTAAACATGATAGTCTTTAATTCATTGTTCATAATTGAAGTATGTTTTATAGTATAAAAAAAATTAAGGTGTTGGTTTTTCTTCTACTGCTCTGTTAGCAATTGCACCACTAATACCAGTACGTAATGTATCAGCACCACCGATTGCTAAAACAAGACCTATCAATGCATATAGTTGCTGTGTAGGATCTGTAATATTCACTATGCTTGCTACTTGTGCCAACGTTAACACTACGGCAGCAATAACACCGGTCACTATACCTAACACGAATTTCTTTGCTTCGAATGCGTCACCAGATTTAGCCCAACCTAATACGGCCCAACCGGCTCCTGCAATAGCACCTACAACAAATGCGATTACGGCAGGTATAAAAGTCTCTACCATTGTTGGTCTATATTGTTTGACTTGAATAGACAGGAACTATTCGATTCATATTAAGAGAATCTTATTTAGTGTTGTTTTTCAACATAGTAAGTATATTCTCATGCTGTTGTTCTATCTGTTCATGCTCTTTTGATATATTGCCTATTATACTTTTAACTCTCATGTCTGCTAGTTTTGCATATTGCGAACCAGTTAATGTATCTGTTTTATTCTGCAAGTCCAATAGTTGTCTTTCTTGTTCTAGTAATAGTTTCTGATTCTGTATGGTTGTATTTTGTAATGATAGTATCTGATCTCTTGTAAAGTTTGCTACATGTCTATGTGCTGTTAGATTACCTAGTATATGTTGTTCATTAGTTAGTTGTTGTTGTAATATATCTGATGCATTACTTGATAATCCTAATAGTTGTCTCTGTGTCATATTATTTACTTCGTTAGTAATCTTAACACGTTTTTCCCAATTATCTATGAATGTTGATACTCGTTTGTCAAAGTTTTGTGATATTTTTGTATTGTTTGCTGCTGTTTCTTTTGCTAGTTCTGCTGTATTTTTAGTTTCTTGGATAAAGTATGCACCAATAATTATACCGAACAAAAGTAATCCGAGTATACCGGATGTTAAACCTACTTGTATTCTATTACTCATTCTTTCATTCTCCCTTCCATAATGTTAACTTTCTCTTTAAGTGATGTTATTTGGTTTTGAACTGCTATTATGGTTGGGTTAACTGATTCTAATATTCCTTGATGTTTAGAAACTGTATTACATAGTTCTTGTAAATGTCCTTCAAGTTTATGAATATCTTCTTTTAATTGTATCATTAATTTCTCTTTTTCTGTAACATGAGTAATGAATGACTTTTCATTATCTGATATTTTTACTTTGATTGAATCAAGCCTTGTATCCATGGCTGATATAATTCTATTCTCTGCGTTTTCCCTACCTGATTTTACAGATTTTCTCACTTCTACTATTCCCCATATTACTGTTATACCGGTACCTATAGATGCCACTATAGGAAAAATATCAACCATTTATACATATCGTGTTCATTTTATATATAGTAGAAGAACTAACCTCTAGTGTATTTAGAATTTCTTTTATGTATTGTTTTCTCTGGTCTATGTAGATAAGATCTCCACTTATCAAATGGTATGTTATTCTGTGTTCTGCTTTCTGTCTTGTCGTTTATACGTTTGTGGAAGAATGATATAAACCATTTAATTGTAAGTTGTTTTGATACTCTTCCTGTTATATTCCATTTGTATGTTTGGTCCTTGGATATTCTAGTGATTGCTTCTACTATATTCCATAAGTAAGTTCTTGAGAGTGATATCCTGTTTAATACATTGTATTTTATTATAGATGGTTTGGATATTCTTCCTATTATATTCCATAGGTAAGATCGTGTAAGACTTACTCTTGCTAAAACATTCCATTTATATATTTGTGATTTGGTTACATAATTAGTTATATGGTATTTATAGATTCTTGAAAGACTGATTCTTCCTAATAGATTATATTTATAAATCCTAGAAAGACTTATACGTTGGATAATGTTATATTTATATATCCTTGAAAGCGAAACCCGACCCAAAATGTGGTACTTGTAAACTCTTGAAAGACTTACTCGACCGGCAATATTCCATAGATATGACCGGGCCAATGAAACACGACCCAGAATATTATAGGAATAGATTCTACTTAATGAAACTCTTGCAAGAACATGGTATAGATAAACACGGGATAGCGATACTCTAGACTGTACATTCCATAGATATATTTGTGGTTTGCTGATTCTGGTTAGACCTATTACTACTATGTCCCAAAGATAAGTTCTTGCTAGACTTACTCGACTTTGTATATTGTATTTGTATATTCTAGAGAGTGAAACCCTGCCAATAACATTGTAAAGATAAGTTCTAGCAAGTGAAACTCTGTTTTGTATATGGTATTTATAAATACGCGAAAGACTTATACGTGAGAGTATATTATACTTAAGTATAGATGAAAGTGAAACACGACCTAGGATATGATATTTGTATATTCTGGATTGACTTATCCTACCGATTATATTATAAAGATAAACCCTACTCAAAGATATTCTTCCTAAAACGTGATATTTATAAATCCGAGATAGGGATACCCTGCCAAGTATGTGATATTTGTAAGTTCGTGAAAGAGATACTAGATTAGCAACATGGTATTTATAGATCCTAGATAATGAGATTCGTTGTTGTACGTGATACTTGTAAATCCGAGAAAGAGATATACGACCGATTACGTTGTATAGATAAATTCTCGACAGCGATATTCGTTGCTGAAGGTGATATTTGTAAATACGAGAGAGTGATACTCGACTTAAAACATGGTACTTGTAGATCTGCGAGAGTGTAATCCTTGCCTGAACATGATATTTATAAATACGTGAAAGTGAAATGCGACTCTGAATATTGTATTTATACACACGTGATAGAGATATACGTCCAATCAGGTGATACTTATATATACGGCTCAGAGAAACAGGGATTAAAATATGGTATTTGTAAATACGAGATAGACTGATTCTTGCCTGAACATGATACTTGTAAATTCGTGAGAGTGAGATACGACCTTGGACATGGTATTTGTAGATTCGTGACAGTGATATTCGGGCTTGGATGTGATACTTGTAAATTCTGGATAATGAAATTCTCCCCAACACATGATATTTGTAAATCCTAGATAGGGATATTCTTCCTTGGAGATGGTATTTATATATACGAGATAGTGATATTCTTCCTAATAGATGATATTTGTAAGTACCACTTTGTGATATTCTAGTTAGATCTACTATGTTTGTATTTACAGATGTTATAGTATGAATTACTGTATGACTTCCTGCAACAGATGGTACTACTTTTTTGACAGCAAAATTATCAGTTGCTGAAGTTGAATCTGTGTGAGTTGTATCACCAAATAAACCTGTGGTGTTACCAGTAACGCTAAATGTCTGTGTAGCATCTGCACCACTTTTTCTAAATGTTATAGTAGATGCACTAGAAACATCGTTCTGACTTATCAAAATATTTAGTTGTGAGAAATCAAACGCTGCCCTAGTTTTTATTTGTGCGTTAGTCTCATTTGCTGTATCTATTCCTCTACCACCTATTACATCATATACTGTATTGTTATCGGCAGTTGTACTACCTGCTGGATCTCCTCCAACCATACAACCATCATTATTAGTTGATACCCATTCTACTTTTACAGATCTTAACTGTAGTGTATCTACTCCTGTTCCAGTAGTCCAACTGTAATTCCAATCCTCCCCGGCAGTAGTAGCATCTGTATTAGTTGTATCTTCGTACCATCCTGCTGCGCCGCCACCAGTAATAGTTACTACACTATTACCATTCGCTGCATTCTTTCTCATTCTAAGAGTTGTTGATTGCGCTCTATTAGTTTGAACATAACATCCTAGATTCTTGAATGTTCCTGATTTTCTAATTCTGGTTTTTGTATTTGTTTCTGTTGTTAAGTTACTATTATATCTTGCAACCAACATAGAATACCATGTAGTACTTGCTGTTGCTTGTGAAGTCTGCATCCACATACATAGTAATGATACACTGTCAGTGGTTGCAGCAAAAGTATTTGAAGTATGCCACCATGTAAATAGATTGGTAGAACCGCTAGGAGTAGTCTGTAAACAAAATCTATCTGCTGCTGCAAGAGAATCAGTATTTGTAGTATCTTCAAAAACTCCTGTTCCGTTTACTGTTACTGATTGATTACCATTAGCAGCGTTTACCCTAGTCCTAAAAGTATGAGTACCGCCATTAACAACTGAACCTACTTTAACATAAAAATCTGCCAGTGTTCCTGCATTTCTAGTTTTAAATTCTGCTTGTGCTTCTGTAGTATGCGATGCTGCTGGTCCTGCTATAGGATTCCAGTATTCAGTAGTATTTGCTGTAGTTGTTGGACCGCCGAGATTAGAATTCCATATTAATGTCTTTGACATTAACCATCATTAATACTCCTCTGTTCCTTAATTATAGCGTCATAAACCGATTCAGATCCAAAAGCGTATGGATAATGTAATCCTACAAGTAATGTTCCCATTGATTCAAGATCATGGTTATCAAGAAATCCTTCGGTTTTAACTCTCTCTGCGTCTAATTGTGATTCCATTAGTAATGCATGTTTTTCAGTATTCTTTGATAGTTTCATCTGTTTTATAACTTCTCTCTTTTGTTTTCTAGAAGGATGTTCGTCATGATCTTTTAGATGACGTTCTCTATTACGGGATAATAAAAATTCATGATGTTTACTAATTTCTTCTATTTTTTGTTTAACTTGATTAGTTCCTAGTCTAGGTTTCTTTTCCACTAATGGTAAATGTTTAGAACATACGTTATGAAAAAACCATAGTGTTGGATTACTGTTTAATTCTGTTTCTTCGTCGTGTTCGAATTGTTGTTCTATTACACACTCACAAGTTGAAGGTGAGAATGTTTGATGATATAATACCATTCATCTTTTTCACTACGCTGCTGTGTCACCATCATATTTGATAGTAACTGCATCATCGTTAACTGCTGCTGCTCCTGCTGTAACAGTTCTTCGTATAAATATTCCTTTCTTCTGACCTGCTGTTAATGAACCTATTGAAAGCCCACCTGCGTAAGTAGTTGGTGCTGAGAAACTTTCACCTGAAGGTGCTGTATCTTCATTGGTAAGTGTTTCCATTGTTGCGTCTGTTGCACCACCATCTAAGGCTATATCAATTGTAGTATCTGCTGAACCTGTATTACTTGAAATATAAACTTTAGTATTTTGAAGTGTTAAACTACCATGAGTATTTTTTAAATAAACACCACGATATTCTGTGTCTCCTACATTACTTTCTGTACCTGAAACCTGATCAAATAAATTATGAGTCGTGTTATCAACAACCTCTGTAGAACTAATCACTCCACCTAATGATGCATTAGGATCTGTGTTTGACCCTCCACCTGATAAATAAATTTTAAGATCACCTGCTACGATTGCCATGTATAAATATTTTATATGGTTTGAGATTTAGTGAACTAAATTACTAGTTCCTGGATCTTCATCTTTATCCCATCTTCCGGATTTTACCTTTCTTATCTTTTTTAATATTCCATGTTTCTCTAGGCAACTTACATGATAATATTCTGTCCACATCTGTTCCTTAATTCTGATTACGCATTTTAGTACTTTACTAAAAGGGTTCCATAGTCTTACTTTCTTCCGACATAGATCGCAATATATATCATTAGATCTTAGTGGTATTCTATCAGACTTCACCATGAAGTTTTTCATACCATAGTAATATAGAGTGTTTAGTTTCCCATTCTGATTTAGCAAAGTCATCTTGCGCTCCATAAACTCGATCATTGCCTTCATATATTAGATCCTTAATACCTCTCATATCTCCACTGGTTTGTTCTACCTGTCTATACATTCCACATATTCTATCTATCTCTTCATCCATTAATCTTAATAATGATGTTTCATCATCCTTACCCATTACTTCTACATGAGTAACTACCCATACCTGAGTCGTTCGTTCTTCTCTTTTCCATCCGATTTGTTGGTGATTAATTGTAACTGTTTTACCCTGGTAACAATATACTTGTAATTGTTTGAAATCATCTTTTAATCCTGCTCTGAATTCTATTGAGTTGGTCTGTCCTATCTTTGTTATTGGTTTATTGAGACCTGCTTCTATTCCAGTTAGACTAGTATATGACCATTTATCATATATATAATCTCTTAACATCACAGAGAAATTAGTTGTAAAATCAGTTCCAAGTTCTGGGACTATCCATGCTTCAGTCATTATTCACCATCTTCTTCTTGACATTCACAACATGTTATACAGTCACAATCGCAACCATGTTCATCTTCAATATCTTCAATATCTTCTTCGCTCAATCTAGTACACCTGTATCTATTAATTTAATAGTGCCTAATGTTAATGATGATACTCCAATTACTTCTACAATAGCGAACAATAAATCAATCATTTAATCTAATACACCTGTATCATCTGCTCTTAATGACTGATCTAATTTTGATTCATAAGGAATATCCGGGTTAAGTATCCATGATTTATAATCTGTTCTGGTTACACTTTCTTCTTCATCTTCTGTTACTGTCTGCATATTATCTTTAATAGCATCAAGTTTCATATAGATCATTTTCTCTTCTGCATCTATTTGTTGTGCATATTTTGGTCCACCATAATGTTCAAAGATATAGCATTTTGCTAATTGTGCTTCTAATTTTTGAATAGCATAAAACTCTGGGTCACTTGTTGACCAATCAAACTTATGAGTATAACTTGCAATCTCTATATATGCTGCTCGTTGTTCTTCTTGTATTTCAGTGTCGGGCCATTGATAAGTACCTACAGAACTTGCTAATTCCCTAACATCTTGTGTGTTAGAGATATAATCAACCATGAAAAAATAAGGTCTACTTAGTTATTAGAGTTCTATTTCGTAGTCCACGTTTAGTTAATTCTAGATTTATATTGAATAATGGATCGTTACGTTCTACTCTCTGACCTGATGGTAAATCAAAGAAGTGTGGTTTCTTAGCCCACATGTCCCAAGTGTATCCTGGTGGTGGATCTGGATAACCTGCTGCTTTTACTACTTCGTAATACTCTTCTGAGTTTTCTGCATGTTGATTTAACTTACCCCATAATCTAACTTTCTTACTGAATTCTGGATCACGTAGTTTTCTATCCATTTGTATTCTGACACCTTCTACTACTATCCTTGGGTGGTATTGCCAGGGATTGGTTTCCCCTCTATGTTTAAATTGCCATTTTAATAACTGGTAGTCTGTCTTATTCTTCCAACACCATGTAAAATGTTTTTGCAAACAGAAACGCATTTTGCCAGGATCTATATGTATCTTTGCACTTCTTAACCATTTATTAGATTTAAATCTATTACCTTGTTTATGCCATAGTTTTGGTGAAGGAATATATATCCATTGATATAACATTTTATCTGTCGGTGAACACTTTTTGATATATGCTATATTTCTATAGAATGTATCAAAGTCATTGTAATTAGGGTCTACATATTCTTCTGTATCCACTGCTATTAATACATCTACTTTATTCTTTCCTGCTATATCTAAATACATTTGACGTTTGTCTATTTGTCTTCCGCAATATTGATATCCGATAAAATGACATTTATCCTTGTAACGTTTCTCTGCTGCTTCAAGCCATCCATTTGTTGAATAGTCTTTATCACTTGGGAAAAAGTCAAACCGTCCATCACCCCATATCATCCCATCAATATGTCCGATCCAACTATCACATGCCCGGAATATTTCTTCGTGTCTAGTTTGATATCCTATACCACATATGTATATTTTTAACTCGTGTTCTTCTTTGGGTAGTGTTATCTTCATTATATATCTTCCATTGTTATGGTTCCACCACAATAAGGACAGAATTTTATCGGAACCCTTGGTTTACTAGGATGATCCTTATGACACATTTCTTCTATAGCAAATTGATCTAAAATATAATAACCTTTTTCAGTTTTTATTATTTCGTCATCATTTGGATAATTGGGAGATTCATATCTATCTATTAGTTTTATTGTTTCTTCTTCTATTGCTTTTTTGAAGTTTTTACACCAAGTCATTTAATTAACCTTAAGAAATTATCACATAGTATGTTTTGTTTAGATTCTTCTGATATGTTTGCTGCATTGACTGTTTCATACATTGCTTTATGATTGCACCAAGGACTATCAGATCCATATAATATATACTCAGAATTCATTTTCTCTAGAGCGTATTCTAATATATATGGTGTTGTTATACCACTAGTATCAAAATAAACATTCCTATAAAATATACTCATATCTATTGCAACCTTACATATAGTGGTATCAGTTCCACCCATATGTGCCAATATTATTTTAATGTTGGGATATTTTTCTGCTATATCTAACGCATGAATAAAACTTGTATCACTCTCAACTGAAGCATCCATGAATCTTCCACAGTGAACTAATAGTATTCCGTTCTGCTTATCTAATGATTTCAAGAATGGCATGAATGGTTTAATAGGAAATTTGAAATAAGCACCATGGTATTTAGCACCAACTATCCCATCTCCAATAGCAATAGGATCATGAATACTTGTCACCCAATGTAATCCATATATCCAATCATTCATTGATGATAATTGTCGGATTATTGAGTTATCTAATGTAGGATATCTACCTGCAGACATTATTAATACTCTTGATACCTGTCCTGAATTTTTATAATGGAATAGTTCCGAAATAGACCATGATTGATTGATCATGGGTTGTTTACCTATATGAACATGTGCGTCATTTATCTGTCCAACCAATTACTCTCCCTACTTTATCTTTACCACCTTTAACTATTGCAAATGGTTCAACATCATGTGTTAATAAAGTGTCTTGCATTATCAAAGCATGAATACCTATCCTTAATCCTGGTATCATTCTAACACTAGTTCCTATTCTAACATTATCATCTATAAAAGTGCGTTTTATTTTATGTTCTGTTGGTTCTGTACCATGTTTACCTTCTGTTATCTCTGGTGTGTTAGATGCTATAAAGAAGGGTGCAATAAAGACATTATCGCCAATATGTACCCCACTAGTAATATGACACTGAGCATGTATCGTCGTGTAGTCTCCGATATGATTGTGACCCTCGCTACAAGAAAGAGTGCCAAATATAGAATTCCTACCAATTCTGGTATAAGGTCTGAGAACTGCATTAGCACCAATTATACTTCCTTCTCCTATTGTACAATTAGGATATATTTTTGCTCCGGGTTCTACTTTGTATTTTGGAGTCACCATAATCCATACCACAATTTAAAAACGCCAACAGTAAATGCAATAGCAAAAAGTAATACTAATACTCCTATAACTCCATATATTTCTCTAGTGTGCAAGTGTTATATGATCTCCTAAAGTATGTTTACAATTTCTACATTCTTTTAAGTATAGAGGATCACCTGTATCCGGTGTTAATCTAAAACTATCGCACCCACATTTACACTGTCTAAGTCTCCAGGATTTTCCTGGTAAGTCTTTATTATCCATTAATACTCAACTTCTGACCACAATAAGGACAAAAATTATAACCACCTTTTGTTCTAAAGAAATCTAAATCTCTAAAAGTTTTCTGTTTATCATACATGGTATCACAACAATAGAATCTCATTTTGTTATCACTTCTACTCTTACTACATCTTCATCGTCAAATTTACAATATTCTCCACCACTTCTAGTCACTCTTACAACTACTCTCTCCTTATCAAAGTACTTATCTAACACTATCAAAATATTCTCTTCCCATGATTCTCATGTTTCTTTATTTCTCTCTTATATGATTTTGTGTGTTCTACATCCATGCCATTGTACATCGGCCATTCAGGATTAAACTCACAATCACCTAGATCTTTTGCCAATATATCCCAGATAACTCCATGTATTGGTTCATGAATAAACACTCTCATTATACCATTTAACAATGTTTTCGTTTCTCTTTTGCCATAAGAGTTTCTAAATCCTGGAAGATATAACGTCGTTATATTATCATCATATGAATAGTCTGCTAATATATTATTATGAACTGTATTTCTCATAGGTGGATGATACCTTCTTGTAAAAATAATGTTGGAGAAGTCAATACCTGTTCCTTTCCATTTCATATATATATTAACGTTTGCCTTGCTCTATTAAAGTTATCTGTTCGTCATCGGTTAGTTTCAGGAAATCGTCTAGTGTGAAATATCCTCTGCGTATACCGTCTGGATGCCATACTGCATACTTCTTTGTATATGGATTTCCAACATAAGCATATTTCTCTACTGCTTCTTTGCTGAATGGTGTATCTAATATGGTTTTAAATTGGTTGGTTACTGGTTTCCAATCTCCATCTTTGTCTTGTTCAAATTGTGTTGGGTATTTATACATTCCGGTTCTAATGCTACTGATATTTGTTGATCGACCTTGTGTATCTATTCCTATAACTCTTTTATCTACTAATAGAAATGCTTTTCTTTGTTGTTCACTAAAATCAAATAGTTTAACAAGTCTTGTTGGAGTTACTTCTAATTCCTTGGTTGGATCTGCTTGTGCTAGAGTTGCTTCGAATCCTGTTAACTGGTGAGTCCTATCTATCCTTAATGGTATTGGGTTCTTACCTTCGTCATCATAATTCTCATACTCTGCATATCTATCTCTCAATATAAAATAATGTGGACAGATTTTCTCTATTTTTTCCCGTTCTTCTGTTGTAACTGTTGCTTTAGGTTTCTCTCCTATTCGTTTATCTTCCTTCTTTTCGAATTGTGGATAAAGACCTAATTTCTGTTTCTCTTCAAAAAGTTCATTCTTACTATCTACCTGCGTCTTTGGTTCTTTGACCATACGGTAGTTATATAATATAATAATAAAAAGAAGTTAAGTGTCGGGATAAAACCCGGAAAAATTATGCGGCTATGCCGGTTACTTCGTAGATCAGTTCTGGATGAACGGTTTCTACTGCTAGGTGTGTCTTGGTCGTGTATTTCGTATATTCTTTCTCTGGATCAGTGACTGTGTATTGTCTCGTTGGTCCTCGGAATTTCTTTATTGCATTTCTATTCAAAG
>Ga0070700_100000772_pt1 | contig 15765 bp, 11 predicted proteins | sample KBSK5101metaG_FD_65456 | JGI IMG/M metagenome (GOLD analysis project Ga0070700, IMG submission 65456) | Corn, switchgrass and miscanthus rhizosphere microbial communities from Kellogg Biological Station, Michigan, USA - KBS K5-10-1 metaG | ecosystem: Host-associated > Plants > Roots >...
CCCCAAAGTTATTGAAAAGGTCATCGGTTTTGGCGTCCATATCCGTAGTCAAAGCTTCGGTTATGGACTGGCTTTCGGCAGGCGTCGGCATGCTGAGGGGCACAACGAGCGCCGCCGCGAACAAGAGTAAAGCTACGACCTGCAAAACTCTCCTCATTTGATTTCACCTCCTAGGAGCTACGAACGCGAAGGGTGCTTACAAAACTGACAATTTGCCCGTCGGCAGATTGCGCGGTTCTGCTCTGAGTTGAAACTGATTTGAAGGAAATCGCTCAGTTAAATGGGAGGCAGTTCTTAGTCGTACGGTCGTACGCTAAGAGTGAATAGTCCTCTCACAGAAGAAGACAACTAAGGGGAAAAGTACCCTCGGTTGTGAGAGAGAGCAGGACACTAATCCTGCAAAAGCGAATTCGACTTGCTGGGCTTATTATGTTGGTCGGGTTGCGGCGGCACTCTAGTCCCTTGACTAGGCGAAGTCAAGCGTAATTTTTGCTACGAACGGCGTAGTTTTTTGCCGAATTCTAAGATCAAAAACTCAAGTCTTCCCGTTGCTTTCCTGATTTTTATAATGCCACTCGAGAAACAGTGTTACTGCCGCTATTCGCGACCCAGATATTTGCTCCATCGAAAGTTACCCCGACTGGACTTCGACCTACCGAAAGCGTCTTTATCAGCTTTCCTGTTTGCGGGTCGACCAGCGATATTGATTTACTGCCATAGTTTGTTACGACAACATGGCCACCCAAAAACGCTATGCTCGATGGTCCATCCTCAACCGTTATCCGGTCTCGAATTGAGCCCTCGGTGTTAATTCGCGTGACGCTCTTGCTGTAAAAGTTAGTCACCCAGATATTAGCTCCGTCGAAAGCTATGCCCGTCGGTTCTCTACCGACAGTGAAACTGCCGAGATTGGTTCCATCGTCAACACGCAGTTTCGTGAGATTGCTGCTGTTGTTATTGACGACCCAAACGCTGCTACCGTCGAACGCCATGGCGACTGGCCGAGTACCAACAATAAACGTGCAGTTTGCGCCATCGGTTGGACGTAATTTCGTCACTGTTCCGTCTTCGCCATTTGCCACCCAAATACTGTTGCCATCAAAGAGCAATGCTTCCGGACTTCGACCTACCTTGATCGTCTCGAGCAGCATTCCGTCACTTGCTCGGAGCTTCATCACGTTGTTGCTGAATCTGTTGGAAACCCAAATGTTCTGCCCGTCAAACGCAAGAGCCGAGGGACGATTACCAACCGGAAAGGTACCGAGAGTTGTTCCGTCTGTCGCACTGAGTTTGGTCAAGGTATCCGCTTGACCATTCGCCACCCAGATATTAGTCCCATCAAAAATGATACCCTCTGGACTTCTCCCCACAGCAAAATCCGTGTTCTTAGTTGTTTCCTCTACCTGCTTCTTGGCATCCGTCTGAGCATGGCAGACGATACAGTTGAGCATCGAACCCAGCATGAGTGAGACAAAGGTCAAAAGGAAACTTGCGATTTTCATTTGCGATAACCTCAAATTAGAACTGAAAGATTTCTCAATAGTTATCTATGTGCGGAACTTGACGCGGCAATTCCTGCGGGTGAAGTCGGGAAGAGCGCAACCTACTTCAGCGCAACTCTTCCCGACAGGTTTCAAAGGCACCTAAAAGAGTAAATCGATTCTAGCTCTAAAGTCCGAATCGTTACGGCCCACCCTTTGTTCGCGACTTTGCATGTTTGTGCTTCGGCATTTCAGACTCACTCGAGCTGTGATTTGCCTGGATCGGTTTCGCATTCGGGCCATCCATCCACCCGATACACTCGACAATCCATGGAGCATTTGCCTCGCCCGGAAACATGGCCCACCATTGACGTGCTTCATTCCCATACTTGACCATACCTGTGTGATTGGTCAGATCCTGATCAAGCTTCGCTTTCGCATCCTTAAAGCCGAGGCTCCGTCGAAGCGTATTGATCTCGTCGGGTTTTCCAGTCAAAAAGGTCCAACCGGGTTTGATGTTGTGCATGTCGACGTAGTGCTTCAACACACCAGGACTATCTTCCTGTGGTTTAAGCGTGATGGAATACATGAAGATGTCGCGCCCTACCCGATCACCCAATAACTTCTGCACTCTCTTGAGGTTCATGGTGACGGGCATACAGATACCTTCACACTTCACGTACATGAAGTTGATAACCACAATCTTGTCTTTGATGAGATCATCGTAGAAACGGACTTTCTTTCCTTCGTGTGTAGTTAGCTCGAAGTTTGGAAAATAACGCTTCGCGAGTTTTTCACGCGTGGAGAGTCCGGTCTTCAAGACCTTATCATCCGAACTGGCTGTCCGCGCCACCACCCCAGCTGCGAGGGGCGTTACCGCCAACGCCGCCAGCATTTTTCTTCTACTTAGCTCTGACATCTCTTCATCTCCTTTCTCGATTCTTGCGGTTAAGTAACCTCCTAACGAGCCACAGTTCTCGTTCGTCAGGTGGTTAGCGGTGGCCACAGTCGTTCTCGTTATTGTTACCGACGTCATCGATGTCAAACCTCAACATCATGGCGTGGTCTTCGTGAATCGTGTTGTGACAGTGCATTGGATAGCGTCCGGTGAAGTCGCGGAAGCGGAAGTAAATCTTGACATCGTCGTTCTCACCAAGTCTGATGACGTCCTTGCGGCCGCGCTCGATCAGGGTTGGCGTATTTCTGTTTCGTTCGAGAACCTGGTGCTCCTCGAAATGAATATGGATTGGGTGCGACCAATTAAATCCGCCTTCGAGCTCCCAAATCTCGGCGGTGTTTCGCTTTACCCTGAACCGAACATCATTACAGTCAAACAGCTCATCGTTGATAACCCATTGGCCGTTCCTCCGGTCAAACTTGAAGCACCTCGTAATGCGCTCGGTGACCCTTGTTGGCACCAAGTAAAAGGTTGGGTTGGTTGCGGGATTCACGCTGTTGTCGGTTACCGCATCAGAAACCACGCGGAACTCAAGCACCTTACTTCCCTGGCCGGCAGGCAAAATATTATTTGTTGGCCCAGCTCCGTCGCACTGCTCGAGGCGGTTCTCCAAGTGAATGATTGAGCCTGGAGCGAACGAAGAAAAATCTACGATCACGTCCATCCGCTCAGCTACCGCAATCATTAGGCCGGTGGTTGTTTGCACAGGATTCTTCAAGAGATTCCCGTCATTGGAAATCACCCAGAAGGGATGATTAGAAAGATTCGACTTGGTCAAATAGAACCGGTAGAAACGTGAAGGTCCTCCGTTGAGCCAACGGAAGCGATAACGTCGCCGCTTGACCTCGAAGAAAGGCTGGATCTTTCCGTTGACCAGAAACTTATCTCCCAGAATGCCGTCGCGATTGGCCAGGTCAAAGGCCAGCAAACCGTCATCTGGATCGAAGTTCTTGTCGTTGAACATCATCGGAATGTCGAAGTTTGGAAAGCTCGGCAGTCGAAATCCAGTGTTTTCATCACCGGTGTCAAACTCATTGAAGAGCAGATAGAAACCAGCGAGACCTTTGTAGACGTTTTGCGCGGTGAAGTCGACACGGTGATCGTGATACCAAAGCGTGCTCATCGACTCCCGTATGTCACCGGTAGGTGGATGGCTGGAGGCGAAGCCGGCCAGGACGTTCGGGTAATGCTGGTCGTACCACTTAGTGTTGCCAACTGGGTCACTGCCAAAAAAGTCGCACGGAAATCCATCCGATTCAGAGGGCGTATGGCCATTGTGCAAGTGAGTGGAAACCGATTGCAGTCCGAAGCCGCCATTGTCGTTTGGTAAATTGTTGAAGTTACGAACCAGTATCGGTTCCCCGTATCGGGCGACGTAGGTTTGCCCTGGTACGGTGCCGTTAAAGGTCCAAAGTCTTTGTAATGGAAGTTCTGGATGCATACTAAGTAACTGATCTCTCTGATGTACCTCGTAGAACTTCACCGGCGGAAGAGTGGTCAAAGCCTGATGGTTGCGTGTGCGCTGTTCACCAGCGGCGGTGTTTGGAACTACGGTGGGCGCCGGGTTTAGTGCGGCGACACTCTGAGCGATTGGAGGAATGGGCATCGGTTCCACGAACGGAGTAGTTGGTGGACTCACGGGCGTACCATTGCCGCCGGATCCGTCCCACCATCGACGATCACAGTCGCCAAAACTTCCGCCTCCCCCAAACTGAGCGCGAGCGCTCAACCCATTTTTCTGAATTAAATAACCTGCGCTGGTCAAGAGACCCGCCTTTATCAGGTCGCGGCGATTAAGGCGTGCGGCTATTATCTCGCGCCTATTCTTCGCAGCGTTTCTTATCTCCCTTTCGCGCCTCCTATTCCTTTTTGAAATGTTCGCCATTGTGAGTTCTCCTTCTTGGGGCGTGGCAAGATTATCCTTGCCTCACCAGGTTGGTGAGCGATGCCGGCGCTTTGAAAGTGATCGACCCGATTAGAAGTGATGCTGCAAAGCGCGGCTCATGCGAGCTGGTCGAATGCGCGGGTTACTGACTCCAGCATTTGCGGCCAGGTTGGACCGTCACGAGAGAACCTCTGTGAGACAAACGTTTGGTCTCTCAATTCTGGGCTTAGGGAGTTTGCTCGAATGTCGGGTTTAGCAAAATAGCAACTACAACTGCGAGGTGGGCGCGATTCTATTGTCACGCTTGAGTGATGTCAACCCTCAGAATTGCGAGGGATTTGCGACCCGCATTAAATTGTGAGAATCCAGTGCGCAAAAAGTTGTTCACCGCTTGCTCGAACACCAGCTTTCAGCTAAAAAGGCTTTCCAGTAAATGAGAAAGCAGCCCTCCGGCAACAATCACATCGATCCAGTTCGGAATCAAAAACCGCGAAAGCAATCGCGGCCCGCGTATCCCTTTGTGGCAATCCTTGGACAACAGGAAATGAAATTGGCATTAATCCTGAATGTCATCGATCCACTCATCGGCGGCGTTCTGATTATGGGCCACCGCGGGACAGGAAAATCGACGGCGGTACGCGGCTTATCCGGACTCGTACCGGACATTCGCGTTGTCACAGGGTGTGGTTATCACTGTGATCCAAAGGATGCGCAGACTCTTTGCGCATGGTGCGAGGCGCGTTTGCAAGCTGACGGAAAGCTTCAATCGCATCTGGAACCGGTGCAAGTGGTGGAACTTCCGCTCGGCGCAACGGAAGATCGCGTCTGCGGCTCGATTAATCTCGAAAGAGCTTTCAAGGATGGCGCCGCTGTGCTCGAGCCTGGCCTGCTTGCACGCGCAAATCGCGGCTTTCTCTATATAGACGAAGTGAATCTGCTCGAGGATCATCTGGTGGATCTTCTGCTGGACGTTGCGGCGAGCGGCATAAATAGAGTCGAGCGCGAAGGTGTTTCTGTCGAACACCCGGCGCGATTTGTCTTGATTGGCTCGGGTAATCCGGAAGAAGGCGAGCTAAGACCACAGTTGCTTGACAGGTTTGGGCTCCATCCACAAGTGAAGACTGAGTCAGATCCTGAAAGGCGCGTTGCTATTGTTGAACTGCGAGAAGCCTTCGATCGTGATCCGATTGCCTTCAACAGTCGCTTTGCCGATCAACAAGAAGAGATCGGGGCGAGAATCGTGCGTGCCCGGCGGGCTCTACCAAAGACAAAAGTCAATCATGCGTTGCTACTTAACGCTGCGCAGTTGTGTGCGGAGTTGAACATTGAAGGACAGCGAGGCGAGTTGACGCTCGTTCGTGCGGCTCGTGCGTACGCAGCATTCGATGGCAGGTCGAAAGTGTCAGCAGATGATCTGAAGCGAGTGGCGCCGATGGCTTTGCGTCATAGACTTCGTCAAAACTCTTTTGAAGATGGCGCGGCGACCGAGCGAATCGAACAGGCGCTTGATAGCATCAACCTGAATTCACCACGCAAAACGAAGTCAGTGGAGAACGCTGCTGGAAACGGATCAGCTCAGACGCAATCAGAAAACGGAAACTCGGCGAAAGTGGAACGGGCGACGCCGCCTGCTAAAGCCGCGATAAAAATGAGTCTGGCTGAAGCTACAGGAGCGGTGCGCTCAACATTTCAAAAGAAGTCGTCGGGAAAGAAGAAACGGCACGTGAGCGAGAACGCCGGACGACATGTTCGCTCAGTTAACTATCAAACCGCGGCAAAAAGAATTGCAGTGGCTGCGACCGTGCGTGCGATGCTGATGATGCGTCAACAGTCGTCAGAGGCACTACGCTACAAACTGTTTTCCCGAAAGCACGGATCACTCTTCGTGTTCTTAATCGACACTTCCGGCAGCATGGCTCGACACCGAATTGCGATTGCGAAACGTGCCATACTGGAGCTGTTGCGCCAGTCGTACATCAATCGCGACAGTGTGGCGATAGTTACATTCCGAGGTGAAACGGCCTCCGTTGCGCTACCGCCGTCGCGAAGTATTCTTCGCGCTCGCCGGGCCATCGATTCATTGCTTGTTGGTGGCAGCACGCCGCTTTCGGCTGGCTTGCTGTGCAGTTCGACGTTGATTCAACGAGCAGAGAAACAGATGCGCAAGTCAGTTGTTCTGTTCACTGATGGACGCGCGAACGTACCGCTCAAACCGTCATCGAACGGGCGGGATGCTGTTATTGCGGATGAGCTGAAACAGTTTGGCGTACAGTTACAAAAGCTCGGGGCCAACGTTGTAGTTGCGAACACGCAGCGCAGGTTCGAGTCCACCGACGAACCGAAACGACTGGCGCAGTTGCTTAATGCGCAGATCATCACGCTGTCTGACATCTAATAATGTCCGTACCTAAACTCAATCCTGAAGAGCGTGACCGGCGTGTGCTCGATCTCTATGAGCAATTGTTAGAGATTGAGCAGCGATTGATACCGACCGGTTTGCACGTTTTTGGCAGGCCTTCGCAGGCGCAGGAAAAAGCGGATCTACTTCGCTTGATTGCTTCGTTTGATCGCACTGAATCCGGTGCACGAGCAGTGACGGACCTGGTGGGCGAGGGTCTTGGTCTGCTCGAGTCGAACGCCTCATTCAGCAGTCTTCCACTTGAGGCTCGCGAGCGCGTCAATACGCTGGTCCATGAAGCAATGCAGCTGTTCGTAGCTGATGGAGAGGCTGCGGCAGAAACTTTTCTCGAACAGAAAGCGAACGTCCCACGAGAGCAATCAGCAAAGGTGTTTGCACTTCTCAATAGCGTCTCGGAGCAGCTGAAGACTAACAACGAAGTCGAATCTCTCGTGCGAGCGCTCCGCGGCGAATTCATCGAACCCGGTCCCGGCGCAGACATTGTCCAGAACCCTTCAATCCTTCCGACAGGAAGAAACACCCACGCAATCAATCCTTATTCAATACCCTCAGCAGCTTCTTTTGCGCGGAGCAGAATTGTGGCGGAGAGCTTGCTGGATCGATTTCGAAAGGAACACGGTGATTATCCGCAGTCGATGGCGCTCGTGCTCTGGGGTCTCGACAACATCAAGACGCAAGGCGATGGAGTTGCGCAGGCACTTTGGCTGCTCGGTGTGCGACCTGTCAGAGATGCGTTGAATCGCGTCACCCAGGTTGAAGTAATCCCAATCGAGGAATTAGGACGGCCGCGCATCGATCTGGTGCTGACAATTTCGGGCATCTTCCGAGATTTGTTTAGTCCAACAGTGCAATTACTAGATAAAGCAGTTCGAACTGTTGCGCGTTTGGATGAGCCGCACGAACTTAATTACCTGCGAAAGCACGCCGTAGAACAGATGGAAGCGGAGCATTGTGAATTAGACGATGCGGTTGTTCGCGTATTTTCCAACGCACCTGGCAACTACGGCACGAACGTGAACTTCATGGTGATGGATTCGCAATGGGACAACGAAGAGACGCTCGGAGATCTTTTCGTCATTCGGAAATGCTTTGCGTATGGTCGCGATTCGAAGGGTCAACCAATCGAAGGTCGCGAAGCTCGACGTGCGATGGATCGGGCATTGTCTAGAGTTGAAGCGACTTATCAGAACATCGACACATTCGAGATCGGCTTAACGGACGTCGATCATTATTTCGAATACCTTGGCGGTGTATCAAAAGCGGTTGAGAAGCGTGCGGAGTCGAAGCCGGCGATCTATTTGTCCGACTCGCTGTCGCGTGACGTAAAGATTCGTTCGCTTGAGGAGACAGTAAGACTTGAGTCGCGCGCGAAGACGCTGAATCCGAAGTGGTATGAAGGGATGCTGAAGCACGGTTTTCGCGGCGTTGCCGAGATCGAAAACCACGTCTCGAATACATTCGGTTGGAGCGCAACAGCGGATGCGGTTGACGATTGGATCTATTCTGAAGTTGCGACGACCTTCTTGTTGGACGATGCGATGCTCGAACGGCTGAGAAACCTGAATCCGCATTCCGTGCATTCACTCGTGCAACGTCTGCTTGAAGCAAACGGTCGCGGGTATTGGGATGCGAATGAGTCGGCGCTTGAAAAACTGAGAGACATCAGCCGCAGGTTGGAAGATCAATTGGAGGGTGTTGCATGAAAAAGCAGATCCACCGATTTTCACAGATTACACAGATTAAGATCGAAATAGCGACGTTGGCTAGTTGGGCCACCGTGGCTGAAACAATCAACGCCGCTTTCTAAAAGCTAATCTGTGTAATCTGTGGAAATCGGTGGATCTGCTTTCTGGACGTGAAAATGAAACTTTGTGTCCTTTACGTCGGTTCAAGTCTTCTCGGTCCGTTGAAAAATGCGGAACGGGAGATCAACCGTACCCACAAACTCAATCTTCATGTTGCCGCGTACAATTTTGGTTCTCCTTTGAGCGATGTCGAATGGGAACGGGTCGACAAAGACATAGCCGAATCACAGATCGTGTTTGTGATTCATGTAATGGATGGCGAAAACGCATCGCGTCTTCTAAGTTCACTTCAACAGCACAAGCAAGCACACAACGCCGTGGTTGTGATCAACTGCATGCCTGACCTCATGCGCAGGACGCGACTTGGACGTCTCGACATCAACGCGCTTACCTCGTCAGGTCAAAACGGAAGCAAGTCACGATCGGCTAAAGCTATGGGTGCGGTGGCCGCAGCTGCGTCGTGGATGGGAAAACAAGCGCGCGGAAACAAGGAAAAGACTCGTTCGCACGGCAAGTACCTCAAACTCGTGGACCGCCTGCCGCAGATCCTTCGAGTGGTACCAACCACGGGCGCTTTTGCTGACGCGAAGCATTACCTGTATTTGTTCTGTTACTTCCTGCAGCCCACGCCCAAGAACATTGAGTCGATGTTGCTCTACGCACTGAAGCACTACGGCGATGGGCTATTAATCCAAGGACGAATACCACAGCCCGAACATATGCCGAGCGTCGCAATCTATCATCCAGCGGCACAGGGCCTCTTCGAGTCGTTCATTGAGTATCAAAAGTGGTATGCGCGCTATCAAGCTAAGCACAAAGTTCTTGCAAAGAAACAGTCATTAGACCCTCAATCGACAATCGGTCTGCTTTTGATGCGCCCGCAAGTGATCAGCAAGACGACGCGGCACTACGACGCATTAATTAAAGCCATCGAAGATGAGGGTCTTGGAGTAGTGCCTGCGATCGCGACGCTAATGGATAACCGTGAGGCTGTAAATACGTTCTTTGTCGACACACCAAAGACCAAAGGCCAAAGGCCAAAGGCCACCGTCTCACAGATCGTTTCACTGACAGGCTTCAGCTTTGTCGGTGGTCCCGCAATGAACGACAGCGCGGCGGCCGCGCAGTTTCTTACGGGTTTGAATGTTCCGTACCGGTCAGCGGTGAGTCTTGATACGCAAACGATCGAAGCGTGGCTTCATTCCCAAACTGGTTTAAATCCCATTCAGGCAGGGATGCAGATAGCGATTCCCGAGATCGACGGCGCAACAGAGCCTTTCATCTATGGCGGCATAAGTGAACAGGGCAGAGAACCAGAACCTTTGCCCGAAAGGTGTGTGCGTTTGGCACGCCGTCTCAGCCGTTGGAACAGATTGCGCACGGCACCACGTGATCAAGTGAGGCTGGCGTTCACGCTCTTTTGCTTTCCTCCAAACAAAGGAAACATCGGCACCGCCGCCGATCTTGATGTGTTTCCGAGTCTTTGGGACTCACTGAAGCGACTCAAATCTGAAGGTTATACACTCGAGGTCCCGGAATCACCGGACGCGTTACGCGATCTTCTGTTAACCGGCAATACAGATCAGTTTGGTTCTCAAGCAAACGTCGCTTACCGGATGACGGCTGCGGAGTATCTGCGACTCTGTCCGTATGCTCGTGAAATTGAAAAAGAATGGGGACCATTCCCGGGCAACATCAACACGTTTCGAGGAGAAGCGTTAATCCAGGGCCTCACGTTGGGTAACATTTTCATCGGCATACAGCCAACATTTGGCTTTGAAGGCGATCCCATGCGGATGATGATGGCCCGTGGTGGTGCACCTCATCATGGGTTCGCGTCCTTTTATATATACCTTTCAAAGATTCTGAACGTTGACGCGGTGATTCATGTGGGCACGCACGGGGCACTGGAGTTTATGCCTGGCAAACAAGTCGGTCTTTCCGATGAGTGTTGGCCGGATCGTTTGATTGATGAATTGCCGAACCTTTATCTCTACAGCGTGAACAATCCTTCAGAGGGCTCAATCGCTAAACGTCGTTCGTACGCAGAGCTGATTTCGTATCTGACACCGCCGATTGAGAATGCCGGCCTTTATAAAGAGATGGCTACACTGAAGGATATGCTGATGTCATATAGACAATCGGCCGATGAGCGTGAACGAGAAAGATTGTATGAGTCGATCGAGGAACTTAGTAAGAGCCTCAACTTCCACGCCGAAGATCAAGCGAACCTTCAGTGGCACATCTCAACGTAGGGATCGTCAGCGCACAACCTTCACCGGCATAAATCAAGGTCGATAAATACAAGTTGGGAAGCCGCCCTTCCCAACCTGCATTTGTATTAACTTGAGTTATCCCAGTGAGATTCGGCCGCTGATGATTTGGCACGTCGACTCTGAAAACGAAGCTTGCCGTTGATCATGATCTCAGACGCTTTTAGGTCACTAATTTTAAGATCCGTTCCCGAAACTCAGTCGGGTCAATGCGATGCATGAAAGCTTCCACGCCGTTAATCGCAATGACCGGAATGTCGTAGCGATATTTAGACATCAGCTCCGGATCGCTCTCGATATTGATCTCCGTTAGTGTAATTTGATCGTTACACCCAGCAGCAAGAATCGACTCCTTCGCCTCATCACAAAGATGACAACCCGGCTTTGAGTAAATGATCACCTGGGCCTTCGACGCCATCGATCCTCCCGTTGATTACCTCAACTGAACCCCGCAGTAATAAATTCTTGCCAGATAATTGGAAAATTAGGTATAAATAGCGGCGCCGGCACCATTATATTGTTGTTTTAGCTCGGCGCTCTTCATGATTAAACTAATAGTCCGTGTTATTGCGCAGAGAGCGATCCCTGTTCAAGGGGGGATTGTATAGTCTGAACTCTCTACTGTTGTTGAAGTGTGCACGGACTAATCCCGTAATCCGGGGCATAACGGAGATTCGATTTGGATAGTCAGAGTAATCAGGATCTATCCACTGACCTACCTGCAGTCAACACGGTCCGGAGTGGTGCTGCGCCAACGCCGCCAGGGGCGAAGCCTTCTGATGTCTCAGCGTCTGCGAAACCGACAGCGCCCGCGGCGTTAGTTGAAAGCACACCAGATCCCAAAGTCAATAAGATGCGACGCTGGATCGTCTGGTCGTCGATCGGCAGTTTTCTGCTTATCGACTTCCTGATGTTCCTGCGCTTCTTCCTGCCGCGCTCGATCTTTGAACCATCGAGCGTGTTTAGAATCGGGGTGCCTGCGGATTATGCGCTTGGAGTTGACACGAAGTGGCAGCAGCAATATCGAATTTGGGTAACCAGAACCTCCGATCGTCTGTTTGTGATTTACGCGCGCTGCACTCATTTGGGATGCACGCCCGACTGGAAGGCGAGTGAGAACAAGTTCAAGTGCCCTTGTCATGGCAGTGGCTACGATAGTGAAGGAATCAATTTCGAAGGGCCGGCGCCACGGCCAATGGACCGCGCGAACGTGGAACTTGATGCAGAAGGACAGATCGTCGTCGATATCTCGAAATTGTACGAATATCCGAAGGGTGGATTCGACGACGAGCATTCATACATTCAAGTGTAGAGGAACGAGAGGTTCTGAGTGGCTGAAGGTTCCGAAGACAAAGAGACTAAACAACTAACCACCGGTGAAGAGAAGCCCAAGGGCTGGCTAGCGAGACTTCGACAAGGCAGCACTTCACTCAAAGGCCGAGCGGTTGACGAAGCGAAAACTTACAAGGATCCGCAGGACACGCAACTGTGGAAGTCGATCTTCCGTGTTTCTCACGATCGTTCGGATCCGCGCAATCGTTCGCTCGCAATTCTTTCCAACGTCTTTTTGCACTTGCATCCCGCGAAGATCAATCGCGACGCCGTTCGTTACCCGTACACCTGGGGAATGGGTGGAATCACGTTCTACTTGTTCATAGTTCTGACGTTCACTGGCGTCCTCTTGATGTTCTACTACCACCCCACCAAAGGCGACGCGTTCCGCGACATTCTGTATCTCGAACACGACGTGCCATTCGGCAAGTTGCTGAGAAACATGCATCGCTGGGCAGCGCACTTGATGGTGATCACCACGTGGCTGCACATGTTTCGCGTGGTGTTAACCGGATCTTACAAACGGCCGCGCGAGTTTAACTGGTGTGTTGGTGTCGTACTGCTCGTGCTCACGCTCTTGTTGTCGTTCACCGGATACCTGCTGCCCGACGATCAACTCGGATTCTGGGCGGTCACAGTGGGAACGAACATGGCGCGGGCGACGCCGATGCTCGGCCACGAAGGACCGTTCGGACCACAGTTGGGTATGACCGCATATAACGACGTTCGCTTTGGATTGTTAGGAGGATCGATCGTCGACGCTAATGCCTTATTGCGCTCATACATATGGCATTGCATAGGAATTCCACTCGTTGCGTCGATATTCATGGCGGTGCACTTCTGGCGAATCAGGAAAGATGGTGGCATATCGGGTCCGGCGCCAGTGATGCTTGAGTCTGAAATGAAAGCGGTCAAGAAGAAGACGGGTTAGGTTTTTGGAGTGCGCCGACGTGTCGGCGCTTTTATGGCGACAAGCGCCGCAGACGAAAGCGGTGACTGGTCACCGCACTCCAAAAAACGACATATGCGAAGACTCATGAACAAGTGGATCTGGCTCGCACTCGTTGTAGTGCTGATCGCTCTAGCCGCGTTTATGGTTCAGGATTGGCATCAGCTTTGGGTCATTGCTTCTGCGCCTGACAACGTGCCAATCGTCGCGATGCTGTTTCTGGTTCCCATCTTCACGTGGATGGGAGTCAGGCAATCAGTTGCTAACGACCGCTTAATACAAGAATTAGAAGCTGATCCAAAACTGGCCAAGGGTCATCACCGCAAAGCAGAACCCTGGCGTCCGGGTTGGGCTCGCGAGATTCACGTTTGGCCCTATCTTGTCCGTATTGAGTTTCTAGTAACACTGATCGTTACCGTCATTCTGTTCGTGTGGTCGATCACTCTCAATGCGCCGCTCGAAGAGCCTGCTAACCCTAACTTGACGATGAATCCTTCGAAAGCCCCGTGGTATTTCCTCGGGCTTCAGGAGATGCTCGTCTACTTCGACCCGTGGATCGCCGGCGTCGTAATGCCAAGTATCATCATGATTGGATTGATGGTCTTCCCATACGTCGATTCAAATCCGCTCGGGAATGGTTATTACACGCTGCGCCAACGTCGCTTTTCACTGCTCATGTTTGGTTGGGGCTTCCTGATGTGGATCCTTTTGATCTTCATCGGCACATTCATTCGTGGACCAGGTTGGATCTGGTTCTGGCCCGGTCAAACGTGGGATCACAACGCGGTCGTGTTTGATAAGAACATTGATCTACACGATCTGATTGCTACCAGTACGATTGGGAAAGCGCTGAATCTGGGCTTTATTCTTCAAAGCGGCGTTGGAAAGTTCATCTTCGGCGCCCTGGTCGTCGGTGGTTTCTACATAGTTGGCGCCCTCTTCTTTCACTGGTTGATGACTGTCGATTTCAAGCGACTTTCATTACGACCGCTGCGATTGTTTCCTAAGGATGAGTTTGAGCAGAAGTTGCTCGCGAGGACCAGTCTGCTGCAGTACCTGACGTTCCAGTTTTTTGCAGTCAGCGTCTTACTGGCATTGCCGGTGAAGCTGATTCTTCGACTCGCTTTGACGATTAAATACGTTTGGGTGACGCCTTACTTCAATATATGAGTTGTGCGGAGGAACAAGCATAGTGGCTGACGCGCCAGAGCGTGGAGAATCGCCTTCGGCTTTAATCGCAAGAAAAGAGCCTGAGGTTCCGGCGCAAGATCCAATTGTGAGCCGCTCCACGAGCGGTCTCATGCTGATCTGTGCGCTACTGCTAACTGCCTCGTTGGCCTGGGCGCTTTACGACGAAGCGTTTGGCCAACGTCCCTGGAAGGGAATTCAGAAGGAATTCGTCGCTCGTTACGGTCGTTACCTCGACAGCATAAAATCCCGGGCCGGTAAGGATGAAAAAGAGATAAAAGAGTCTCCGGAATACCAGGCGCTCGATGAAGAAGCTAAAGCCGCCCGGTCACAAGTGAAGGCTGAGGTTGAGCAACTCGATGCTGAAGTGAGACTTGTTCAGCAGAAGCTTCAGGCTGTGACGGATCCGTTCCAAAATCAGCGCGGAAAACTTACCGTCATCAATTACAACGTCGAGACTTCACAGGGGCGGGCGAAGAAACGTTACCAAGATCAGGCCCAAAACAAGATGAAGGAAACCGTCTGGGTCGATATGCCAGACGAGAACGATCCGAAGCGTACTCGGGCCGTTCAGATGGACTACGCGACACTCGAAAAGACCTACAACGACCTTCGTGATGAAAAGGCAACTAAGCTTGGTAAGAAAGCTGACCTGCTCAAGCCGGCGCAGGAAGCAGACAAGAAACGCGACGATTATCTGAAGAACCAGTTGATTGGTTGGACCCCAACCCAGATCGATAGTGCTAAAAAGAGTCTCGACAGCTTCAACTACTCAATCCTCGGCCACCAGGTTAGTGTGATGCAGTACGCGCTGGTCGATCGCTGCCAGGTATGTCATCTCAACACCACCTCGCCGCTGAACATTAATGCATCCGACATGGCGCCAGGCGGTCCAGGCAATAAGCCTGACGGACTGGCGCGAGCTTTCGTCAGTCACCCCAATCGAGAGCTACTTGAAGTTCATAAGCCTGAGAAGTTTGGTTGTGCGAGTTGTCACTGGGGAAATGGCCGAGCGACAACCAGCGAGGAAAAAGGACACGGCCGGCATCGCTTCTGGCTGTGGCCCATGTTCGAGAAAGAAAACACTCAAGCTGGCTGTCAGCAATGTCATGCAAAGGATCGTGTGACGCAGGGTGCTGACACTTTGAATCTCGGGCGCGACCTGTTCTCGCAACGTGGCTGCATGGGTTGTCACCGCTATGAAGGATTTGATCGTGAGACGGACGCGTTGGCGAGCACGCGACAAACGATTGGACAGCTTCAGGATCAAATCACAGCTAACGACAAGCAGATGCGTGAAGAGACCGCCAAGGCGGGCGATGAGAAAACGTCGGAGGATGATGCGAAGCGTCTGCTTGCGCACGCCGAAAGTCTTCGCGTCGCGAGTAGTCTGCTTGCGGCCCGTGTCGATCAACTCAACGTGCAAGCCCGGTACTTAATGCAGGATCAGAAGAAGGTTGGACCAAATCTCAAAG
>Ga0070700_100000779_pt1 | contig 15684 bp, 18 predicted proteins | sample KBSK5101metaG_FD_65456 | JGI IMG/M metagenome (GOLD analysis project Ga0070700, IMG submission 65456) | Corn, switchgrass and miscanthus rhizosphere microbial communities from Kellogg Biological Station, Michigan, USA - KBS K5-10-1 metaG | ecosystem: Host-associated > Plants > Roots >...
GATGCCACCTGGCTGGCCGAGCTGCTCGCCCACGGGCTCATTCGATCGAGCTTCGTGCCGCCGCGCGAGGTGGGCGAGCTCAGGACGCTCCTGCGCACCCGCAAGCAGCTGGTGCGCGAGCACGCGAGCCACGTTCAGCGCGTCCAGAAGACGCTGGAGGACGCCAACATCAAGATCGCCTCGGCGCTCTCCGACATCATGGGCAAGAGCGGACGTGCCATGATCGAGGCGATGATCGCCGGTGAAACCGACCCGCACAAGCTGGCCGCACTCGCCGACCGTCGCGTCCAAACCCCGCGTGCCAAGCTTGCCGAGGCGCTCACCGGCCGGCTCAACGCCCAGCATCGCTTTCTTCTGCGGCTTCACCTCGGCCAGATCGATGCCCTCGACCGCGCCACGGCCGAGGTCGACGCCGAGGTCGAGGGTCACCTTGCCCTTTCGGGGACGCGGTGAAGCTCCTGGACACCATTGACGGCGTGGATGTGCTTGCCGCGGAGGTGATCCTCTCCGAGATCGGTCTCAACATGACGCGCTTTCCTACCGACGGACATCTCGTGTCCTGGGCCTGCATATGCCCGCGCAACGACGAAAGCGCCGGCAGGCGCCGCTCCACCCGCACCCGCAAGGGCGCCCGCTGGCTCAAGGCCACGCTGATCCAGTGCGCCCGCTCCGCAGCCCGCATGAAGGGCCGCTACTTGAGCGCCCTCTATCACCGGGTCAAGGGGCGCCGTGGCGACAAGAAGGCGGTCCTGGCGGTCGCCTCCTCCATCCTTGTGGCGGCCTATCACATGCTCAAGACCGGCACGCCCTACCGAGACCTCGGCCCTAACCACTTCGAGCCGACCAAACGCGCCGCGCTCGCCCGCAACCTGACCAAACGCCTGGAGGGCCTCGGCTTCGCCGTCGATCTGAAGCCTCTTGCCCCGCCCCAGCCAGTCTAGTTTCTTTGCAGGTTCAATCAACCGCACCCACCATCGTGTTCATGTCGACGGAGGTGAGCGGGCGACGTCTCCACGCAAGAAGCGGTCGCCAAATAGCTGCAGCTGCCCCCCTTTGGCGCCGTGAACGTTACAACTTGCGGCACTCAGCCGGCGGGCAGGACTTGTCGTCGATGACCGCACGCAGCTGCTTCATCAGAGTTGGGCCAATTACCTGATCAGTGGAATAGCCTTCGGCCTTCAGACACAACTGAATGTCACCAGTCGTTCTGCATTGGCCGCTCCTGGCCAGCTGGAATGCGCGCTCGAGGGGGGTGATGCTCGGGGTCGGCATAGTCATTCCTGCAGCAGTGCCTCGAGCCCGCTAAGACAACGTCCACGCTTGAAGTTCGTTCCAGCAGAGGCCCTTAGGCCAGGGCCATCTACGCGATCGCGCAGCTGATGCGCGAAGTATTTCTCCGAGAAAGTCGGCAAGTATGGCTACCTCACGGAACGCCATACGCACCCCCACGTTTGCCTGAAAAGGCAAACCCGCACCGCCGTGCGGCTGCAGGAGGCGACAATGAAGCGCTCAATCAAGCTGATGGCGATCTCCGCCACGGCATTCGCGCTGGGAAGCGTCAGCGCCAGCGCTGGACCATGCACGCAGCAGATCACAGCACTTTCCAAGGAGATGGCGGTCAGCGATGCCGGCTCGGGTCCTACAGGCGCCCGCCAGGCGCCGACAGCCGGTGATCAGAAAGGTCAGCATCCCGCTACTTCGCTGATGAGCAAGGAAACGGAAGGCAAGGCTACGTCACCCGAGGACGTGCAACGTCAAACACGGATCAAGGGTGAGGCAAGCAATGCACTTGCGCTTGCGAGAAAGCTCGATGCTGAGGGCAGGCCCGAGTGCACGGATGCCGTGGACATTGCGGAGCGGTTGTTGAGGCTGTGACGACCCGGTGACTGATTGAGATTGAGCGAGCGACGCGGAGGGTAACGAAGGCCCCGGCGTTCGACCGGGGCCAAAGATGGAGCGACGACGACTCAGCGGCCAACGCACTGCCTATAGCGTCGTATGATTTCCTGGCAGTTCCCAGCGGTATAGCCATAGCCCCGCACATTGACGTCGGCGTCACGCCGGCCCGATCGGCGCCCGCCCCCGACGCCGATGTCAACTCTGGTGCGTCCCCCAGTTCGGGCTCCGTCGTCACGCCTACCGCCACGAACTTCGATATCGGTGCGCCGCTCCCCGCCACGCGCGCCCTTCTCACCCCTCTCGCCTGTGCGCGTCTGCCCGCTCTTTTCGCCCGAGCGCGTCTGTGCACCTCGGTCACGTTGACCTTGCGCTGCCCCCCGGTCGCCACCCTTATCTTGGCTTGCGCCGGCATCCCGACCCTTGGCACCAGGCTCGGAACTCTTACCGCCCCCCTCCGGCCCGCGCATCCCGGAAGGTCCCTTCTCGTCGCTCTTCTGCGCCTTTTGCACTGGCGCCTCGAAGCCCGTGACCTTGGAGCCCGGAGAAAATGCTGTCGCACCGAGACCACTTGCAGCAAGAGCGAGTGCGGACCCGGTGGCGGTCAACGCCAAAAGGTTTCTCATAGCTGGACATCCTTTGCGGTGCCCGCTCGCCAGCCTGATGTGTGTGAACGTTGAAGTTCAGTTCAGGTTGCGGCGTTAACTACAATTCAGTGATGAGAGAGTTCGGACCGAACCCGTTCGAGAATGTGGCCGGTGTTCGCCTTGCAGTAGTCCTCGGGCCTGCCGAGCATCAGCAATGTGTGAACCGGTAGCGTCGGCGCTGGTACCTACTACTTGCTGAGTCCGAGATGGGCGCAGGACTTGTCGAATTCTTCCCTGGTCCATCTTAAGTCGCGGCGCCACCTGGCCCTGCATTCACCCGTCGTTGGATTGATGACCAGACTTTCGCCGCCATCGGGAACGGGCAGCGTCTTCGCCGGTACCGTGGGGCCAGGTAGGGGTGAGGTCTGAGCGAAGATCGCGCCAGCGAGTCCGATACAAACCAGGACGCACGCGGCGAGTTTGGCTGCGGTATTAGTAACCATGCTGCACAAACGTGGTTACCTGCGACCGGGTTCCGCAACGAATTCGGCGCGTATTTCTGTGCGCCAAGACCCGCGGAACAAAGTCTAGCCGCGATGCGTTGGCTCGCGGAGGATCGCCATGGCGCTACACATCTTCCAGTACAAAGAAACCGAAATCTTCGCGCTCACGCACGACGGGACCGGCGCCAATTTGCCGGGGCGGACCCGCGCCGAATGGCGCTTCATCGAGACCCTCGATCCGGTTCATTTTGCGTGGGGGGAGGAGAACTTCGGCGCCGCGCGGGCAGCACTTGACGCGAACGGCTTCTTTCTGTTTGCGGGCGAGATGGTGACTGCGGAGGACGTTCCCGCCCGTTCCGCGAAGCTATTGGTATAGCGGCGTGCTACGCTGACTGTGGCCCGCTCAGTCGCGACGCCTGGCCCTATCCTGTTCGTCGGCCAACTGCGCCAGGGCGACGAAACTCACAGCGATACCGAGCGTAATCCGCTTGCTCTCGGGATTGGCCAGCTGTTCGGCCAGTTCACGGGCTTCTTCGGCCCGCGCACGCCAATGCTTGGCGTCGTCGATGCGATGCGGCACTTCCGCCTCCCCGCCCGTTCATAGCAATCACCGTCTCATGCAAGCTTGTGGTGGTGGTGGTGGTGGTGAGCCTGTCCCGGCCCTTTCAAGAACGATTGTAGCTACACGCCTGAAATCGTTCAACTGCAGTCCCACCTCCCGATTGCGATCTTCGCGCTGCCTGACGCGCGGCCGTCCTACAGAGGGAATACGCGCGTGACCCGTCACCCCTCGCCGGTGCACGAGGCTGTCCTGGCCGCCTTCCGCAAGGTGCTGCCCGACATCCCGATCACCTTTGCCTCTCTGCCAGAACCAACACGTATGGTTCGCCGCGGCATATGCCGCCACGCGGCATCTAATGGAGAGCGCTGACCCGTGAGCACAGGAACGACACCTGACCTCGGGAGTTGGCCTTATGTCTGGATCGAGTATTTCCCCAGGCCACTCATGCGTGAATCGGCGCCCAGCAGCGAGCGTCCTCCTGTGGGGTACCGCTTCCATCATCGGCGTTTACTCGCCTCACTGAGCCGCTGCTTGAGGCGGAAGGCGTCTACAACCGCGGTCTTCCGGCACGTTCGACTGGCCGACCTTTCGCGAGGCTGAGCACGACGGTGGCTAGGCTAACGCGAGCCGTCGATCGCGCTGGCATCTGAGCCCACTTCCGACGCCAGGCGAGCAGCTTAATCATATCAGTCCCGACGCCGCCGCCCGCCATATGTCCACAGAACCGCTGGACTACGGCCAGGCGGGCTACCCCGCCACCGATGAGGCCCCGATTAGTTCGGTCGGAAAGAAGTCCCAGACTGTGCGCATATGCGTGCCACCGATAAAGGGGGCAATTGCGACCTCAGTTCTCGGATGGCAAGGCCTAGTGCCTCGCGCCCGGCTCCCCGATGAGGGCGAACCAGCGGCGCACAGCGCGGACGGCGTCGTCATAGTCCAGAATTTCGCAGGCGCAGCCGGTCAGCTCGGCGACGGCTTCAGCGCGCTCTGGCGCCAGCGGCACGGCGGAGCCCAGTACCAGGACCGCAGCTCGCAGCAGGTCCTCGGGGTCGCCGCCGCATAGGTACGTCTCCAGGGCGGCGTCGAAGGCGATGCAGCCGGCTTCCTCGCGGCTGATGTGGCGGGCACGGGCCGTGTGTCTAACCATGTCTTTGGCTGTAGAGGTGACCGTCCCCTCCGTCTATCCGGTCAAACCCTCTGGTGGCGCAAGGAGCGACGGAGGCCGGCGTCGCGGTCGGAGGTGGCGCCCCCTGCGGGAACTACCGCCTTCGGTCATGAGTTCTCCATCTAATCAGATTGGGTGGATCATGAGTAGCGCTCCAGTCGATCATCCGGATCGCAAGACGGTGCAGGTCAGGCAAGGAACGGGCCCGCGTTCGATGGTGTCCGTCCTGCTGATCTCGATAGCGCTCGCCGTCCTGGTCGGGTTGCTGCTACTGGCGTATTTCTACGCGTGGCCGTTGCAGTCGCCACAGCGATTTCTGGCGAAGTGAGTCATCACTTCTTGGTCCGGAGCCGCACAGGGCCGCCATCGTCATAGTCCTCCAGCACGCAGGTACAGCCGGTCAACGCGGCGATTGCCATTCTCAATCGTTATGGCCGCCTATATGTCTATCCGGACCACATCCTGCAGCAGGACATCATCCTCGATCGCGGGCAGGACGCGTTGGCGTGGCATCCAGCCCATCGAGTAAGGCGTGCCGCCTGGGTCAACTGACCGATCTGCTGGAAAGCGCGTCGAAGCGACCGGCTGCGCCCGACGGTGTGGCCTCGCATTAGCCTCAAGACATTTCGGCCCCCGCCGCCCAAACCAAGGCCTCTCCGTATGGCACGTAAGGCCTTTAGAGCGCCACCTTGGGGACCCCTTGGTGCAACATGCCTGCGGTCTGCATGGTCAACATGACAAGGAGTCTCTCGATCGTAAGTTCGTAAGGCTCGGTGACGCGCAAATCGAGCTTCTGGGCGCGCGCAATCATCTGACGGAGCAACTGGTCGACCGCATAGGCATGCAGTCCAGTCCCGTCAGCGATGAGTGTCCGAAGCTGCGGCCGCACGCGACGCAGGAAGCGGGTGGCGGGCGGCGCTTTGGTATCGTCGAAGCCTTCCGAGAATATGCGACGCAGATCCTGGTCGTAGTTCGCCGGCCAGTTCCATGCGAAATACTCGCGCTTCTCCGCGTAGTGGGTGCCGAGCGTGCGCCGAAGGACACGCAGCGGGTTGACCTCCGTCCTGTCGGACACCAGCGGCGGCTTGTCGGCGATCTCCCGCATAAGCTGGTCCACATATTTCAGCTTTCGCAGGGCCGGCCAGTGCGCATAGTTCGTGCGCCAGTCGGTGTAAGGGTTGAGCCAGACCGCAAACGTTTCCGCGAAGTCCTCAACGGGATGCGCCTGGGCGTACCAGCTGGTGAGATTAATGACGTGCTCGCGGCTCTCCACGCGTGGCGTATATGATGCGGGGTAGGGTTGAGTCGGGTCGCCAAACAGCTCCGCGTACCCGGGGCGCTCGTGGAGCCTGTAGGCTTCGTCGACGGCATGGCCGGCTTCGTGACGAAGGATGCGCCGGCACTCCGATTCACCAGCGCCCTCCACCTCGAGCATCTGGCTACGTTCGAGCTGCATTAGGCGCGGATGCGCCAGGTAGAAAGGGACGGCAAAGCCAAGCACGCCCTCCGGGTTGAAGAATTCCTCCGAGAGGTACACGTGCGGCAGCGCCGAGATATCGCGCGTCTCTAGCTCGCGATGCAGTCGCTGGACCCGATGCTCTATCAGGGAGTCCTCGATCCGGACCGGAAGATCGCGCAGGCATGTGGCAAGGAGAGTCTGGTCGTCGGCATCGTCCAAGGCCAAGGGCGGGGATGCACGGTGCATCCCCTGAGCACCATGCTGCTTGTTCGCTTTCGCTGCGGGTTGCATCAACTGCCCATTTCCGTGCCGCTGCGATGGCGGCGATGCAGCCGAAACGCACTGGCTACACCAAGGTTTCGACATTGTTGCCATGCCGACGGAACCGAGCTTGACCGCTGGCGTTGCTCGATCAACGGAAGCAACGCCCGGGTCTGTGCATGGCCTCACGGACAACACACAAGGCTCAAAGGAAGCTGCGGGTCATCTTGCTGGCTGACGAGGACCTTCTCCCTAAGGGCGAGCTTAAGGAGCTCGGCGAGAAGGAGCGAGAGCTACGCAAGACAGAGTTTGATGTCCGCGATGCAATCGAGAGTCTCGGGTACGAGATCTATTCGATCGGGGTGTCCGACGATTTGTCTACGATCCGCGGGGCGATCGACGCGCACAAGCCGCACGTGGCGTTCAATCTGGTCGAAGAGTTCGGCGGGATTGGCCACTTCGATGCCCACGTCGTCAGCTATCTTGAGCTGCGGAAACAGGCCTATACCGGCTGCAATCCACGCGGGCTGATGCTGGCGCGTGACAAGGCGCTGACAAAAAAGGTCTGTGCCTATCACGGCTTCAACGTACCCGGCTTCGCCATCTTCCCGCAGCGGCGAAGGGTAAGGCTCGCCAGCGGTCTCAGGTTTCCGCTGTTCGTCAAATCGCTGACCGAGGAGGGCTCGGCCGGCATCTCGAGCGGGTCGATCGTGCACGACGAGAACAAGCTCAAGGACCGCGTGGCCTTCATCCATCGGACCACGCAATCGACGGCTTTGGCCGAAGAGTTCATCGACGGACGCGAGATCTACGTCGGCGTCATGGGTAACGACCGACTTACGGTGCTGCCGCCATGGGAGTTCGTCATGACCAAGAAGGACGACGGCACTCCGCTGATCGCGTCCAGTCGCGCCAAATGGGATCCGAGATACCAACGCCAAGTCGGATTGAAGACTGGACCGGCGCAGCTCTCCAGAAAGTCGCGTGAGAAGTTGACCAAGGCATCCCGGGAAATCTACCGCTTGCTTGGCATGAGCGGCTACGCTCGGCTCGACTATCGCGTGACCGACGATGAGGAGGCCTACCTGTTGGAAGCCAATCCGAATCCGCAGATTGCCAAGGACGAAGATTTTGCGCTTTCCGCGAAATATATCGGGATCGACTACGCTGCGCTGATTGAGCAGCTCATGCGTTTCGGAATGAACTATGTGCCTAGCCGAATAAATTGCTGAGCACTCCCGTCATTCCCCAACGCGGCCCGGACCTGGCAGGGGGTTCCTACGACATGGTCCAGCCGGGGATGAGAGGTATCGCTATAAGAATGCCCCGACGCCAGAATGCACTGGTCACGCTGTAAAGGGACGAATGACTCCCGATATCGCCATCTGCTTGGCAATTCTTGCTCTGGCGGTCCTGCTCTTCGCCTGGGATCGCGTGCCTGCCGACGTCGTTGCATTGGGCGTAATGCTGGCTGTGATCGCAACAGGATTGCTGCCTGCTAACAAAGCCTTTGCCGGCTTCAGCAGCGATACGGTGATGATGATCCTTGGGCTGCTTGTAATGTCTGCTGGCCTGATCCAGACCGGGGTGGTTGAGATTGTAGGACGCTACGTGTTCGATCTGGCGGGGAGGAACCCTGCGATCTTTCTACCCGTCATCATGATATCCGTGGCGGTCGTGTCGGCTTTCATGAGCAACACCGCCGCCACCGCGTTCTTTGTGCCGCTGGTCATCGGCTATGCCAGTAGAATCGGCGTGAGCCCGTCGAAGTTTCTTCTGCCGCTCGCCTTCTCGTCCATCCTGACCAGTTCCGTCACCTTGATCAGCACGTCGACCAATCTGGTGGTGAGTGACCTCCTTACCAGCTACCAACAGCCGCCGATGGGCATGTTCGAACTGGCACCCGTGGGCATTCCAATCGCAATCGTCGGTATCCTCTACGTTTGGTCTGTGGGCGTTCACCTGATACCGCAACGCGATGACCAGAGGGCGGAAGAAAAGGTCGGCGAGCGCAAGTATCAGGCCGACGTGCTGATCGTCGAACAGGGGCCGTTGATCGGCAAAACGCTCAGCGACATTAAGATCGACAGCGATGGAGGCCTCAGGGTCGTCAAACTGATCCGCAGTGGAGAAACGATAGGCGGGGACAAGAGGTTGGCCGGCATCGAGCTGCAGTCGGGGGACGAACTATTCATCGAAGGACTGCGCGCCGACCTCCTCAAGATCAAGGACATAGAAGGTCTCGATTTCAAGGCGGACGTCCATTTGGCGGAGTCGGACCAGGAGAAGGAGCAGACCATGATCGTGGAAGGCGTGCTCCTGCCGCGCTCGCCTCTGATCGGCCAAAGTCTGAGAAGTCTCGATTTCAAGGAGCGCTATGGCCTGCAGGTCCTTGCCATTCATCGGACGGCCCGACTACCGCAATCGATCAGCTCCGCGCGCCTGCGCATGGGCGACGTGCTGCTCCTGCAGGGCACGTCTGACAATGTGAAGGCGCTTGAGCGAGGCAATTTGTTTAACATCTTCGGCGGCGTGCAAACGGAGCGGCTCAATAGGGCGCGTGCCCCTCTGGCAGCGGTGATCTTCGTGACCGCCATCGTGGCGGCTACGTTCAAGTTCGCTGTACTGCCGGTGGCGATGCTTGGGGGCGCCTTCTTGATGCTGCTCGCCCGCTGCTTGTCACCCGAGGAGGCCTACCGCCAAGTGGAATGGAAGGCGCTGATCTTGATCGGCGCGCTGCTATCCCTTGGGGTCGCCATGGAGTCGAGCGGTACTGGCCGCTATCTCGCGCAGCTGCTCATCGGCATGGTCGGTGCCGAAAGCCGCTATAGTTTGCTCACCTGCTTCTTTGCTTTGACTGTTGCGCTGACGCAGCCCATGTCGAACCAGGCTGCGGCCTTGGTGGTGTTTCCGATAGCCATGCAGACGGGAATCCAGCTCGGCGTCGACCCCCGCGCTTTCGGCATGATGGTGGCCGTGGCGGCGAGCTGCTCCTACCTGACGCCACTCGAACCGTCCTGCCTCATGGTCTACGGGCCGGGCAAGTATCGGTTTCTCGATTTCTTCAAGGTTGGGGCGCCACTGACGGTGCTGATCTACGGCATAGCCATCATCCTGGTTCCAATGATTTGGCCGATGTGAACACGGTCGCAAATGGTTCCTGATCCGCACGTTCCACGTGGGGCGCGGTGCGCATGATGCCAGCCGACAAGCAGGCATCGTTTTGACCGTGGTATCGAGCATAGCAATGACACCAAGGATGCGTCGGCGCGGTCGCGCCGGATCGAGGTGATCACGGGTGTCGAGCGTCGGGGCATGTGGTCGGCAAAGGCGAAGGCGGAGATCTTCGCCGAGAGCCTGGCCGAGGGCGCCATCGTCTCTGAGGCAGCTCGGCGTCGCCGCGCTGGTGCAGGCGGGCCCCTATTGAAGATAGATGTGGTTTCCTCGCTGACCGGACACTCTGGGATTGTCCTGGTTGATTTTCGATCGACGATCTGAACGTATCCGACAGCCCAAAGGAGGGATGCTGGTCAGGCTCCGTCGGTGCCGGCGGTACGCACTTCGAGCCGGGCCCGCCGAACGAAGTCGGTGCGCGATGGCGGAGAACACCTATCGTCGGAACGAGAGAGCGTCCGCGGCGTTGCTTCAGCAGAAACAGCGCACAACGATGATCGAGGGTCCAATGCAGGTTCTCGAGCCCTTCGATGACGTAGAATTCTGGTCCGACGAGTACCGCGGCAGACCGATTGCCATCCTCAATCGCCATGGCCGCCTGCATGTCTATCTCGACCACGTCCTGCAGCAGGACATGGTCTTCGACAGTGGACAGAATGCGCTTGCGTGGCTCATGCGGCGCATTGAGCAAGGCGTGCCGGCACGGGTGAATTGAAGGGAGCGGCGGGTCGGGCTGCCCGGCAGCACCAACAACCGACAACTCGGTGTGATCAGAACCTGATCGAGCTGCAGGACATGAGCCGGTCTGTTCAAGCGATCTCGCTGATGTAGTAGGTGTCGACCAGATTCGAGTAGGCAATGCGCCACTCCACCGGATGGTCCGTTTCAAGCATGAACAGGACGCGATCGAGCATTGTCACGGGTATGTCCGGTGCGACACCCAGGGCCTGCGCTATGGCGGGTGAAGGGACAACGGTGGAGATTCGCTCTTCCCCTCTGCCGAGCAGAATGCCGTAGTGCTGAGCCAGACCGACGATATCATCAACGATGGCTCGCTCGTCCGATAGCCTTGTAAATATGGCGGCGGGAACCGTGATGTTCTCGACCAGGAAAGCTCGGCCGGCGTGCTCTCTAACCCGGTGGATGCGGAACACCGTGGCGTCACCTGGGAGCCGTAGGCGATCACGTTCTACGCTTGTCGCTATGCCTTCGGTGATCTCCCGCGAACTGACCCGCCCTCTGACGCGCTGGCCTCCGGCACCGCGAATATTGCTGAACCGGTCAGCAACCCCATCGGAGCTCGGGTCGTTCACGAACGTTCCCCGTCCCTGGCGTCGCGTGATCAGCCGCTGGGCTTCCATAACCTCCAGCGCCTTGCGCACGGTTCCGGAGCTGACACCGACTTCGCGCGCCAGATCCATCTCATTGGGAATATGAGAGCCCGCTTTCCAGGTTCCCTGAGCGATGCGCTCGCTCAGAAGGTCTCGCACCTGCAGGTAGAGTGGCCTTCTGGAAGGCCGGTCAGAAAGCGCCATTGGACCTTTCCCCGTCAATGAATGGCAATCGCGCCGCACGAAATCAGTTGGCAGAGCGCTGGGCTTTCAAGGGCTTTGTGCCGGCATCGCCGGCGCCAATCGGGAAAGTCGTACACCAAGCTCCCGTTCCGATCGTCTTTCAATCGAAGCGTGAGAGCGCAATGCGAACAAAGAAAAGCCATCGACTCCGTCCGTCGGAGCGGCTGCAACGGAGCCGACAAGTTCCTGCGCTCCAACCGGCTCGGCGGGGTGACGCCATGTGAGCGAAGGCGCAGACCGAACGACTGAAGGATCCGGCGGGAAATGCGGAATTGCTCGACGGTCTGTTCCCAGACTTCGAGCAAAGCCATGGACTTCCCAACGTCCAGGCCTGCCTCCCGCCACTGGTGGATGCGCTCGCGCTGTCGCGCGAGCATGGCTTCAGCGCTTGTGAGCCGCACCAGCTTGCGATATCCCACCAACGTGAACAGCATACACTTCGGGTCACGACGACTGACTGGAACCTTGATCCCCGCCTTGTACCGTGCCGGCGCGACTGTCCGCACGTAAGCTCTTGACCTTTAGCTGCCGCAGCTGCCGCACCACGAAAGTGTAGTGCTCGTCCCCATTCTTTGAACCAAAGGCGCCCCCGGGAGTTCCCATGGTCTGTACCATGGAGATCCATATGAACACTTTTTGCAAGACCATCTTGATTGCTGCCGGCGCCGCGACAACCACAGTCGGTAGCATGACGATTTCACCACAGACTGCCTCGGCAGCTGTGGTCTGTAACTCTAGCGGCGACTGCTGGAGAGTGCGCGGTCGCCCGGACTACAACCCGGACCTCAACCTGCGCATCTACGGCGACAGCTGGCGCTGGCGTAGGGGTGAGAACTACCGTTGGCGCAATTCTGGCCGCGGTCATGGCTACTATCGCGACGGCGTGTGGATCACAATCCCAATCCGCTAGCCGGACAAACAATGCTGCAGGAAAGCCGCCTAGTGGGGCGGTTTTTCTGTGTCCTGATCTCACGGCCGCCCCCAGGCGGCCGGTTGCGGTGGTGCTGAGCGCGTGTCGCGTGAGCTCGGTGTCGTGCCACTGGATGCAACTGAAAGAGCAGGTTGAGCGTTGCTATGAGTGCGATTGTCTCAACCCAAGGAATGGCGCAATGGCTACCACGATTGAACGTGTCGAAGTGGCGCGGAATGGACACTGGAGCTCCCGTTCGATCAGCATCCTGGCGGCGCTTGCGGTCGACGCAGGCCTCATTTGGCTCTTGTTTCTCAGAGCCGCATACAATCCACCCGTTGGTGACGCCGAGATGTTCTGGGTGCGCGTTCTTGCAGCCTTCGGAGTCTATGCGGTCCTCCAACAATGGACCCTTGCTAATCAGACCGGCAGGGGCGACGACCTGTCTTCGGCGCTGGATAAGTTCGTTGCGGCGAGTCCGATCGTAGTGACCCTGGTCATCGAAGCCTATTGGCTGGGCGCGCAGGGCGTCGACGCCCTATCTTGGCGCCATCATGCAGTCGCCGTTTTGTGGTCAGCATTCGCGATTACCGACTTCTTTGCCACGGACATCACGAACCAGCGGCTACGAGCCCGCCAGTTCAACGTCGGAGACGGCGGTGCGGCGTAGGCTTGATCGATGTGGCCAGTAGCGCTGCCAAGCTGACTACGGCGTGTACTCAATTACATCGGTGTCCGCTTCAGGGAGCTGAACCGACGCCTAATGCTCAGCGTGTGCCTTACCGGTTTGACCGGAAGCGGACGTGGCCGTTTGGCCGCCGCTCGTTCGAATGGGCGCATTCTTTCAGCGTTCAGCATTCACCCCGGGCGGAACAGAGGGCGTTGCCTGACGTTCTCGATCTGAGTACCGCGGTGAAGTTCCGTCAGTCACTGCGCGTCGCGGCAAGCAATTACGAGGAGTTCCATGTGATGAGAAGTCTCTTACTCGGGGGAGCAGCGACCATTCTGCTTCTCGGTGCAACTTCGCTCGCGATCGGGCAGACGCCAGAAGGAAAGTCCAAGGAGCCTGGCGCATCGGAAGGCAAATCGAGCCCACCCACCCAGAAGTCAGGGGATCAGGATCGTGGCAAGGCAGACCGCGGCCCGGCCAAGGGAGAAGCGCAACGTCCCCCGGAAGGCGGCAAGGCCAAATCTCAGGAGTCTAAGCAGCCGACCGGCGAGCGCGCCGCCGAGCCGAAGGACGTGGACAAGCGCGGCGAGCCCAAACGCACACAGGGCCGCGACGAAAGTCAGCCTAAAGGCGTCGAGAGAGAACGCCCGAAGGATCAGCCCAAGTCCGCGCAACCACCCTCCAAGGACCAGCCGAAAGCCACAGAAGGCCAGCAGGAAAAGGACCGGCCCAAGTCCACCCAGCAGCCGTCGAAGGATCAGCCAAAGGCCACAGAGGGTCGCCCGGACAAGGATCAACCGAAGTCCACGCAGGGGACGCCCGACAAGCAGCAGGCCGGCCGACTGCAGGTGAGCGAGCAGCAGCAGAGTGGCGTGCGTGAGCGGCTCTTCAGGCAGGACCGCGTTGAGAAGACCAGGGTCAATGTCTCGGTCAATATCGGAACGACGATACCAAGATCGATCCGTCTTCATACACTGCCAGTGACGATCGTCGAGCTAGTCCCCGTGTATCGGGGCTATAGCTACATCGTGGTCGAGGACGAAACGATCTACATCGTGGACCCCCGTACCTATGTCGTCGTCGACGTGATCCATGCCGGCAGCCAGCGTGCCGACCGGCCCGGACGAGCGCAGCTCTCGCTCTCATCCGGGCAGATGCGCTTCATCTATTCCAGCGTGCCGAAAGATCACAAAGTCGACGTGCGCGTGCGCCTGGCGCTCGGCGCGGAGGTGCCGCGCAATGTGCAGCTGCTGACATTCCCTGGCGACGTCGTTGCTCAGATTCCAGAGGTCGAGCGCTTCCGCTACGTCGTAGTGGATAACGATGTCGTCATCGTTGACCCTACCGAGCGTGGTGTTGTGCTCGTCATCAACGAGTGAGTTGAGACGCAAGCAGCGAATGTTGGAGAACCCCCGCCGGTCCTGCGGGGGTTTCTCTTTGATCAGGCGCACGGAATGCCTCTCTCCCGCCGCCCCGCGCGGGCTGCGATTTGCACCCGGGAATTATTCTCTACCCGCTCAGTGACCTCAGTTGACGGATGGTCTTTGACAACCCAGCATGTAACGCGGTGGAGATGCCATCGGCTACACTGGCGGTGCTCCGCGCAATCAAGACGCGCATGGGGGCGACGCACTTCCTGATGAAGACGCTGCCGAAGGTCGCCACGGAAATGGCGCTCAGCGCTCGCCTACAATCTCACGCGTGTGCTGAATATCGTCGGCATGCGGCCGCTAATGGCAGCAATCGGGGGGGCGTAAGCCGCCCCAACTGCCGCCTCCACGGCGTCGGAAAACCGCACAGGATGCCCCGACGCTCCGGGTTGCATCGAGATCCAAATGGAAAAAAATGCTCGCAACGGTCGCTTCGCAGTGTGACCGCCTGCTCGCGTCTGGCCGGAGCCCCCTCCAGCGCGTTATCACACGGATAGACCGCATCTGCCGTCTCCCAATCTGCAACGTTTCCTTGGCAGTCGACCCTTGGCAGTGCCAAGACCGCCTAAATTGCCGCACGTTGCCTTGTCTTGGTTCCCATTTTTCGAAAGGCATAGCCGAGTGCATCGTGGGCTTGGTGCATGATGGGAATCCGAGGTAACTAGTGGAGGCGGTGACTGCTCGGAGCATCATCAAGCCGTGGACCCTCTCGCTCTGGGCGCGGCGTGCCGAGTCTTGATTGACGGGGAAGACCTTTGCAAAAATCTCGTCGGCCGATCGTGAATAAAATCCGACATGGCTAAGGAAGGTCCACAAGAGTCGCCCGCAACGCTGGGCGATGTCCTGTATGCCAAGTCCAAGGCTCCGGTGCCGGAGCAGGAATGGGTGACGCTCGTCCAATCGATCGCCGCGGGCGATCAGCTCGCGCTGCACGCGCTCTACGAGAGAGCCCATCGCCCTGTTTTCACGTTGATAATGCGAATCACGGCAAACCGGGAGATCGCTGAGGAGCTCACCGTCGACGTCTTTCATGAGGTGTGGCGGCGCGCGGCGCGCTACAATGCCGCGAACGGCAGCGTGCTCGGCTGGATCATGAACCAGACGCGCTCGCGGGCGATCGACCGCCTGCGCTTCGAGAGCCGAAAGAAGCGCAGCGTCAGTGGCGATGAACAGCCACTGGCCGAGGCGGGGGCCGATCCGCGCGACCTGCTCGAGCTGCGCGAGCAGGCCCGGTCGCTGCGCGCAGCATTAGAGACACTCACGCCGGACGAGCGCCTAGCGATCGAGACGACGTTCTTCGCTGGATTTACGCACGCAGAAGCCGCGGCGCGGCTGAATCAACCGCTCGGCACTATCAAGACGCGCATCCGCTCAGGACACCTCGGACAATAACCGCTACTTTTGGCGCGGCTTGATCGTGTAGTTCCACTCAGGATGGAACGCGTCGCCGGTGATGTCGAGGGCTTGCATCTCGGCGTCGCTGACCTTGATGC
>Ga0070700_100000802_pt1 | contig 15414 bp, 12 predicted proteins | sample KBSK5101metaG_FD_65456 | JGI IMG/M metagenome (GOLD analysis project Ga0070700, IMG submission 65456) | Corn, switchgrass and miscanthus rhizosphere microbial communities from Kellogg Biological Station, Michigan, USA - KBS K5-10-1 metaG | ecosystem: Host-associated > Plants > Roots >...
GAATGGCTCTCATATCGTCATGATACCGGGGCCAGGGGCTCGGGGCTGGCTGTGCGGCTGAACACCACGTGCGTCGGTCGACGAGAAGCATCCAGCCCCCAGCCCCAGCCCCTGCCGCGCAGTCCCCGTCCCGGCCCCTACTCGGGATACAATGCGATAAGCTCCGTGAAGTCACATCATTACAGCCAGCAGGCGGCGGCGCTTCGCACCGAGCTCGGCACCGCGCTGTCGCGCGGCGAGATGCGCGCCTTTCATGCGCGCACCGCCTCGAGACACCTGGTGATTGCCGCGCGCCAGTTCGCGATCCTCGGCCTGGCGACGTGGGCGCTGATCGCGATCGCCAACCCGCTGATCTGGATCCCGCTCGCTCTCGTACAGGGCTTCACGGTCTTCAACTTCACGGTGCTGCTGCACGAGGTCGTGCATCACACGGTCTTCGACCGCCGCCGTCCAGCCGCCGAGCGGTTGCTCGGCTGGCTCTACGCCGTGCCCAGCGGCATCTCGGCGAGCCAGTTCACGCGCTGGCATCTCGATCACCACGCCGAGCTGGGCTCGGACGAGGACGATCCCAAGCGCCACCACCTGTCGCCGAAGATCAACGCGCGCTGGTTCAAGCTGCTCTATGCGTCGCCGGCGCTGTTCCCGATTTACTTCCGCGCCGCGCGGAAGGAGAGCGCCACCTATCCGCTGCCGCTGCAGCGGCGCATCGCGATGGAGCGTAAGGTCTCGATTGCCGCCCATCTCGCGGTGCTGACCGCGATCTGGGTGCTGTTCGGCTTTGCCGCCGCCGCGCGCGCATACATCATCCCGGTGTTCTTCATCTTCCCGATCGCGTTCACGCTCAACCGCCTCGGCCAACATTACGACATCGACCCCGACGATCCGGCGAAGTGGGGCACGCTGATGCGCGGGCACTGGTTCTGGGACTTCGCCTTCCTGAACTCGAACTACCACCTCGAGCATCACTACTTCGCGGGCGTGCCGTTCTACCGGTTGCCGGCGCTGCAGCGCGCGCTGGTGCCGTTCTATCAGCGTCACGGCATGCGGTGGCAGTCGTATTCGGGTCTGCTCTACGGCTGGCTCGTCGAGAACCGCGCCCCGCACACCAACTGGGCCTCCCCGCGCGGGGATGGCGCGGTGGGGCAGGCTTGCCCGCCGGAGCCTCGCGCAGGATCGCAGGGCGAGCGAAGTCGGGTGGGGCAGGTCGGGCGGGTCGGTCTTCGCTAGCGGCACATGGACTTCCGTCCCACAGAGGAGCAGGTCCTGCTCCGTCGCACCGTCCGCGAGTTCGCGGAAACCGAGATTCGCCCTCACGTCCGCGAGTGGGATCAGGAGCAGCATTTTCCCGCCGAGCTGCGCACCAAGCTGGCCGCGCTCGGGCTGCTCGGCATTCAATTCCCCGAGAAGTACGGCGGCGCGGGGATGTCGGCGATCGACTACTGCATCTGCATCGAGGAGCTCGCGCGGGTCGACCCCGCCATCTCGCTCTCCGTCGCCGCCCACAACGGCCTCTGCTCGGCGCACATCGCGCTGTTCGGCAGCGAGGAGCAGAAGCAGAAGTTCCTCGTGCCGCTGGCCCGCGGCGAGAAGATTGGCGCCTGGGGCCTGACCGAGTCGACCTCGGGCAGCGACGCCGCCGGCATGCGCACCACGGCGACGCGCGCCGGCAACTGCTGGGTGCTGAACGGCGCGAAGACGTTTACCACTCACGGCCGCGTCGGCAACGTGATGGTGGTGATGGCGGTCACCGATCGCGCCGCCGGCACCAAGGGCATCTCCGCCTTCATCGTCGAGCACGGGACGCCGGGGATGTCGCCGGGGAAGAAAGAAGACAAGCTCGGGATGCGGGCCAGCGACACCAGCGAGGTGCTGTTCGACAACTGCCGCATCCCCGCCGATCAGCTGCTCGGCGACGAGGGGCAGGGCTTCGTCGAGACGATGCAGGTGCTCGATGCGGGGCGGATCGGCATCGCCGCGCTCTCGGTCGGCCTCGCCCAGGGCGCCTACGAAGCGGCGCTCAGCTACTCGCGCGAGCGGCGCGCCTTCGGCAAGCCGATCGCCGGCTTCCAGGCGATCCAGTGGAAGCTCGCCGACGCGGCGACCAAGATCGAAGCCGCGCGCCTGCTCACCTACCAGGCCGCCTACCTCAAGGAGCGCGGCCGCCGGACGACGCTGGAGTCGTCGATGGCCAAGTTGTACGCGAGCGAGATCGCGGTGAAAGTGGCGGACGACTGCGTCCAGATTCACGGCGGCTACGGCTTCGTCAAGGATTACCCGGCGGAGAAATACTTCCGCGACGTGAAGCTGACGACCATCGGCGAGGGGACGAGCGAGATTCAGCGCCTGGTGATCGCCCGTCAGCTGCTCTCCCGGTGATTTTGCCGGTCATGGCGACACTGGCCGAGCGCGTCCTCGCCGGCGAGCCGCGCGCCGTCGCCCGCGCCATCTCCCTGATCGAAGACGAGGATCCGGCGAGCGCGGAGCTCGTGGCCCGCATCTTCAGCCAGACAGGCCGCGCCTACCTGATTGGCGTCACCGGTCCGCCGGGGGCGGGGAAGAGCACGCTCGTCGATCGCCTTGTGACGAACCTGCGCAACCAGTCCTTTGCGGGCTTTGCGGTCCCCCCGTCGGTCGGCGTGATCGCCGTCGACCCGACCAGCCCGTTCAGCGGCGGCGCGGTCCTAGGCGACCGGCTGCGGATGCAGGCGCATGCCGCCGACGAGGGGGTGTTCATCCGCAGCATGGCGACGCGCGGCCACCTCGGCGGCCTGTCGCGCGCCACCGGAGACGCCGCGCTCGTGCTCGACGCCGCCGGCAAGGACGCGATCATCATCGAAACCGTCGGCGTCGGGCAGGACGAAGTGGATATCATCCGCACGGCGGATGTGTCGATCGTGACGCTGGTGCCCGGAACCGGCGACGATGTGCAGGCGCTCAAGGCCGGCATCATGGAGATTGCCGATATCTTCGTCATCAACAAGGCGGATCGCGAAGGCGCCGACCGGCTGGTGTCGGCGGTCGAATCGAACCTGGCGCTGCACAGCTACGCCGGCGGCGAATGGCGGCCGCCGGTGGTGAAGACCGTGGCCACGACCGGCTCGGGCATCGCGGAACTGGGAGAGGCGATCGGGCAGTTCCGCGCGCACTCCGAGAAGATGCAGGCGGCGCGGCGCCGCACGCGCAGCGAGTTCCGGCTGCGCGAGCTGGTGGCGCATCGCTTCATGGATCACCTCGAGCGTGATGTCCTGGCCGCGGGCGAGCTCGGGTCGATCGTCGATCGAATCGCGGCGCGCGAGCTCGATCCCTACACCGCCGCGAACCGGCTGCTGGCGCGCGCGCTGGAGGTGGCGAAATCGTGAAGGCGGTGCTCGATCACATCGGCATTGCGGTGAAGGACCTGGCCGCCGCGCTCGCCTTCTACCGCGACGCGCTCGGCCTCGAGGTCGAGGCGCCGGAAGAAGTGGCGAGCCAGCGCGTGCGCGCGCACTTCGTCGCAGTCGGCGACGCAAAGCTGGAGCTGCTCGAGGCGACCGCCGCCGACTCGCCGATTGCGAAGTACGTCGACAAGCGCGGCCCGGGGCTGCACCACATCACGCTGCGCGTCGACGACATCGTCGCGGCGCTCGCGCAGCTGAAAGCCCACGGCGCCAGGTTGATCGACGAGCAGCCGCGGCCCGGCGCTGAAGGATCTCTGGTGGCGTTCGTCCATCCCGCAAGCGCGCACGGCGTCCTGGTCGAGTTGAAGCAGACGCGTTGACATCTATGAGCATCGAAATCGGCATCATCGGCGGCAGCGGGCTGTACGACATGGCCGAGCTGACCGATCGCGAAGAGAAAACCGTCGCGACGCCGTTCGGCGATCCGTCCGGACCCTACGTCATCGGCACGCTGCGCGGCAAACGCGTGGCGTTCCTGGCGCGGCACGGCGTCGGCCACCGGATTTTGCCGTCCGAGCTGAACTTCCGCGCCAACATCTACGGCTTCAAGGTGCTCGGCGTCGAGCGCCTCATCTCGGCGAGCGCGGTCGGCAGCCTCAAGCACGAATACCGCCCGCTCGACATCGTCGTGCCCGATCAGTTCTTCGACCGCACCAAGGGGCGGATCAGCACCTTCTTCGGCCGCGGGCTGGTGGCGCACATCGCCTTTGCGCATCCGCTGTGCGCCGACCTGTCGAAGATTGCCGCCGACGCGGCGCAGCAGGTCGGCGCGACGGTGCACCGCGGCGGCACCTACGTCAACATGGAGGGGCCGCAGTTCTCGACGCTCGCCGAATCGAAGCTGTATCGCAGCTGGGGGATGGACGTCATCGGCATGACCAACCTGCAGGAAGCGAAGCTCGCGCGGGAGGCGGAGATCTGCTACGCGACGCTGGCGCTGGTCACCGACTACGACTGCTGGCACCCCGACCATGATTCGGTGACGGTCGATCTGATCATCTCGAACCTGATGCAGAATGCGGCGACGGCGCAGCGGACGATCGCCGAAGCGGTCGGTCGAACCTCTGGCGCGCGCACCTGCGCGTGCAAGGACGCGCTCGCGACCGCGATCATCACCCAGCCGGCGCTGGTGCCGGCGCAGACCAAGCGGGACCTGGCCCCCATCATCGGGAAGTACATGCAATGAAAATCGTCGTCACCGGGTCGATCGCCTACGACTATCTGATGTCGTTCCCGGGGAAGTTCACCGAGCACTTCCTGCCGGAGCACATGAACCGGGTCAGCCTGAGTTTTCTCGTCGACACGATGGACAAGCGGCGCGGCGGCTGCGCGCCAAATATCGCCTACACGCTGGCGCTGCTGGGCGAGCGGCCGCGCCTGATGGCGACAGCCGGCGAAGACTTCGGCGAGTACCGCGCGTGGCTCGAGGCGGCCGGGGTGGACACCTCGCTGGCGAAGCAGATCGACGGCAAGTTCTGCGCCTCGTTTTTCTGCAGCACCGACGTCGACAACAACCAGATCGCCTCGTTCTACACCGGCGCAATGGCCGACGCCGGGCAGCTGTCGTTCTGGACCGCGCGCGATTGCGGCCTGGCGATCATCTCGCCCAACGATCCCGGCGCGATGGTCCAGTACGCCGAGGAATGCCGCACGCTGAACATCCCGTTCATCTTCGATCCGGGGCAGCAGTGCGCGCGGATGGGCGGCGACGAGCTGCGCGACGGCGTCACCGGCGCGACGATGGTGATCGTCAACGACTACGAGCTGGAGCTGCTGCGCCAGAAGACCGGCCTCGACGAGTCCGACCTGCTCACCGTCGCCAAAGCCCTGGTCGTGACGCGAGGTGAGCACGGGTCTTCGGTGCTGACGCGCGAGGGCCGCGCCGACGTCGGCGCGGTGACGCCCGAGAGGATCGTCGATCCGACCGGCGTCGGCGACGCGTTCCGCGGCGGGTTGATGAAGGGGATGGCGCTGCGGCTGCCCTACGAGATCTGCGCGCGGATGGGCAGCGTCGCTGCCACCTACGCGCTCGAGCACCTCGGCGGGCAGAGCCATGCCTACTCCTGGGAGGAGTTCAAGCGCCGCTACGAAGCGCACTTCGGCGCGCTCGCCCTGCCGGCGTAATGAGGTGATCGCCCTTCTCATAGTCGTCGCCACGCTTTTCTCTTACGCCATCGGCTGGGCGATCGGCATACCGGCGCTCGTGCCGGCTCTCAACACGCTGGCGAGCTACCCGTTCATGGTGCTCGCACTCAAACGCGGCGACCTGCGCCTCGCCGTCGGGCGCATGCTCCTCTGGGCCTTGACGATGGGCGTGGCGGCGACGGCGTTGTCGTACGCACGGCCTGCCGAGACCGGCCGGCTGTTCATTCGCGCGCAGGCGTACCGGGCCGAGATGTTCGAGTGGGTGCGCACCGGCCGCGGCCCCGAGAGCACGCCGTCGCAGTTTCTGCCGCAGCACGCCGGCCATGCCGCGCTGTTCTCGACGCTCACGCTCGCCAGCGGCGGCGTGCTCGGCATGCCGATGGGCGCCGTGCTGATGAACTACATGGGCCACTACGTCGGCACGCTGGCCGAGAGTTCCGTCCACCCGGCGCGAACGGTCCTGCTCGCCTGGCATCCGTGGGCCGTCATCCGCGTGATCAGCTTCGTCGTGATCGGGGTCGTGCTGTCGGCGCCGCTCTTGTCGCGCGTCGGGAGGTTCCGCGTCGATCGGATCGCAGCACGCCGGCTGCTCACCTGGGCGGCCGCCGCGCTGCTGCTCGATGCCGCGCTCAAGGCGATGCTGGCACCGACATGGCAGCGTCTGCTGATTCGCAGCGCGGGATGGCTCCCATGACGCAGGGAGCGTCGGAGGCCGCCAGCTCGATCGTTTGTGAACACAACTGAGCCGTATTGGCGCGTACTACCGTACCGGCGCAGTTCTCGAACAAAGTGGCGCCTGCAGCACGACAGCATGTAAAAACAGACGAAACGGCTGAGTCACCAGACCAGACGTTCCCGCCGCCTCGAGTGAAGAACTAGCAAAACCGCTAACATTTTTCGCCCATTGGCTGAGATGGCGATCGCCTTGCCTGGCGGTTGCACAGATTCGCGCGTGTTTTCGTCGGCGGGCAAGGCAGGCCGGCTCCTTCCAACAGCTCAGCTGAGGGGTTCGATGACGATGGTGGTATCTCGTGTGTACGCGCGTGCGCTCCTCGCGCTGGCGGCGCTGGTGGCTCTGGCTTCACCGGCGGCGGCTCAAACGACGGTGATCTTCGACGACTCGAGGCCGGACGTCACCTATGCGACGCTGCGCGCCGGTGCCTACGCGGAGACGAACCTGCCGACGGTGCTGACGACGCGCGCGGCCGACACCGCGAGCAATCACCGCCGCGCGCTGCTGAAGTTCGACACGCAGCACAAGATTCCCGCCGGCAGCGCCGTCACCTCGGCCCTGCTCACGGTCACGGTCAAGAGCGGCAGCGCCGCCGACGCCACCCGCACCATCGGCGCGTACCAGGTGACGACATCCTGGAACGAGACCGAAGCGACCTGGAACCGTCGCCGCAGCAGGACCGGGTGGATCAGCAGTGGCGGCGACCTCGGGACGCTGCTCGCGAAGCACGTCGTCTCGAACGTCGCCGGCACGAAGGTGACCTACGACGTCACGCCGCTCGTCAAGGCGGCGGTGGCCGGCAAGCTCGGCTCGTCTCGCTATACCCGCGTTGCGCTGGTCGATCTCGATCCAGCGACCGTCGATTCGACGCGCAACTTCTACACGCCCGACGAAGCGAACAGCGCGCTGCGGCCGACGCTGAAAGTCGTCTACGGCAAGGTCACGACGACACCGCCGGCGCCATCGCCCGCCCCGACGACCACGACCACGACATTACGGGTGCTGCATTGGAATTCGCAGCACGGCGGCGTCGGCACCGACGGCAAGGCCGATGTCGAGCGCTTCATCAAGAAGGCGGCGAGCTTCAAGGCGGACATCGTCTCGATCAACGAGGTCGAGCGCTACGACAGCTATGCGAACTATGACGCGCCGGTGAAGATGACGGCGTTGATGAAGCAGTACACCGGCCGGACCTGGTACTCCAAGTTTTCGACCGGCAGCGGGGCGGCGAACGGCCGGGGGAATCTGCTCCTCTCCCGCTTCCCGCTCGAGTCGAGCGGCGTCCGTCACCTCGGAAACAATGGCGTGGCGGTCGACGTGGCGGTCAACGTCAACGGCCGCTCGATCGACATCACGTCGACGCACCTCTACTACAATTCGACCAGCGTGCGGCTCAACCAGATCGGCGAGCTCACGGCGTGGGCCAAGGCGCTCGGCGAGCCGCGGATCATCGCCGGCGACTTCAACGCCAATCCCTCATCCACCGAGCACGCGACGATGACCGCGACGTATGTCGATTCATGGGCGCAGGCGCAGCGGGACGGCACGGCGACTGCCTATCCTGACAACCCGGCGGGCAACACGCGCCGCAGCCGGATCGATTACATCTACTACTCGAAAGGCGCGTCGGCGGTGCTGAAGCTGGTCTCGTCGCAGGTCTTCGACGTGCGCGATTCGGACGGCGTGATGCCGTCCGATCATCGGCCGCTGCTGTCGGTCTTCACCGTCAGATAATCTGCCTCCGGCCTACGATCCGGGGACAGGGGTCAGGATAGTCGTGTCGTTCTGACGTTGCCCCGGCGGCGTCGTGAAATAGGTGTTCGGGCTGAGGACGATCTGGTCGACGATCGGGCCGTCCTCGCGCTGCTGAATTCGAAGGGTGTGTGGCCCGGTGGTCGCGAAGTAGACGTCGAGGCCGCGCACCCCCCACCCGTTATCGGCCCAGCCCCAGCTCTGATTCGCCGTTCCACTCGGTCCGGCCTGCAGGATTACCTCCGCCGAGCTCGTCGATCCGAATCGCATCGCCGGGTTGCCCGACGAATCAACGGAATCGTCGAACTGCACGTGCATCGAGTCGTTCGAGAACCCGTTGTTCTGCGCGCGCAGGCGCACCCACAGGTGGTAGGCGACGCCGGCGGTCGCGTTGAAACCCATCTCGACATAGCTGACAGGCGACGTGAGCGCGGGCGCCACTTTCGGCTTCGCACCGTCGGGATTCCAGAGCCCCGATCCACCAGCGGCCGATTGATCCGTCAACATCTGCCAGGCAGTACCCACGATGGCTGACGGCGGCGCCTGCGACGTCCACAGCACGATCGTCGGATTGGTCGATGGATCCGGCGGTGGCGGCGGAGGAGGTGGCGGCGGCGGTGGCGGAGGTGGCGGCGGCGAGGCGGATCCGTCGTTTTCCGGCAGCGTCGTCGTGTCGTTGTCGCGTGGCCCCGGCGGCGACGACAGGTAGGTATCGGGGCTCAGCACGATCTGGTCGATGATCGCGCCGTCTTCGCGCTGCTGCACCCGCACGGTGTGCAGGCCGTCGGCGTCGAAATAAATGTTGTCGCCCGGCGCGCCCCATCCCGGGTCCGCCCATCCCCATCCGCTGATCGACGGGTCGCTCGATCCGTTTTGCAGCAGCACTTCCGCGGAGCTCGTGGTGCCGGCGACGAACGCCGGCGATCCGAGCGAGTCCACCGATCCGGTGAACTGAACGTGCACCGAATCGTTGCCGAACCCGTTGTTCTGCGCCTTCATGCGCACCCACAGGCGATACGCGACACCGCGAGACGCGGTGAACGTACGCTCGAAGTAGTGGGTTGGCGCCGCCAACGCCGGAGCAATCTTTGCCTGGCCGGCGTCGGGATTGCGGAGCGCAGCGCTGCCGGATGCCGACGCGTCGGTCAGCATCGACCAGTTGCCGTGGATATCGGCCGGTTGCGTCTTCGACATCGACAGCACGATCGTGGCCGCGCTGGGCGTCGGTGGCGGCGGCGGCGGAGGCTCGGAGCCGGTGGTGGTGAAGCGTGAGACCGGTCCGGACTTCTCCATCAGCGCCGCCGTCTTGGAGACGATCCGCCAGTAATAGGTGGTGCCCGGCTGCAGCGTCGGCAGCGTGAAGCTCTGGTTCTGCGTCGTCGTCAGGCTTGGACCGAGCGCCTGATCAGCGGCCAGGCGCGTCGTCGCCGCCGGATCGGTGCCGAAGTAAATGTCGTAGATGTGCGCCCACGGTCCGCCGTACCACACCAGCTTTTGACCGGTCGTGGCCACGCCGGTCGCGGCGTCCGCGATGCCCTTGTAGACAGGCTTATCGGGCGGCAGCGGAACGAACGGCGCGGTCTCGGCGTTGCCTGAGGAGTTGTTCCACTGCCGATCGAACTGATCCTGGAACCACAGGAACATCCAGCTCTTCTTCGAGAAGTAGTTGTTCTCCTGCTGCGAGTTGTCGGACGGGCTGGTGAAGTTCGAGGAGCCGAATACCGACATGCCCTGACCGTAGAGCAGCACCAGCTTCTGGTGGTTGAGCCCCTCGTGCGCCCGGACGCGCATCGGCACGCCCGCCGCGTACATGCGGTCCATGTTCCACGAGACCCAGAGCCGCGAGAGCAGGCGGTACTCTCGCGTTTCACCGATGTAGCGGACCGGGATGCCCCGGCGCACTGCGGCAATCAGCGCGTCGCCGTGCGACTGCTGCGTGATGCGGTACATCGCCACGTCGATCTTCTGCGTCTCGGCATTTTCGAGCTTGATCAGCCGCGTCGCGAAGCTCTGGCCCGGCGGGATGTTGAGGTCGGGACTGATGGGAAAGGTCGGATAGGTGCGCGTCCGCGCGGTCACATTGGCGTAGACGCTGTAGGCGCTGGTGCTCACCCAGAGGTCGTCGAACTTCGTCTTGAACGAATTGACGATCGACGGATCGTCGGTGTAGTAGGCCGAGTTCGAGATGTAATTGACGTAGGGCGTTGCCGGCACCATCTCGAATTCGCTGAAGTTGGCCGCGCCGAACTCGACCGTGTTCTGCCCGGCGAACAGCATCATCTTCATGTGCATGATGCCGCCCGACGTTTTCTTCATCATCGGGATGCCGGCGTTCTGGAAGGCGTCGAACGCTTGTTGGTTGAGCGGGTAGGTGGCACTCGAGCGGGCATCCATGATCACGCGAACCGGAACACCGGCGTTCTTCCGGGCGATGATGCGGGTGTAGTAGCGCGAGTCTTCCATCACCCAGAACGCGACGTCGATGCCGACTTTTTCGGCGTCGATCAATGCCAGCAGGCGCGTGCGGCAGTTGTCCTTCGCCATATCGCACAACTCGTCGAGCGCGTCCGCGCGAGGGGCTGAGAACGCCGACATGGCGATGGCGAACGCCAGAGCCGTGACGGCCTGGCGGAATGGTTTTCTGGTGGGCGCGTCGACCTGAGCAGTAAATGTTGTGCGGAGCCCCATGCTTCACACGACTGCAACGGCTGTGACAGCTCGTATCGCTGGGCTGGGGGAGAGATCAGGCCGCAAACGCCAGTACCGCTCGAGGTAGCGGGAACCAGACTCTCCTTTTGTCGACTGCTGGCTATCCGATCAGAGAGTATTCGCCGCGCCCCTGCGGAGCGAGGTTGGGGGCATGGTGGGGTTGAATCGGAGGCGGCGCGAGCTGCAGCAGCTCGTAGAGCATCGCCACCGCCCGCATCGTGGCGGTTCCCGGTTCATGGAACATGCGAGCGGCGAGCTGTCGCCGCGCCGCCGACAGCCTCTCCGGTCGGGCGAGTTCCGCTCGCGCCACGGGCCCGACATCCTCGCTGCGACCAACGAGGCACGCAGCGCTGCGAAGGCGGGCGGCCTGCTCGGGGTTGACGCGCGCGATCCGAATCTGGTCGGGCACGTCGAAGACGACAATCGGGCGATCGAGGAGGCAATACTCGAAGCCCACCGTGCTGTGGTCGGTGACGAGCACGTCGCTGGCCGCCATCACCGGCGAACTGTCGGACTCGATGACGTGAACCACGCGGCCCGCTTCCTGGACCGCGTCCATCCGCGATCGCCAGTCGATGCCGCCGGTGTACTTCTCCGCCGGATGGAACGACATCGGGTGGAGCTTGACGATCACGTTGAATCCCGAGTCGCGGAGGCTGGCGACGATTTGGTCTCCGGCCATGTGCAGCGAGCCGGCGGGTGACCATCCCGGCGCGTACAACGCGGTGGGTCGGCCGGCGTCGAGCCCCAGGCGGCGTTTGATGTCGCAGGCGCGAAAACCGCCGACAGCCAGACGATCGGCCTTGGGAAATCCGACGAGCACGGCCGCAGTGTCCGACACGATGCCGCGCTTCACATAGGTGTCCATTCGTTCGGCGTTGATGAAGCCGACGCGATCGAACCAGTCGAAACCGGTCTGAAGCGCTGAAGGGTCGTCGAGGTTGCTGTTGCCGGCGACGCCGTGGAAGAAGCTTGCGGATTGCGAGCACCGCCGGAGCCGCGGGCGTGTCCAGGGATCAGCGCTGACGTACAGATCCCATCGCTGCCAGGCGACCTCGGCATGATCGAGCACGCCGGCGGCCGCCTCCTGCCGGACCGCGGCGGCGACCCGGCCCGGCTCTTCGCAGGCGAAGGCGACGTGAACGCGGTCGTCACCCTGAAGCGCCGAAAACATCGGCTGCAGCACGGCGACATTCATCGTATTTCGCAGGTCGAACAGGACGCGGCGCCGTCCCAACGCTCTCCCGACGGCGCGGTCGACACGCCTCAGGCAACCGGTCAACCTACGTTTCACGGTTGCGGCCTTCGTGATCAACTCGAGACGGCGGCGCATTCGGCAGGTCGTGCCGAGGCGTCCGCTGACAAAGACGCCCGCACGTACCCGGCGAAGAAGCACAGCATCATTTCGTGGCGAACCGCACCGTGGCGATCGCCGCTGGCGACGGCGCGGAGATACCCTCCGAGATCGCGAACGGCGGACCCGTACATGAAGCGCGGGATCCCGGCGATCTTCGAGACGTGCGACAGATCGATGCCCAGCTCGGTGGTCGGGTGGATCTGTTCGAGGCGCTGACGGCCATCGCCTTTCATGAACCACCAGCGGCGGAAATAGCGGCGGGTCAGGCGCGATGCGGGGACGTGATGGTCGACGGCCATGGCCGGAACGTACAGGCCGCGGGCGCCGGCAGCGCGCGATCGGCAGAAGAATTCGGCCTGTGCCTGGCCGCGGAGCGACTTGCCGATCCGCCCGAGACTGGTGTCGAAGTGTCCCACGCGATCGAACAGCGCTCGCCGCACGGCCATGTTGGCGCCGAGCGGTACCCGCTTCCGTTCTTCGAAGACGAACGATGCCGGGCCGTAATCGAGCATCGCCAGCGTGCCCCACAAGTCAGACCGCGTCTGATCCACCCACGCCGGCGGGGGCGCCTCCCAGATCGGATGCACCGGTCCGCCGGTGTAATCGATCGCCGGGTTCGACCGCATCGGCGCGCAGCCCTCCTCGAGCCACGCTTCGCACACGCGGACATCGTCGTCGGTAAACGCGATGATCCTGGCATGCGAGGCGGCAATCCCCGTATTCAACGCAAACGAATTACCCTGGCGCGGCTCGAAGATGTAGCGGAGGGGCGCCGGAAACCACGCCTGCCGCGACTCGACGACCGCGCGCGTCCGGTCGGTGGAGTTGTTGTCGACGACCACGACTTCCCAGGCGAGCGTCGTCCGGATCCTTGCGATCGCGTCGAGCGTTTCACCAAGGAGCTGACAGCGGTTGTAGGTGCAAATCAACACCGTTGCGTCGAGCTGTTCTGCCGGCATGATGGGCCGCGGAGCAAATTGCGCGCCGACATATGGCTGTGCTGATTACGGCTCAACAAGTAAGCGCTGGGACGAGCTCGGCAATTTGAAGGAACCTGAATCAACACAATGAGCATTCTGCCGCCAGCCCATCCGTGTGCCGCTAGGAGCCTTCCGCCAACCGGCGCACGGCGCGCAGGTCCACCTTTCCCGTTCCGAGCGTCGGAATCGACTCGACGAAGCGGATGTCTTCGCGTTTCGGGATCCACAGCTTCGGCAGATCCGACTGCGACAGACGCTCCCACACCTCCTGCGCGCTCAGCGCCGGATCGGTGTGCAGCGCCACCAATCGCTCACCCTTGGCTTCGTCCGGCACGGCGGTCACGACGCCGGAATAAGGATCGCGCATCAGCGCCTGCAGCTCCTCTTCCACCTTCATGTGCGGCACCATCTCGCCGGCGATCTTGCTGAACCGCGACAAGCGATCGGTGATGCGGATGAACCCGGCGTCGTCGATCGTCGCGATGTCGCCGGTGACGTACCAGCCGTCACGAAACGCCTGGTTCGTGAGCGCGGGATCGCCGAGGTAGCCGGTCATGCGGTTCGGGCCGTTCACCAGCAGCAGCCCTTCTTTGCCGACCAGCGGCCCTTCACCGGTCTCCGGATCGACCACCATCGCCGCGATGCCCGGCATCGGCCGGCCGACCGTGCCGCGCTGCGCGGCGCCGGCTTCCGGCACGTTCACCGCCACGACCGGCGCCATCTCGGTGCAGCCGTAGCCTTCGGTCAGCTCGACGCCGAACTTCTCCTTGAATGCCGCCGCCACCGGCTCGCGCAGGCGCTCCGCGCCGACGATCGCGAGCCGCAGGTTCGAGAACTGGTCCGGCTGGATCTTGCGCACGTAGGCGCTGCAGAAGGTCGGCGTGCTGATCAGCAGCGTCGCGCGATAGCGTGCCGCGAGCTCGCCGATCGTCTTCGCGTCGGTGGGATTCGGGTGGTAGGCGGCGCCGAAGCCGACGACCAGCGGCAGCCACAGCGTCACCGTGAAGCCAAACGAGTGAAAGAACGGCAGCACGCCGAGGACGACATCCTGCGGCGTGAGGCGAAAGAGCTCGGTCGCGGCATCGATGTTCGACAGCACGTTGCGGTGCGAGAGCATCACGCCCTTGGGCACGCCGGTGCTGCCGCTGGAGAAGATGATGGCGGCAAGCGCGTCGGGTTCACGCCGGGTGAGGAAGACTCGCTCGAGCACGGGCGCCGGCAGCAGCCGCGCCGCCGCCGCCATCGTCACTCGGGAGAGCGATGACGACTGCTGCAGCAGATCCTCGAGAAACACCAGGCCGGGCATCTCGGGCAGGCCGGCTTTCTTCAGAAAGGCATGCGAGGTGAGGATTGTCTGGATGCCGCAGCGCTCGATCGCCGCATCCATCGCCTCGCGTCCGGCGGTGAAGTTCAGGTTGACGACGACCTTGCCGGCGACGGCGACGGCGATATTGGCGAGCGCGCCGCCGACCGACGCCGGCAGCAGCAGGCCGATGTCGGCCTGCGAGCCTGTCAGGCGGCGGACCGCGCGGGCGAGGAGCAGGCTGGCGATGAGCGCGCGGCCGAAGGTCAGCTCGCGGCCGGTCGAGTCCGCCATCGCGAACGACGACCAGCGGCGCTTGGCGGTGTAGAGGAAGCGCGAACCCAGGGTATCCGGCGGCATGGCCCGCCGCGCAGTGTAGCGCAGGCCCTGGCGCCTGCTACCGCCTCACCAATGTGTCACCCAGCCGGCACGCTGCAACTCACGCAGGTGCCCGTTGGCGCAATGAATCGCTTCGGCGCGCGTCGGCCAGCGCTGCGCGAAGACGAGCGCGCCGTCGTAGTAGAAGCGCACTTCGGCGCCCGCCGTGTCGGCGCGGACCTGCGCGTCGATCCACGTGTGGTTCTTGCGCACGCGCCAGATGCGCTCTGCGAGCTCTGTCACGACTGATCGAGCCAGCCCCAGCCCCTGCGAGCGGCCGTCCCGGATCATCGGCCGATCGACTCCCCCGGCCCCTACTGTTGCGGCACCCCAGGCAGCCCCGGCACCACGCCGGCTCGTCCCGCGCCCACCGCCGCTGCCGGCACCGTGACCGCTGTCGGCGCCGAGCCGGTCTGCACCGCTGCCGCCGCGGGCCCCGACGCTGCGGCCGCGCCCGGCTGCGCCGGCCCCGCTTCCTGGAGCGCCTCGAAATCGACCAGCGACAGATCGTAGGCGAGCACCGCGCCGAGCTCGTTGGTCCGCGCCTGCGCGAGATCGCGCTGCGCCTGGATGACCAGGAAGCTGGTGGACATGCCGACCTCGAACCGCTTGCGTTCCGC
>Ga0070700_100000806_pt1 | contig 15370 bp, 20 predicted proteins | sample KBSK5101metaG_FD_65456 | JGI IMG/M metagenome (GOLD analysis project Ga0070700, IMG submission 65456) | Corn, switchgrass and miscanthus rhizosphere microbial communities from Kellogg Biological Station, Michigan, USA - KBS K5-10-1 metaG | ecosystem: Host-associated > Plants > Roots >...
ATGAGCTTCTTCATCTTCTCCGAGGTGATGTTCTTCGCCGCGTTCTTCGGCGCGCTGTTCTGGGCGCGCGTCTACTCGGTGCCCGACCTCGCGCACATCGAGAGCAACGAGCTGCTCTGGCCGGGCTTCACCGCCCAGTGGCCCTCCGCCGGGCCGAATTTCGCCGAGGAGTTCACGCCGATGGGCGCGTGGGGCCTGCCGGCGGTCAACACCATCCTGCTGCTCAGCTCCGGCGTCACCGTCACCTTCGCGCACTGGAACCTGATCGCCAACAACCGCGGCAAGCTGCTCGTGTGGCTCGGCGCGACGGTCGCGCTCGGCGTGGCGTTCCTGGTCTGCCAGGCAATCGAGTACATGCACGCGTTCCACGAGCTCAACCTCACGCTGCACACCGGGGTCTACGGCTCGACCTTCTTCATGCTCACCGGCTTCCACGGCTTCCACGTCACCATCGGCGCGATCATGCTGACGGTGATCTGGTTCCGCTGCCTGAAGGGGCACTTCACGCCCGACCACCATTTCGCGTTCGAAGGCGTGGCCTGGTACTGGCACTTCGTCGATGTGGTGTGGCTCGGCCTGTTTATCTTCGTCTATTGGCTCTAAAGGCGACCCTGTATCAAGCCGAAGTAGTAGCTGATCATCAGGATCAGGAATAGCGTCACCGAAAGGCCGACGCGCAGCGACAGCGCCTTGACCATGCGCTTGGGGTCCTTGCCGGGCTTCAGCATGGCGAAGAGCGCGGAGCCAAGGCTGGCGACGATCGCGATCAGCATGGCGATCACTACGTAACGCATGCCCGCAGGATACTCTTTCCGTCCGCGCCTCTGGTCGCTCGCGCTCGCCGCCGCGGCGTGCGCCGCGGGCATCGCGCTCGGCAACTGGCAGGCGCGCCGCGCCGAGGAGAAGCGCGCGCTCGCCGAGAACGTGCAGCAGATCGCGGTGCACGGCGAATTCCTGCCGGAGCGCACCGTGTTCCTCGACAACAAGGTGCGCAATCATCGCGCCGGCTACGAGGTGGTGACGCCGCTGCGCCTGGGCGAGGGCATCCACATCCTGGTGAACCGCGGCTGGATCGAGGCGCCGGCGCGGCGCGAGCAGCTGCCCGAGGTGGTGACGCCGCGCGGACCGGTGCGCGTCGAGGGAATCGTCCTGCCGCACCTGCCGCGCCCGCTCAAGCTCGGCGATCCGGGCAAGGGCCGCGTGCGCCAGAGCCTCGAGCTCAAGGAGTTCGCGCTCGAGACCGGGCTGCCGCTGCAGGCGTTCGTGATCGAGCAGCACCGCGGCATCGCCGACGGCCTGTTGCGCGAATGGCCGCGTCCCGATGCCGGCATCGAGAAGCACCAGTCCTATTCGTTCCAGTGGTATTCGCTCGCCGCGCTAGCGGTCGTGCTCGGCATCGTGTTCTCGTTCCGCAAGCGTGCGCCTGCTTCGAAATAAGGCGCTGTGGATCGCGCTGGTATGCGCCGCGCCGCTGGTGCTCGGCACCGCCGCGTATCTCCTGGGCTGGAGCCCGGGTGCGCCGTCCAACTACGGCGAGCTGCTCCCGCCGCGCGCCGTGACGGCGGCCCCCTTGAGCGAGTTGCGCGGCAAATGGGTACTGGTCGCTTTCGACGCCGCGGCCTGCGACGCGAGCTGCGAGCGCAAGCTCTACGTCATGCGGCAGGTCCGGCGCGCGCAAGGCAAGGACATGGACCGCATCGAACGCCTGTGGGTGCTGACCGACTCAGGCAAGCCGCGGGCGGACGCTCTCGCCGCAAGCGAAGGAACCAGGATTTCGAGAAATGAAAACTTCGGTTTTCCGGGCAACGCGACCGATTACATCTACCTCGTCGACCCGCTGGGCAACCTGATGATGCGCTTCCCGCGCGATCCCGATCCGTCGAAGCTCATCAAGGACCTGCAGCGACTGTTGAAGTACTCGCGCTTCGGATGAGGCGCCTCGCATTCCTTGCGCTCGCGCTCACCTTCATCGTGGTGGTGGTGGGCGCCTACGTGCGCCTGTCGGACGCCGGCCTCGGCTGTCCGGACTGGCCGCTGTGCTACGGCAAGCCGATTCCCGAGAAGCTGGCCGACCCGGATGCGCATGCGAAGCAGTGGAAGGAGGTCGTCCACCGCTGGCTGGCCGGAACCCTCGGCATCCTGCTCTTCGTGCAGTTGATCGCGGCCTGGCGCACGCGTCAATCGCCGCTGCTGGCCACCGCGATCGCGGTCCTCGTCGTATTCCAGGCGGCGCTCGGCATGTGGACCGTGACGCTGCTGCTCAAGCCCGTGATCGTCACCGCGCACCTGCTCGGCGGCATGACCCTCCTCGCGCTCATGACGTGGTTTTTCCTGGAACGCACTTCGCCGCCGATGCGTCCGGAGGGCCACAGGTTGCGCTTTTCAGCGGCAGTCGCGCTGGCAACGCTTGCCGTGCAAATCGCCCTTGGCGGATGGGTGAGCGCGAACTACGCCGCGCTCGGCTGCCCGGACCTGCCGCTCTGCCTCGGGCAGGCGGTGCCGCCGATGGATTTCGCCAATGCCTTCCACGTGGTGCGCGCGCTCGGGCGCACCGACGAGGGCGAGCTGCTGCCGCAGGCGGCGCTCACCGCGATCCACTGGAGCCATCGCATGTTCGCGCTGGTGGTGATCGGCGTCGTGGGCTGGGCCGCGCTCAGAGCTCTCAAGGTGGACAGGGCATTGGGAGCAATCGTCGGCGCGCTCGTCCTGCTTCAGTTCTCGATCGGCGTCGCCAACGTCGCGTTCAACGTGCCGCTGCCGCTCGCCGCCGCCCACAATGCCGGCGCCGCGGCGCTGCTCGCGGCGCTCGTCGTGCTAAACTTTTTCGCTTTCCGTGACCACACAGGTTCTTCCCCATAGTTTTGCGCAGCGGCTGCGGGCTTTCTATAGCCTGACCAAGCCGCGCGTGGTGTCGCTCATCGTGTTCACCGCGGTGATCGGCATGTTCCTGGCGACGCCGGGAATGGTGCCGGCCGTCACGCTGCTCGCCGCTACCGTCGGCATTTTCTTCGTGGCCGGCGCCGCCGCCGCGGTGAATTGCCTGGTCGAGCAGAAGATCGACGCGGTCATGAAGCGCACGCAGTGGCGGCCGCTGCCGCAAGGCGAGCTGTCGGCCACGCAGACGCTGGTGTTCGCCGGCGTGCTGGGCGGCGCCGGCCTGTGGCTGCTCCTGCACTTCGTCAATGCGCTCACCATGTGGCTCACGCTCGCCACCTTCGTCGGATACGCGGTGATCTACACCGTGATCCTCAAGCCGGCCACGCCGCAGAACATCGTCATCGGCGGCGCTTCCGGCGCCATGCCGCCGGTGCTCGGCTGGGCCGCGGTGACCGGCGAAGTGACCATCGAGCCGCTGATCCTGTTCCTCATCATCTTTGCCTGGACGCCGCCGCACTTCTGGTCGCTGGCGCTGTATCGTACCGAGGACTACGCGCGCGCCGGGGTGCCGATGCTGCCGGTGACGCATGGCAAGCCATACACGCGCCTGCAGGTGCTGCTCTATACGCTCATCCTGTTCGCGGTCAGCCTGCTGCCTTACGTGGTGCGCATGAGCGGCGTGCTGTATTTCGTCGCCGCGCTGGCGCTCGGCGGTGTGTTCCTCGGTTACGCGCTGCGCATCTACCTCGCCTACAGCGACGCGCTGGCGCGCCGCACCTTTCGCTACTCGATCGCCTACCTTGCCTTCCTCTTTGCGGCGCTTCTGGTCGATCACTATCTGTAGCTTGGCGCTAGTCGCCGGCTGCGACAGCCGTCCGCAGTTCAAGAGCACCGACATCACCGGCGCGCCCTACGGACACGCGCTCGAGCTGACCGACCACACCGGCAAGCCGCGGCGGCTGGAGGATTTCCGCGGCAAGGCGGTCGTGCTGTTCTTCGGTTTCACCCACTGCCCGGACATCTGCCCCACCACGCTCGCCGACATCGCGCAGGCGGTGAAGTCGCTAGGCGCCGACGCCGAGCGCGTGCAGGTGCTGATGGTGAGCGTCGATCCCGAGCGCGACACGCCCGAGGCGCTCGCCAAGTACGTGACCGCATTCGACCCACGCTTCATTGCGCTGCGCGGTGACCTGGACGCGACGAAGAAAGCCGCCGCCGAGTACAAGATCTTCTTCGAGAAGGCGAAGAGCGGCGACAGCTACACCGTGAACCACAGCGCGCAGAGCTACGTCATCGACCCGCAGGGACGGCTGCGGCTGCTGGTGCGCCATGACCGGATCGGCTCGGATCTGGCGCCGGACCTGCGGACGATCCTGCAGGGGGCTTGAAGCCGTGCACCTTGATCACCGGCTCGAACGCCGGCGGGATCCACGCGCCCTGCGCGCGGCCCTCGAGATGCTCGGCCAGCCATAGCGCCTGCGAGCGGATCGGCGAGACGAAGGGGAAGAGCTTGCCGTTGACCTCGGCGGCGTCGCCGACGGCGTAGATGGCCGGATCGGCGGTCCGCAGGTACTCGTCCACGATGATGCCGCGCCCGGTCGGCAGGTCGGCGTCCTGCGCCAGCTCGACGCGCGGCGCGAAGCCGGTGGAAACGATGACGCCGTCGTAGGGGCCGAGCTCGCCTTCGGCGGTCAGCACCTGGCCGCAGAACACGCCGCGCACGTCCTGCCGGTAGAGCACCTCGATACCTTGCGCCATGAAGTGCTCGTGCAAGGCCTGCGACTGAAACGTGTCGAGCTGCAGCTCGAGCAGCCGCGGCTCACGGTGGAAGATGGTCACGGCGTCGCCCGCCTTGCGCAGGTCGGAAGCGAACTCGCAGCCGATCAGGCCGCCGCCGATCACCGCCCAGTGCGGCGTCCTGCCGCCGGCGCGGGACTTGGCGTGCCGGCGGCGCAGGGTGAGCAGGTCGTCGAGGTTGTTGAGCGTGAGGAAATGAGGCCGCGACGACGCGAGCACCGGCGGGATGCGCGCCGCCGAGCCGGGGGCGAGGATCAGGACGTCGTAGTCGATAGTCCGGTCGTCGCGCAGGGCGAGCCGGCGCTTCTCGCGCTCGACCCCGACCGCTTCGGTGCCGCTGAGAACGCGCACGCCGGGGGCGAGCGCATCGAAGCGTTTGAGCACGATCTTGGCCGCTGCCTCGTCGGTGAGCGCGAAGCCGTGCGACAGGCGCGGACGCGAGTAGTAGCCGTGGGTCTCGGTGGTCACCAGCGTCACCGCGTGGCGGGCGTTCTTCCCGAGCGCTTCTGCCACAGTCACGCCGGCGAGGCCCGAGCCGACGACCACGATCTTCATGCGGCGACCATCTGGAAGTCGGTTTTCTTCACGCCGCAGTCGGGACAGCTCCAGCTCTCGGGGACGTCTTCCCAGCGAGTGCCCGGCGCGATGCCGGCCGCGGGGTCGCCCACGGCCTCGTCGTACACGTGGCCGCAGACCTGGCAGGTGAAGGTGCGGAACGCCATTTTCATTTCTCCTTGATCATGGAAAGAATTTCCTGGCGCGCCTGCGCGTCGTGCGCGTAGACGCCGCGCAGCGCGCGCGTCGCCGTGGCGGAATGCTGCTTTTCCACCCCGCGCATCGCCATGCACAGGTGGCGCGCCTCGGCGAGCACCAGGACGCCCTTCGGCTGGAGCAACTGCATCAGCGCGTCGGCCACCTGCTCGGTGATGCGCTCCTGCACCTGCAGGCGGCGTGAAAAGAGGTCGACGATGCGCGGGATCTTCGACAGGCCGATGATCCTGTCGCCCGGCAGGTAGGCGACGTGCACCCGGCCGAAGAACGGCAGCAGGTGGTGCTCACACAGCGAATGGAACTCGACGTCGCGCACCAGCACCACGCCTTCACCCTCGGCGGAGAAGATGCCGTTGCCCACCACGTCTTCGGGCTCGGATTCGTAGCCGCTGGTGAGAAAGCGCATCGCCTTGGCGTAGCGCTCGGGCGTGTCGCGCAGGCTCTCGCGCCGCGGATCCTCGCCCAGGTTGGCGATCAGCGCTGCAGCATGCGCGGCGATCGGGTCGACCAGGGTTTCGGCCGGCATGTTCATCGCGGCTCCTTTGCGATGCGCTGCATTACGCTGGCGACGATGCGGTCGCAACGCTCGCCGGCGAAGCCGAACACATCTTCGCAAGCGAGATCGACCTCCGAGGCGAGCCCCTCGCGCAGCAGGCTGCGCGCGCGGTGGAACCTCGAGCGCACGGTGGCGGCAGGGATCTGCAGGATCGACGCGGTCTCTTCGACCGAGTATTCCTCGACCGCGCGCAGCATGAAGACCGGACGATAAGCACCGGGCAGCGCGTCGATGCGCTTTTCGAGGATCTTTCTCATTTCGGCGCGGCGCGCCGCGGTTTCTGGGCCTTTGTCCATGCTGTCTTCCGTCGTCGGATTCACTTCGTCGATTTCCACCCCGCCCTGCAGCGGGACGATCGCCGCGCGCCGCACCTGCTTGCGCAGCCGCGCCAGCGCCTCGTTCGCCACCACTCTCGCCATCCAGGTCGAGAACTTCGCCTCGCCGCGAAAACCGCCGATCGTGCGGTAGGCCTGCAGATAGGCTTCCTGCAGCGCGTCCTCGGCTTCGGCGTCGTCGTGCAGGATCGCGCGCGCCGTGCGGAACATGGTCCGGTTGTGCCGGCGCATCAGGGCTTCGAAGGCCTGCGGATCGCCTTTGGCGACGCGGCGCGCGAGCTCCTCGTCCGGGGTGTCGAGTAACCCGGCGCGCGGTAGGGGTTTGGTCATCGGTTCCTCATGTCGGTTACGCGGCATTGGATGACACGAGTCGCCGCAGTGTTCCAGAAAGCAAAACGGCCGCAGAAGCGGCCGTGTTCCCGGTAGGCGAAAGAATCTTCTTACTGGATGGTCTTTTTCATCTTCTCGAGCGCTTTCACCTCGATCTGGCGGATGCGCTCGGCCGAGACCTTGAACTCGGCGGCGAGGTCGTGCAGCGTGAGCTGGTTCTTCTCGCGCAGCCAGCGCGTCTCGATGATGCGGCGGCTGCGGGCGTCGAGGGTCTCGAGCGCCTGCTCGAGGCTGTTGCTGCGGCCTGCCTCGGACTCCTTGGCCTCGAGCTGCGCCAGCGGCTCGGCGTCGCGATCCGCGGCCAGGTAATGCACCGGCGCGTAGGTCGCTTCCTCGTCGTCGCTATCGGCCTCGAACGTGATGTCCTGCCCGGAGAGGCGGGTTTCCATCTCCGTCACTTCCTCGGGCTTCACGCGCAGCTCGCTCGCCACGCGCTCGACGTCGGCGGCGCTCATCGTCGCCAGGCCCTTCTTCATCGAGCGCAGGTTGAAGAACAGCTTGCGCTGCGCCTTGGTGGTGGCGAGCTTCACCAGCCGCCAGTTGCGCAGGATGTATTCGTGCATTTCCGCCTTGATCCAGTGGATGGCGAACGACACCAGGCGCACGTTGCGGTCGGGGTCGAAGCGCTTGACCGCTTTCATCAAGCCGATCGAGCCTTCCTGGATCAGGTCGGCGTGCGGCAGGCCGTAGCCGAGATAGCCGCGCGCGACCGCCACCACCAGCCGCAGGTGCGAGACCACCAGCTGGCGCGCGGCGTCGAGATCGTTGTCCGAACGGAAGCGCCGTGCGAGCTCACGCTCCTGTTCGGCGGTCAGGATCGGAAAACGGCCGACCGTCTGGATGTAAGCCTCGAGGCTGCCAGTCGCCATGGGCATCGGGACCGAAACGGGCAGGGCCATCGTCGCTTGCATAAGGTTCATTTCCTCCTGGGAGAAGATTTTAGCAGTCGCCATATTAGAGTGCTAATGGTCTTGCAGGTTCCCTGTATTTCACCTGTAACATCATGATGATAGGTAGAGAGTGGGCGCTTACCGAGGCTCGATCGCACGGAGGTGCCGAGCGACCGACAGCCACGCGCCCAGCCACCCCAGCCCCCCTGCCAGCACCACCACCAGCAACGCTTCTGACAGAGGCAAAAAGCCGAAGCGAAAGTTCGAGCCGTACGACTCTGCGAGCAGGCGCACCTCGCGGTTGAGCAGCGCGAACGCCGCTGCGGCGACGGCCAGCGCGAGGACCCCGCCTACCCAGCCCTGCAGCAAGCCGAGGTAATAGAACGGCCGGCCGATGAACGCATCGGTCGCGCCGAGCAGCTTGGAGACCTCGATCTCGTCGCGCTGGGTGAGGATCTGCAGGCGAATGGTGTTGAAAGTGACCGCGACTAGCGCGGCGCCGAGCAGCGCCGCGAGCAGGCCGACGGTGAGCTGCGCGATCGAGGCGGCCGCCGCCAGCCGCCGCGCCCACACCGCGTCGGCCTGCACGTGCGCCACGCCCGGCAGCTTGCCGAGCTCGCCCGCGATGTCCTCTTTCGAGGTGACCACGAAAGCGTCGGGCAGCGGGTTGCGGCCGAGCGCGCCGATCACCTCCGAGAGCCCCTGCACCGAGCTCATTTCCTTCAGCGCTTCTTCGCGCGGCACGAAGCGCACGCTGGCGATGCGCCGGTCGGCGCGCAGCCGCGCTCCCAGCGCGTCGGCGTCGGCGCGCCGCGCCTGCGGCGTCAGGAACAGCGAGATGCGCGGCTCGAGCGCCAGGCGCTCGCCGGCGGGACGCAGGCTCTCGATCAGCGCATAACCCGCGGCCGGCAGCGAGAGCGCGATGCCGATGACCAGCGCATTCAGCAGGCTCAGTTTCCTCAGGCCCAGGCGCAATGCCTGCCAGTGCTGGCGCAGCCACGCGCTCATGCGATGCGCCCGTCTTCCAGCCGCAGCACGCGCTTGCCGTAGCGCTCGACCAGCGTGCGGTCGTGGGTCGCGATCAGCACCGTGACCCCCACCTGATGGAAGGCGACGAAGATCTCCAGGATGCGCGCCGCCGCTTCCGCGTCGAGGTTGGCGGTCGGCTCGTCCGCCACCAGGATCGCCGGGCGGTTCACCACCGCGCGCGCGATGGCTACGCGCTGCTGCTCGCCGCCGGAAAGCTGGATGGGATTTGCCTTTTCTCTTTGCAGCAAGCCAACCTTATCCAGCGCCGCCCGCGCGCGCCGTGCGGCTTCTTTCGGCGCGTGCGCCGAGAACGCGAGCGGCAGCATCACGTTGTCGTACACGCTGCGGTCGTAGAGCAGCTTCTGGTCCTGGAACACGAGCCCGATGTTGCGTCGCAGGTAGGGAATCGCGGCACGCTTGAGCGACGCCACGTTCTGCCCGTTGACCACCACCGAGCCCGCGCTCGGGCGCTCGATCGCCGGAATCAGCTTGAGCAGCGTCGACTTGCCGGCGCCCGAGCGGCCGGTGAGGAAGGCGAGCTCACCCGCCTCGAGCGAGAAGCTCACGTCCTTCAATGCCTCCTGGCCGCCGGGATAGCGCTTGGCGACCGCCGAGAAGCTAACCAACCAGCGCCTCCGCGAACTCGCGCGCGACGAACGGGCGCAGGTCGTCGATGCCTTCGCCCACGCCGATGAAGAGCAGCGGCACCGGTTTTTCCTTCGCGATGGCGCACACCACGCCGCCCTTCGCGCTGCCGTCGAGCTTGGTGAGGATGAGCCCGCTCAGGCCGAGCGCGCCATCGAATGCCTTTACCTGCGCAAGCGAGTTCTGGCCCGTGTTCGCGTCGAGCACCAGCACGACCTCGTGCGGCGCGCCTTCCAGCGCCTTGGCGGCGACACGCTTCACCTTCTTGATCTCTTCCATCAGATGGAGCTGTGTCGGCAGGCGCCCGGCGGTGTCGGCGATAAGAACGTCGATTTTGCGCGCGCGCGCGGCGTTGAGCGCATCGAACACCACCGCGCCCGGGTCGCCCGATTCCTGCGCCACCACCGGCACGTTGTTGCGCGCGCCCCAGACGACGAGCTGCTCGCGCGCGGCGGCGCGGAAGGTGTCGCCCGCGGCGAGCATCACACTCTTGCCCTGCCCCTGCAGCCACTTCGCGAGCTTGCCGATCGAGGTTGTCTTGCCCGAGCCGTTCACGCCCGCGATCATGATGACGAGCGGCCGGCCCTTGCCGAGGTCGAGCTTCTTCTCCAGCGGTGAAAGCAGGCCGGCGATCGCGTCGCGCAGCGCGCCCTTGAGCGCGGCGCCGTCGGCGGGCTTCTTCTTCCTGACTTCCTGCACCAGCGCGTGCGCCGCGTCGACGCCGCAGTCGGCCTGCAGCAGCGTAGTCTCGAGCTCTTCGTACAGCGCCTCGTCGATCTTGCCGCGGGTGAACAGCTCCGAGACGGGCGTGTTGAGAACGTCGCGCGTGCGCGCGAGTCCGGCCTTGAGGCGCGCAGCCCACGAAGTCGCTACCATGGATCGGTGCATTCTAACAAAGGCAAAATCCGGATCATCGGCGGCGAGTACCGCGGCCGCAAAATCCAGGTGCCGAATCGCCCCGATCTGCGCCCGACGCCGGATCGTGTGCGCGAAACGCTGTTCAACTGGCTCGGGCAATCGCTCGACGGGCTGTCCTGCCTCGACCTGTTCGCCGGCAGCGGCGCGCTCGGCTTCGAGGCGGCGTCGCGCGGCGCGGCGCGCGTGGTGATGGTCGAGCAGGACCGCGCGGTGTTCGAAAGTCTTCGCAAAACCCAGGACGCCATCGGTGCAAGGGCGGTCGAAGTTGTGCTCGACGATGCGTTCGCGTACCTCGGGAAAGCGCAGGCCTTCGACGTGGTTTTCCTCGATCCGCCCTTCAGGCAGAATGCGCTGCCGGCGGTGTTCCGGCAGCTGAAGGGCGCGCCCGGCGCGCGCGTGTACGTCGAGTCCGGCGAGCCCTTCACACCCGCCGAGCCGTGGCGCGAATTGAAGCGCGCGCGCGCGGGCCAGGTGAGCTACCAGCTGTTCGAATGGAGAAGCGATGATCAAGGCGGTCTACCCGGGAACGTTTGATCCGCTCACGCGCGGGCACGAGGATCTGGTGCGCCGCGCGGCGACGCTGTTCGACAAGGTGGTGCTCGCCATCGCCGACAGCAAGGCGAAGAAACCCTACTTCACCCTCGAAGAGCGCATCGCCATGGCGCGCGAGGTACTGGGCGACATGAAGAACGTCGAGGTGGTCGGCTTCTCCAGCCTGCTCACCGAGTTCGTGAAGAAGCAGGGCGCGCGTGTCGTGCTGCGCGGCCTGCGCGCGGTGTCGGATTTCGAGTACGAGTTCCAGCTCGCGGGCATGAACCGCAACCTCTACCCGGAGATGGAGACCGTGTTCCTCACGCCCTCGGAGCAGCACATGTTCATCTCGGCAACGCTGGTGCGCGAGATTGCGGCGCTCGGCGGCGACGTGAGCGAGTTCGTCCACCCCTTGGTCGCGAAAAAGCTGAAGGCCAAGACTACTTCTGGCAGGTAGGGCAGAAGTAGGTCGAGCGCTGTCCCTGCGTCAGCTTGCGGATGGGCGTGCGGCAGCGCCGGCAGTTCTTTCCCGCGCGGTCGTACACATAGTGCCGCTGCTGCGCATAACCTGAGCCGCCGTCGGCGCCGACGAAATCGCGCAGCGTCGAGCCGCCGGCGCGGATCGCGGCCTGCAAGGTGTCCTTGATCGCTTTTGCGAGCTTCGTGCTTTCTTTCATCGTGAGCTTGCGCGCCGCCCTGCGCGGATTGATGCCCGCCCGGAACAGCGCCTCGCTCGCGTAAATGTTGCCGACGCCGACCACGCGGCGGCCGTCCATCAGGAAATGCTTGATCGCCGTGCGATGCGGTCGAGTGAGGGCGTGCAGTCGCTGCGGCGTGAGCGCGCGCGACAACGGCTCGATGCCGAGATGGGCGAGCAACGGATGCGCGTCGACGTCGCCCGCGGCCCACAGCACCGCGCCGAAGCGCCGCGGATCGCGCAGCCTGAGCAGCCGATCGCCGAGCAGCAGGTCGAAGTGATCGTGCTTGCCGGGCGGCGTGTCGGGCGGCAGCACGCGCAGGCTGCCGGACATGCCGAGATGCAGGATGAGATGGCCGTCGCCGCAATCGACCAGCAGGTACTTGCCGCGCCGTCGCACCGCGCTGACGGTGCGTCCCGCGAGCGCGAGCACAGCGCTCGGCACCGGCCAGCGCAGTCGCGGCTCGCGCACCGATACGCCGCTGATCCGGCGGCCGGCCAGCTGCGGCGCGAGGCCGCGGCGCGTGACTTCGACTTCTGGAAGTTCCGGCATGGGAAAAGTGCGCTTTTGTGACGCAAAGTGCGCTTGTGCGCAGCACCAAATATACCTAAGATGGTTCGCCTCCCCATGGCCAAAAGACTTCTCGCCGCGGCGGCGCTTTCGCTCGCCTGCGGCCTCGCCCCGGCGCAGCCGCAAGCTCCCTCCGATCTGAAGGCGGCGCCCTCCGATCTAAACGAGCCCACCCTCTACGAGTTCCTGCTCGGCGAGATCGCCGTGCAGCGCGGCGACTTCGAGCTCGCCGCCAAGACCTATCTCGACCTCGCCAAGCGCACCGGCGACGCGCGCGTCGCGCGCCGCGCGGTCGAGGTGGCGAACCAGGGAAATCTGAACGAACTCGCCCTCGAGGCCGCGCGCGCCTGGTACGACATCGAGCCGGGCTCGGCGCACGCGCTGCAGGTTCTCGGCGCGATGCTGGTTGCGGCCAAGCGCGTCGACGAAGCCGGGCCGGTGCTGGAGAAGCTGCTTACGGCGGAAGGCGTGAACCGTGAGAACGCGTTCATGCAGCTGAACCGCCTGCTCGCCGCCAACCCCGACAAGATGACCAACCTGCGGGTGATCCGCGGCCTCGCGGCGAAATATCCGCAGCTGCCGCAGGCGCACTTTGCGGTCGGCCAGGCCGCTGCGATCGCGGGCGAGGATGCGGCGGCGCTGAGCGCCGCGCGTCAGGCGCTTGCGCTGCGCCCGGACTGGGAGCTCGCGGCGATGCTCGAGGCGCAGGTGCTGCAGAAGAAGTCGCCGGCCGAAGCGGCCAAGAGCCTCGGCGCCTTCATCGAGAAGAACCCCAGCGCGCGCGAAGCCCGGCTGAACTACGCGCGGTTGCTGGTGCTAGACAAGCGCCTGCCGGAAGCTCGCAAGCAGTTCGAGGTGGTGGCGAACGCCAATCCGCAGAACCCCGAAGTGATCTACGCGATCGGGCGGCTCGCCTTCGAGGTGAAGGACTACAAGGCGGCCGAGGGCTACATGAAGCGCGCGCTCGGCCTGAACTATCGTGATCCGGACGCCGTGCGCTATCTGCTGGGGAAGATCGCCGAAGAGCAGAAGCAGTGGGCGCAGGCGATCCAGCATTACGAGGCGATCAAGGACAGCGACCACGAGCTGCCGGCGCGCATGGGCACCGCCAACGCGATGGCGAAGCAGGGCAAGGTGAACGAAGCGCTGGTCTACCTGCGGCGCGTCGCCGCCGAGCGTCCCGAGGACGAGCCGCAGCTCATCGTCGCGGAAGCGCAGATCCTGCGCGACGCCAACCGCTCCAAGGACGCGTTCAAGCTGCTGTCGGAGGCGCTCGACAAGCAACCCGATCAGCCGGACATCCTTTACGACCTGGCGCTCACCGCCGAGAAGCTCGAGCGCTTCGACCTGCTGGAAACGCATCTGCGCAAGCTGATCCAGGTCAAGCCCGATCACGCGCACGCCTACAACGCGCTCGGCTATTCGTTCGCCGAGCGCAACATCCGCCTCGCCGAAGCGCGCAAGCTGATCGAGAAGGCGCTGGAGATCTCGCCCGAGGACTACTTCATCATCGACAGCCTGGGCTGGGTGCTCTACCGCGAAGGCGACCTCAAGGGCGCGGCGCGCGAGCTGCGCCGCGCGTACGGCGGCCGTCCCGACGCCGAGATCGGCGCGCATCTGGGCGAAGTGCTCTGGCAGCTCGGCGAGCGCGACGAGGCGCGGCGCGTGTGGGACGAGTCGCTCAAGTCCGGCCCGGACAACGAGACGCTGCAGAAGACGATCAAGCGACTGCGCAAGTGAAGGTTGTTGTGGTACTGCTTGCAGCCTTCCTGGCTGCCTGCGCGCAAGTCGAGTTAAAGCCGCCCGCCGGTCCGCTCGAGTTTTCGCTCGCCGGCCGCATCGCGGCGCGCTCGGGCAAGGATGCATTCACCGGCAACATCGCCTGGCGCCACGCGCGCGACGGCGACGAGATGCTCATCACCACGCCGACCGGCCAGGGGGTGGCGCAGATCATTCGCCAGGGTGACGCGGTGGTGCTGAAGACTTCCGAGCCGCGCGAATACCGCGCCGCGGACTCCGAGGAGCTGACCCAGCGCGTGCTCGGGTTCCGTCTGCCGATCGAGGGACTGGCCGAGAGCGTGCAGGGCAAGCCGTCTCCCTCGCTCGAAGGGCGCGGCTGGAAGGTCGAATACCAGGAGTTCGACGACCAGCGCCGCCCTACACGGTTGCGGCTCACCAATGCCGGGGCGGAGGTGCGCCTTGCCATTCACCAGTGGAATTGATTTGGTATCCCGCACCCGCCAAGCTGAACCTGTTCCTGCACGTCCTGGGGCGCAGACCTGACGGTTATCACGAGCTGCAGACCGTTTTCCGCCTGATCGAGCGCGCTGATCGCGTCGGCATCGCGCCGCGCGAGGACGGCGAGGTGTCGTTTTCTGGTTTATTTGGTGCCGACAATCTCTGCGTTCGCGCAGCGCGGCTGCTGAAGGCGGAAACCGGCTCCTCCAAGGGTTGCGACCTCGCGCTCGAGAAGAACCTGCCGATCGGCGGCGGGCTGGGCGGGGGCTCGTCGGATGCCGCCACGGTGCTTTTGGTGCTCAACCGCTTGTGGGGGACGAGACTGGGTCAAACTCAACTGCAAACCCTTGGCGCAAGACTCGGCGCGGACGTGCCCTTCTTCATCTACGGCCGCAACGCCTTGGGCGAGGGCATCGGCGAGCGGCTCACGGCGCTCGATCTGCCCTCCGCTTGGTACCTCGTGCTGACGCCGCAAGTCTCGGTTTCCACGAAGGAAATCTTTGAATCTGCGTTGACACGATCGACGAAACGACTCAAAATACCGCCCTTTTTGTCGGGGCAGGGAGCGAACGACTTGGAAGCGGCAGTCGTCGCCCGATACCCCGACGTGGCAGCGCACCTCGCGTGGCTCAAGAAGCACCGCCCGCAGGCGCGCATGACGGGATCCGGAGCGTGTCTTTTCGCCGAGTTCGAAACCGAAGCCGAAGCGCGGGCGCTGCATGCAGCGTTGCCGGCGGGGCTGCACGGCTTCGTCACTCGAGGGCTGGAGCGGCACCCGATCGAATCCAACATTTGAAGCACCGAATTCGGGCAGGATTCTTCTGCCCCAAACCGATTGGGGAGTCGCCAAGCTGGTTAAGGCAGCGGATTTTGATTCCGCCATACGAGGGTTCGAATCCTTCCTCCCCAGCCACTAACCCATGACCGCGATGAACACGGGAATCGCTGCCGCCATGACTAACCTGCCGCTCGAACGGCTGATGGTGTTCACCGGCAACGCCAACGCGCGCCTCGCGCAGGAGGTGGCGAAGCACCTCAACCTGTCGCTCGGGCGCGCGATCGTCGGCAAGTTCTCCGACGGCGAGGTGATGGTCGAGCTGCTGGAGAACGTGCGCGGCAAGGACG
>Ga0070700_100000817_pt1 | contig 15293 bp, 10 predicted proteins | sample KBSK5101metaG_FD_65456 | JGI IMG/M metagenome (GOLD analysis project Ga0070700, IMG submission 65456) | Corn, switchgrass and miscanthus rhizosphere microbial communities from Kellogg Biological Station, Michigan, USA - KBS K5-10-1 metaG | ecosystem: Host-associated > Plants > Roots >...
TCGCTGATGAACAGCTCGTCGGCGATCTGTCGATTGGTCCGGCCCGTGGAGACGAGCGCGAGCACCTCCCGCTCGCGCGGCGTCAGCCCGAATGGATCGGGAACCACGGGCTCGGCCGCCACCGGCACCGCGGCCTCAACCGGGACGAGCGGGATCCGCGCACGAGCGGCCAGCCCCTCGATCGCCGCCTGCATCGGTGCAGCACCGAGCGTCAGGGTCGCCTGGTACGCGGTCCGGAGCTCGTCGGTTGCCGCGGCACGGTCACCTTCGCCGAGCAGCGCTTCGGCGAACCGCCAGCGGGCGTAGGCGAGCGCGTATGGGCGGCCAGTCGCTCTGAGACCTTCGACTGCCACGTGCCACGGGCCTGTCTGCGGAGTGTCGAGCACACGACAGGCTTCCGCCTCGATCGCGGCAAGGCCCGCGTTCACTTGCGTAGCATCCGTGGCATCGGCTCGCGAGAAGGAGCCGGCGGCGTCGGCCGCCGCCAGCGACGCCGCCAGTACATCCCAGCCCTGGCGAGCGACCGACGACAATGCGGTATCGCGACGAGCACGTGCGAATTCGGCGAGTTCCGCTGACGCTCGTGCCGCGGCCGCCGCGAGCGGCATCGCATACCAGCCCAAGGCAGTCGCGTCGACATCGCCCAGGCCACGTTGGGCGGTCGACAGGGCATCCGCCGGGCGTCCGCTCCAGAGCTCGTGCTCGGTGCGAGCGACGTAGTACGGGATGGAGAATTGCCCCTCCGCTGGCCGGCCATCGAGGAGCCGACCGAGCTGATCGAGCCGTTCCTGGGCGCTGGGAGCTCCCATGGAGACCAGGAGAGGCACGAGCCGCGCCAAGCCGTATCGATCCAGGTGGGGCTCGATGTGCTGCCGCTGGAATGTGTCGGCGGAGAGTTCGAGCGCCTCGTTCCACCGGCCCAGATCATTCAGGGCCTGGACGGCTTCGTGGGCGATGTAGCAGCCATAAGAGCTGCCGGTGCCGAGTCGCTGCGCCTCCGCGATTCCCTCGCGAGCGACGATGAGACCGCGCTCGGCCCGGCCGCTATAGATCAACGTGTTGGTGAGATTGGCGTTCGCCCGGCCGACATCGTCGAAATTCCCGATCTCGACCGCGATGCGGTGGGCCTCTTCGAGCGCGGCGACAGCTTCGTCGAAACGCCCCAGCGCCGCGTGATCGGGACCAAGCGTGCACAGCGCGTGCCCTTCTACCTGACGATCACCGTTAGACCGCGCGAGCTCGAGGGCCTCCTCGCACAGCCGTCGGGATTCATCCCACCGATCGAGCAACATCAGCAGCTGGCCGTACCCCGAAAGGACTCGGGCTCGAGCCGGACTCGGTGGCGCGGCCATCTCCATCGCCTGCTCGTACGCCCGAAGTGCGCCGACCGTATCCGTGGCCAGCCAGCGCTGCCGCCCGAGCCGCTCCTGCCAAAGAGCCACCCGGACAGGGTCGGTGGCCTGATCCAACTCGGCGATCGCGGCTTCCCGGAGCGTGGCCCCACGCCGCGTCTGACCGTCGAGCGATGCGATCTCGGAGGCCCTGTCGAGGACGGACGCGTAGTCCAGCCCTGCGACCGTCTCGGGATCGTCGACGCCGGGCCATAGGTCGAGCACAGTCTCGAACTGGCGCAGTGCGTCAGCGAACGCGTACGCATCCATCGCAGCAAACGCGGCTCGGACGGAGGCGTCGAGTGCGCGGGCGTCGTCTCGGGTCGCCGACCAGTGGTAGGCGAGCTCCGCATAGTGTGCGGCCGCATCCGCTGCACCGCCACCGACGGCGCGGTTCGCGACGGCCTCGGCGAATGCCCGGTGCAGGCGGCGCCGCTCGCCGGGCAGGAGATCGTCGTATGCCGCCTCCTGCATCAAGGCGTGGCGGAACGCGTAGCCATCCGCCTCCGCGTCCTCGTCGGCGATCAACACCTGCTGACCGACCGCATCCCGGAGCGCGGCGATCGTCGTCGACTCGTCCTGGCCGGCGACGGTGGCCAGCAGATCGTGGCCGACACGCCGGCCTGCGACGGCCGCCACCCCGACGACGGCCTGCGCGTCCTCGGGTAGCGCGCTGATCCGGGCGAGGAGGATGCCGCGCAACGTCGGCGGCAGGCCACGCTCGGCTGACGTGCGCTCGGCCATCGCCAGCTCCTCGATGAAGAACGGGTTCCCGTCCGAGCGCTCGACGACCCGCCGGACAAGCTCGGGATCCGGCTCCGCCCCGATGATCGACTGCAGGAGCTCGCGGGTGACCGCCGGCGGCAACCGGGCGACGTCGATCCGCCGGACGCGACCTGTCCGCTCCAACTCGGCGAGCCACGGCAGGAGCGGATGGCGGCGATGTAGCTCGTCGGACCGGTACGTGAGCAGGAGGGCCCCCGCGTCGGAACGCAGGTTGCGGACGAGGTAGGTGAGCGTCTCGCGTGTGCCGGGATCCGCCCAATGCAGGTCCTCGATCACGAACAGCACGGGCCGGCGTGCCGCGAGCCGCTGGAGGAACCCCAGGACCGCCTCGAGCAGGCGCGCCTGGAGCCACTGGCTCTGGCCGCTCGGCTCCGGGACGGCATGGCCCTCGCCGATCGACGGCACCAGACGTGCGAGGTCGGGCGCACCCGCACCGACAAGCTCCGCCATCTCTTCTGGCGGCAACTCGCGTTGCAGTTCGCGCAGGGCCTCGACGATGGGGCCGTACGGGACACCCGCCGAACCGATGTTCACGCATGAGCCACGCAAGACTTGCATCCCACGTTCGTCGGCCAAGCGCATCGCCTCAGCGACCAGGCGACTCTTCCCGACCCCCGCCTCGCCGGCCAGCAGGATCGTCGCCGCGGTGCCGTCACGGGCCGCGTCAAGCCCGTCCGCGATCGTCGCCAGTTCCGCCGCGCGCCCGACCACGATCGGACTGACGAGACGGCCGGACATGGCGTCGATGATAGGGGCGGCCATGGCGTTCACGCGGCCATGGCCATCCACAGGGTCACGGCGAACGAGGCGGCCGCGACGATCCTCGATGCCCGAGGGGACCTCGCCACGGAGCGTGCGCCCGTTCCACGACGCGCCTCCCGGATCAACCGGGCATGCGCCGCGTCGCGGTGGAACTCGGCCATCCGCTCGTTGGCGGTGATCTCTGCGAAGTAGGCGTTCATCATCGGGCTCCTATCGGTCCCTACGGCGGGACTGGACCCAGCCTGGCCGACCACATCCTTCCTGCCATCGATCGGACGCGGTACGCGAAGCACCGAACGACGCTGATTTCGGCGGGACTCCGCCTTTAGAGGTAGCCTCCGCAGCGTTTCCGCGCCCGTTGCGGATAACGAGACGGTCTGCGCACCGTCTTGGATGACGAACGTAGGCTCGCCCTTCCGATGACGCTCCCCAGCGACGGCTCGGCCGAGATCAGCCTCATCGACCTCGAGAAGCGGTTCGGTGCGGTCCGGGCGGTCGACGGCGTCTCCCTTGAGATCCGCTCCGGAGAGTTCTTCTCGCTGCTCGGACCATCCGGCTGCGGCAAGACGACCACGCTTCGGATGATCGGTGGCTTCGAGCTGCCGACCGGTGGCCGGATCCTGCTCCGCGGTCGAGACATCACGCACGACCCGCCGGACAAGCGACCGGTCAACATGGTCTTCCAGCAATACGCGCTGTTCCCGCACCTCGATGTCGCCGGCAATATCGGCTTCGGGTTGCGGCGCAAGAAGGTGGACCGCCAGCAGATCGACCTGCGTGTCAGCGAGGCCCTCGACCTCGTGCGTCTGAAGGGCTACGAGAAGCGCAAGCCGTCCGAGCTGTCGGGCGGCCAGCAGCAACGCGTCGCCCTCGCCCGGGCGCTCGTGAATCGACCCAACGTGCTCCTGCTGGACGAGCCGCTCGGCGCGCTCGACCTCAAGCTTCGGCGCCAGCTCCAGATCGAGCTCAAGCGCATCCAGTCCGAGGTCGGCATCACGTTCGTCTACGTGACCCACGACCAGGAAGAGGCGCTGACGATGAGCGATCGGATCGCCGTCATGCACCTGGGCCAGGTCGAGCAGCTCGGGACGCCCGAGGAGCTCTACGAGCGGCCACAGACTCGTTTCGTGGCCGACTTCATCGGCACGACCAATCTGCTGGCAGGCGCGATCGAGTCGATCGACAGCGAAGCGGCCCTCGTCCGACTCGAGGGCGGTGACGTGTGTCGGGTCGTCGGCCGCGATCTCGTGGCCGGCCAAAGCATCGAACTTTCGATCCGGCCCGAATCCATCTTCGTCAAGGCTTCGAATGGGACGTCCCCGGACGGGGTCCCACCGTTGCGCGCCCAGGTCGAACAGGTCGCCTATATGGGTGGCAGCGTCCAATACCAGGTCCGTACGCACGGCGGTCTGTCGATCACCGTGCTCGCTCCGAAGACGGGTGAACGGCACGCCGTCGGAAGCGATGTCGATATCGCATGGCCGCCGAGCGAGGCGCTGGTCCTCGCGCCGACGGCCGGACAAGAGGAGAGCGCGCCATGACCGATCGACACGACGGCTCGAGCATCGACCTCGAGAAGGAACTGGTCCGCTACATGGTCGAGCACCGCATCTCGCGGCGCTATCTGCTCGAGCGGATCGCGCTCGTGGGCGGTGCCGCCGCGCTCGCGCCGATCATCGCGGCCTGCACGTCGAGCGGTGGATCGGCGTCTGCTGCCCCCTCCTCGGCGGCGCCATCGGTCGCTGCGTCTGTCGCGCCTCCGTCTGCGTCGCCCTCGCCCACGGCACAGCCGTCGCCAGAGGGCGCGCTCAACATCCTCAACTGGACCGACTACCTGGCGGACGACGTGATCAAGTCGTTCGAGGACCAGTTCAGCGTCAAGGTCACCCAGAGCTTCTTCTCGACCACTGACGAGATGTACCAGAAGATCGGCGAGGATGGCGGCGACTACGACATCAGCTTCCCGATCTCGGTCGACGTCCCGAATATGGTCGAGCGGGGCGTCATCGCCAAGCTCGACAAGTCGATGCTCCCGAACATCGTCAACCTCGGCCAGGAATGGGCGAACCCGGGCTACGACCCGAACAACACCTACACCGTCCCCTACATGTGGTGGACGACGGGCGTCGGCTACGACCCCAAGCGCATCAAGGAGGAGCCGACGAGCTCGAAGGCGCTATGGGACGCGCGTTGGAAGCAGCACATCTCGATGCTCGACGACTGGCAGGAGGTCTTCGGGCTCACCCTCATCCAACAGGGCCATTCCGCGAACAGCACGAACACGGCGGAGATGGACCAGGCGCTCGCCCTGCTCGAGCAGCAGAAGCCTCTTGTACGGACGTACTCGACGGACACGATCGGGACCATGACCTCAGGCGACGTGTGGATCGGCCATATCTGGGGCGCAGACCGGTTCGCCATCCAGGAGACCATCCCGGACTTCGCCTACTACATCCCCGAAGAGGGGGGCGTGAAGGGCTCCGATACGGTCGCGACCTTCACCGGCTCGCCCCATCCGGTGGCTGCCCAGCTGTTCATCAACCACCTGCTGGACGCCCACAACAGTGCCGCGAACACGAACCTCATCTACTACATGGGCCCGAACGCCGCGGCGAAGGAGTTCATCGACCCGGCGATCCTGTCCGACCCGACGATCAACCCCGACCAGGAGATCGTCGACAAGCTCGAGGAGCTCCTCCGGCTCGACCAGTCGGTGCGCGACGAGTACCTGTCGCGCTGGCAGCAGCTGCGGGGTTAAGCGCCGTCCATGGGGGCCGCGGTCCAGCCGGCTGAAGCATCCGCGGCCTCCACCCCGGTCGCGGATGCCCCGGGCCGCATCGCCCGGTTGCGCGCCGCTGCCCTCGTCCTGCCGGGCGTCGGCTGGCTCGTCCTCTTCTTCATCGTCCCGCTCCTGCTGATCTTCGTCGTCAGCCTCGGGTCGCGGGACGCGCTCGACCGGATCACCCTTGCGAACCCCTCGCTGGACAACTATGCGAAGGCGTTCGACCCGGTCTTCATCCCGACGTTCCTGAACTCGATCAGATTCGCGACGATCACGACGATCCTGTCACTCGCGATCGGCTACCCGATCGCCTACTGGATCAGCCGCTACGGCGGGCGCCACAAGGTGTTGCTGATCATCCTCGTGATGCTTCCGTTCTGGACGAGTTACCTGATCCGCACCTACTCCTGGATCATCCTGCTGCGCGACAACGGGGTCGTGAACTCGCTCCTCCAGGCGTTCGGGCTGACGAGCGAGCCGATCATCCTCATGAACACCGACCTGTCGGTCATCCTCGGCATGACGTACGGATTCCTGCCGTTCGCGATCCTTCCGCTGTTCGTATCGATCGACCGACTTGACCCGAACCTGATCGCCGCCGGCCGCGATCTGTACGCATCGGGCCGTGACGCGTTCCTGCACGTGACACTGCCGCTGACCATGCCGGGCATCGTCGCCGCCGCGTTGCTCACGTTCATCCCGGCGCTCGGCGACTTCGTGACCCCGGACCTGCTCGGTGGACCGGGCACGACGACGATCGCCAAGAACATCCAGGAGCTGTTCCTGGCCGGCCGCGATTGGCCGTACGGGGCAGCACTCGGGTTCGTGCTGATGATCGTGACGTTGACCGGCACGCTCGTCGCGCTGCGGACGTTGCGACGGGAGGTCGCCGGTGGCGACTGACGATCGGGCAGCTGACTGATGGCGCGCGAGCGCAACCGCTGGCTGTCCGCGTATGCGCTGATCGTCTACGCGTTCCTGTTCGCCCCGATCGTCGTGTTGATCATCTTCTCGTTCAACAAGGCGCGCCGCGGCCTCGTGTGGCAGGGCTTCACGCTCGACTGGTATCCGAAGCTCTTCTCGAACGGTGAGCTGCTCGACGCGCTGACGGTGACCCTCGAGGTCGCGCTCGTCGCGGTCATCGTCTCGACGGTCATCGGCTCGCTGCTCGGTCTCGGCCTGGCGCGACTCAGGTTCCGCGGGCGGGGCGCGACCGAGACGCTGCTCCTCGTCCCGATGCTCACGCCCGAGATCGTCATGGGCTTGTCACTGCTGCTGTTCTTCCTGCAGCTGTTCGACGCGCACGGGTCGCTCGCCCAGCTGTGGATCGCCCACATCACGTTCTGTGTGTCGTACGTGGCCGTGGTCGTGCGCGCCCGGGCCGCGAACATGGATCCGCGCCTCGAGGAAGCGGCACGCGACCTCGGCGCCTCCGCGTGGGGCGCGTTCGTCCACGTGACCCTGCCCTTGATCCTCCCGGCCGTGATCGCCGGAGGTCTGCTCGCGTTCTCGCTGAGCTTCGATGACTACGTCGTGACGACGTTCAACTCGGGCGTCGGCAGCTCGACGCTACCGCTCTACATCTACGGCAAGATCAAGTTCGGGGTCACGCCCGAGATCAACGCGATCTCGACGATCATCGTCGCCGTCACCGCGATCGCGATCCTCATCGCGTGGCGGGCGGGCGCGTTCGACAGCGGGCCGCGCCGACCGGTCGCCGACGAGGCCGCCACCTAGGCAGTCTGCGGCGCCGACCACTGGTCGTCGGCTACGGTGCCGCGGCGGTCCCGCTCTTCGCCTTGGTCCGTGCCGCGTTCCGGGTCGAGCCCGTCGGTGTCGCCCGCGGCAGGCGCGCAGCCGCGATCCCACCCTCGAACGTGTCCCCGTCCAGGGGCGGTGGCACGTCGTAGCGCAAGCGCACGGTCCGTTGCGAGTTGACGCCATCGTTGGCGTAACGGTCGACCGCCATCAGGTCGAACGCGTGGACGCTCGGCTCCTGGTTCGAGTAGCGGCCGGCCGTCCAGCTCTGGGAACGCGTCCCGCGCTGCTGGAGCTCACAGACGTGCCAGTCCTGCCGGTTGGTCAGATCCCAGAACGCGATCGCGTCCGACGGGTCGAAGTCCGGCGCCGCGATCGTCGCCGGCTCGAAGAACCATTGGCAGATCACGCGTGTGTGATCGGGACCCGCGGGCTCAAGCCGGTGGATCAGCAGGTAATCCGGATGGATCGACAGGAACGTCGAGGGCCAGATCAGGTAGTAGTAGATCCGCCGCTCGTCGACCTCGGTCACGCCGGGGATCGACGGCCGCCCGTTCCGATGCCCACCGTCGACGGCCATGGTCTCGGCGTCGTCGACCAGCTCCATCCAGCCGCCCTGCCATGGGCCGGTCGGGGCGAAGTCGCCGCCGACGTCATACGGCGTCAGCTTGTTGAGCTGCGGGTGGATGCCCGGACAGTGGTAGCACTCGCTGTAGTTCTCGGCGATGAACTTCCAGTTCGAGTCGACCTCGTACGTCTCGGTGTGGGCGACGCGGAGGCGGGAGAAGTCGAACCGCTCCAGATGCGGCGGCAGGTCGCCCAGCCATTCGTGCAGTGGCGGCGTCTCCGGGGAGAGGCAGACGAACACGAACCCCTGCCAGGTCTCCATCCGGACCGACACGAGGCCGAAGTCCTTGCGCTCGAAGTCCTCGAGGTCCTCGGTGTGCTTGGCGCGGACGAGGTTGCCTTCGAGGTCGTAGATCCACGAGTGGTACGGGCACTGGAACCGAACGGCCTTGCCGCAGGCCTCCTCGACGACGGCCGTGCCGCGATGGCGACACACGTTGTAGAACGCGCGCAGCGTGCTGTCGCTGCCGCGGGCGATGACCAACGGCTCGTCGCCGATCTGCGCAAGGAAGTACGTGCCGCGCTCGGGGGCGTCCTCCTCGCGGCCGACGATCATCCAGTCGCGTCGGAACCAGACCTCGCGCTCGAAGTCGTGGATCGCGGCGTCGTGGTACGCGCGGCCGGGCAGCAGCGACGCCGCGCGATACGGCTTGCGGACCGCCGCGATCTCGTCGGCGGTCAGCGGACCAGAGAGACCGTTGGTGGTCGCGCTCGAGGTCATGACTTCGGGACGTCCTTCTTCGGGTCGAGGAACGGGATCGCGGCCGTGCGGGCCTGCCACCGGCTTCCGTCCGGGGCCTCTACCTCGAGCGGCGTGCCGGCACCCGCGAGCGCGATCGGCATCCACACGTACCCGATGTTCCGTTCGAGTCGTGGCGACCAGATGAGGTCGGTCACCGTCCCGACGTGCTCGCCATCATGGAACGCTCGGCACTTGCGCGAGAGCTCGAACGGCAACGCGTCGCCGTCCATCTCGATGCCGACGAGCTTGCGATCGACGCCCTTGACCCGGATCTCCTCGAGGGCCGCCTTGCCGATGTAGTCGGCGTCCTGCTGCTCGACGAGACGCTCCAGCCCCATGACGTGGAAGGGCGTGTCATCGATCGTGATGTCGGAGCCGTAGTTGAAGATGCCGGCCTCGATCCGGCGGGCCTCGCACGGAGCGATCGGACGGATGCCGTGGGGCTTGCCCGCCTCCATGATCCGGTCCCACAGGTCCGCGCCGCGCGACGCATCGCGCAGGTAGATCTCGTACCCCACCTCACCCGTCCAGCCCGTGCGCGAGATGACGACCGGGATCCCGTCGACCTCGGTGGTGAGTGTCCAGTAGTACTTGATATCGAGCACGTCGGGGCCGAACAGCGTGACCAGCGTGTCCTTCGACTTCGGGCCCTGGACCTGGACCGGGTAGATCTCGGGCTCGCGGACGGTGACGTCCATCCCGCTGTTGACCGCGACGCCCCGGGCGTACAGCCCGGCATCCGAATCTGCGAGGGCCAGCCACCAGCGGTCTTGCTCGACGCGGAGCAGGACGGGATCGTTGACGATGCCGCCGTCATCTGCGGTGATCAGCACGTACTTCCCCTGTCCCACCGCGCACTTCGTGAGGTCGCGACAGGTCAGCGTGTTGATGAACGCGCTCGAGTCGGGACCCGTGATCTCGACGATCCGCTCCACGCTGACGTCCCAGAGCGTCACGCCCTCGAGGAGAGCCCAGTACTCCTCCAGCGGGTCCGCGTAGTAACCCGGCAGGTACATGTGGTTGTAGATGTCGTACGCGCTGCATCCCGCCTCGAGGGTCTTCTCGAAGAACGGCGAGCGCCGGTACCACGGGCCGAAGTAGAGGGTCGAGGATTCGGTCGTCGCGGGTGTCGCGAGCGGCATGGCCATGGACGGCGGACCTCCCCAGCGCGGCGGGGCCTCCCCGGGTCCTGGAGTCCCCGCGGGTGGCGGAACGGTCGGCCGATCGTGGGGCCTGGGGATCCTATTGCCTGTGGTGTTCCGCCTGATGGCCCGGGTGGCGCACGGTGTGGAACGACCGCCTGGAACGCCGCTTCGCCGAGGCGCTCGATGCGCTCCTGGCCGGCGGAGGACCACGTAGCGCCAGACGTGGCGATGCCCGGCTGGGATATCCCAACCGGGCATCTGTTCGGCCGATCTCCCCCCGGATAAGGCCAAGGCCTACGTTATCCGGTACGGAGGTCCCATGCAAGGTCTGGGACCTTACAACTGGTGCGGATTCGCACCTTGCGACCGAGTCGCAACGTCCGGCTCGCAGGCTAGTCGAGCGTCACGCGCTCGTGCCATCGCGGCACGTGCGTCTCGAAGCCGAGCGCGCGGACCTTCGGCTCGAGCGCGATCTGCGCTTCGGGGTCACCGTGGACGAGGAACACCGTCCGCGGGAACCCTGGATCGCCGGGCCGCTTGCCGGTCGCGAACCGCCCGATCCAGTCGAGGAGCTCGTTCTCGTCGGCGTGCGCGGAGAAACCTGCGATCGAGCGGATCTTGCAGCGGACCTGACGGACCTGACCATCCAGGCGGACCGTCGTGGCACCGGCCTGGAGGTGCGCGCCGAGCGTTCCCTCGCCCTGGTATCCGACGAACAGCAGCGTCGCCCCGGGATCGTCGATGAGATGGCGGAGGTGGCCGACGACGCGGCCCCCGGTCAGCATCCCGTTCGACGCCACGATCATGTAGGGCCGCTTCGCGTATTGGATCTGGGCGGACTCCTTGGGGGTGTTGGTCACCACCTGGGACGGGTAGTCGAGCGGCGTCGCGCCCTCGTGCAGCAGCTTGGCGGTCTCCTCATCGAAGTAGTCGCTGTACTTGCGGTAGATGTTGGTCGCCTTGGTTGCCATCGGCGAGTCGAGGTAGAGCGGCAGCAGCGGGATCTCGCCCCGCTCGATCAGCCGGTCGAGCTCCCAGACGACCTCTTGGGTCCGTCCGATCGCGAAGGACGGGACGAGCAGCACGCCGCCTGCGTCGGAGACCATTCGGACGGTCTCGGCGAGGATCCGGATCGCCTCATCCTGCGGCTCATGCTCGCGGCCGCCGTACGTCGACTCGATGAGCACGTAGTCGGCCGAGGTGAGGTACGTCGGGTCGCGGATGATCGGGGTGTCCGGCCGGCCGAGATCGCCGGAACAGACGATGACGTACTCCTTGCCGGCGTCCTGCACGCGAAGCCGGATGATCGCCGAGCCGAGGATGTGGCCGGCATCGAGGAACGTCGCCCAGACGCCCGGCGCAACCTCGCGCTCTTCGTCGTAATCGATCGGCCGAAGATGCGCGATCGCCTCCTGCGCGTCGTCGACCGTGTACAGCGGCGCGTCGAGATCGATCTGGAGCTCCGGTGGCTGCTGGCGCAACTCGGCCTCCGGGTCCCGCGTCGCCCAGTCGTGCGGGGGCTCAGGTTCGACGGTCGTCGCGACATGCTCCCCGGTCGCGACAGGAGACGCCGCGGTGGCCGCGGCCGCGCCGGCCGGGGAGCTCTCGGTCTCGACCGTCGCCTCCTCCGAGCCACCCGTCGCTGCGAGGTCGACGGCCGCCTGGTAGGCCGCCTCCTGCTTGGCATCGTCCGCGTCGACCTTGTCGGGGTGGCGGCGCTCCCAGCGCGCCTCGCGTTTGGCGAACTCCTCATGGAGGTGCCCGGAGTCGAGCAGCACGAGCGAGGCGAGCTCGCAGGTCCCGGCGGTCGCCAGGATCGTCTTGTCGTAGCCCTCTTTCACGAGCAGGGGCAGCCGGCCGCAATGATCGAGGTGCGCGTGCGTCAGTAGGACCGCATCGAGCGTCGCCGGATCGAATCCGAACGGGACGCGGTTGCGGATCGACTCGTTCGGGCTCCCCTGGAACATGCCGCAGTCGACGAGGACGCGGGCGCGATCGGTCGTGATCAGGTGCGTCGAGCCGGTCACGGTGGTGGCGCCGCCCAGGAAGGTGATGTCCATGGCTCGCATGGTGACAGGACGGGGCGTTCGGGGCAGGAGACGCGAGACCGGTCGGTCTCACGAAGTCATCGCGACCTCGCGGCCGCGGTCGGTCAGATCAGGACGAGCGCGTCGACCGCGATCGCGACGAACAACAGCGACAGGTAGCTGATCGAGTACTTGTAGAGGCGGATCGCCCCCTGCGTCGACGCCTCCTCGGACGAACCGCGTCGCCAGAGCGCCACGGCCTGCCAGACGAACACGGCACCAAGGCCGACGGCCGCGCCGAGGTAGACCAGACCCATCCGCGCGACCGGCCACAGGATCAGCGAGATCGCGACCATCAGCACTGTGTAGAGCGCGATCTGACGCGTCGTCTCGGGGATACCACGGACCACGGGGAGCATCGGCACCCCGGCCGCCGCGTAGTCCTTGCGGATCCGCAGCGAGAGCGCCCAGAAGTGCGGCGGCGTCCAGTAGAAGACGAGTGCGAACAGGATCAGCGCCGGGATCCCGATGTTGCCGGTCACGGCGACCCAGCCGATGACCGGTGGCAGCGCCCCGGCCGCGCCGCCGATCACGATGTTCTGTGGGGTCGAACGCTTGAGCAGCATCGTGTAGACGACGACGTAGAACCCGATCGCAAGCAGCGTCAGGAACGCGGCGAGGAGGTTGATCGTCCACGCCATCAGGGCGAATGACAGGACGCCGAGCACGAACCCGAAGATGAGGGCGTTCTCGGGTTCGACCTGATGCGCGGGGAGCGGGCGTCGGCGCGTACGGGTCATGAGCGAGTCGATGTCGCGATCGAGATAGCAGTTGATCGCATTGGCGCTGCCGGCCGCGAGCGTGCCGCCGATCAGCGTCCAGACCACCTTCCAGCCCCAGTCGCCCCAGTCGAGGCCGGGCACCCAGCGGGTCGCGAGGACCATCGCGGGGACGGTCGTGACCAGCAGCAGCTCGATGATCCGCGGCTTGGTCAGTGCGATGTAGGCACGGACACGGTCACGCGTCGTTGGCTGGATCCCCGGTCGTGTGCCGTCAGGGTGACCATCGCCTGCACCGACCGCGACCGAGCGAGCGGCGTAATAGCTCGTGACGGTGAGGCCCACGAGCATCGCGAAGATCACGGCACCGAGCGCAAGGTGGAGCGTCTGGGTCCACGCCGACAGGTGCGTCATCACCTGCAGGCCACCGACGATCACCTGGATCGCGAAGAGGACGGCAGCACCCATAGCCAATCGGACCAGCGTCGGTTCGTCGCGCTGCGTCCGCCACGCGACGACGGCGAGCGTCGCGACGATCACCCCGACGACCGCGGCGACCCAGCGATGCAGCACATGCGGCGATGTGAGGTCGTTCAGCGCGGGAACGAGCGTCCCGTTCATCAGCGGCCAGTCGGGGAAGACGAGGGCCGTGTCGGTCGCGGTGACGTGCGACCCGAACAGCAGAAGTGCGAATGTGGCGAGCGTCGTGAAGGCCGCGAACAGCGTGAAGCGCTGGCTTGCACCGCCGGAGCCGAGGCGGGCCGGGAAGCCGGCCCGGACGGTCACGAAGACGAGCAAGGCGACCAGCAGCATCGCGGTCGCGAGATGCGCCGTGACCGACTCCCCGCTGTTGCCGAGCCGGACGGTCTCGCGCCCGAGCCATGCCTGGAAGCCGACGAGCCCGACCGCCCCGATCGACGGCCACAGCAGCGACCGACGGTCCCGATGGTCGACCCAGGCGAGGATCGCCAACCCGAGGATCTCGAACCCGATGATGGCCGCGACCGTCCGATGGATCCACTCGATCCATGCCTTGGCGTCGTTCAGGGGCGGCAGGATCTGACCATGACAGAGCGGCCAGTCCGGACAGCCGAGCCCCGAGTCCGTGGCTCGCACGATCACGCCGATCGTCACGAGCGACAGCGTCGTCGCGAGCGTGACCGCGGCGAGTCTCTGGAAGCGGGTCAAGGAGTCTCCTGGGCGCGAGGCACTGGGGGTGGCCGGGACGGGAAACGCGCGGACATTCTAGCGCGAGCCCGTGCACGGCCCCGAACGGAGACCTCGGCTACGCTTCGGCCATGACCCGATGGACCCGTCCCGCCATCTTCTGCGCGGTCGCGCTCCTGGCAGGGGCCTGCACAGGCGGCAGCGGGGCGAGTGGCGGAGCCTCCGTGGCACCCGGAGCATCGGCATCTGCGGCCGCCGGTGCGTGTCCCGTCACGCCGGCCCCGGCGGACACACCCGAAGGCTGGGACGTCACGAGCCAGTCGCCATCGGTGTTCCCGCAGATCATCAACCCGTCCGGCACCGTCGCGTGCGGCACCACGAGATTGATGTTCTCGTTCCTCGACTCGCAGAACGTCCCGGTGGCGAAGCCCGACCGAAAGGTCGACGTCAAGGCGTTCGACCTGGGGGCCGATCCGAAGAAGCCCGTTGCCGAGGGCCCCGCGACCTTCATCTGGGCGATCGAGCCGCAGGTCGGCGTTTACGTGATCGACCTCGACCTGCCGACGGCCGGCGACTACGGCGTCGAATTCACGACGACGCCTGCGGGAGGGAGCGCAGAGACGATCCGGACCACGATGGAGGTCCAGCCGAGCACCTCGGTCATCTCCGTCGGCGACAAGGCTCCTGCGTCGGACACCCCGACCCTTGACGGCGTCGGTGGCGACATCTCGAAGATCTCGACGGATCCGAACCCCGACCCCGCCTTCTACGCGACGTCGATCGCCGATGCGGTCGCGGCGCACAAGCCGTTCGTCGTCGCCTTCGCGACGCCCAAGTTCTGCGTCAGCAAGCAGTGCGGTCCGACGCTCGATCGCATCAAGCCGATCGCCGCCAAGCATCCCGGCGTCACGGTCATCAACGTGGAGCCATACCAGCTGCAATACGCAGATGGCGGGCTCCAGCCCATCCTCGACGCGAGTGGCAACCTCACGCCGACGAAGGCGACCGACGAGTGGCACCTCCCGAGCGAGCCGTGGGTGTTCGTGGTCGACAAGAACGGCATCGTGACGAACTCGTTCATGCTGATCTTCAGCGACGAGGAGCTCGACAAGGCGATGACGACGGTCGAGAAGGGCTAGCCAGCTCGTCCGGAGCTGCGGTCAGCCCGGCGCGTCCTCGAGCTTGAGCGCCATGTTCTCGTCGCCGTCGACGAGGAACCAGACCCGGATCGGCGCGGCTGTGGCCTGGTGCTCGGCCAGATGACCGGGCGGGAATTGCGTCCCGTTCCGAAGGTCGCGGAGGCTGAATTCCGTCAGCTCGCCGCCGG
>Ga0070700_100000824_pt1 | contig 15242 bp, 14 predicted proteins | sample KBSK5101metaG_FD_65456 | JGI IMG/M metagenome (GOLD analysis project Ga0070700, IMG submission 65456) | Corn, switchgrass and miscanthus rhizosphere microbial communities from Kellogg Biological Station, Michigan, USA - KBS K5-10-1 metaG | ecosystem: Host-associated > Plants > Roots >...
ATGGCAAAAGTTGAGCGACGGTGCAGCGCATGCGCAACGTCGATTCAGAGTCTGAAGAAACACTGCTATCGGCCAAGAGAGCATTGCGTGCGCGCGTGATCGCGATGCGCGATGCGCTTGACGCAGATACCCGGCACCGCGACTCACAAGCAATCACCGCGAAGCTGCTGGCGTTACCGGAGTATTGCGCAGCCGGGATAGTTAGTGCCTACGCGTCGTTCGGGAGCGAGTTCGATTCCGCCGCCTTCTGCTGCGCTGTCCTGGCTTCGGGCAAGCGATTGTCGCTGCCGCGAATCAACCGGGCGGCGCGCATGCTGGAGCTGCGCGAAATCCGGAACCTCGGCGCGGACCTGGTTGCCGGTGTCTGGGGCATCCGCGAACCCGCTGAACGCTGTCCGGTGATACCGCCTTCAGGAATCGATTTCCTGTTGGCGCCGGGCGTTGCGTTCACCGTGAACGGAGACCGGCTCGGTTATGGCGGTGGCTTCTACGATCGACTGCTGCCCGAACTCGACCCCGATGTCCCACGGGTGGCCGCCGCTTTTTCGGTCCAGATCGTAGATGAACTGCCTGTGGGGCCACGGGACCAGCGGGTGCATAGGGTAGTGACGGAACAATAAAGGCACGGGAGAAGGAACCCTATTCCCTTTCCCCGGTATTACCCGCTTTCCACTTCAGCATCGTCATTGTGCGTTCGGTTGCGCCGCGATGCTTTTGTGTGAAGCGTATCCCCGCCTCTGCCATGGCTTCGCGACGACCGGGGTTGCTAAACAGTGAGGCCACGACCGCTGCCAACGCCGCGGCGTCCGCAATCCGCAGGGCCGCGCCGGCTTCGATCGCCCCTTCGGTAACCTCTTCAAAGTTGAAAGTGTGCGGCCCGACAACGACGGGACGGCCGACTGCGCACGCCTCCAGCAGGTTCTGGCCACCCAGGGGCAGGAGGCTGCCGCCGACGAAAGCCGCGTCGCTCGCATAGTAATAGGCAAACATTTCCCCCATCGAATCGCCGAGCACCACGCCAGTATCCACCGTGACCGGCAAACCTTCACTTCGACGCGCGAACGCGCGGCCCCGCTGCCTGAGCAAGGCAGCGAGTTCTTCGAAACGCTGCGGATGCCGGGGCACCAGCACGATCAGCAATTCCGCGATATTCACGCCTGCGAATGCGTCCAGGATCAACGTCTCTTCGCCTTCCCGCGTGCTGGCCGCGAGAAATACCTTGCGGTTGCCGAACAGTTCGCGAAGCCGCTTACCCAGAACCAGCATTTCCGGCGGCGGGCTGCGATCGAACTTGATGTTGCCGGTGACCGTGACCGCCTCGGCTCCGAGCCCCGAGAGTCGCGCGGCATCGCGCTCGGTCTGCGCGCCGATTCCGGCAAGCTTGCGCAGAGCTGCTGCGGCCAGACCGTGAAAACGCGCATAGCCGCGCGCGGATTTCTCCGACATTCGCGCGTTGACGAGGTACAGGGGGATACCAAGCCGATGGCAATGCTCGATCAGGTTCGGCCAGATCTCGGTTTCCATCACGATGCCGACTTGCGGCCGGAAATGACGCAGGAAGCGCTTCACCGCGAATGGGAAATCGTAGGGCAGGTAGCAACGACGCACAGCGTCGCCGAACAATTCCAGGCTGGCCTGTCTTCCGGTCGGTGTGGTGTGGGTAAGTAGTATCCCGTGCGAAGGATGGCGCTTTCGCAGCGCCTTGATCAGGGGTTCCGCGGCCCGCGTCTCGCCGACCGAAACCGCATGCACCCAGATCAGCGGGGTGCCTGAGGGCTCACCGGACAAGCCGAAACGCTCGGCAATGTTCTGCAGGTACTCCGGTTGACGCCGGGAGCGCAACAACAAATGCAGCAGGGCCCAGGGCAGCAGCAGAAACAGCGCGATGGTATAGAGCAACCGCATCAAATCGAGATCCGCGCGACCTCGCCGATCGCATCGGCCACATCGTCGACTGTCGGCGGCGCTCCAATATGACCACGATGCACGGTGGGTCCGGGTCCAACGGGACCTACGTCGACGGGGTCCGAATTGCAGTATATGCCGACCACCGGACGCGTCAGCGCGGCCGCAAGATGCATCAGCCCGGTATCGACACCCACGACGAAGTCGGCTCCGGAAATCAGCGCCGCCATGTCGTCGAGCGACAACCGCGACGGGATGATCGCGGTCGAACTTGACGCGGCAATCCGTTCGCTGCGTGCGTGCTCCTCATCGCTGCCCCAGGGAAGAATACAGGCGTAACCGGCTTTCTCGAGCCGGCGCAGCAGCGCGACCCAGTTGGCCTCTTGCCAAAGTTTTTCCGCGCGCGCGGTGGCGTGGAACGCGAGGTAGTAACGTCCGGTCGCGATTCGCGGCACCGGCACTCGCGGCGCGATTCCATAGTCGATCCCTGCCGCAACGGCATAGCCCAGCGCCTGAGCCACGAACGAGCGGTAGAGAGAGACCTTGTGCCCTTGAGGCGGGAACTCGATCGTTGTGTCATACAGCCTCGAAGCGATCGGCTCGCGCACTGTGCCGGGTCCGAAACCGATTATCGGGCCGCGTGCAAGCTTGGCAACGAGCGCACTTTTCAGCAATCCCTGGGTATCGACGATCGCATCGTACGCGTGCTCTCGCAAAGCTTTTCGCAATGCCCCGAATTCGCGCCAGTTTGCCACTGACAGCGGCGAGCGGCGCCATCGGCGCAGCGCGACCGGTATCACGCGGTTTACCGCGGGGTGCATGGATACCAGTGGAACGTATTGCTCTTCGACCACCCAATCGATGATCGTATCGGGGCGGTAGCGGCGAATATCAGTGGCAGCGGGAAGGTTGTGAACGACGTCCCCGAGCGAGGACATCTTGACCAGCAGGATTTTTTGCGGGCGTTGGCCGCTGTTCATTGGGTCACAGATTGCAACGCGTCTTCAATGGGTCAAATCCTTTTGTAGTCGTCCTCGAAGCGCACGATATCGTCTTCCCCAAGGTAGCCTCCGGACTGTACCTCGATCAGATGCAACGCCACCTTGCCGACATTCTCCAGCCGGTGTTTGGTGCCCAGCGGAATGTAAGTGGATTCATTCTCGGCAAGGAGCAGGGTTTCGTCGCCGCGCACGATCTTTGCGGTCCCGGACACTACGACCCAGTGCTCGGCGCGATGGTGGTGCATCTGCAGTGACAGTTTCGATCCGGGCTTGACCATGATGCGCTTGACCTGGAAGCGGTCCCCGCTGTCCAGTCCTTCGTAATAGCCCCAAGGGCGATAGACACGCTTGTGCACAAGGTATTCGTCCCGCTGCTTGGCCTTCAGCGATTCGACGACCTTTTTCACATCCTGCGAGCAATCCCTGTGGGTGACCAGCACCGCATCCGCAGTTTCAACGATGATCAGGTCTTCGACGCCCACCGCCGCCACCAGCCGGTCTTCCGCCCGCACGTAGCAGTTGCGCGCATTGTCGGTGTGCACGTCGCCCAGCGTGACGTTGCCTTTGGAGTCCGCCGATCCGGCCTGCCACAGCGCCGTCCACGAGCCGATATCGTTCCAGCCGATATCGGCCTCTACGACGGCGGCGTCTCGGGTCTTCTCCATAACGGCGTAGTCGATCGACTCCGCAGGTGAGGCAAGAAACGACTTGTCGTCGAGACGGACAAAATCGAGGTCCCGGGTGCTTTTGGCCCACGCCTGCTTTGCGGCGTCAAGAATGTCAGGCCGGTACTTGCCCAGTTCCTCGAGGAAACGCGACGCGGTGAAAACAAACATGCCGCTGTTCCAGTAGAAGCGGCCGGAGGCGATGAATTCGCGGGCCTTTGCTTCGTCCGGCTTTTCCACGAAGCGCGCAACACTGTAGGCGTTCTTGGTGCCCGGAATGGTTTCGCCGCGCTCGATGTAGCCATAGCCGGTTTCCGCTTCGCGCGCGACTATGCCGAAAGTGACCAGGCGTCCCGTGCCCGCGAGTGTCGCCGCTTTGCCGGCGGCCTCGTGGAATCCGGCAATGTCACGGATGAGGTGGTCGGCCGGCAGCACCAGCATGACCCCATGCGGATCAGAATCGGCGACGCTCAGCGCTGCAACCGCTACAGCCGGCGCGGTATTGCGGCCTGCCGGCTCCAGGATCTGTGCCATCGAGGTCACGCCGATCTCGCGCAGCTGCTCGGCGGCCAGAAAGCGATGATCGCTGCTGCACACCACCAGCGGCGCCTGCAAGCGGGCCATGCCGCCCAGGCGCAAAAGCGTTTCCTGCAACATCGTCTTGCGCGTCACCAGCGGCAGAAACTGCTTGGGCAACAGGGTCCGGGAAAGCGGCCACAGACGCGTGCCGGAGCCGCCGCAGAGAACGACTGGAAAGATCATGCTCATGTCAGGTTGTGAGGAGTGGCAACTCCGGGGTTTTCTTTCCGGCGAGGTGCAAATCGCTTAGAATCGCAGCATTGGCTGCAAACCATTTCTGCTCCAATCTTTCGACGTGTACCGATCGGATCATGGTCGCGGCCGGAAACCGATTTCAAGCGCCCACGTGAGTATACAGATGTGCCCGTCGCCGCAGAATGAGTAAAGTCGCGCTTGTCACCGGCATTACCGGCCAGGACGGCGCATATCTCGCCGAATTCCTGCTCGCCAAGGGCTATGAGGTGCACGGTATCAAGCGCCGCACCTCCCTGTTCAATACCGACCGCATAGACCATCTCTATCAGGATCCCCACGTCAGCAATCGCAACTTCATTCTCCACTATGGGGACATGACCGATTCCAGCAGCCTGGTGAGGATCATCCAGCAGGTGCAGCCGAACGAGATCTACAACCTCGCGGCGCAGAGCCATGTCGCGGTGTCCTTCGAAGAACCCGAGTACACCGCGAATTCGGACGCGCTGGGCGCCCTGCGCCTGCTGGAGGCGATCCGCATTCTGGGACTGGAAAAAAAGAGCCGCTTCTACCAGGCCTCGACGTCGGAGTTGTATGGCCTGGTCCGTGAAACCCCGCAAAAGGAAACCACGCCGTTCTATCCTCGCTCGCCCTACGGGGTGGCCAAGCTTTATGCTTACTGGATCACGGTCAATTACCGCGAAGCCTATGGAATGTTCGCCTGCAACGGCATACTTTTCAATCACGAAAGTCCGGTCCGCGGCGAAACCTTTGTCACCCGCAAGGTCACACGCGCGCTGGCGCGCATCAAACTCGGACTGCAGGACTGCCTTTACCTCGGCAATCTCGACGCCAAGCGCGACTGGGGGCACGCCCGGGACTACGTCGCGGCCCAATGGCTGATGCTTCAGCAATCCCAGCCCGAGGACTTTGTGATTGCCACCGGTATCCAGCACAGCGTGCGGGATTTCGTCGATCTGGCAGCGCGAAAACTCGGAATCAAACTGAAGTGGTCGGGCAAAGGACGGGACGAGAAGGCTGTGGACGGCGGCGGTCGCGTTCGCGTGGCCGTCGATCCGCGCTACTTCCGTCCGGCCGAAGTCGACACGCTGCTGGGTGATCCGTCGAAGGCAAAGAGCAAACTCGGCTGGTCGGCCAGCATCAGTTTCGAGCAGTTGGTCGAGGAAATGGCCAGTGAAGACCTGAAGGCGGCGGAACGCGACGAACTGGTCAAGCGGCACGGTCATCGTCCCTACGACTTCCACGAGTAAGCATGCAGCTTAGCGACCGGATCTATGTGGCGGGCCATCGAGGCCTGGTCGGCTCGGCGATCCTGCGGCGTTTACAGGCGGCGGGATATCGCAATCTCCTCACCCGCAGCCACGCCGAACTCGAACTCACGGAACAGGAGGCGGTGCGCGGGTTTTTCGAGCGCGAGCGGCCCGATCACGTGGTTCTGGCAGCGGCGCGGGTCGGCGGCATTGTCGCCAACGAAACCCACCCGGCGGAGTTCCTGCGCGAGAATCTCGAGATCCAGGACAACGTGATTCACCAAGCCTGGCGCACCGGAGTCAAGCGCCTGCTGTTCCTGGGATCGTCGTGCATCTACCCGCGCGATTGTCCGCAACCGATCAAGGAGGAATACCTTCTCACCGGGCCGCTCGAGGCGACCAATCGCGCCTACGCGATCGCCAAGATCGCCGGCGTGGAAATGTGCTGGAGCTACAACCGCCAACACGGTTGCCGCTACCTTGCGGCCATGCCGACCAATCTGTACGGGCCCGGAGACAATTACGATCTGAACTCTTCGCACGTCATTCCCGCACTGATTCGCAAGATGCACGAAGCGCGGAGCAAGCATGTCGGCGAAGTGGTGGTCTGGGGCACCGGATCGCCAAAGCGCGAATTCCTCTACTCGGAAGATGCAGCCGACGCCTGCGTTTACCTCCTCGCCATGCCCGAGGAGCGTTACCGGCATCTGTGCGAAAGTTCCTCCCGTCCGCCGCTGGTCAACATCGGCTCTGGCGAAGATCTGAGCATCAGGGAACTCGCGCAGATCGTTGCCCGGGTGGTCGGCTTCCAGGGCAACCTGGCGTTCGATGCTTCCAAACCGGACGGCACGCCACGCAAGCTGCTGGACGTTTCGCGGCTCGCGGGCCTGGGTTGGCGATACAAGACGAAATTCGAAGACGGCCTGCGACTCGCTTACGCTGACTTTCTCACGAGCCGGTATGCCGTGGCGACTGCCTGACCGTGGCTGACGCGGTACTGGTCACCGGTGGCGCCGGCTACATCGGTTCCCACACGGTCCGGCGACTCGTTGCCGAGGGCCGCCGCGTGGTAGTCCTGGACGATTTTTCCACCGGACAACGCTGGGCCGTGCCGGCGCAAGCGGTGGTGTTGACCGGCGACGCCGGCGATCAGGCGCTGGTCGGCGGGTTGATCGAAGAGCATGCGGTGGGCGCCGTGGTTCATTTCGCCGGAAGCATCGTCGTTCCGGAGTCCGTGAGCGAACCTCTCAAGTACTATCGGAACAACGCCGGGGCTTCGCGAAACCTGATCGAGGTTTGCGTCGAAAAAAGCGTTAGGAATTTCGTCTTTTCCTCGTCCGCAGCCGTCTACGGGATCCCGGACCAACAACCGGTTTCCGAGTCGGCGCCGCTGCGGCCGATCAATCCCTACGGTACCACCAAGCTCATAACCGAATGGGTGCTCCGCGACGTGGTTGCCAGCCTTGCGCAGCGCGGTGCCATGAAAGATTCCGGCTTTCGTTATGCGGCGTTGCGCTATTTCAATGTGGCGGGTGCGAGTCTCGATGGAACTCTCGGACAGGCTACGCCGGCAGCCACACACCTGATAAAAGTGGCCTGCGAAGCGGCATGCGGTGTGCGCGACAAGGTCACCGTCTTCGGGACCGACTATCCGACCCCGGATGGCACCTGCATACGCGACTATATCCATGTGGAAGACCTGGCGCGTGCGCATCTCGACGCACTCGCTTACCTGGACGGGGGCGGGGCCTCGGACTCTTTCAACTGCGGGTATGGACGCGGGTTCAGCGTACGCGAAGTGCTGAAGGCGGTGCAGAGGGTATCGGGAGTCCGGCTTCCGATAAAGGATGGACCGCGCCGCCCCGGCGATCCCCCCGAACTGGTTGCCGAATCCTCGCGAATCCGCAAGGCGCTGGCGTGGAAGCCGAAGCATGACGACCTGGAAGTGATTTGCTCCACCGCCTACAAATGGGAGGCCAAGCTGCAGGCCCAGCGGATCCCGCGCTGAGACTGCATTTCCGGTTGAGACGCGGGCTTGAATGAAGACGCTCCGATTTATTGCAATTGGAGTCCTGTCACGAGACCTGGCCGGAATTTTCTCGGCGTGGGCGCGAGGATCCACCGCAGCCGCTGCAATTGCGAATTCAAGACATGCGATCTGATGACCAAACTTCTGGTGTTCTGCTGAGCAATATCGCCTGGCTGGCGGGGGACCGCGTGTTCAGGTTGCTGGTGGGTCTTTGGATCGGGGTTTGGGTTGCGCGCTATCTGGGGCCGCAGGATTTCGGGCGCCTGGCCTACTTCGTTACTTACATCGCCTTTTTTATTCCGTTCGCACAGGCTGGCCTCGACAGAATCGCGGTCAGGGATTTGTCCGCAGACAGCGGCAATGCCGGCGAGATCCTCGGCACGGCTTTCATCATCCGCTTCGGCTGCGGACTTGCCGCGGCGATGGCGGCAATCGGCGGCCTGTGGCTGCTGCGCCGACCCGTCGATCCGATGGAGCTCGGAATGGTTTGCATTTTGTCCATCAGCCTGGTGCTTGTTTGCTTCGACGTTCTGGACTTCTGGTTTCAGTCACGGCTGCAGATGCGCTACTCGGCCATCGCGCGGAATCTCGGCTTCATTGCAGGAGCCGCGACCCGGGTCACGCTGATCTTATCCGGACTTTCGCTGTTGTGGTTCACGTCTGCCGTGGCCATGGAGGCCGCCATTGCGGCCGCGGCGCTTCTGCTTTTCTTTCGGTGGCGCAGGCCCGCAATTTCACCGTTGCGCTTCTCCACGCACAGAGCCGTTGCCTTCTTGCGCGAATCAAGATTCGTGCTGGCATACGGCTTTGTACTGACTGTCCAGGCAAAGATCGACCAGATAATGCTGGGCAACATGTCCGGTGCCGTCGAACTTGGCCACTATGCGGCCGCTTTGCGCATCGTGGAGAGCCTTACTTTCATCCCGCTGGCCATCCAGGCGGCGATGATGCCCGTTCTGGCAAATTCCAGAACGACCGATCCGCAGAAGTACGAGCGGCAATTGTTGAATCTTTACCGGTGGACATTCGTCCTGTTTCTGCCTTTCGGAGTCTTGCTCCCGCTGTTCTCCGGTATCATCATCAATCTCCTTTACGGGGCGGATTATTCCGGAGCCGCACCATTGCTGTCGCTGCTCACGTTGCGACTTCTGCTCGCGTTTATCGGTATCGCAAAGTCGAATTTCGTCACCAATGAGCGGTTGTTCGCGGTTTCGTTCATCGGCGCGGCGGCCGGCGCTTCGCTCAATGTCCTGTTGAATCTGCTGCTGATACCTGCTTGGGGCGCAGAAGGGGCGATCTGGGCCTCCACGGCTTCCTTTCTGCTCACGATCGTTCTTATGGATCTCCTGTTCACGAGAACGCGCCGCAATTTTTTCCTGGTCGCGAAAGCGCTTCTGACACCCTGGCGGATAAGGGCTCTGAATGGGTATTAAAACGATGGGTCCGCCCGCGCAATTCATCGAGCTGCTGCGCGCGGAGTTTGCCCTTGACGTATTTGTTGAGACGGGCACCTTCCTGGGCAACACCGCTGGGTGGGCGGGCCGGCGTTTCAAGCGGGTGTACACCATCGAGGCATACCGGCCAAATTACGACATCGCTGTCCGGGAGCATGGCCAAGCGGAAAACATACGCTTTCTTCACGGTCACAGCGCCGAGCTGCTGCCCGAAGTTATCGCCGAGATTCGCACCGATGCCCTGTTCTGGCTGGATGCGCACTGGATGGGAACGGGCAGCCATGGCGAGAACGGCGAGTGCCCTTTGCTGCAGGAACTGCAGCACATCAACCGTTCCGAGTTCCCGCATTTCATTTTGATCGACGACGCCCGCCTGTTCCTGGCCCCACCGCCACTGCCGCACAAAGCGGAGCACTGGCCTACGATCGGCGATGTGCTGGGCGAGCTGCAGAAAAAGCAACGCTACACGATCGTGTTCGAAGACGTCATCGCCTCCGTGCCGGCGGCGGCGCGCAGTGCCGTTGCCGGCTGGGTACAGCAAGAGACCACCCGGCAATGGCGCGCGCACCCCCGGCCGGCGTCCGGAATCGTCCAACGGCTTGCGCGTTTCATGCGCGGTGTGCGCGGCGAGTCACGATGAGGACGAAGGGAGTGAAAGCGTTCCTGCGCCGCGTGCCCGTGTTGCCTGCCTTACGCCAGATGGCACTGGCCCTGCCCAGAGATTGCGGATTGCGCCTCACCCTTTGGATTCGGGCCCTATCGTGGTTCGTGCGCGATTACTCCAGTCTGGCACGTGAAGCGCGCGACCCGGCTCACTCTCCGACATTGCGGTTCCTCTCGCCCCGTCTGGGCGACAAGCGTTCGATCACACCGGTGGAGCCGGTCTACTTTTTTCAGAACACATGGGCCGCGCGAAAAATTTTCACCATCGGGGTTGCGCATCACGTGGATGTCGGGTCCTCAGCCATGGCGCTGGGCGTCATCGCCCAACACGTGCCGGTGACGATGGTCGATATCCGGCCGATCCTGCTCGAGGTGCAGGGCCTGAGATTCAAGGAAGGTTCGATACTGGCGTTGCCGTTCGAGGATGGTTCGCTGGATTCGATCTCCTCGCTGTGCGTTATCGAGCATATCGGCTTGGGAAGGTATGGGGATGCCATCAACGCCTACGGTACGGAAAGTGCGCTCCGGGAACTGGCCCGGGTTTTGAAACCCGGGGGACATCTCCTGGTGAGCGCACCCGTCGATGAAGAGTGCCGGGTCTATTTCAACGCCCACCGCGCCTTTACCAGGGACTACCTGCTGCAGCTGTTCCACCAATTCACTATCGAGGAGGAGCGCTACCAGTATGGAATGAGCATGCACGAACGGTACGATCCGGCCAAAGGTTTCGGCACCGGCATGTTTCACTTGAGGAAAGCCCCTCGATGAAATTTATCCAGGAATCCTTCCTGGACAGGCTCTTGCGCGGCATCGCGTTGCGGATCATCAGACGGGTGGAGAGGTGGGACCAGACGGACCTGCAAGCCAACGGCGAAGGTGCTTTCATCCGGCAGTTAGTGACCCATTATGCTGGCCGCGTGCCAGCGCGGCGACTGGTGGTCGTAGACGGCGGCGCTCATCTGGGCGCCTATCTGTCTGCCGTGCTGCAGGCGGCCGGGACAAGGCGGCTGCCGGTCGTAATACACGCCTTCGAGCCTGTCCGGGACGCGTTTCTGCAACTGAGTGCCAGCCATGCGGGCAAAGAGAATGTGATCCTTAATAACAATGCCTTGTCCGACGCGGACGGACTGGCAACCATTTACTTGAAGGAAAATGTCTCTTCGCAGGCTTCCCTGTACCAGAGAGACGCCCACCTGACGGGCGACGGCGCGCGGCTGACCGAAACAGTCGAGTTGATCCGCCTCGACAGCTATTTTTCCGCTGCCGGAGTTCAGCACGTGCATCTGTTGAAGCTGGACGTGGAGGGAGCGGAATTCAAGGTACTTGCCGGTCTGGGCAACCACCTTGATCCGGACTTTGTGGATTTCGTCCAGTTCGAATACGGCGGCGCGAACCTCGATGCCCGCATTCCTTTGAAGGCCTTCTTCGAGTTGTTTGAAGCCAAGGGATTTGTCGTGGCACGGTTGTTGCCAACTGGTTTGCAGGTACGGGCCTACCGGTCCTGGATGGACAACTACGCGTACGCGAACTACGTGGCGATCTCGCGCCCAATCTATGAACGCCTCGTCAATACAGATTAAGCCCCATCTGCAAGCCCACGCCGAGTGCCATCGCTGCGGCGCGCAAGTTCACGCGAAGTCTGTCTTGTGGCAGGGCATTCACGTTTGCGCGCGCTTCGATTGCGGCGCGTGTGGCGCCGCGTTCCTGGAGGACCTTTCAATCGGGCATGCCATATCCGGCCCGATTCGAGTGGATCTTGCGACGGGAACCATGACCGGCCACGACCGCGGGCAGGCGTGGTTTGGCGAACCTCTGCAGTCTTCGCTGCAGCGACCCGACAATTCCCCGATAGGCCTTGAAGTCGAGATCCGGAAGACGGCAACCCGCGTAATCGTTCTGAACTGCGTTGATTTTCTGTATGGCCACTGTCTGCTGAAACTGCTGAATGCCACGCACCACCTGCGCAACCCGGATCTGGGGCTTGTGGTTCTGGTGCCGAACTTCTTGCGCTGGCTCGTACCCGAGGGGGTTGCGGAGATCTGGGTGGTCGACCTGCCGCTCGCGCGTGCGCAGCGCTACTTTCCCGATCTGGAACGCAGAATAGGCAAGGAACTCGAGCGCTTTGAACAGGTCGAGGTCAGCCGTGCGTTCTCTCACCCAGCGGATTTCCGATTGGAAGATTTCACGCGTGTGCCAAGCCATGACTTCTCGGCGAAGGACTTTCGCGTAACGTTCGTCTGGAGGGCTGACAGGCTGTGGGTGCCAGAGGATTCGTGGACACGCCTTGCCCGGCGCGCGCGCCTGAATTCCCTGATGCTGGCGTTGCAACGACGGAAGATCCGCATTCTGTTCGGACGCATCAGGAAGGCGATTCCCCATGCGCGTCTCACCGTTGCCGGACTGGGACGGCAGGGAACTTTCCCCTCGTGGATCGAGGATTGCAGAGCTGACACGCTCGCGGATGCGAATGCAGAGCGCGCTCAATGCCACATTTATTCCGAAAGCCGGGTAGTTGTCGGAATACACGGCTCCAGCATGTTACTGCCATCCGGACACGCGGGGATGTGCGTCGACCTGATGCCCACGGCCAGGTGGCCCCATCTTGCCCAGGACACCCTGTTATCGCCGCAGGATTTTTCCGGGGATCCGCGCGTTAGCGCGTACCGGTACAGATTCGTCCCCAGTTCCATGTCTCCACGGGAGACCGCGGAAATGATCGTATCGATGATTCGAAGTTTCGATTGGGTGGTAGGGCGTTTTGTTTCCGAGAGAATCGGGGTATCGAATTGAGTGCGCCTGCCCATAAGCACGCCGGCCGCGTGCCGGGATGAATCCGGTGGAGCGGGTATTCATCCTGCTACCGGTCCACAACCGGTGCCAGGTAACGGAAAGATTCGTCGAATGCCTGCGGCGCCAGGCCTACCGGCACTGGCATCTCATACTCGTCGATGACGGCTCGACGGACGGTACCGCGGACCGGGTGAAGTCCAGGATCGATTCGTTGACGGTAATTCGCGGCAAGGGTGATTGGTGGTGGGCCGGCAGCCTTCAACAGGGGTTGAATGCCGTCAGTACGATGAATCCGGCGCCAGACGATATTCTGCTCATCAGCAACGACGATGTGGAGTTCGAGGAAAATTTTCTGCAGACGGCCGTCTCGGTGCTGCAATCCCGGCGCCGAACCCTTGTACTCGCGCGCCACAGGAATCCCCCGGCCGGCGAGATCGCCGAAACCGGAATCGAGGCGGACTTCAGGGCGCTTACTTTCAAAATTGCCGCGACACCGGAGCGCATAAACTGTCTTTCCACGCGCGGGTTGTTTCTGCATTGGGCGGACGCGCAAGCCATCGGCAGCTTTCATCCGAGACTGCTTCCGCACTACTTGTCCGATTACGAATGGACCATCCGCGCGACGCGGCGCGGGTTCAAGTGCGTCACGGTACCGGAACTGTATATCGTCAATCAACAGACTGGCGTGTCCGGCGCGGTGGATTTTGACGCGGCCGCAGGCACTTTTGACATTCTGCGCCGCGGCCTTTCCACGAAATCGAGAGTCAATCCTGTGCACTGGGTCATGTTCGTTCTGCTTGCGTCCGATTGGCGGTCCTTGGCCCCAGGTCTGATGCGGCTGTTTCAGCGCATGGTCCGCGAGGTCTGTCAGCAGGTCTTTCGCGGCAACCGCGGAATCTAGGGATGCACAAGGCGATCAAATGATTTGTCCGCCGGTGCTGCTGCTTGGGTTCAATAGGCCGGATACGACCCGGCGCGTGATCGAGTCACTTCGGCCGGTCGCGCCCCGGCTGCTGTTCTTCGCGGTGGATGGACCCCGCACCGGCAAACGGGAAGAGAGCGAGCAGGTGGCCGCGGTACGAGGGCTCACCGGAATTATCGACTGGGATTGCGATGTCCGGACTCTTTTCAGGGAAAAAAACCTCGGCTGCAAGATCGCGGTCAGCGAGGCGATCTCCTGGTTATTCGATAATGTCGAGGCGGGAATCGTTCTCGAAGACGATTGTGTCGCACATCCGTCGTTCTTCCCCTACTCGGCTGAGTTGCTCGACCGCTATCGCGAAGACCCCCGCGTGGGCATGATTTCCGGGGACAATTTTCAGTTCGGAAAGCACCGGTCCGAGTACAGCTATTACTTTTCCCGATACACGCATATATGGGGATGGGCCACGTGGCGCAGGGCCTGGCGTCTGTATGATCACCGGATGTCGCGCTGGCCGGACCTGCGTAACCGGGGATGGTTGCTCGATATTCTGCAAGACCGCGAGGCGGCCGCTTACTGGACGCGGATTTTCGACGATACCTTCGCAGAACGAAATTCTTCGTGGGCCTACCGCTGGACCTATTCGGCCTGGGCCAACAATGCGCTGACGATACTGCCCTGCGTCAATCTGGTCTCCAACATCGGCTTCGGAGATGTCGCGACCCACACGCGCGATCGCAGGAGCAAACTGGCCGCGCTCCCGGTGGAGGAGATGCGCCTGCCACTGCGTCACCCCGACCGGATAATCCGTGAAGCGCGCGCGGACACCATGACCCAACGGACCGTATTCGCGTCACCGCCGCTGTGGAGGCGGATTGCCAAAAAAATCCTGCGCCGGCTGGGCCCGTAGGTAGAATCCTGTCCCTATCCGTTTCGTGATCAGAGCCCACTTCAGAAAAGGTCCCTCCGGTGCCCTCCGCGGCTGATCTCCCCCAAGCGGGGAAGAGGCTTCTCAACGTCGGCTGTGGATTGCATTTTCACCCGGCCTGGGTGAATGTCGACGTGGTTCCTGCGTCCAGCGAAGTGATCGCGGTTGACGTGCGCAAGGGACTCCCATTTGCCGACCGGACGTTCGACGCGGTGTATTGCTCCCATGTCCTGGAACATTTGTCGCAACACCAGGCCGCAGGCCTGCTGGAGCACATGCACAGGGTATTGCGTCCCGGCGGCATAATCCGGATCGCCGTGCCGGATCTGGAGACACTGACAAGAGAATACTTGCGTCTGCTCGACCATCTCAATCGTGAGCCTCAGGCGAGCGCCGCCGACTACGACTGGATCGTCCTGGAGCTGTACGATCAGGCCGTGCGCAGCCGTAGCGGAGGGGAAATGTCAGGCTTTCTGGCCGCCCCGAATTTGCCGAACCGGGAATTCGTGCTCTCCCGCATCGGCGCGGAAGCGGAGCGCGCATGGCAGGCGGCGCGCGCGCCGCCTGCCACGCGCGTTGTTGACCGGATTCGCGCGCGCGGACTGCGGTGGCTGTTGCGGGCGGCGCGCGTAAGTATCGCTGGCGTCCTGATCGGTGTGTTCGGCGGGCGAACCGCGAAAGCTGCCTACCTGGAAGGTGTTTTTCGCCAATCCGGCGAGGTTCACCGGTGGATGTACGATTCATTCTCACTCGGTCGCGCCCTGAACGTCGCCGGCTTCGTGAACGCGCGTCGTTGCACGGCGTTCGAAAGCGCCGTTGCGGGATTTTCGTCGTACGCGCTGG
>Ga0070700_100000825_pt1 | contig 15240 bp, 5 predicted proteins | sample KBSK5101metaG_FD_65456 | JGI IMG/M metagenome (GOLD analysis project Ga0070700, IMG submission 65456) | Corn, switchgrass and miscanthus rhizosphere microbial communities from Kellogg Biological Station, Michigan, USA - KBS K5-10-1 metaG | ecosystem: Host-associated > Plants > Roots >...
TGACGGCACCCGGGTCTATGCGACAAGCAACGGTAGCGGCTGCGAGTCCTTGGCAGTGATTGACACTTCCACACACACCGAGATCGCACGGATGCCGATGCAGAATGAAGAGCAGGGGACGGGCGGGCCGCCGACGGAGTTAGCGATTACGCCGGACGGGCGGTTTGTTTACGTCTTGCGCGGTGCTGACGTCGGCGTTGTTGATACGGCTACGAATGTCGAGGTCGCTGCTATTCCGACACCGGACGGCTGCGGCTATGACAACATCAAAAGCCATATCGTGATCAGTCCTGACGGCACCCGGGTCTATGCGACAAGCAACGGTAGCGGCTGCGAGTCCTTGGCAGTGATTGACACTTCCACACACACCGAGATCGCACGCATACCGATGGAGAATGAAGAACAGGGAACGGGCGGGCCGCCGACAGAGTTAGCGATTACGCCGGACGGGCGGTTTGTTTACGTCTTGCGCGGTGCTGACGTCGGCGTTGTTGATGCGGCTACGAATGTCGAGGTCGCTGCTATTCCGACGCCTGACGGCTGCGGCTATGACAACGTCAGGAGTCATATCGTGATGAGTCCGGCTGGCACTGTGTTCAGCGATGCTGATGGCGATGGAGTCGCCGACCCGATCGATACCGGCAACGGAACGTTCAGCGATGGTACGACATTGGGGGCGGTCCTCGACGCACATGGGCTCCAGGTCAGGATCGAGGATGTTCCCGGTCCGTCGGGAGTTAAGATCCGGATTGGCCCAGGGTTGGGGCAGGCTACGTTTTCTCTTTGCGCTTCGGGCTATGAACTCCAGATTGCGCCAGAGAGTGAGGTTGTGGTCACCTGCGGCAGCATCACTGTGAAAGTCGTCGCAGGCGCTGCGCGCGTCAGGCTCTCCGGTGACTCGGCGTTTGTCTTCGTGCCTCAGACGACAACGGTCATTATCGTTAATAATAGCGATGGCACTTATTTAGTGACGAACGCGGCCGATAGCTCGACCGCTATCGACGTCACCGTAGATGGTGTACATACCTCGATCTCTCCAGGGCAACAGTTTCTCATCAGCAGAGATCTGACGCCACCTATAATCACTTGTCCCACTAACATCAACATCGCAGACAATACTGCTGGCTCGTGCTCCGCTATGCTTAATCCAGGCGTTGCGTCAGCAACAGACAACCGCTCAACCGTAACCGTTGCTGCCGTGCGCAATGACGGGCAACTACTAAACGCGCCTTACTTGCTCGGCACGACCACGATTATCTGGACAGCCACCGATGCAGCAGGCAATCAGTCTTCCTGTCACCAATTGATCACTGTCAGCAATCCTAATCCGGTGGTTACCATCATTGGTCCGCCAAGCGGAGCAATCTATGCCGTCGGTACCTCAGTAAACTTCTCAGGCACCTTCACAGATAACGCTGGCGGCACGCATAGTGCGAATTGGATATTCGACAACGTCACACATAGCGCGAATGTGGTCGAGCCCTACGAGTCAACGCCAGGCTCAGCAAACACAACCTTCACTTTTAATAACAGCGGTGTTTATCTGATTCGGTTGCTCGTCGATGATGAGTGCGGCGGAACTGGAGTAGCTGACACGGTTGACGGCCTTACCGCATTGATCGTCGTCTATGACCCAAATGGTGGTTACGTTACTGGTGGTGGATGGATTAACTCGCCGGTTGGTGCTTACCAGCCGGATCAGAGCATGACTGGGAAAGCTAACTTTGGCTTCGTTTCCAGGTACCAGCACGGTGCGACTGTTCCAACCGGTCAGACTGAATTCCAGTTCAAGGTCGCGAACCTTAATTTTCATAGCACCGCTTATGAGTGGTTAGTGGTATCCGGTGCGAGGGCACAGTTCAAGGGGACAGGCACCATCAACGGCGGTGGCAACTATGGCTTTCTGCTCACAGCGATTGATGGATCGGTCAGCGGCGGTAGTGGAATAGACAGGTTCCGGATCAAAATCTGGGACAAGGAGAATAACAACGCCATTGTCTACGACAACAAATCAGGGTCATCCGACAATTCAGAAAGTGCCACTGATCTTGGAGGTGGCAGCATCATCATCCATCAATAGATGGACTACGAAGGCGGACATTCCGTTAAATTGCCTCCTTGCCAGACTTCTGCTTGCCAGACTTTTGCCAGACTTTTGAAGGCCATTTGCTGCTACGAGCAGCCTAAATTGTTTTAACCTGGACGCAATCCGCTGTCATTTGCTTGTTTATTGCAGAAATTAGAGGAAGAAGATCGCTTGGCTATAGATTATGAATCCCACGCTCTAACCAGCTGAGCTACCCCGCCATGTCGGCGTAGTATAGCAAATCAATAGTTTACCTCCATCGTTGATTCGTGTTCCTTAATGCCGAAGTCGTGCTACGTGCATGCCAGCTCATGCCAGACTTTGCTCAAAAATGACTCGATGTGTGCCCCATGGTCTTGGAAAAGGCAGAGTCTCGGGTCCGCGATCGTCTGATCAATGTAATCCTTACGAGAATGGGTTAGTGAAGTGCTTGCCAGATTCTTGCCAGACATTTGCTCGAAAATCATCTACTTTTTGTGTCCCATGATTCGCAAAGCTGAACCTAACGCCGGCAACTCATCAATCTTGGCGTGAATGGTAATCGTTGCAGACAGAACTGGTTTATCTCAATTGGGTTAAACGTCAAGCCGAAGTGGTCCATGTGAGTCGGTGAGAGCGTGGGGCTGAAAACCCCATAATTAGCTTGGTTTGTTTTCTGCTCTATGTTCGGTAACTTGAGCGATGCGTAGTGACATGCAAGCCTTAGCATCCCAGTGGCACTTTTGGATCGGTTCGGGTTTGTTCCAATCGGCCACAAAAGCATAAGCGACCTTCGGCATTTATGAATAGTTAGCTAACAATTAGCAATTAGTTAAAGATCCTCCTTTCACTACTCACCTATAGTCCCAGCCGAAGTTCACCAAGCCTTCAACCTCGTATCGCGTCATGAATTCGGTTCCCCCACTGGATCAAACTCCAGCTCAAACTCTTGTGCTCGTCAGTACGGGAGAGCCGCTGCGAGCGACGTGCGATGGCAAACTCGTTTTTCGACAAGGAGTAACTCATAATAATGTTTACTGGTCGCAAGCACCTGGTACGTCTGGTTTCAACCTTCCTTCTCACAGCCCTACTGCTGATATATACAAACCATTTCAACTCTGTTGAGGCTGCCCATGCCGAGCATCTGGATGAACATGCTGGCGTGCAACAAGATGACAAGCTCTCCACGCATCTGAAAGGTAATAATCATCAACCGGATGAAACATTAACTGTCATTGTTACACTCAGAGGATCTAGTAGTAGCCGCCTCAATGTATTTCTCGCCCAAAATGGCATTCACAAACGCAGAGAAATGAAAAACCTCAGTACCTTCTCACTGAGCTTGCCTTGGCGAATGCTTACTGAGCTGGCATCCTACCCAGAGGTTTCGCACATATCATCTAATGAAGTTGTTTACACTCTTGGGCATATTACCCGTACTACCGGTGCAGAGGCCGGGCAAGTTGCGGCAGTAACTGCCGGACGCGGCTTGATTGATGGGTCGGGGGTTGGCCTCGCTGTTCTGGATTCAGGCATTGATGTCAATCACGCGCAGTTTTCGCAGGCGGGCGGCGGTTCTCGAGTCGTCGCAGCCGTTGATTTCACAGGCGAGAATCGCACTGACGATCCATACGGACATGGCACGTTTGTGGCCGCAGCGGCGGCTGGCGGCTCCGGTGCAGGAACTGCGTATACAGGAATCGCGCCTGGAGTGTCGCTGCTGAACATCAGAGTTCTGAACAGCCAGGGGCAGGGAACAGTCGAAAGTGTTCTCGCCGGACTTGATTGGGTTGCCGCGCACGCTCGCCAGTACAACATCCGGATCATCAACCTTAGTCTCGGAACTCCGGCTGTCGAGTCGTACAAATATGACGTGCTGTGTCGTGCCGTCCACGGATTGGTGAATTCCGGCTTTGTGGCATTTGTGGCCGCAGGCAACGGCGGGAAAGATGATGCCGGGCGAAAAATCTATGGCGCCATTTACTCACCAGGTGACGAACCCTCGGCGTTCACAATCGGAGCGTCCAATAGTTTTCAAACCGACGAAAGGGGCGATGATGGAATCGCTACCTACAGTTCGCGAGGTCCGACGCGCGGTTATTGGACCGACGAAGATGGAGTCGCTCATCACGACAACTTACTCAAACCCGACCTGGTAGCTCCCGGTAACAAACTGGTCTTTGCGCAGGCGAGTAATAACCTTCTGGTTACGACCCATCCGGAACTGGATGCATCAGTGCCCGGCACTGGCCCGTCTATGAAAATGATGCAGTTGAGTGGGACTTCAGTAGCAACACCACTCGCCGCCGGCACGGCTGCCTTGATGCTCCAACTCAATCCAAAGCTCACGCCCAATATGATCAAGGCTTTTATGGAGTACAGCGCCCAGAAGTTAAACGGATATGGAGTTTTGGAGCAGGGAGCCGGCGAACTGAACATTGAAGGGGCGATGAGGTTGGCAGCGTCAACGCGACAGGATCTCGCGTCACCAATTCAGATAGGTCAACCACTCCTGACCGGCGCCGTTACGGCTTCATCCTCATTCGCCGGCAGCACGTTTAATTGGAGTGGCGAAATTGTTCGTAAGTTCAATGTCATGTCCGGAGTTGGTCTGATCACGCGCTTCCAGGGACCGTACTGCTCAGGCGCATTGCTCGGAGATGGGGTCGTTCTTACTGACGGACTCATCATCAGCAATGGATTTCTCCTCGCCGGCGGAAAACGAATTGTTGATGGAGACGTTCTTTGGAGCAACAACCACTTTCAGGCCGATGGACTGACAATCTCGGACGATCCACTCATCTCCGATGCAGTTGACGTTTCACAGCAAGCAGTAACTTTCGAGGGGTCGATTGTTTCCGACACTTTGATGAGAGGTAGCGGTAGCGTTACGTCAAGTGAGAGTTACGACGGGATATTGCGACCCGGAAGCGTGCTGCTCTCTACGGGTGAAACGCTCTCCAATGGTTCTTCCGTTAGTCATCACCAGTTAATGGGTGACGGAATTCTGATGGGTATTGGAGATCTCAACGCCAACGGCATAGCTGTTTCTGACTCGGTAGTGGTCTCCGATGGAATCATCTTCGGCGACGGAATCATCTTTGGTGATGGAATCATTTTCGGTGACGGAATCATCTTTGGTGACGGCATCATTTTTGGTGACGGCATCATTTTCGGCGATGGAATAATTTTCGGCGACTGATCATTCCGCGACCAGGATCGTCATCACCGCGTTTGGAGGATCAATGACGATCCTTGGAAAGTACTGTAAAGCTTACCCGCTGTCTCAACTACGCCAGTTCTCCGGCTGGTCTGAAATAGCACAGAACGCAAGGATGATCAGAACCGAAGTCAATGGTGAGATCGTGGAAGAGCCGAGGAAGTTGACTGATGACCACTACATCTACGTGCAGAGGAATTTCACGGTAACCGATGGCATCTTTATCGACGAGAACATCATTTTTAACGACGTAACTCCCGAGTGGATTGAGTTTTGCCGCACTGTATTGGGAGTGGGGGATTCCTCACGTTGAAAGCCGTTGGTGCTCAATCAGGGAAACCAACACGTTTTAGTAATTCCTTAAATCGCGGTTTGGTGCGAATGCTCTTGAGTTCGGGGCTGACCTTGAGCCAAACCAGCCAGTCATTACGCTCTTCGTAAAGCTGATCAAGCAATTCAAATACCCGCTCCTCGGATCCGAGCGCGAGATGGATCACGAGCATGCAATATGGGGAAACATACTTTCGCTTTGAGGCATCCTCCAAAATATTTAGAAGAGTTAGTGCTTCGTCTCGCTCGTCGTTCAGAGCATGGGCATAACCCATGAAGCCCATCGCCAGGTGGAACTCTTCCTCAAGTTTATGGCTGATCTTAAACTCCTCAATCGCTTGCTTCAAACGTCCCTGTTGAATGTAGACACAACCCAGAACGAAATGGGTTGGCATGTAGTTGGGGTCCAGTTCGAGTGTCTTTTTCAAATGTTCGACCGCTCTGTCGTACTCACCCCTTAGATAGTATGTACTACCCACATTCATGTTGCTTTGAAGAGAAAGCGGATCGATTTCGAGAGCGGTCTCATAGTGCCTCAGTGCTTCCTCAAATCGGCCCATGAAAGTCAGATACGACGCATATCGCTGATGTGCCAAAATGAGATTCGGATTCAGTTCGAGAGCTCTTCGGTACTCACGCTCAGCTCGAATCCAATCCTGATCGTAGTAGACATGAACCAGGGCCAACGATGAATGAGCCTCTGCCAGGTTGTCATCGATTTCCACTGCTTTCAGTGCAGCCTCCTTGGCTTTAGGCAACACCTCGCGAGGCGCAAAGTGAACATTTGACAACCTGAAGTAAGTATCAGCCAATCCACAGTAAGCCAGTGCATAGTGAGCGTCAATTTGGATTGCCTGTTCGAAAGCTTCTTTTGCTTTCAACACCCATTCTTTAGTGTACTTTTTCCAGAAAAAGCGGCCTCTAAGGTAGCGATGGTAAGCATCATTGTTATCTGTCGGCTGCTTAGTGAGGGAAGTCTGCTCCTGACCGCTGAGCTTGAATTTCAAACTCTCCGTGATGGCTCGTGCAATGTCGTGCTGAATCGCCAGAATGTCTGAAGGGCTGCGATTGTATTGCTCGCCCCAAAGCTGCGAACCATCGGAAACCTTAACCAACTCGCTTCTGACAATTAGTTTATCTTCCAGTCGATTGACTCGAATTGTCATAACAGCCCTGATGTTGAGCTGCAGACCTACTGCTTGTGGATCAACATCTTTTTTAATAAAGCGAAACACAGTGCTGGATGCGAGGACACGAAGTCTGGGAATCCGTGAAAGCATATCGGTAATGCTCTCAGTAATACCCTGTGAGAGATATTCGATATTTGGATCGCTATCGCCAATCTGAATCGGTAACACTGCGAGAGAGTCGATCAGTTCCTCTTGAAACGTTGTTTCAGTTTCAACCCGTTGAATATCTTCGGTGGTTGGTGGTTCGGAATTTTTCTCTATTACTTCCGGCAAAAAACGATATCCTCGCCGGGGCACAGTCTCGATAAACTCTGGATTACCGGGAGTGTCACCCAGCGTTTTGCGTAGTGTGGACATGCTGACCGTAAGGTTATTCTCCTCAACAATCGTGTCGGGCCAGATCTCCTTCATCAACTCTTCCTTGGCAACGAGTTGACCACGCATCTCAACGAGGTAAAGCAAGAGATCGAAAATCTTCGGCTTTAGCGCGACTGCCTGGCCGTCATAGAGCAGACGTCGTTGAGCTTCCTCTAAGCGGAAACCCTTAAACTCATAGATCTTTGCGTTAACGTCTCTTGGCATAAAACACGCACGGTGGATTATCACGTGCTGAGTTGGGAGGCGGGTTTAGGACGTCAGCACCGAGGCTGGGACACTCTGGGCGATTACTTTGAAAATCGATGCTCATCCTCCGAGGTGTAGGATCGCGATTCTAGCAAATGCTAGAAACAACGAGTGCAGTAACCCCACCCGCTGAGCTTGAGACAGATCTTCAGGGAGGGCCGTGCTCGTCGGAACTGCTGGTTTCAGTGTGTGATAATACGGAGAAGGTTTCGCTGACGCAAATCGGAAGGGCAAAAACCAACCTCTTTTAATGCTGAGTTCTGGTTTTAGTCAGTTCGTTAACTCTGAAGCGTCCTACGCGATGAGGTCAACCGGACTTTGTGCAAAGCCAGGTCAACTGACCATCCATCGACAAACCCCTACCCGTGAGGCAAAGCCGCTCTTCATCTCTTATGTTTAGCGAATTAGCAATAAATTAGGAATTAGCAAAAACAATTAAGGGCTAGTTAAAGATCTCACCGGAAAACCTGTACTAAGGTTCACACCGTCGGTAATTTCATTAGTTCAAGCTTATCTGGGCAAGACCGAGCGAACTACTGCTTCTTGAGCTCGAAGGTCCACGTCCAACATTTGCCGGTCAATAAATTCTTATTGCACTCGGTAGTTTTCAAGGGGTTGACGCAAAAACGACGGGAGAGTTCTGCCTGATATAAACGGTTGCTCTCTGCCGGCGTGAACGATCAGGGTTTTGGAGGGTTGAATCGCACAAACGCATGTGGTTCAAAGTGCGGCAGCTATGCCTTGCACCAGGTCGTAGCGGAAATCTTTCAGGATTTATCATCATGTCATACGCAATTGAAGATAGGCTTAGCTGGTACGTGGTCCATACCCACCGTAAACAAGAGGACCGGACCAACAACAACTTGCAGGGATTAGGCGTCGAAACACTCGCGCCCAAGTTGCGAGCTAATAAGTACAATGAATTTACCGGTCAGCCCGGCCATGTCGTTAAGTCGTTGTTCCCGAATTACATCTTTGCTCGTTTTAGATTCAATGACTTGTACTATCGCATACGGTATACAAGAGGAGTTCAGAGTCTGATTTGTTTCAACAACAGGCCGACTCCGGTTGATGACGAGATCATCGCTTTGGTTCGATCGAGAATCGGAAGAGATGGTTTCGTGAAAATGAATGACGATCTCAACGTTGGTGACGAAGTAGTAATAACTGACGGACGCTTCCAAAGTCTCTGCGGCATTTTTGAACGTGAGTTATCGGATAACGATAGAGTGAGCATATTGTTGAACACTGTCGGGTTCCAGGGTCACGTTGTCGTAGATCGAAACCTGGTTAGCAGGGCTGCTCAGGAAGTGCGCCTGTCATAACAGCCTCCTTTCATAGTTCCTCAAAACGCGAAAAAGTAAATAAAGACTTCAGAGGTCAATTAATGGATTCTGCCTATTCGCCCTTTGCAGGTGAATTGCCCGGCTCCGTATCCAGAGCAAGCTCAGCTCTAACGGCCGGCATTCTGACCTGTGCGCTGATCGCGTTGCTGGCGGCTTTTAGTATCTACCGGCAAACCCCTCCTGATGCAGTTCGCGCGACGGCCCCACCCGTCGAATTCTCATCAGAACGTGCGATGCGGCGTCTCGAACTGATTGCCCAACAGCCTCATCCAATGGGCTCTCTCGAACACGCGCACGTAAGAGATTACCTGCTCAAAGAACTAGAAACAGCAGGCCTTAAGCCTGAACTGCAAAAAACAACCGCCATCAACTCAGACGAGAGCGGACGTATCCGCGCGGGAACAGTTCAGAACATTGTCGCGAAGTTGCCGGGAACAGCTAATACCAAAGCCGTTCTGCTTGCCGGACATTACGATTCGGTACCGAATGGCTCCGGCGCCAGTGATGATGGAGCCGCCGTTGCCGCGATGCTTGAAACTCTAAGCGCTTTGAAAGCCGGAGTACCTCTGAAAAATGATGTGCTCTTTTTGTTCACCGATGGAGAAGAGGCAGGACTTCTGGGCGCGAACGCTTTTGTAGCGGAACACCCACTGGCCAAAGACGTCGGTCTGGTCATCAATTTTGAGGCGCGCGGCACTCATGGTCCGGCGATCATGTTTGAAACGAGCGATCGCAATGGATGGTTAATCAACGAGTTTGCGAAAGCTGCTCCTCATCCAATTGCTCATTCACTTGCCTACGAAATTTACCGGCTACTGCCGAATGACACAGATCTTACCGTATTCAAGAAGGCCAAAATGCCCGGGCTTAATTTTGCCTACATCAATGGCCTCACGAACTATCACACGCAACTCGACAACACGAAGGAAATCGACCCGCGCAGCCTTCAGCATGAAGGCGCCACGGCGCTGGCACTGGCGCGACACTTCGGAAACCTGAGTCTGGAAGATACGAAGAGAACCAACGCCGTCTATTTTGACGTTGTCGGTCTTACCCTCGTGCGTTACTCGAGTGCATGGGTTCTTCCGCTGACCGTCATCACCGTTCTTTTATTCAGTGCGCTGATAATCATCGGTTTGAGAAGAGGACGTCTATCACTGTCCGGCATCGTCCTTGGCTTTTTAGCATTTCTTGCGAGTGTGATTGCTGCTCCCGTCGTCGTGACAATCTTGTGGAACCTGATCCAAAGATTGCACGAAGTGCCGGGTGTCAGGCCGCAGGGTGAAGCTTATGACAATAATCTTTATCTGCTCGGCTTTCTCGCCTGCACGACTGCGATCACCACTGCGCTTTATATCCTGTTCAGAAGAAAGACGAGCCTTGAGAATCTGACAGTCGGGAGTTTGATTTGGTGGCTACTGTTGTTGGTTGTCGTCACTTTCTTTGTGCCCGGCGCGAGCTATTTGTTGACGTGGCCTTTGCTGTTTAGTCTGCCCGCGCTGGCCTACATGGTGGGAATAAGAAACCGCCGTGCGAGTTTGGTTACGCACATACTCTTAGTTTCCATCGCATCGATATCAGGAATAATTTTACTCACCCCGGCCATCTATCAGACCTTCATTGGACTCACCTTGAACGGGATTGCATGGATAACGATCATGGTGGTCCTGCTGCTCGGTCTGCTAGTTCCTCACCTCACTTTCATCGCCGCCTCACGAAAGTGGTTGCTGCCAGGTATTTCGGCAGTAACCGGTTTGACCTTGCTTATGTTTGTTGCCATCACTTCACGTTATGACGCCAAACATCCCCGGCTCGATTCGATCCTGTATGAATTGAATGCTGATACGGGAAGAGCTACATGGGCCAGTTCGGATAAAAACCCTGACGCCTGGACGAAACAATTCCTGGCGAGCGAGGTAAAAAAAGCACCGTTAACCGAAGTCTTTTCGAACAAGTCGACGAGGGTATTTTTGCAGAGTCCGGCTCCGGTGGAAGCTTTGGCGGCGCCGCAGATCGAGTTACTCGACGATCGCAGACAGAACGATCTGCGAGTCTTGCGTATGCGCTTAACCTCACCCCGGCAAGCGACTGTTATGTCGCTCTATCTCGATTCGCCGGCGGAAGTGGTAGGAAGTTCAGTTAACGGAAAGCGTATCAACTCGAAAGGCACCAGAGGTGATTGGGAGCTGCGTTATTACGCAATCCCTCAGGAAGGCGCCGAAATAAGTTTGGAAGTCAAATCAGTAGAGCCCCTCAAGCTCAGACTGGTCGATCAGACTTACGGGCTCCCGCAAACTTCGAACACCTGGGAACCCAGACCAGTCACCGTAATATCAGCACCTCTCCCGTACAACGATTCAACGTTCGTGAGCAAATCTTTCACTTTCTAAATTCAGCACTATGAGCTCTGCAATCATAGACTCTCAAATCTCACCCGACGTGTATTCGCAGTCGCAGACTCTAATCGAGCTGCTTCGTTCGAGAGTACACGAGCAGTCTGACCGTCTCGCCTATACCTTTCTCGTCGATGAGGGAGTGGTTGAAAATACTCTTACTTATGGAGAGTTGGACCAGCGAGCGCAGGCAATCGCTGCACAGCTTCAATCGAATGTCGAGGTGGGAGATCGTGTATTGCTCCTCTATCCTCCGGGTCTCGAATATATTGCTGCGTTTTTCGGTTGTCTCTATGCCGGAGCAATTGCGGTGCCCGCCTACCCGCCCAGGAACAACCGAAATCTGATCCGTCTACAAACGCTGGTCCAGGATGCACAAGCAGCAGTTACGCTCACTACCTCGGCAATCCTGTCCAGAATAGAGCCACACCTTTCACAGGGTTCATACCTCGCGCCGCTCGTTTGGCAGGCTACCGACCAAATACACAACGCGATTGCCGGCGACTGGCGTGACCCGTCTATCACTGGCGAGGCTTTGGCCTTACTGCAATACACCTCAGGCTCCACTTCCAAACCAAAGGGAGTCATGGTCAGCCATCGCAATCTCCTGCATAACGAGGAATTGATCCAGAGAGTATTTGGACAAACTGATCAGTCAATCATTGTCGGCTGGTTGCCGCTTTACCACGACATGGGATTGATCGGAAACGTCATTCAACCATTGTTCACCGGCGCGCCCTGCATTCTAATGTCACCGACGGCGTTTCTTCAGAAGCCCTTCAGGTGGTTACAGGCAATCGCGCAATATCGCGCCACGACGAGTGGTGGTCCAAATTTCGCTTACGACCTGTGTGTTCGCAAAATTACGGATGAACAACGCGCCACGTTGGATCTGAGTAGTTGGCAAGTAGCATTCAACGGTGCAGAGCCGGTTCGACATGAAACTCTCGAACGGTTTGCTGAAGCCTTCGCTCCATGTGGTTTTAACTTCGATGCGTTCAGACCCTGCTACGGTCTTGCCGAGGCCACTCTGCTTGTCTCAGGTCGCACGGCGGCTGAGCCCCTCATCCCAACAACGGTTCAAGCTGGCGCGCTTGAAGAGAACCGCGTAGTCGAAACTATTTCCGAGGACGATGTCCGAACCCTGGTTGATTGCGGCGGTTCGTTGGTCCAACAGGAAATCGTGATCGTAAATCCCGAGACGTTCACGCGCTGTGCACAGGGAACCGTTGGAGAAATCTGGGTGTCGGGACCGGGTGTCGCGCAAGGCTATTGGAATGACGCGGCGGAGACTGAACGGATATTCCGGGCGTACCTTCCGGAGACGGGAGAAGGGCCTTTCCTGCGCACGCAAGATCTGGGTTTTCTGCTGGAAGGCAAGTTGTTTGTTACCGGCCGCTTGAAAGATCTGATTATCATTCGCGGCCTTAACCATTACCCGCAGGATATCGAGCTCACCGTGGAACGTTGCCACCCGGCGTTACGGCCCGGCTGTGGCGCCGCCTTTTCCGTCGACGTTGCTGGTGAAGAGCGGCTCGTCATAGTGCAGGAAGTGGACCATCGCCGTCAGTTTGACGCTGACGCAGCGATCGAAATTATCAAGGAAGCGATTGCCGGCGAGCACGAGCTTCAGGCGCACGACGTCGTGTTAGTCAAGCTCGGCACTATTCCCAAGACTTCCAGTGGCAAGATTCAACGTCACGCCTGTCGCGAGGCATTTCTTCACGGTACTTTATCTGTCGTCACTGAACAGCGCGGGACGGACACGCTCGCCAGGCCCGAACACGAGCTTGCTATACCGAACCTGAGTGACAGGCAAGCGGTAGGACAGTGGCTAAGAGCGCAAGTAGCAGCAAAGCTCGGTGTCAACTTGCAAACAATAGATGTGGGACGTTCCCTCGCGCGTTATGGTCTCGACTCGCTGAACGCCATTGAGTTGGCCCACCTGGTTGAAAGCACGTTCGATGTAGCAGTGCCTGTCACCTCATTTCTCCAGAGCTCGAGCATCGCTGATTTGGCGGCTCACCTCGCGCAACAACAGGTTGATTCCGGACGAAGCCTCCAAATCGGCGCAGCAGGGGAAGGAACATCTGCTCTGTCAGCAGGACAGCGTGCCTTATGGTTTCTGCATCAGGTGGATCCTGAAAGTGCGGCGTACAACCTTGTCGGTGCTTTGCGCGTGCTTTCCAACCTGGACGCGCCGGCCTTACAGCGAGCATTTCAACGGCTTGTCGATCGACACGTCCTCCTACGAACTACTTTTGAGTCCCGGGATGGCCGGCCGCTGGCAATGGTCCATGAGAATGTTGAAGTGGACTTCCAGGTTCACGATGCGACGACCTGGGATGAGTTGGCAGTAAACGAGTACCTGACTACTGAAGCTTATCGGCAATTCAATCTCGGAACCGGACCATTGCTCCGCGTGAGATTGCTCACGCGCTCGGCGCACGAACAAGTCTTACTTCTATCACTTCATCACATCATCGCCGATCAATGGTCGCTGGCAGTGCTCCTCAATGAATTGGGCGCGCTGTATGAAGCGGAACGTAGTGGCGCTCCGGCAACATTGCCCGAGCTCCGTTCGCAATATGCCGACTACGTACGTTGGCAGGAAAAAACTCTGTCGGGCGACTCCGGCGAACTACTGCTTTCATTCTGGAAGAAACAATTGGCGGGCGAGTTGCAAATCCTGAACTTGCCAACAGATCGACCTCACCCCGCAATACAAACATTCAGGGGAGCGTCTCACAACTTCAGATTAACTGCAGACTTAACGCGTTCTCTAAAACAACTTAGTTGTGCTTCTGAGGCCACGCTTCACATGACTTTGTTGGCTGCCTTTCAGGTCCTCCTTCGTGGTTACACGGATCAGGACGACATTTTGATTGGCTCTCCCAGTGCGGGACGAAGTCTGGCTGAGTTTGGAGACGTGGTGGGCTACTTTGTGAACCCGCTTGTTCTTCGTGCCGACCTCACTGGCAATCCCACCTTCGACATCGTTCTTAGCCGAACGCGCCAGACTGTGCTCGACGCCTTTGAGCATCAGGATTATCCATTTCCGCTTCTCGCTGAACGACTACAGCCGACGCGAGATGGCAGCCGCTCGCCGATCTTCCAGGTCGTGTTTTCTATGCAGAACATTCCGCTCACCACGGACGGCGGCTTGAGTGCGCTCGCAGTTGGTGAGGCCGGCGCAAAACTGCGAATAGGCACGCTTCATTTGGAGTCGCTGCCGCTAGAACAGCAGGCAGTTATGTTCGACTTAACGCTGCGAATGGCGGAAGTGGAAGGCGAGCTGGCAGCTTCATTGCAGTACAACACTGATTTGTTTGATGCCGCCACGATGGCGCGAATGGCGGAGCACTTCAAGATTTTGCTCGAAGGTATCGCGGTCGATCCGAGCCGGCGCCTTTCGGATTTGCCGCTGTTGACCACGGCAGAGTCACGACTACTTGCTGAATGGAACAAGACCGATCGCGATTATGGGCGCCCGTCACTCCTACACGAGATGTTTGAGCAGCAAGTCGCACGCACGCCCGAAGCTGTGGCCCTCGTATTCGAGAGTGAGCAACTCAACTATGCCGAGTTGAACGAGAGTGCGAACCAGTTGGCAAATCGACTGCGGCGTTTTGGTGTCAAACCCGAAGCGCGGATCGGGCTGTGTGTCGAACGTAGTCTCGAAATGGTGATCGGGCTGCTTGGCATCTTGAAGGCTGGCGGCGCCTATGTTCCTTTAGATCCGTTTGATCCACCAGAGCGCCGCTCTTTCATGTTTGAAGACTCGGGAGCAGAAGTGCTGCTCACGCAACGGCGCTTCGGCCACACACTGGCTGTTACGAATGCCCGCGTCATCTATCTTGACGAATCAGATCTCGAAACTGATGGTCCAACCGCTGCCGCAAGCGTCGACGTGTGTCCTGAGAATCTTTGTTACGTGATCTACACGTCAGGCTCGACGGGACAACCGAAAGGCGCGATGAACACGCACAAAGCGGTGGTCAATCGACTGCTCTGGATGCAGGAAGCCTACGGACTGGGACCAGACGACTGCGTGCTGCAAAAAACTCCCTTC
>Ga0070700_100000827_pt1 | contig 15231 bp, 11 predicted proteins | sample KBSK5101metaG_FD_65456 | JGI IMG/M metagenome (GOLD analysis project Ga0070700, IMG submission 65456) | Corn, switchgrass and miscanthus rhizosphere microbial communities from Kellogg Biological Station, Michigan, USA - KBS K5-10-1 metaG | ecosystem: Host-associated > Plants > Roots >...
AACCGCAACAACGTGTCGATTTACGCGCTCGATCCGCGCGGTCTCACCGATTCCGAATTCGACATCGCCGACAACATCAACGCCCAGACCGGACGCGAGTACCTCAACTCGACGATGGACACGCTGCGCGCCCTGGCCGACAACACCGACGGCCGCGCGATTGTGAATCGAAACGATATGGCCGGCGGCCTCAAACAGGTCGTGCGTGATACGAGCGCGTACTACCTGCTCGGTTACAACTCGACGCAGGCGCCGACCGACGGCAAGTTCCACGAAATCAAGGTTCGGGTGAGGCGGCCCGGCGTGCAGGTCCGCGCGCGAAAGGGCTACTGGGCCTACACAGCGGAAGACGCCAAGCGCGCGACCTCGGGCCCGAAGCCCGGCCCGCCGGCCGAAATCACGAAGGCGCTGGCGACGCTGGCGCCGATGACCAACCGCCGCTACATCCGCACCTGGATTGGCAACGATCGGGGCGAGGACGGCCTGACGCGCGTGACGCTGCTCTGGGAGCCGCTGCCGCCGACGCCGGGCGTCCGTCGCGACGAGCCTCGCCGCGTCACCGTGCTCGCCACCTCCGCATCCGGCGACATCGTGTATCGCGGCAAAGTGCCGGCCGAGCTCGCCGCGCCCGGCAACGGCGGCATCGTCCGGTTCCATGCGCCGCCGGGCAAGCTCGAGATGCGCCTCACGATTGAAGGGGACGGCACCGGCACGCTCGATACCGAAGATCGGGAGCTGGTGCTTCCCGATCTGTCTGCGCCGGAGGTGATGCTGAGCACGCCGAAGGTGTGGTTCGCGCGCAGCGCGCGCGAGTTCACGTCGCTGACGACGGGCGTGCCGCCCGCCCCGACGGCGATCCGCGAATTCCGCCGCACCGATCGATTACTGGTGCGCCTCGATGCCTATGCGCCGGCCGCTGCCCCAACGACGCTGACCGCGCAATTACTCAATCAGCAGGGCACGAAGATGACGGACGTGCCGGTCACGGCGCCCGCCGAAGGCAGTCAGACCCATCAGATCGATCTATCGCTGGCGAACCTCGCCGCCGGCCAGTACTTGCTCGAGATCACCGCGGCCTCGGAAGGCCAGAAACCTGCGAAAGAACTCATCGCCTTCCGACTCGGATCCTGAGATTCTTCTTACGCGTACATGCCGCGAAGTTTGGTCACCGTCGCGACGCGATTGATCGCGACGATGTACGCGGCGACGCGCATGTCGACCTTGTACTTGAGCGCCGTCGCCAGCACCACGTTGAAGGCCTCGCACATCTTCGCCTCGAGGCGCTCGTTCACTTCCTTTTCGGTCCAGAAGTAGCCGTGACGATCCTGCACCCATTCGAAATATGAGGTGGTGACGCCGCCGGCATTCGCGAGAATGTCGGGCACCACGAACACGCCGCGTTCGTGGAGGATCTTGTGCGCTCCCGGCGTCGTCGGGCCATTGGCGCCCTCGACGATCAGCCTGGCCTTGATGTCGTTGACGTTCTCTTCAGTGATCTGTTTCTCGAGCGCGGCGGGGACGAGGATGTCGACGTTGAGCCTGAAGACGTCTTTCTGGCCGAGCGGCTCGCCGCCGGCGAAGCCGGCCACCGTCTTGTGCTTCGCGACCCACTCCTGGAGCTTCGGAATGTCGAGGCCCTTGTCGTTCTGGACGCCGCCCTTCCAGTCCGTGACGCCGATGATCTTCGCGCCCTGTTCGGCCATCAGTTGCGCGCCGATGCCGCCGACATTGCCAAACCCCTGCACCGCGATGCGCGAGCCCTTGAGCTCGAACCCGAGGTGCTTGGCCGCCTCGCGCGCCACGATCATCGCGCCGCGGCCCGTCGCCTCGTGGCGGCCGAGCGATCCGCCCATCTCGATCGGCTTGCCGGTCACGACGGACGTCGAGCTGTGGCCGACGTGCATCGAATAGGTGTCGGAGATCCACGCCATGATCTGCTGGTTGGTGTTGACGTCCGGCGCGGGCACGTCCTTGTCGGGGCCGATCGCGTCGATGATCTCCGCGGTGTAGCGGCGCGTCAGCGCTTCGAGCTCGCGCTTCGACATCTTCGACGGATCGCAAATCACGCCGCCCTTGCCGCCGCCGAACGGCAGTTGCGCGACCGCGCACTTCCACGTCATCCACGCCGCGAGCGTGGTCACCTCATCGAGCGTGACGTCGGGGTGGTAGCGGATGCCGCCCTTCGCCGGGCCGAGCGTCACGTTGTATTGCACGCGGTAACCGGTAAACACCTCGATCTCGCCGTTGTCCATCTGCACCGGGCAGGAGACGATGATCTGGCGTTTGGGATGCGTGAGCATTTGCCAGATGCCCGGCTCGAGCTTGAGAATGCGGGCGGCTCCCTCGAACTCCTGGAGCATTCCGCTGAACAACGTACCGTGTGCGGCCATCAAGTCCTCGCGACGAAAGTGTGAATCTGCGGGGCGAATCCGGATAAGTCCAAACGATCAAAAGTAACCATCCTCGACTCCGAATGTCAATTCCCGAACACCAAGGCCGGTCTTATAATTAGAGACAGCATGAAAAGCGTTGTCGATGGCGCGGCCACCCGGAAAGCGCGCTGGGAGCGGGAGGTGCTCGAGCCCGCGCTGAAGAAATCTCCCGAGCGCAAAGGCCCGTTCACGACCATTTCCGGAAGGCCGATCGAGCGTCTCTACTCCGCTGAAGACTGCGCGGCAATCGACTACGACCGCGAGGTCGCGAACCCGGGCGAGTTCCCGTACGTGCGCGGCATTCATCCAACCGGCTATCGCGGCAAGCTGTGGACGATGCGCCAGTTCGCGGGCTTCGGGACGCCGGAGGAAACCAACCAGCGCTACAAGGATCTGATCGCCGCCGGCGGCACCGGCTTGAGCGTGGCGTTCGACCTGCCGACCTTGATGGGGCGCGATCCGGATCATCCGCTGTCGCTCGGCGAAGTGGGCAAGTGCGGCGTCAGCATCGTATCGCTGAAAGACATGGAGCGGCTGTTCGACGGCATCCCGCTCGACGATCCCAAGATCACGACGTCGATGACCATCAATTCGCCGGCGTCGATGATCTTCGCGATGTATCTCGTCGTCGCCGAGCAGCACGGCGCCGACTGGAAGAAGATTTCGGGGACGATCCAGAACGACATCCTCAAGGAATTCATCGCGCAGAAGGAATACATCTTCCCGCCGCGGCAGTCGATGCGGCTGATCACCGACATCTTCGCGTTCTGCGCCAAGGAAGTGCCGAAGTGGAACACGATTTCGGTGAGCGGCTATCACATCCGCGAAGCGGGTTCGACGTCGCTCCAGGAGCTGGCGTTCACGCTGCGCGACGGCCTCGAATACGTGCAGTACGGCGTCGACGCCGGCCTCGACGTCGACGACTTCGTGCCGCGCCTGTCGTTCTTCTTCAACTCGCACAGCGACTTCTTCGAGGAGATCGCGAAGTATCGCGCCGCCCGCAAGCTGTGGGCCGAGGCGATGAAGAACCGTTTCGGCGCGAAGCACCCGCGCTCCTGGCAGCTGCGCTTCCACACGCAGACGGCCGGCGTCTCGCTGACCGCGCAACAGCCCTACAACAACGTCGTGCGCACGGCGCTGCAGGCGCTCGCCGCCGTGCTGGGCGGCACCAACTCGCTGCATACCAACTCGCTCGACGAGGCGCTCGCGCTGCCGACCAAGGAGACCGCGACGATTGCGCTGCGCACGCAGCAGATCATCGCGCACGAATCCGGCGTGACCAACGTCGTCGATCCGCTGGGCGGCTCGTACTTCGTGGAGCGGCTGACCCGCGAGATGGAGGAAGGTGCGCTGCAGTACTGGGACACCATCGATGGCATGGGCGGCATGGTCGAGGCCATCGAGCGAGGCTATCCGCAGAAGGAAATCGCCGAGGCCTCGTACCAGTTCCAGCAGGCCGTCGAGCGCCGCGAGAAGACCATCGTCGGCGTCAACGACTTCGTGCAGACCGACGAGAAGCCGATCGAGATTCTCTACATCGACGACACCACCGCCGATCTCCAGCTGCAGCGGCTGGCCGATCTCAAGCGCACTCGCGACAACGACAGGGTGCGTCGCACGCTCGAGGCGCTGAAGGCCGGCGCCGAGGGCCGCGACAACACCATGCCGCTGCTGCTCGACTGCGTGCGCGCCTATGCGACGGTGGGCGAGATGTGCGACGCGCTCCGCGAGGTGTGGGGCGAGTATGAAGAAGTCCCGATTATCTAGGACTCAAGACCCCAGGACCTCAAGACCTCAAGACCTCAGGACCGTGAATGAGTCAGAAGATTAGAGTCGTCATTGCCAAGCCGGGCCTCGATGGCCACGATCGCGGCGCCAAGGTGATCGCGCGCGCGTTACGCGACGCCGGCATGGAGGTCATTTACACCGGCCTGCGCCAGACGCCCGAGCAGATCGTGTCCGCGGCGCTGCAGGAAGACGCCGATGTGATTGGCCTGTCGATTCTGTCGGGCGCGCACATGCACATCTGCCCGCGCGTGATGGAGCTGCTCAAGGACAAGGGCCTCGACGACGTGCAAGTGGTCATTGGCGGAATCATTCCCGACGTCGACATCGCCAAGTTGAACGGCATGGGCATCAAGGGGATCTTCCTGCCCGGCACGCCCATGCAACAGATCATCGACTTCATTACCGCGAACGTCCGGGCCCGGGTATGACTGGTCCCGCCGCAGCCACGCGCAGTCGGACCGATCCGGCCTTCGCGACGCGCCGGCGAAGGCTGTTCCCCCACAGCCGTTTGGCCGATACCCTGAGGTAGCCCGGCACATGCGCACACTCCTTCTGGCGGACGAGAACATCACTGTCCAGCGGGTGATCGCGCTGATGTTTGCCGGGGAACCGATTGACATCGTCACCGTCGCCGACGGACAGCAGGCGATGGAGAAGATGGCCGCGGCGCGGCCCGACATCGTGCTTGCCGGCACGACCCTGCCGCAGGTCAGCGGCTACGATCTTGCGCGGTTCATGCGTGGCAAGACCGAGTTGCAGACAGTGCCGGTGCTGTTGCTTACCGGAGCGTTCGAAACGGTTGATGAAGCGCGCCTCGCGTCGAGCGGCGCGGATGGCATCCTCGAGAAGCCGGTAGAGCCAAGGATCGTGATTAAGCGGGTCAAAGAGCTGCTCGGACTGAACACGGACGAAAAGCCCGCACCGGCGGGCCGCCTGATCACGTCTGCGACTGCTGATAAGAAGCGGCCGGCGCCGGCACCGCCGCCGCGCCCCGTCACGTCTGCGCGTCCCACGCCGCCGACCACACCAGCGGCGCGTTCGGGTGAAGATTCAAAGAACCGCTCCAAGGATTATCGCGACACACTTGACGCCGCCTTCGACTCCCTCGATCAACAGCTGTCGGGACGCATGCCGACCGCGAAGACACCGCGCAACCCGGCGGGCCCCATTGGTCCGTCCGGAGGCGCGGCCGATCCGCGATCGCCGGGTCGCGCGCCGTCGTCGGCGAGCAGCGCCGACGGCAATCCGGTGTTCGAAGTGGATGACGAATGGTTTGAGGGCGGCGAAAGCAAGGCGCGCACCGACGCCCGCCGCGAGATCGACGAAGACCTGAGCGATCCCGAGCTGCAGGCGCCGCCGCGCAAGACTGGCGCGCCGGCGACGCCGGTCTACGAAGTAGACGACGAGTGGTTTGCCGAGGACAAGAAGACCAGCGCGACAAAACAGATCGAGCAGCACGAGCTCGCGAAGGAGATGGGCATTCACGAAGTCGAATTTCCCGGCGCCGTCTCGGCGCCTACGCCGGCTTCCGATTCGGATCTTGCGTTCGGGATCGAGGACTTCAATGCCGCGGTCGCGCCAGAGCCCGTGACGACTCCACGCCCGGCTGCGAGGAAACCGGAGTCCGCTCCGCCGCCTGCGCCGGTCGCTCCACCGGCACGTGTCGCGCCGCCTGTGTCGGCAACGCCACCAGTGGCGAAGGCGCCTGAGCCCGCGGCCATTGCACCGATGGCGCCCATCCCGAGAATCGCCGACGATTTCGAGGCATTGCTCGCCTTCGAGCGCGGTGAGCGCGAGCACCCGCCGGCGCCGCCGCCGCCCGAGATCAAATTGGTGCCGCCTGAGATCACCGACGACCTCCTCAATCAGATCGCCACCCGGGTGACCGATCGCCTGACGGCGGGCGCGTTCGGCGACGCGCTCAGGGAATCCGTGGCGGCCGCCATGCGCGAAACGGTTCGCCTGATCGTGGCCGAGACATCCGATCGCCTGATCCGGGAGAGTGCGCCGGCCGTTGTCTTCGAGACGTCGGAACGTCTGGTTCGCGACACCGTCGACATGGTGGTCGCGGAAGCCTCCGAGCGCATGGTCCGCGACACGGTTCATACCGCCGTCGCGGCAGCCTCCGAGCGCGCGGTACGTGACGCCGCGCCCGCGGTGGTGGCGGAAGCCTCCGATCGCCTGGTTCGTGAGTCGGTTCCGGGCATCGTGGCGGAAACCTCCGATCGGCTGGTTCGCGAGTCGGTTCGCGACACGGTTCCTGGCATCGTGGCGGAAACCTCCGATCGGCTGGTTCGCGAGTCGGTTCGCGACACGGTTCCGGGCATCGTGACCGAAACCTCCGAGCGCCTGGTCCGTGAGTCGATCCGCGACACGGTTCCGGTGGCCGTGGCCGAAACATCGGACCGTGTGATTCGTGAGTCGGTTCCGGCGGTCGTTGCCGAAACCTCCGAGCGCCTGGTCCGCGACAGCGTTCACACGATCGTTTCGGAAACCTCGGAGCGGCTGGTTCGCGACAGCGTCCACACGATCGTTTCGGAAACCTCGGAGCGGCTGGTTCGCGACGCACTCCCGGTGGTGGTCGCAGAAACGTCGGACCGCCAGATCCGCGACATCGTTCCTGGCGTGGTGGCGGAGACCTCGGACCGCGTGATCCGCGACCACGTGTTCGTGGTGGCCACTGAAGCCGCCGAGCGCGTCGTCAGGGATACGGTTCCCCCGGTGGTGATGGAAACCTCCGAGCGCATCGTCCGCGAGGCCGTCCCCGGCGTCGTGCGCGAAGCAACCGAGCGCGCCGCCGCGGAGAGCATGCCCGGCGCCATTGCCGAAGTCCGCGACAAGATTCGCGCGGTCGTGTCCGAGACCTCCGAGCGCCTGGTCCGCGAGGAAATCGATCGCATCAAGTCCAGGAATCTCGATAAGGCATAATCGTTAGATGCCTGTACCGGAGAAGCCGGCCCTCGAGGGTCTCGAGGACCTTCTATCCGCGCGCTGGGAGCGTGAAGGAACCTATCGATTCGACCGCTCCAGGACGCGCGAGCAGATCTATTCCATCGACACGCCGCCGCCGACGGTCAGCGGCTCGCTGCACGTCGGCCACGTCTTCTCCTTCACGCATACCGATTTCATCGCGCGCTTTCAGCGCATGCGCGGCAAGGAAGTGTTCTACCCGATGGGGTGGGACGACAACGGCCTGCCGACCGAGCGCCGCGTGCAGAACTATTTCGGCGTGCGCTGCGATCCGTCGCTGCCCTACGACCCGCACTTCACGCCACCTGAGAAACCGGACAAACCGATCTCGGTCTCGCGTCCGAATTTCATCGAGCTCTGCACGAAGCTGACGATCGAAGACGAGAAGGCGTTCGAAAAACTGTGGCGCTACCTGGGGCTGTCGGTCGACTGGTCGATGACGTATGCAACCATCGGCCGCGACGCCCAGCTCGTGTCGCAGAAGATGTTCCTGCGGCATCTCAAGCGCGGCCTGGCCTATCAGGTCGAAGCGCCAACTCTCTGGGACGTGGATTACCGCACCGCGGTGGCGCAGGCCGAGCTGGAGGATCGCGAGCAGCCGGCCGCGTACCACAAGATTCATTTCAAGAAAGCCGACGGCAGCGGCGTCGTGGCGATCGAAACGACGCGGCCGGAGCTGATTCCGGCATGCGTGGCCCTCGTTGCGCATCCGGACGATGCGCGGTACCAGCCGCTCTTCGACACCGAGGTGATCACTCCGCTCTTCGGCGTGCGCGTGCCGGTCAGAGCGCACGCGCTTGCCGATCCGGAAAAGGGCAGCGGCATCGCGATGATCTGCACGTTCGGCGATACCACCGACGTGACATGGTGGCGGGAGCTGAAGCTGCCGGTGCGCGCGATCGTGCAGCCGAACGGCGCGCTCGGTCCAGTGAGCTGGGGCCAGCCTGGCTGGGAATCCGCCGACGCCGCAAAGGCGCAAGCTGCCTACGACCAGCTGAAGGGTCTCTCCACGAAGAAGGCGCAGGTCAAGATCGCCGAGCTGCTTCGCGAGAGCGGCGATCTGCAAGGCGATCCCAAGCCCATCACGCACAGCGTCAAGTTCTACGAGAAGGGCGATCGGCCGCTCGAGATCATCACCTCCCGGCAGTGGTTCATCAGGACCATCGAGCATCGCGACGAGTTCATCCGGCGCGGCCAGGAGATCAGCTGGCATCCGGAATACATGCGGGCGCGATTCGAGAACTGGGTCAACGGCCTGAACGGAGACTGGTGCATCAGCCGCCAGCGCTTCTTCGGCGTGCCGTTTCCGGTGTGGTACCCGATTCGCGCCGACGGCAGCATCGACTACGCGGGCGTCATCGTGGCGCCGGAATCGCGGCTGCCACTCGATCCGTCGACCGATGTTCCCGAGGGATATACGGACGATCAGCGCGGCACGCCCGGCGGGTTCATCGGCGATCCCGACGTCATGGACACGTGGGCAACTTCGTCGGTGTCACCGCAGCTGGTGAGCGGATGGGAGCGCGACGAGGACCTGTGCAAGCGCACGTTTCCGATGGATCTGCGCCCGCAGGCGCACGACATCATCCGCACCTGGCTGTTCTCGTCGGTGGTGCGCGCGCACTTCGAAAATAACTCGGTACCGTGGACCAATGCGGCGATCTCCGGATGGGTGCTCGATCCCGACCGCAAGAAGATGTCGAAGTCGAAGGGCAACGTGGTGACGCCGATGGCGCTGCTGCAGGAGCACGGCGCCGACGGCGCGCGCTACTGGGCGGCGCGCGGCGGTCCGGGCGTGGATACGGCGTTCGATCCGGGCCAGATGAAAATCGGCCGCAAGCTGGCGATGAAAGTATTGAACGTCTCGAAGTTCGTGCTCTCCGGCGACCAGCCGGACGGGCCCGTGACCGAGCCGCTCGATCGCGGCATGCTGCAGAACCTTGCCGTCAGCGTCGACGAGGCGACCGCGGAGCTCGAGAACTACGAGTACGCGAAAGCGCTGGCCAAGATCGAGTCGTTCTTCTGGGATTTCTGCGACAACTACGTCGAGGCCGCCAAGTCGCGCCGCTATGGCGATTTTGGTCCGGAACCCGCCGCCTCGGCGTCCACGGCGATGCGTCTTGCGTTGTCGGTGCTGTTGCGCCTGCTCGCGCCGTATCTCGCGTTTGCCTGCGAAGAAGCGTGGTCGTGGTCGAATAGCGGCTCGATCCATCGCGCGAAGTGGCCGACGCGCGCCGAGCTGACAAAAGTATCCGGCGCCGACGAGTCCGCGTCGAGGGCCGTGATGCACGTCACCGAGGCGCTGAACGCGATCCGCAAGGGCAAGGCCGATCACAAGGTGTCGATCGGCACGCCGGTCAAGCAGGTCGTGTATCAAGCGGCGGACGACGCCATCGATTGCCTCAAGCTGGTCGAGCGCGATCTCAAGGCGGCGTCGCGAGCCGAGGCGCTGATTCTTCGCGCCGGCGAGCCGTCGGTTGAAATCACGTTGAAGCCCGCCGAGGTGTAATGGTCGCTCCTCTCGCGCCCGAGGCATATCGCGACCTGGTGCGACAGGCGCTTGCCGAAGATCGGGGCCGCGGTGATGCGACGAGTGCGGCCACGGTGGCGCGCGGGATTCGGGCCCGCGGCACGGTCCTCGCGAAAGCCGACCTGATCGTTGCCGGGATCGATGTCGCGGCTGAAGCGTTCAAGCAACTCGATCAGCGGTCGTCGTTCGAAGTGCGATGGGGCGACGGATCGCGCGTGCAGCCGGGCGAAGTCGTGGCCCACGTCCACGGCGACGCCCACGCGCTGCTCGAGGCCGAACGGACCGCGCTCAATTTTCTGCAGCGCCTGTGCGGGATCGCCACCCTCACGGCGCAGTTCGTCGATGCGGCGCGCGGCGGCATCACCATTCTCGACACGCGCAAGACCACGCCCGGCTTCCGCGCGCTCGAGAAATACGCGGTGCGGTGCGGCGGCGGCACGAATCATCGCTTGCGTCTCGACGACGGCATTTTGATCAAGGACAACCACAAGCGGCTGGCCGGCGGCGTTGCCGCGGCGGCGTCGCGCGCGATGCAGGAAAGCGGTGGGCTGCCCGTAGAAGTCGAAGTCGAGAACCTCGAGGAGCTCGACGAGGTGATGAAGACCGGCGTGCCGCGCGTGCTCCTCGACAATTTCACGACCTACGACATCCGCGAAGCGGTGAAGCGCGTCAATGGCCGCGCCGAGATCGAAATCTCCGGCGGCGTCACGCTCGAACGCATCCCCGAGCTCGCCACCACCGGTGCGCAATATGTGTCGATCGGCGCGTTGACCCATTCGGCGCCCGCCGCCGATCTCAGCTTCGAGCTCGAGCCCGAGTGATGCAGGCGCCGCCATTCGACGTGCGATGGCTGCGGTCGACCACGTCGACGATGGATGTGGCTGCGAAGCTCGCCCACGAGGGCGCGCCGCACGGCGTGGTGATCGCCGCCGACGAGCAAACCGCGGGACGAGGCAGGCGCGGCACCACGTGGGTCTCGCCGCCAGGCGCAGGGCTCTATTTCTCGTTCATCTCGAGGCCGCCGTCGGGCGCGGATTTGATCACCCTGGCGGCCGGTGTGGCGGTTCGCGAAGGCATCAGGGCCGCCACCGGCCTCGCCGCCGATCTGAAGTGGCCGAACGACGTGATCGTCGATCGACGCAAGCTGGCCGGCATCCTTGCCGAAGGCGTGGCGATCGGCTCGCCCGGGCAAGCCGTCGTCATCGGCGTCGGCGTCAACGTGCAAGCGGCCGCCTATCCTCCCGAGATCGCGGCGCGCGCGACGTCGCTCGAGGGCGAGTTGGGGAAGGCCGTCGATCGCGCCATGGTGTTGACCGAGATTCTGACCGCGCTCGGGGACCGCCTCGCCACGCTCGAGCGGAGGCCCGGTGATATCCTGCAGGCGTGGCGCGCGGCCTCGCCGAATGCAGTCGGGACTCGCGTCGAGTGGGACGGGAAGCACGGGACGACCGCCGGCGTCGATGATCGCGGCGCGCTGCTCGTGAAGACTACCGCCGGCGTCGAGCGAATCATTGCCGGCGAGCTTCGATGGATGTGGTAGAGATGCTGCTGGCGATCGATGTTGGCAACACCAACATAGTGATTGGCGTGTTTCGCGGCGAGACGCTGGTGCACAGCTGGCGCCTCACCACGATCCGCGAGCGCACGTCCGACGAGCTCGGCATCCTCCTCTCCGCCTTGTGCGACCGTAACGAGATTCGGCAGCGCGACATCTCCGGCATCGTCATCGCCTCAGTCGTGCCGCCGCTGACCGGGACGCTGATCGCGATGGTGACGGAGTATTTCGGACGCGTGCCGCTGTTGTTCGAGCCGGCGGTGAACGGCGGCATCCCGATCCTCATCGACAACCCGTCGGAAGTCGGCGCCGATCGCGTCGTCAACAGCATTGCGGCGTTCCATACCTACGGCAAGGGCCTGCCGATCATCGTGATCGATTTCGGCACGGCGACGACCTTCGACGCGGTGTCCGCAAAAGGCGAGTACCTCGGCGGCGTGATTTGTCCCGGCCCGCAGATCTCGGCGGATGCGCTGGTGCAGCGCACTGCGAAGCTGCCGCGGATCGACGTCCGCAAGCCGCCGCGCGTGATCGGCACCAGCACCATCGGCGCCATGCAGGCCGGGTTGTTCTGGGGCTACGTCGACATGGTCGAAGGCCTGGTGCGCCGCATGAAGGCCGAGCTCGGCGGCGCCGCGATCGTCGTCGCCACCGGAGGCCTGGCGTCGATCGTCGCGCCCGAATCGAAAGTGATCGAGCACGTCGATCCGGAGCTGACGCTGCGGGGCCTTCGCCTGTGGTGGGAAAAGCAGACGTGATCGATGTTGAATCGTACGCCCGCGACCTCGAGGGGTATCTCTGCAAGAAGAACGATGGGCATCTGATCCGCATCACCGGGCCGGCCTTCGAGCAGGTTCAAGGCTGGGCGGCGCAGGGCGTGCCCCTGAAAGTCGCGCAAGCCGGCATCGATCGCTACTTCGAACGCTATTACCGGAAAGGTCCGAGACGGCGTCCCGTGCGCATCGAATTCTGCGAGGCGGATGTGCTCGACGCGTTCGATGACTGGCGGCGCGCCGTCGGCGTCACGCGGGTCGGTCCGGATTCGGCCGGTGGCCCGGACGTCGAGGAACCCGCTCCGGCATCGCGCCCTCGCCGGTCGCTCGCCTCGCAGATCGAGAGCGCGCTGGCGAGACTGACCGTGCTGCGAGGCAGCGACCAGGTGGGTCCGGTGCTCGGCCCGGCGCTCGATTCCGCCGTGCGCGGTCTCGATGCGCTCGGTCCCGACGCCGCCCGCGCGCGCGGCGAAGCTCGCGATGATCTGATGCGGCGGGTCGCGATGATCGAAGAGACACTGGCCGCGGCCGCGGTCGATGCGCTCGAGCCGTCAGAGCGCACCGCGCTTGAACGAGAAGCCGACGCCGAGCTCGAGCCGTTTCGCGCGCGCATGCCCGCCGAGGCCTACCGCCACTCGCGCCGCCAGGCGCTGCAGCGCCTGGTGCGTGAACATTTCGGTCTGCCGAGTATCTGATCCGTGGTCCGCGGCGAACGATTACGACTGACGATCGAGCGGCCGGCCGCGGGCGGCCGGATGATCGCGCGTCACGACGGCGCGATCGTGTTCGTGTCGGGCGCCATTCCCGGTGAGATCGTCGACGCGGAAGTCGAAAAGGTGCAGCGCGGAACCGCGTGGGCGGCAACTCGCGGCGTGATCGAGCGATCTGCCGATCGCGTCGACGGCGCGCCCGATGGCGCCTGCGGCGGCTCGGTGTTTGCGCACATTGCCTACGAGCGTCAGCGGCAGTTGAAGAGCGCGATCGTCGAGGACGCGTTCCGGCGGATTGGCCGCATCACCCTCCAATCGCCGGTGGACGTCGTGGGATCACCGGTCGACGGCTATCGCATGCGGTCGCGCCTCCACGTGCGCGAGGCGCGGATCGGTTTCTTTCGCGAGGGCACGCACTCGCTGTGCGATGCCGCGGCGACGCGCCAGCTGCGTGACGACACGGTCGACGTCATCCGCCGGCTCGAAGCCGGCTTCGCGCGCGATTCACGACAGCAGGTCAGCGACATCGAGATCGCCGAAAACGTCGATGGCTCCCAGCGCGCCATACATTTCGAGCTGCTGCCAGACGCCGACCCGTCGCGGCTGACGAGCGTTGCCCAGGTCGAAGGGGTGAGCGGCGCGTCGTGCGCGCATCCGGAGAATCCGCGGACCATGGAGCTGTTCGGATCAACGACGGTGTCGGACGACATTCTCGGCGCGCGGCTCAATCGGCACGTGCGGTCGTTCTTCCAGGGCAACCGGTATCTGCTGACGCCGTTGGTCGAGTGGGTGGTGCGCCATGTGAGCAGCGGCCCGCTCGTCGATCTCTACGCCGGCGTCGGCTTGTTCAGCCTCACCGCGAAGAACGCGGGAGCGGCGCCGATTACCGCCGTCGAAGGCGATCCGTTCGCGTGCCGCGACTTGACGCGCAATGCCGGCGGCGACGTGACCGTGTTGGAGGTTCCGGTGGAGAAGTTCCGCACGCGCGAGAAACCGACGACCGTCATCGTCGATCCGCCGCGCACCGGGATGTCGAGAGAGGCGCTCGCGCGCGTCATCGAGCTCGACGCGCCGGGGGTCGTGTACGTGTCGTGCGACGTGGCGACGCTGGCGCGTGATGCGCGGGTGCTGCTCGATGCCGGCTACCGAATCGCGTCGGCGCGAGCGTTCGATCTGTTCCCGAACACCGCGCACGTCGAGACGATTATTTCTTTTTCCCGTTAGCGGCCTGCACCAGCCCCTCGAAGAGCTCGCGGAATTCGCCGGTCCGCCAGAAATTCTCCGGATGCCACTGCACCGCGACACAGAACCGGGCGTCCGGTTTTTCCATTGCCTCGACGACGCCGTCCGGGGAGGTGGCGGTGATCTCGAAGCCCTTCGCCGCCTGCTTCACCGACTGATGATGACGGCTGTTGACGTGACAGGTCTCGCCGTCTTCCATGTGATCGGCGAGCAGCGTGGCGAGCTGGGACCCTTTCGCCACCCACACTTCGTGCGCGATGTGATGGCGTGGCTGCGGCACCGAATGTTCGACCGCGCCGGGGACCTGCGTGGGGATGTCCTGGACCAGCGTGCCGCCCATCGCCACGTTCAACACCTGCATGCCGCGGCAGATCGCCAGCAGGGGAAGGCCCTTGGCCACCGCGGCGCGCGCCAGCGCGATCTCGAAGTCGTCGCGGCCGGTCTCGGCGGCCTCGAACGTATCGTGACGCGCTTCGCCGTACAGCTTCGGGTCCACGTCGCCGCCGCCGGTCAGCACCAGCGCGTCGACGCGCGCGAGGACCTGCTCCGGAGCTTCGGAGCCCACCACCACTTCGACAGGTTCACCGCCGGCCCGGCGCACGGACTCGAGGTAATCCTCCATCTTGCGGTTCTGCCCGATCGCAATCAGCGCCATGTGCCCTCAGCGTCCTACATTCGCGCCGGTACCGCAACGCCCATCAGATCGAGGATGCGCGTCAGTTGCACACGGCAGTACACGACCGCCGCCGCGCGCCAGTTGCGCGCTTCGGCCCGGTCTTCGTTGATCACCGACTGTTTCGGGTTCTGGTAGAACGCACTGAACATCTGCGCCAGCCCGAATCCGTATTTGGCGAGCATCGCGAATTCCAGCGATCGCACGACTTGTTCGACCACTTCGTCGAGGCGCGAGGCTTCGAGCACGAGGGCCCACAGCTCGGCGTCCCCGTTGATCAGGTCCGGCGGGGTCGATGGCAGTCCCGCCAGCATCGTCGTTTCGTCGAGGCCGAACCGCTCCTGGAGCTTGCCGATGATCTTGTTGGCGCGGACCACGGCGTACTGGATGTAGGGGCCGGTCTCGCCGACGAAGCTCACCGCCTCGTCGATGTCGAACGCGATCACCGTCGTGCGCGAGTACTTGATCAGGAAATACCGCACCGCGGCGACGCCAACCTGCTCGGCGACCTTGCGCCGTTCGTCGGCCGGCAGATCGCTTTGGCGCCGGTCGACTTCG
>Ga0070700_100000828_pt1 | contig 15224 bp, 14 predicted proteins | sample KBSK5101metaG_FD_65456 | JGI IMG/M metagenome (GOLD analysis project Ga0070700, IMG submission 65456) | Corn, switchgrass and miscanthus rhizosphere microbial communities from Kellogg Biological Station, Michigan, USA - KBS K5-10-1 metaG | ecosystem: Host-associated > Plants > Roots >...
CCCAAGTAGCGTCGCGGCCCGTTCGGCTATGAAGTTTTGCGACAAAGCTGGAGGTACCTGGTAGATCGCCTCGATAGCTTGCGCCAGCCATAGAGTGGCGGCTGGCTCCAACGCCGAAGTACGCCCCGCATGTAGGAGACTGAACAGCACCTTCTCGATCGGCGTCGTGGCGAGTTGCCTTGGCCCAATCCCCAACGCGTCATACCACTCTACGACTGCTCGCAGCGGCAGGGATCCTACAGCCGGCGGCGTGACGCAGGCGTCCGCCCACGCGCGATCAAACAAGAATCCGTCCATGATCGTACGACGCTTTTCCGCCCCGAGAAAAAGGATCGTTGCCTCAAATCCAGAAAAGAAGCCAGGCGAAGAAAGATTGCACAGAAGGTAGAGTTCTCCTGCGAACACCTCGGCGATCAACGCGGGCGTTATATCGGAGACATCGGTCTCGAGCACCAACGGGAGCTCGACGGGCCGGCGGCTAGTCGGTGGATCGGTTGCGGCAAACGACGTCCAGTCGGTGACGAGTTCGACGACACCCTCTGGAAACTCATACGCGCGACGAGTCAAAACGTGACCAAGTTCGTTTACGAGCGCCCAATCCGCCGTCGGCGCAGCGGCGATATCATCGGTGAAGCGACCGCTGGCCTCGAATATGAGGCGACCTGGAAGACGCACGTCCCGATTGTAATCTTCGTCGTGCGGCTAAATTCAATTCACCAGCGGACAGAGTCGCTCCGTCCGAAGTGTAGCCGGCACCTCGACAACGTTTCCGACGTTATTCGGCTCACAGCACGTCGATGGAGCTGCTCACTCCGCGGGCGCTGTACCGCCGCACGTGGGTGCAGAGGGTCGAGACGTCGCGGCGTCCGCGCATTCCTGCACCGTCCGGGGAAAAGGCGGCCGGCGTCCGAACCCGCTCCGTAATGCGCTATTCGACCGCCGAATGAGGACCGGGGTGCGTGCGCTCGGGATCGCGGGCAGATCGCCAACGGTGCACGAAGGCGTAGAACGTCGGCAGCGCGAAGAGGGTGAACAGCGTGGACGTGACCAGTCCGCCGATCATCACGATGGCGAGCGGCCGTTCGATCTCCGTGCCGTGCAGACGCAGGACGAGCAGCGGCAGCAGGCCGAGGATGGCCGTGCAGGCGGTCATCAGCTTCGGCCGGACGCGGCCGATGCTCGCCTCGCGCAATGCCTCGTCGAACGGCGCACCGTCGGTCATCAGAATCCTCACCTGCGCGATCAGCACGAGGCCGTTCTGCACCGCGATTCCGAACAGGCCGATCAGGCCGACCAGCGACGACACGTTCCAGCTCTCGCCGGCGATCAGCAGCGCGACGATGCCGCCGACGAATGCCGTTGGGAGGGTCGTGAGGATGACCATCGCCTCGGCCGTCGAGCCGAGTGCGAGATACAGGAGGATGAAGACGGCGAAGATCGCGACGCCGATGGCGGCGAGCAGCGCACGCGTGGCGCGCTCCTGACTCTCGACGCGGCCGCTGACGTTGAGGAAGTAACCGGCCGGCAGCTTGAGATCGCGCTCCAGCCGTTCACGCACCTCGCGCGCGGCACCGCCGAGGTCGCGGCCTTCGACGCTCGACTCCACGGCGATGCGGCGGCTGCCCGCTTCGCGGCGGATCGCGCCGGGGCCGAAGGTCTTGCGGATGGTCGCGAGCTGTCCGAGCGGAATGCGCGAGCCGTCGTGCCCGTCGATGAGCAGCGAGCCGATCGCATCGACGTCGTTGCGCGCGTCGTCCTGCAGCCGCACGATCAGATCGTAGTTCCGCTGTCCGATCCAGATGCTCGACGCTTCTTCGCCGACCATCCCGATGCGAATGGCGTCGACCACGTCGCCCGGAGTGAGGCCGGCTCGCGCCGTCGCCGCGCGGTCGACTTCGATCCTCAGCTGCGGCAGGCCGGTCATGCGCTCGGCGCGCAGGTCGGCGATTCCTTCGATGCGCGACATGATCGCCTTCGCCTGATCGCCGAGGGTCGTCAGCGTGTCGAGGTCCGGCCCGAAGACCCGCACCGAGAGATCGGCCGGCGTGCCGCCCAGCCCCTCATCGATGCGCATGCCGAGCGGCGTCGTGAAGAGGATCGAAACGCCCGGCACGTGCTCCGTCCGTTCGCGCATCTCGCGCTCGATCGCATCGAGACCGCGCGTCCGATTCTTCTTCAGCACCACCAGCACGTCGGAGACCGTGTGCGGCATCGGGTCTTCCGTCCGTTCCGCGCGTCCCGTGCGCCGGACCACGTCTTCGACTTCGGGGATGCCGCGGAATACGTCTTCGACGCGATGATTCAACCGGTCGACTTCATCCAGCGACGCTTCCGGAGGGAGGATGGTCTGCACGAGAAACGCGCCCTCGTCGAGCTGCGGCATGAAGTCCGTGCCGGCGGCGAACGCCAGCGCCAGCGCCGGAATCGTGATCACCAGCGTGACGATCTGAACGAGTCCCGCGCGCCGCATGCACCAGTCGAGAAGCGGCGCGTAGCGCTCCTTCACTTTCCGGATGATCCATACGTCCTCCGCCACCCCCTCGGCACGCGGCCGCAGGATGAACGCGGCGGCGACCGGCACGAGCGTCAGCGCGAGCACGAGCGATGCCGCGACCGCCGCGATCACCGCCGCCGCGAGCGGCTTGTACATGCGCCCCTCGATGCCCGTCATCGCGAAGAGCGGAAGGAACACGGCGATGACGATGAGCGTGGCGAACGTGATCGGCCGCCCGACTTCGATGGACGCGGCCAGGGCCGTGCTGATGCGATCGCTCTGCACGCTGTCGGACACCCGGTGCTGCGTCAGTCGATGTACGACGTTCTCGACCACGATGATCGCGGCGTCGACCAGCAGGCCGACCGCGATCGCGAGGCCGCCCAGCGTCATCGTGTTCAGCCCGACGTTCGCTTCGCGCAGGAGAATCCCCGCCAGCGCGAGCGAGAGCGGGATGGTGAACGTGACGACGAGCGCCGCGCGGAGGTCGCCGAGGAGCGTGAACAGGACCAGGACGACGAAAAACGCTCCGATCAGCACCGCGCGTCCGACGCCCGAAAGCGACGACTGCACGAGCTCCGACTGGTCGTAGACGATGCGCAGCTGCACGCCTTTCGGGAGGCTCCGGTGCAGTTCGGTGAAGGCCTGACGCACGCCGGCCGAGACCTTCACCGTATCGGCGTCGAACTGCTTCGAGACCCGGCAGCTCACGACCTCGCCCTTCAGCCGATGCGCGATACCGCGGCGGACCGCGGGTGCTTCGCGCACGTCGGCGACGTCGCCGAGGAGCACCGGCGTCGTCGCGCGGACCGCGACGACCGTCGTGCGAAGATCATCGATCGACCGCGCCATGCCGATCGCGCGCACGTTCCACTCCATCGGCCCCTGCACGACGAAGCCGCCCGAGGCGTTCCGATTCGCACTCTCGACCGCGTGCATCGCTTCGTCGAGCGAGACGCCGCGCGCCGACATGCGGTTCGGATCGAGCTGCACCTGGAACTGCCGGAGATATCCGCCGAGGCGCTCGACGGCCGCGACGCCCGGCACCGCGAGGAGGCGGTTCTTCACTTCGAACTCCGCGAGGTCGCGCAGGCTCATCGCGTCCATCACCCCCGGCCCGGCTTCCAGCGTGAACTCGAAGATCTCGTTGAGGCGGCCGGTGAGACTCGACACCAGCGGCGTGTCCGTGCCGGGCGGCAGGTCCGCCGTCACCTGCGCGACGCGCTCGGCGACGAGCTGGCGCGAGCGGTAGTAGTCCGCGTCCGGCTCGAACTCGATCGTCGTCGCGGCAACGCCGAGCTGCGAGCTGGAGCGGATGCGGCGCACGCCCGGGAGTCCGCCGAGCGCGACCTCCATCGGAATCGCGATCGCCGTCTCCAGCTCCTCCGCGCCCATCGACGCGTTCTGCACGATCACGTTGAACACCGGCGCGGAGAGATCGGGAAACACGTCGCGCCGGAGATCCTTCAGCCACATCGCTCCGATCACCGCTCCGGCTCCCACGAGCAGCAGCGCGACGACCGGCTTTGCGAACGAGCTCCTGATGACGCGCTCGATGAGCGAAGGGGAGTCAGTGATCATGGTGATCGCCTCCGCCTTCCGCTTTCTCCGCTTCCGCCTTCAGCAGAAACGCGCCATCGACGACCACGGTCTCTCCCGGCTTCAGCCCGGTCAGCACCTCGACTTCGCCCTGCAGATCGCGACCGCGGCCGACGTTGCGGATCTCGAACGTCCGATCGCTCTTCGGAATGAAGACCGCCCACTGCTCGCGGACGCGCTGCAGCGCGGCGACGGGCACCGTCACGACGTTCTGTCCCGCCGTGGACACCTGCAGCCACGCGTTTGCCGACATGCCGGGGCGAAGGAGCTGTTGCGGATTCGCGAGCTCGACGCGCACCGGAATCGTGCGCGACGCCGCCTCGACTTCGCGCCCGACGTCGGCGACGCGGCCATTGAAGACCTGACCCGGAAACGCGGCCAGCGTCACGCGCGCCGGCGTCCCGATGGCGACGCGCACGGCATCGCGCTCGAATGCATGCGCCACGAGCCAGACCGTTCGCAGGTCGCCGATGCGAAAGGCGACGTCCCCCGGATCGATCATCCGTCCGAGGGCGATGTTTCGATCGAGCACCGTCCCGCCGATCGGCGCGACGAGCGCCAGCCGCGATGCGTCGCCGCCGCCGCGCGCGGACGCGCCGAGCGCCTGCAGCGCCGATCCCGCCGCGCGCAGCTCCGCCTGTGCCGCCGCGAGGTCCGCTTCCGCTTCCTGCACCTCGCGGCGCGGCACGATGCGATCCGCGAGCGCGCGTTTCCGCTCGAGCGCCGACCGCGCGAGCGTCACGCGAGCCTCCGCCGATTCGTACTCCGCGCGGGCGCGCCCCAGCTCCACGCTTTGCGCCTCGGCGAGCACCTGGCCGGCGCGCACCATCTGCCCCGGCACGGCGAGCAGTCGGACGACGCGCGCGGTGACCGGAGCGCCGACCTCGGCGTACCGCCCCTGGTCCGTCTGCACGTCGCCGACCACGCTCACACCCTCGCCGCCGGGCCGCAACTCGACCTTCGTCGTGGTCAGGCGCAGATCGCGCAGCATCGTCTCCTCCACTTCGAGGAGGTTCGCCGGCCGCTCCGCGTGTGCCGTCGCCGCGTGTTCTTCTTCCTCGTGGCGTTCGCCCTCGGCTTCGGTCTTCCTGCAGCCGAACGTGAGCGCGGCCGCGAGTGCCGCGATGATTACGATTCGCGAGCTCATTTCCATACTCCCGTCTTCGCGCGCAGCTCGACTTCCGCGAGGCGCGTTTCGATGAGCTGATCGATGAGGGCGCGCCGGGCGTCGAGCGCTTCACGCCGGGCGAGCAGCAGGTCCCCGAGGCCGATCTGGCCGGCGTCGTAGCTTTCGAGCGCGAGCGTTTCGTTCCCTTCGATCAGCGGCACCACCGTTCGTTCGTACTCCGCGGCTGCCGCACGCAGCGCGTCGTACGACGCGATCGCCCCGCGCACGTCCGCCTCGATCGTTCGCGCCAGCGCATCGCGCTCGACGCGCAGCCGTGTCAGACGCGCGCTCGCGATCGCCGCCGCTTCCTGCCCGCGGTTGAACAGCGGCAGCGAGAGGCCGACTCCGCCGAGCGCGACGCGATCGCCTTCCTCTCTGCCGTACGAGGCGCGCAGGCCGAAGTCCGGCCAGCGCAGCGTCCGCGCGAGCCGCTGCTCCGCTTCCGCTTCCGCGATCTCCGCTTCGAGCACGCGGATGTCCGGCCGGTCGGGAGCGCGTGCGCCGGGCTCCGTCGTGGAGAGGGCATCGCGAAGCGAGCCGCCGGCCGTCACCGGCTCCGTGAGGTCGAGGAGCAGCTGCAGCTGCGTCGCGTAGCCGCTCAGCGCCGCCGCCGCGATCCGCGTTTCCGCGTCGCCGCGCGCGACCGCCGTCTTCGCGAGATTGACGTCGAGCTGCGCCACGTCGCCGGCCGCGTATCGCCGCTGCGCGATGCGCAGCGCTTCCTCCGCGAGGCGCCTGCCGCTCGCAGCGGCATCGGCGCGCTCGCGCGATTCGACGGCGCGGAGAAACAGCGTCGCCACGTCCCGCAGCACTTCGCGCTCGACCTCGCGGGCGCGCTGCTGCTCCCGCGTCACGCCGGCGCGTGCGGCATCGACGCGGGCGCGCCGCCGTTGCGGAAGCTCGAAGTCCTGGGCAACCTCCACGCCGTAGTCGGTCGCCGCGACTTCGCCCGTGCGGCGGCCGGCCTCGACTTCGACGGTCGGGTTCGTGGAGAAGGGGAGGGATGCGCCGGCGACGCGTCCGCGCGCTTCGTCGATCCGCATCCGCGCCGCCACGATCGCGGGCGACGACTGGCGCGCGCGCTCGAGCGCGTCTTCGAGAGTGAGAGCTGTTGCCGGTTGGGCGATGAGCGGGACGAGTCCCGCGATCACGATGAGACGATGCATGAGTCCCTCGGCTGAAAGAGCGGCGGAAAGAGACGCCGGTCAGCCGCCAAGCGGGACGTGGAAGATGTCGCCGGCCGGCTGCGAGGAGGCCGCGGCGGCTTGCCGCGGTACGAACCGAAGCGTGGACATCGACGGCATGCCGCTCGCCGCGTCCTGCACGATTCCCGTCTGCGCGTGCGTGCAGCTCGTGCAGAGCGCACAGACCGGCGGGCAGCCCGCTCCGTCCACGTCGTCGGGACACGGGTCGGGGCAAAAGGACGCCGCTGCCATCCCGCCGATCATCTGCACGGCCAGGATGGCGAGAAGCGTCACGCAGAGTCGCCGCCGATTCATCGGCCGGGGGTTGTACCACAGAATCAAAAGGCCATCCGGAATCCGGATGGCCTTTTCGAAACCAGCGGGGCTTTCCCGCACGCGAACTTAGTACAGGTCGTTCTTCGCGGCCGTGTCGTCGGCCTCGAGCGTGCGGTTGTTGAAGTTGCACGCGCTGACGGTCGGATACATCGTCGCGCCGGCGACGTCCGAGTGGCCGATGCCGATCACGTGGCCGACTTCGTGGACCATGATCCCGTCGATGTCGTACTCGCCGCTGCAGCCGTCGGTCTCCCTCGAGGAGGTGTAGCTGTAACGCGTATTCGTATACACGTCGGCGTCGTCGATGAAGTAGCTGCTGCCCGACTGGTGATAGTAGCCGGTCAGCGTCGCCGCGAGGCAGCTGCCGTTGCAGATCTTCCCGTTGTTGTTCAGGGTGATGGTGGCCGGCGCCTGTCCGCGAACGGCCGCCGAGCCGGTCGAGCTCGAGCTGACCACGCCCCACGCCTTGATCGCGCCGACGACCGCGGTCACGCCGCCGTCGCCGTCATTGATCGAACTGTTGCCCTGGTTATACACCGGCACCGAGACCGGCGTGGTCTGCCAGCGGCGGCGAGGGGAGAGGAGGACGTAGGCCATCGCCGGCGAAGCCGAGGCGACGACGATGATGGTGCAGATGGCGAGAGCGAAATATCGAAATGTTTTCATGGCTCGTTCTCCTTACTCACTTCCGCGGACGTTCGTAGCGTTCGTACGCGCGCGCGGCTTCGACCATCCCCGCGAACTCGTCGAGCGTGAGCACTTCGCCGTCGATCGCGCCATGGGCCTTCACATCGAAGCGGCCCGGCTTCTCGAGACGCGCGTCGCCCTGCTTCACCGGATCCTCGATGAGGACCGTCACGCCCTCGCGATCGCGCACGAGGTACTTGCCCTGGTTGTAGGCGTGAATGCGATAGTCGGACGCGCCGTCTTCCCAGCGCGAGAGGAACAGCACCACTTCTTCACCGCTGCGAATCGCAGGGAAGCCGATCGCTTCCTGCGTGTACTCGCCGACGGTCCCGCCCACTTCGCGGACCACCAGCGTATCCGGACCGGTCGACTCGCCGAAGTAGCGGCTGACGCGAACGGTCGCGTACGTGAAGATCACTTCGTGCGCGTCATCCCACGCGGTCCAGGTCTGCTCGACCGAGCCGCGAACGACGAGGCCGGCTTCGCGCGCGACCTGATCGAACGGCTGACGGACGAACTGCGAGGCCGACATCGGCAACGCCAGGGCAATGAGTACTCCAACGAGAATCAGTGATCGACGATGCATCCATTCCTCCTGTCAAGTGTGTGAAGCAAGCCGAGGCCACTGCGAGTTGCGAACCATGGCCGCCGTAGAGAGCAACGTCACTCCGGCGTGGGTCAACCCGTGAGCAAAATGTCAACAACAGACCCGCCGGTGGGTCAGAATCGCGGCTGGAGACGAACGTCAGAAGGACGACCGACGTTGCGGAGCAGTCACTGATGTGTGTCGGATCGTGCGCGCATTGCGGGTCCGAAACTGAGCCGCTGAGAGACCATTGACCCCCGTTTTGCTTACATTGTGACCCTTTCGAGCGATGGAACCAGGGCCGTGCGTTTTCGTAAACGGAGAGCGCGCAACGGTTTAGTCGGCGCGAGGGAAACTGGCAGTCCGCTTGCGCTGCACATACAGCAATGTCCACGCTCGAGTCGCTGCTGCCGCTCCGGTCCGAAGAGCGCGAACTGCTCAGCGCGCGCGTGGTCTCGTCCGGCGATCGCTGCGCCGTCTTCTTCACCATGCGCGGGCCGGTGGGTGAGGGCGACTACGTCCGTCTCGCGCTGCACTATTACGCGCGCGCGCTGTTCGAGCTGGTGCGCACCTCGCGCTCGCCCCGCGATCTCCCCGCCGTCATCGACGCCATCTCCTCGGCGGGCCTGTCCGCGAGCTCCGACCTCTTTTCCCTCGGCGGCGTCACCGGCTCGCTCTGCCGCATCGTCGACGACTCCGACGCCGTCGAAGCGGACTGCGTGCTTTCCAGCACCGCCCATCGCGAATTCCATCTGCGCGGCGATTTCTCGCGCCTCAATACCCGCACGCTCATCCGCACCGTCGTCGCCGTGATCCAGGGCGTCGTGCAGCGCGTCTCGCCGGAGATGATCGAGCTCCTCGCCTCCGCGCTCGCGAACATGAACGCGTCGTATGGCGTGACGCATCGCTACTCCGACGCGCACAGTCTCGATCAGGTGCCCGCCAACGCGTACCACGCCGCGGCGTTCGTCTAACCCTCGCGTTCCCGTTCGCGGCCGTTTCCGGCGCATACTGGTCGAAACCGGGGAGGACCCATGCGAGCTGCCGAAGACAACGCCGCGACGCTGCGCGAGCACATGACGCGCACGTACATCAACCTGCGTATCGGAATCGCCGTGATCGGAGCCGTACTGCCGCTCCTGTTGTGGGGCGGGGGCGCGCTCACCGGACAGAAGACGCTGCTCGCCTCGATGAGCGCGTATTACTACACGCCGCTGAGGGACGTGTTCGTGAGCGCTCTCGTTACGATCGGTGTGTTTCTCTATCTCTATAAGGGATTCAGCACGAAGGAAAACTGGGCGCTCAATCTCGGCGGAGCGTTCGCGGTCGGCGTGGCCATGATCGCCACGACCGCGCCGGACGGTGTTCCCGCATTGTGGTCGAAACTGCATGCCGCCTTCGCGGTGGCTTTCTTTTTGTGCATTGCCTATGTCGCCGTGTTTCGCGCGAAGGACACGCTGTCGCTCCTGGAGGACCCGCAGAAAATACGCCGGCTCCGCACGATCTATCGCGCGCTCGGAATCGGCATGATCGTTTCTCCGCTCACCGCCGTCGTGCTGGCGTATACGCTCGAGCCGCACAGCCGCGGACGGTCGCTCAACTTCTTCGTGGAAGCCGTCGCGATCTGGATGTTCGCCGCCTACTGGCTGACGAAGAGCCGCGAGCTCAGTCAGAACGGCGCGGAGCGTCTCGCGCTTGCGGGCAAAGTGGAAGCTCCGCCGGCGATGAAAGGGACCGAAGCCGCAGGCCAGCTGGTGCGCGTCGACGCGGCATCCGTCAATTGAGGATGCGTTGACGCTTCCTCTGACCATCGTCCTGCTTCCGGGCCTCGATGGGACCGGCGACCTGCTCGCGCCCTTTGCGCCGAAAGCTCCTGCACATCTTCGCCCCGTCGTCGTGCCACTGCCGGAGCTCAGCTCTTACAGTGAATTGCTGGAAGCGATCCGGCCGCGACTGCCGTCGACCGGCCGCTTCGCGATCCTGGGAGAATCATTTTCCGGTCCATTGGCCGTCGCCGTCGCGCGCGAACAACCGGAACGCGTCATCGGCGTCATTTTGTGTAATACCTTCGTCTCGCCGCCGATTACGTCGGCACTGCGATTCTTTCCATGGTCGCTGCTGTTCCTGTTTCGCGCGCCGGCGTGGGCGATCCGTCTCCTCTTCCTCGGACGCGCCGCGTCGCCGGAGCTCGTCTCCGCCGTCCGCGCAGCCGTCGCAAAAACGCCGCGCCGTGTACTCGCGGAACGAATGCGCGCGGTGTTCTCGCTCCCGAAAGCCGGCGACGTTTCGCCAATCGCGCCAAAGGTGTTGTTCCTCTCGGGCACTCGCGACGCGCTGGTCCCGCTGAATCAACGTGCAGTGAATCGGGTCGCCCCGCGAGTCGTTTACAAACGCATCGCCGCTCCGCACCTGCTGCTGCAGGTCGCTCCGGACGAAGCGTGGGCCGAGATCTCGGCGTTCCTCGCCGACGCCGGCTGACTCACTCACACGGCATTCCGTTTGCTCGGCCTTCGAAGCGAGAGACTCGCGTGGCACTCCCGAAGATCGACCCATTGCGGCCGGTGAAACGCACGACCGTGCCCACCGGCAGGGAATGGCTCTACGAGCTCAAGCTCGATGGGTTCCGCGGCGTGCTGTCGATCGAAGACGGTCGCGGCGTCTTCACCTCGAAGACGGCGCGGACGATGGCGCGCTTTCAGAGTCTCGCCGGCACGCTCGCGCGCGCACTCCCGGCGCAAAGCGCCATTCTCGACGGCGAGATCATCGTCATGGAAAAAGAGGGACCGAGCTTCCGATCGCTCTTCTTCCGCCGCGGCGACGCCGCCTATGCCGCGTTCGATCTGTTATGGCTCAACGGCCGCGACCTCCGCGATCAGCCGCTCTGGCGCCGCAAGCGCGCATTGGAGAAACTCGTCGCGCAAACGCCGATCGGCTATGTCGGACACATCGACGATCCCGCCCTCTTCACCCTCGCCCAACAGCGCGATTTCGAAGGCATCGTCGCCAAGCGCCGCGGCGACGCCTACTCGCCCGACGCCCGGTGGGTGAAGGTGAAGGTCGCCGGGTATTCGCAGCTGGACGGGCGGTGGGAGTTGTTCGAGCGGCGGAGGGGGTAGGTCGGCGATTCTTGCGCGACCGCCGTCCCGCGCTCGGCGAGGACGAGCTGAGCGGCTGATGCAGGTTGTTGACGGTAGTCGGCCGCGTCCACTAGCATTTTCGGCGAATGACGCGACCCTGGCCAGCGCTCCTCGTCCTCGGCATTCTGATCGCCGGTTGTTCCGCGGGGAACGTCAACAGCTCCGGCCCCGAGACCAGGCCCTACGCCCCGAGCAACAACACCGCCGACGGTGACGTCCGCTACCTCAATGCCGGCGCGAAGAGGGTTCGTGATGCGCGCCGCGACGATGCGTACAGGAAAATGCATGCGCATTGTGGCGGGCCGTACGAGATCGTCCGCGAGGAAGACGAAGAGGCTCCGCTGATGGCCGGTCCATACCGCCGCATCTGGTTCCGCTGTACGACCGCGCGGCCCAAGCAGTGACCACGTCCCTCCTGCGCCGCCCGGCCGCCCATTTCGCGCTCGCGGCGCTGTTCGTGATGACGGCGTGCCTGGTCGTGCTGCACTCGCGCGCGTTCGCCGCCAATCCCGACGTCGCCGCCTGGGGGGTGACGTTCGATCTCACCATCACGATCCCGCTGCTCTACTGGTTCTTCGTCGTGCGCCGGAAGCACGCCGGCCCGCTGACGCTGGCCACGCTGTTCGTGGTCTGCACGATGGTCGCGGCCGCGCTCATCCCACGCTCGCAACAGTTCTTCCTCCACGATCTGAAATACCTCGTGGCGGCGCTCGAGGTCGTGCTGATCGCCACCGCGATCCGCCGCCTCGGCCGCGGCGAAGGCCGCATGGCGTCGCTCCTTCTGTCCGAAGCGGCGATGATGCAGTACGCGCTCACCGGCTGGTGGCGCAAGCCGGAGCGCGTCGATGGCCGCGCCATCACCTTTCACGAGCGCAGCGGCTGGGGATCGATCGTGGCCTGCGCGATCGTCCTGATCGCCGCCGAAGGAATCGCCGCACATCTGTTCCTCGCGACGTGGAGCACGAACGCCGCGTGGGCATGGACCGCGCTCGATGTCTGGGGCGCGCTCTGGCTCCTCGGCGATTATCACGCGCTGCGCCTGCGCCGCTCGTGGCTCGGCGGCGACGCGCTTCAGCTGCGGGTGGGCATGCGCTGGCACGCGACGATCGCGCTCGCGAACATCGAATCCATCGAACCGATCCGCGAATGGAAAAAGCGCCGCGACGTGCTGAAGGTGGCGATGCTCGATGAGCCGCGGTGGCTGATCACGCTCCGCGAGCCGGTCGTGGTGCACGGCATTGCCGGGATCCGAAAAGAGATTCGCGCGCTGGCGCTCCTGCCCGACGACGATCAGTTCGTCAGTGACCTGCAGCGCGCCTGCGAGTCGTAGTGAATCCTTCAACCGTCTGCGCTATCGTATCCGCCATGCAGGGAGAGCCTGGGACGCTTCGTCGATTCAGCAACTGGATGATGACCGGGCACAATGATGCGATCCCGCTCCTCGAGAGCTCCTGGTATCGGCTCACGCCGTACCTGCATTTCTCCAACTACCATCGAGCTCACTCGGCTCTCGCCTACAATCCACCAATCAGATGAAATGAGAAGGCCAACCTCCATGCAGTAACACAATGTGTGCTGCAAGGAATGCGTCGAGCGCAGAAAGGAGATTGGCCGTGAAGAAGTCTATCCGCAAAGTCCGTATGCAGAGCATCGAGAATTGGGACTCAGTGGTTACGGTTGGCATCGACCTCGGAGATCGTTTCTCGCAGTTCATCGCCCTAGACGGTAACGGGGAACCTGTAAGCCAGGGTCGTGTACCGACGACAGCCGAAGCGTTCGAGACCACGTTCGGCGCCATCGGCTCGAAGGTCATTGCTATTGAGACCGGAACCCACTCGCCATGGGTGTGCCGGCTGCTCCGCCGATTCGGTCATCGCGTGAGCGTGGCGAACTCGCGCCGTCTGCGGCTGATCTACGAGAACCGCAACAAGAACGACAAGGTTGACGCGGAGTATCTGGCGAGGCTCGTTCGCGTGGATCCAAAGCTTCTCAGCCCGGTCGAGCATCGTGATCAAGCTGCACAGGAGGTCGTGACGCTCCTGCGCTCGCGCGACATGCTCGTCAAGACGCGATCCCGTCTGATCAATCATGTCCGAGGCTCTATCAAATCCGTTGGTCTGCGCGTGCCTCACTGCTCTGCCGACGTCAAACGAGCCAGACCGATCGTGCCGGACGAGCTGAGTGGCGCACTCGAGTCGATTTTGACGGTCATCCAGCAAATTGGCGCGCAGATCGCCACATTCGATCGTCAGGTAGAGCGCCTGGCGAAAACCAAGTACCGCGACGCTCATTTGCTGACGCAGGTCACAGGTGTCGGTGCATTGACGGCTGTAGCGTACATCGCAACGATCGGTGATCCGGCCCGGTTCCAGAGCAGCCGTACCGTGGGGGCGTGGGTTGGCATGGTCCCCGGCCAGCATGAGTCAGGTAACTCGAAGCCACAACAGCGGATCACCAAACAGGGCGACACGTACTTGCGGTCGCTGCTGATCAACTGTGCACATTACATTCTCGGACCGTTCGGCCCCGACTGTCATTTGCGTCGGCACGACGAAGCGATCGCCGCGCGCGGAGGGAAGAACTCTAAGAAGCGGGCCGCAGTCGCGGTTGCTCGCAAGCTCGCCGTGCTGTTGCACGCGTTGTGGCGTACACGCGCGGTCTACGAGCCGCTGAGGAATGCACGAATCTCAGAGGCCGCGTAGGCAATCAAAGGAAGAGACGATCAGCAAAAGAAGAGTACAAGCAGCGATCGACGTTCGATGCCTCGTTCGGGTGACTGCGACAGGCGACTTGGTTCATTCACGGATGTGATGAAACCGCCAATCAGATAGCAGCACCCACCTAATCGGATTTCAGCATGCACCGAGCTCGAATGAGCTCACGAGAGTGCGGATGGAAGCAGGGTCAGGGCGTGCGTCGATACGGGATAGATGAGGGCGCTGCCACGGCAGCGCCGCCCATACTCTTGACATCATCAGGCCTTCTCATGGAAGTCGCCTGGAACGGAACAACCTCCTGACACGCAACAGTTAGTCTTCCCCGACATCGAACAAATCGCTCGCGTTAACATTCAATCCCATTCTCCGCAGCGCGCGCACGAGACGGGCGATTGTGCGCACCTGTGGTGTCTCGATCCGGCCCTGAGTTTTCGGATGTTCTGACGCGACATCCTCGACACCACCACAAGCTGCGTATCGACAACCCCATGCTGACGCAGCAACCGGTCGAACCGCGTGCGATACGCCTTGCGCAGGGGAGACTCGCCCCCGGTTAGCGAAAGAGTGCCGATCGGTTCATCCTCGCCGAGGTCGTACAGCTCAGAAGCGTGGACGGGTCGGTTCAGCAACCGCGTGGCAGACCGGACGAGCCGAGCGAGGACGTCGCTGCGCGGCTCGGCGGCTCCGGTGCGGTAGCGAAGCAGTTGTCCGCGGCCGATCGCGGCTTCCCTCTGCCACCGGGATAAATCGAGGCGCTCGCGCGACCGGAACCGGTCGAGGCGGGTCTTGTACGCGGTGCGGTTGGGCATGCTGGAGCCGATTGCAGGAAGGCTTCGACCATAGCGGCGAGGGATGAGGCCGTCGAGTCGCAATTGGTAAGGAGGGGTAGGAAACCCGGCCCCGCAATCACTCCGAGAACGAGACCATGGAGAAACAGACCACGCCCGACGAGGCGTCGAAGGCCGCGGCGCTGCCGGCGCTCGCCGCGATCGGTCCGGTCCGTTCCCCGGGCGCCCTCGATGAGCTCTACATCGAACATGCCCCGGTCCTGCGCCGTGTCGCGATTCGTAAGTTCAGCGTGCCGCCGGGTGAGGCGGAAGCGCTGGTGCACGACGTGTTCATCAGCTGTCTCCTCACAAACCGCAATGTGAGGACGGATCTCCGCGCGTACCTCATCGCCGCCATGTGCAACGCCGCCAGGAACTACTGGCGGTCGCGCCGTTCCGAAGACCGCGTCTTCACCGGCGAAGAGCCTGCATCGGACGCCGTCACCGAGGATCTTTTCGACGGGCTCGCGGTGAACATGGTGGTGGCTT
>Ga0070700_100000847_pt1 | contig 15107 bp, 14 predicted proteins | sample KBSK5101metaG_FD_65456 | JGI IMG/M metagenome (GOLD analysis project Ga0070700, IMG submission 65456) | Corn, switchgrass and miscanthus rhizosphere microbial communities from Kellogg Biological Station, Michigan, USA - KBS K5-10-1 metaG | ecosystem: Host-associated > Plants > Roots >...
GCTCGACACCGATGGCGCCGACGATGCCAATCAGCAGCAGCGCGAAGACACCCGTCCCCGCACGGAACCCGATGTCTTTACGCCACGCTTGCGCCATCTGCCGGGATCACCGATTCCCTGACCCGTCGCCCTACTGAGTCCTGATTTTCGCGAGCGCCGCCATCTCCAGCTTGATCACGCCCTCGGGCAGCGGCGCGTAGCCAAGCTCCGGCGCGAACTTCTGGCCGTCGCCGAGCGCCCACTTCAGGAAGTCGACCATCACCTTGGCCTGTGCCTTGTCCTTCGGGCTCTCGTAGAGCAGCAGCCAGGTGAACGACGACACCGGATAGACGCCCTTCCCTGGCGCGTTGGTGATCGAGACGCGGAAGTCGGGCGGCATCTGCGTCGCCGCCGCCCCGGCGGCGGCCGTCACCGACTGGACCGACGCCTTGACGAACTCGCCCGCCATGTTCTGCACCGTGCCGTAGCTCATCTTCGTTTGCAGCGCGTAAATCAGCTCGACATAGCCGATCGATCCCGGTGTCTGCGCCACCAGGCTCGCCACGCCCTCATTGCCGCGGCCGCCGACCCCGGTGGGCCATTTCACCGACGTGTTGACGCCGACCTTGCTCTTCCACTCGGGCGACACCTTCGAGAGAAAGTCCACCCAGATATAGGTGGTGCCCGATCCGTCGGCGCGGTGCGCGACGGTGATGTCGGTGCCCGGCAGGTTGATGCCGGGATTGAGCTTGGTGATCGCGGCGTCGTTCCACTTCGTGATCTTGCCGAGGAAGATGTCGGCGAGGATCGGGCCCGAGAACTTGAGCTCGTCCTTCACGTTGGGGATGTTGTAGACCGGCACCACCGCCCCGAGCACGGTCGGGAAGTGCAGCACCTTGCCCGGCGCGTTCTGCATCTGCTCGGGCGTCATCGGCCCGTCGGTCGCGCCGAAGAACACCGTCTGCTTGATCAGCTGCTGGATGCCGGCGCCCGAGCCGACCGACTGGTAGTTGATGCGGATGTCAGCGTGCAGCTTGTTGTACTCGGCGAACCACTTCGAATAGATCGGGAACGGGAACGTCGCCCCCGCCCCGTTGATCTGCGTTTGCGCCGCGACGCCCGCCGCGAGCGCCAGCGCGCAGGTCACGCCGGCCACGAATCTAGAAATTGATGAGGCCATGAATTGCCACCCTTGTCTGTTTGGGAAGTGCAGGCACGAAGTTGTCGAACGTCTGCCCGTCGTAATCGAGCAGCATCGCCGTCGACACGTTGCCCTGATGCGGGAACCAGTACGCCACCCCGAGAATCGTCCGGTTGCGGGTCTGATTCGCGAACGTCTCGTTGGGCCGCAGATGATCGAAGCGCAGCAGCGCCTCCAGGCCCATCGGCGACTTCGGCGTCGCCCAGATCGAATAGCCCTTCCCGTCGACCTCGGGCCGCGTCACCGACGTCTGGTCCGACGTCGCGAGGTACTCCAGGCCGGCGTTGACGTAGGCATGCTCGAAGTTCACTCCGGCGATCAAGCGGTTGCGCGACGCATTCCGCACGTAGTTGTCGCCGTCGTAGAAGAGCGAGGCGCGAAGGCCGCGCAGGATCGGCATGCCGCGCGCGAACGGGCGCACCGTGCCGCGTATCTGCAGCGCCTTCTGGTCGTTGGCCTCGGCGCGGTTGTAGTTCTCGCCGTTGAAGACGCCGACGTGCACGTCGCCGTAGTTCGACGGCAGCTGGTAGTGGAACGAGGCGCCGGCGTCGGCCGAGGCGAAGTAGCCCTCGCGCTCGACGAACATCGTCCCCTGGAAGCGATAGCGGTAGATGCCCTCGGCGTAGTCGAGCCACGGCGTCTGCTGGATGCCGAAGCGCGCGTACGAGCCGCGGGTCATCCAGTCGTCGAGGTTGAACTGCGCGTACGCGTACTTGATGCGGAAGACCAGGCTGCCGTTCAACACGCTGGCGGTATTGGTCTCGCGCGTCACGTCCGGCGTCACCCGGAACGCGATGAGGTGCGAGATGTTGCCGGTGACGTTGATGTAGCTGCGGGTGACGTTGAAGCTGTTCGCGTGGATGACGTTGCCGTCGGCGTCGACCGTCTCGGGATCGGTCGTGAAGGTGTAGTCGGGGTAAATGACGACGCCGACGCGAATCGACGGCGTGTCGTCGGGCGGCGTAAACCCCGCAGCGGGAGTGATTTGTGCGGATGCGACCCGGGCCATGCAGACCAGCGTGACAGCAAGGGCCACGACCCTCGTGCGTCTCATTCGGTCACGATATCCCGACAGTAGGGAGCGCTCGCTTCGACGCGGTTACATCCGTGTAAATTCCGTGTTACTTCATCACCCCCATGAAGAAAAGCACGAGTTCCAGCACCAGGATCAGCACGATCGCGAGCTCCATCACCTGCCCGCGCGAAATCGTCGTCAGCTCCACCGCGTTGCGGTAGACGTCGTCCAGCGTCTTGAGCTTCTCCTGCACGTTGGCCTTCCACCGCTCGAGCCCGAGACGGTCGCTGCCGAGCGCGAACAGCCGCGACGCATAGATGTCGCCGATGAACTTGAGACTGTTCTCGGTGCGATCGGTCAGCTCGTTGACGTCGATGAAGAGCGCGTGCACCTGGCGCGCGGCGCGGCGGTAGCGCGAGCCAATCCACTCGTCGTACCACTTCGGGTGCTGCAGGAGCGCGTAGATCGAGGCGAGCTCGCGGTCGAGCAGCTCGTCGTAGTAGCGGAATTCGAGCAGCTGCGAGTTGGCGAACTCGAGAATCTCGAGCGCCGCCTGCGCGCCGCCCGGCGTGTCGTAGACGAACGCCGCGTTCCACGTCGGGATGACGAGGTCGTCGTCCAGGTAGGAGATCCTGTGCCGCAGGATCTTGGTCCGCTCCTGCTCGCTGAGCCGCTGGCGCTCGCCGCGGAGCATCGCGGCAATCGCCTCGCCGTGGCGCGCGATCACCTCTGACGCGGTCTGACGCCGCTCCAGTTCGTTGACGACGTAGACGAGGTAATCCTCGCTGAGGAAGGAGCTGCGCGGACCGGCCAGCGCCGGCTTCAGCCGCTGCACCATCGTGTGCGCGGTGGCTTCCGCCCGCTGCTCGAGCTCGGCGTTCTCGATCAGGTCCTGTCCGACGGCCATGAGCTGCGGCCAGTCGCCGGAGAAGGCCCGCGACAGCGCGACCGACACGACGCCGTAGTCGTAGGCGCGCAGCCGCACCTGGAACCCGTCGAGCTCGCCGATGCCGATGACGGCGCCGTCGAACGAGACCGGCGGCTTGTCGTATTGCACATACGCGGGGGTGGCCGGCTTCGGAGCCAGGCGCGCCGCGGTCGTCAGGCCCCCGACCAGCGACGAAATGGCCGGCAAATCGATGGTTTCGGCCACATCGAACAAGTAGAAGGCGACGATCTGCCCGGCGCGAATCTGCGGCATCGCGGCGTCGTCCCGTGCAGATTCAGGCGTGACAGAGGTAAACTTCCCGGTCGTCATTCGAGCGTCATATTCGGCCTGTAGCATCCTGGCCGTCGTTCAGACCCTTGAATTCTAGACGTTCAGGGCCGGCCGGTGCTCGTACCGGCGTGCCTGAGGTGCGGTTCCGTTACCCGGAGGTGTTCGATGTACTCGTCAGTAGTCCGATCGCTCTCGCTCGGTCTGCTCTTCCTGCTCAGCTACGGCGCCATGCCCGCTGCGGCGCAGTTCGATACGGCGGCGGTGGTCGGAACGGTCCACGACTCTTCCGGCGCGGTCGTGCCCGACGCCAAGGTCACGCTCACCAACATCGCTACCGGCGTGTCGCAGATCAGGACGACGAACGCCGGCGGCAACTATGAGTTCAACGCGGTGCGGCCGGGCGACTACCTCGTCACCGCCGAGAAGCCGGGATTTGCGATCGCGCTGATGGACAACGTCCAGGTGCAGGTGGCGGCGCGGCTTCGCGTCGATCTGCAGATGCCGGTCGGGCAGATCTCGGAACGCGTGGTGGTCACCGCGGCCTCGCCGCTGATTCAGACCGACAGCAGCCAGCGCGGCCAGGTGATCACGTCCGCACAGATCCAGGAGCTGCCGCTGAACGGGCGCGAGTACTCGTCGCTGGCGTTGCTGACGACCGGGGTGCGCCAGTCGGCGCTGAACCGCAGCACCAACAGCACGCCGCGCGAGGGCGCGTTCAACGTCAACGCGCTGCGCAGCACCTTCAACAACTTCCTGATCGACGGCGTCGACAACAACGCCTACGGCACCAGCAACCAGGGCTTCTCGAACCAGGTGATGCAGCCGCCGCCCGACGCGATCCGCGAGTTCCAGGTGGTGACCAACAACGAGAGCGCCGAATACGGCCGGTCGGCCGGCGCCACGGTGAACGTCGCCTACAAGAGCGGCAGCAACCAGCTGCACGGCAGCGCCTGGGAGTTCAACCGCAACACCGCGCTGAACGCGGTCGGCTTCTTCAAGCCGGCGGCCGGGAAGCCGACGATGCAGCGCAACCAGTTCGGCAGCGTGCTGGGCGGACCGATCGTCAAGAACAAGGCGTTCTTCTTCGGTGACTACGAGGGTTTCCGCCAGGAGCGCGGCGTGCCGGCGTTCAACACGATTCCCGATGCGGTGCAGCGGACCGGCATCCTGACGGTCGACGTCCGCGACCCGCGCACCGGGACGCTCTACCCGGCCGGATCGCGCCTGCCGATGACCGCGTTCGCGGCCAAGGTGCTCGCCGGGCTGCCGCAGCCGAACGTGGCTGGCGTGGCCAACAACTATTCGGTGATCCAGAACCTGACGAACCACTCCAACAAGGCGGCGGGCAAGGTCGACCTTCAGCCGACCGCGTCGCTCAACATGTTCGGCCGCTACGGCTGGCGGAACCTCGAGACGATCGATCAGCCGGTGCTGCCGCTGCCGTCGGGCGGCGACGGCAACGGGACGATCTACGCGCGCAACAAACAGCTCGCCCTCGGCACCACCTACACGCCAAGCGATCGGTCGCTGCTCGAAGTGCGGTTCGGCTGGTCGGCCGTCCAGGGCGGTAAGAACCCGCCGGCGCTCGGCAGCACCAGCGCGGCCGACGAGTACGGCTTGCCCGGCCTGCCGAACGATCCGCGCATTGCCGGCGGCCTCCCGTCACAGGTGATCACCGGCTACTCGAACCTCGGCCGCCAGGCGACCAACCCGCAGTGGCAGTACCCGACGGTGTGGAACCCGAAGGTGAATTACACGCGGCTCCTCGGCACGCAGTCGCTGAAGGCGGGCTACGAGTACCAGCGCGTCGCGGTCGAGGTACAGGACGTCAACCCGCTCTACGGCCGCGATACCTACGCCGGCAACTTCTCGCGCCCGGCCGGCATCACCGCCACCAACGCGCAGTACACGCTCGCCGACTTCATGTTCGGCGCGCGCTCGCAGTACGCGCTCAGCAACGTGCTGGTGGCGAACCTCCGCAAGGACATGCACTTTGCCTACGTGCAGGACGACATCCGCGTCAACGACGCGCTGACGCTGAACCTCGGCGTCCGCTACGAGTACGCGACGCCGTACTGGGAGGAGAACAACGTCCTGTCGAACTATGACCCAGTGGCGCGGACGATGCTGCTGGCGAAGGACGGATCGATCTACGACCGCGCGCTGGTCGATCCGGACAAGAACAACTTCGCGCCGCGCCTCGGCTTCGCCTGGTCGGTGATGCCGCAGACCGTGGTCCGCGGCGGCTACGGCATCAGCTACGTGCACATCAACCGCACCGGCGCCGCCGACGTCCTGCCGATCAACGGGCCGCAAGTGATCAACGCCGTAGTCAACCAGACCAACGCGGCCGACCCGAGCTTCCTGCCGACCGAACGCGGCTATCCGGTGGGGCTGGCGGATCCTGCGCGCTTCAACCCGCTGCTCGCGAACATCAGCTACATCCCGCGCGACTTCCAGGCCGGGCGGGTGCAGAGCTGGTTCGTGTCGGGGCAACGCGAGTTCGGCCCGCGGATGCTCCTCGACGTCGCCTATGTCGGCAACAAAGGCGACAACCTCCTGCTCATCGGCAACCTGAATCAGGCGGCGCCGAACAACGCCGCCGGCAACATCCCGCTGCAGTCGCGGCGGCCGATCGCGACCTTCTCCGACATCACCTACGTGTTCAACGGCGGCCTGACGCGCTACGACGCGCTGCAGACGAAGTTCGAATGGCGGATGGGCAGCGACATCCTGCTGCTGAATTCGCTGACGCTGTCGAAGGCCAAGGACAACGGCGCCCAGTCGCTCGAGAACAACAACGGCAACTTCCCCGGCCCGCAGGACATCAATAACCTCGGGGCCGAGTATCAGACCGGCGCCTACCACCAGCCGTACAACAACACCACGAGCTTCGTCTGGTCGCTGCCGTTCGGCCGCGGCAAGCGCTGGGGCAGCAACATGTCGGCGGCGATGGACATCCTCGCCGGCGGCTGGCAGCTCGCCGGCATCAACACGTTCGTGCCGGGCGAGGCGGTCACGCTCACCTACGCGCCGGCGGCGGCGTTCCAGGTGTCGGGGATCGCGCAGGACTTCCGCGGCGCGAACAACTACCGGCCGAACGTCACCTGTGATCCGTACGCGCCGGACGGCCAGCAGTCGATCACCAACTGGTTCAACCGCGACTGCGTCGTGATCCCGACCGATCCGAGCCAGCCGTTCGGCAACGCCGGGCGCAACACGGTTCGCGGGCCGCGCTACTGGACGCTCGATTTCGCTGCCACCAAGCAGGTGCGGCTGACCGATTCGTCGCGCATCGAGCTGCGGATCGAGGCGTTCAACCTGCTCGATCGGGCGAACTTCACCGCGCCGAACGGCGTCCGCACCAACGCCGCCTTCGGCACGATCACCTCGACCTACGATCCGCGGCAGATGCAGCTCGGCCTGAAAGTGATCTGGTAGACACCCGCAAGAACGTTGCGGCGCGGTCGCCGCATCGTCCCGGGTTGGTGATGCGAGCGTCCTATCGTCGGCCATCGGAGGATCGATGGCTCGAACGATTGCGACGCTCGCTTTTTTTGGCTTGTGCAATTTTTGCCACCGCTGCGCCTGGCGCTGCGCCTGGTGCCGCAGACGGGGTCGCAGACCGTCTGCGAGACGGGGTCGCAGACCGTCTGCGAGACGGGGTCGCAGACCGTCTGCGAGACGGGGTCGGAGACGGTCTGCGAGACGGGGTCGGAGACGGTCTGCGACACCGGGGCTGTTGCGCGCGCGGCAGGCACATCCGCGCGATCGTGCCGGCGCTGTGAGCGTTCAGGCCTGGGTCTCGCGCCAGCCGCGCGCCGTGAGCTGCCCCACCTCGCGCTGAAACAGCGCCAGGGCCCGTTCGACGCGGTGCCAGTCGTAGTAGACGTGACGGGTGAGCTCGCCTTCCTGCTCGCGTGTGACTTCCCACCCGGAAGGGTTCAACGGCGCTATCGAATATTTGCGTGTGTGATCGGCGTTCCGCAGGCTGATCGAGAACATGGGGCGCGACTCCGTGAGCCGACAATCCTTGATCAGCCGCGCCGCCCCGCCATGTAAATTCCAGGCAACCGCGACCTGCTCGAGTCGCTTTGCTGGCGTTCGAGTCCGTGTGGCATTCACCCAATCTTCGTCTTCCGCGAAAGCACGCGCGCTTACACCGCCGTGACCGCCCCGTCTCGGCAACGTCATCGGCGCGCGCTAGATTCGCGGCATGTCGTACACGCTTTCGTTGTCCTGCGGCTGCGTCGTCTACGTCTCCTGCCACCCGGACACGCGCGTCGCGCATACGCGCGTGATCGAAGCGCGCGGCGCCGCTTGCCGCGATCGGCGGCACGAAGTCGGGCTGCGGTTGTACCTGTGGGAGCTGCTGCCGGAGCCGATCCAGAGCGCGGCGCTCGAGTGGGAACAGCCGGATGTGTGGCGGGCGCGGATGTCGCCGACTGCTCGCTAGTACCCGGCGCGCGATCAGTGCGACGTCTTGTCGAGCGGCCGCAGCAGGATGTACCAGCTGTCGCAGTCGGTGCGCGAGCCGCCGGCGAGCGTGACCGTGAACGACAGGTTGAGCGACGGGATATCCCAGCGGTGTTTCGCGCGCCCTGATTCGAGCAGGACGCGGTACGGCTTCAGCAGGTTGTCCGGCGAGTCGTGGTCGCGGTGGACCTCCTGGACGTTCTTGAAAATCGCGAACTCGCGGCGCGGCCCCATGTGCACTTCGAACTGGCCGATACCGTTGACGAGGTGGTCGTAGACGCGCTCCGTGTACTGGCCGTCGCGCTCGCGGCACGACTGCCAGTTGCCTTCGAGGATGTTGGTCGGGTCGTGCGAATAGGGAGTGAACTGCGCAGAGGCGACGGGCATCGCCAGCACCACTGCCGCGGCGAACACACCGGTAAAGAGCCAGAACGATCTGGCGCGACGCTGACGCACGGTGCTCCTTTCCGCAAACTGCCGTGAAAAGAAGACGAGGTAGCTGCAGAATATCACCGTTCTGCCCGGCTTAACCCACATTTAACACCCCGGACACCGGCCCGACACGTCCGAGCCATAGGCTTGGCACTTATCGGATGCCGAGACACCACATCCTCATCGTCGAAGACGAACAGGACATCGCCAGCCTGATCAAGCACACGCTGGAGCGCAGCGGCGACGCCGACGCGCAGATTGTCGCCTCGGGCGATGCGGCGCTCACCGCCGTCAGCAACCGCGCCCCCGATCTCATCATCCTCGACCTCAACCTGCCGGTGATCAGCGGCCTCGAGGTCTGCCGCATTCTCCGCTCGCGCGCCGACGTCCCGAACGTGCCGATCATCATGCTGACGGCGCGGACGACCGAGGACGATCTGGTGTCGGGATTCGAGCATGGCGCCGACGACTACGTCACCAAGCCGTTCAGCCTGCGCGAGCTGTCGGCGCGCGTGCGGGCGGCGCTGCGGCGCGGCGCCAACGGCGAGCCGCGGCAGGCGCGGCCGCACGGCACCTACGCCGGCGAACGCCTGACTGCCGACTTCGAAGCGGTCTCGATTGCCGTCGACGGCGCGGCGGTCCGCCTGACGCGCCGCGAATTCGAGCTGCTCCGCTACCTGGTACAGAACAAGAACCGGGTGGTGTCGCGCGATCGGCTGCTCGAGCGCGTCTGGGGCTACGAGCGCTTCGTCGAGACGCGCTCGGTCGACGTGCACGTCGGCCGCCTCCGCACCAAGCTGCGCAGCGCCGGACGTCAGATCGAAACGGTGATCGGCCTCGGCTACCGCTTCGTCGATTGACTACCCACCGGCCGGCGCCTCCTGTAGAGTTTGCGGTGCAGGAGGCATTCGATGGCCGAAGCCGTTCAAACCTATAAAAAGCACGCACGGTGGCTGCCGCTGTTCCACTTCTTCGTCATGCCGGTGCTGCTCGTCAACGTCATCCTCGCGGTGTTGGGGTTGGTTCGACTGCCCGGCCTCGCGACGCTGTGGAACGTCGTCTTCGCGATTGGTCTGCTCGGCCTCGGGTTCCTGTCGCGCATCCAGGCGCTCACCGTGCAGGATCGGGTGATCCGGCTCGAGATGCGGCTGCGGCTCCGGCAGCTGCTGCCGCCGGATCTGCAGCCGCGGATCAACGACCTGACGCATCGGCAGCTCGTCGCCTTGCGCTTTGCCAGCGATCAGGAACTGCCGGAGCTGGTGAAGGAGGTTCTGGCCGGAAGGCTCGCTTCGTCGAAAGAGATCAAGATGCGGGTGAAGAACTGGCAGGCGGACTGGCTGCGTGCATGACGCTCGCATGCCGCGCGACGCGGCTATTTCTTCAGCGCCAGCAGGATCTTCGGCGTCACGAACCAGCGCAGCTGGCCCGGTCCGCTCGGCGGGATCTCATCGAGATCGATGCGGCAGATCGCGCCCTTCTTGAATTCGATCGCGCGCCGCGAGCCGACCAGGCGCGCCGCCAGCTCGCCGATGTCCGGCTCGTGGCCGACCAGGGCGATCCGCGGCTTGCGCGCGTGCTTCTCCAGATCGACCATCAGCGCCGCGTATCCCGCGTCGGGCGCCAGCGATTCGATGTTGACCAGCGAGGGACGCGGCGCCAGGCCGCCGGCGACGATCTCCGCCGTCTGCCGCGCGCGCACCAGCGGGCTGGTGAGGACGATGTCGAAGGCGATGCCGAGGCGCGAGAGGCCGCGCGCCGCCTTGCGCATGCGCGACGTGCCCTCTTCAGTGAGCGGCCGCTTGGAATCGTCGGGCCACGCGTCGCCGCGCTCTTCCGCGACGCCGTGACGAATCAGGTAGAGCTCGTACGGGCCGGGCATCGATCAACCCGCCCGCCGCGACAGGCCGTTGCCGGCAGCGGCGCCGGGCGGCCTCGCGCCGAGCGTGTCGGCGGCGGCGACCAGCTTGTCGCGCAGCCGCATGTAGCGGGCGTGCAGCAGGCGGCACTCGTCTTCGAGCGACGCCACGGTGGCGTCGAGGTTGCGCCAGATGGCCACGCTCGGCGGCGCGAGCGACGCCTGCACCTGCCGGACGCGCTCGACCAGCACCTGCAGGTCGTGCATCCGACCGAGCAGCTCCTGTCCGCGCTTGAGCGCGGTCAGCTTCGGGTCGCGCGTCGTGCCGGTGATCTCGTTCGAGAGCTCCAGCGCGTAGCGCAGCTTCTTGATGGCGATGCGCACGGTGTGCAGCCGCTCGGGCAGATACATCGCGCCGGCGTCGGCCAGCGCCTTGCCGAGACGGGCGGCACGCGCCGACAGCTGGGCATCGACCGCGGCGTGCCAGCTGCGCGCCACGATCCGCGGCGCCCGCTCCTCCTCGGCGAGCTCCTCGACGACGCGATTGAGCTTGTCGCCGAGGCGGCGCATGGCGTCGATCGGCAGACGCGTCGCCAGCCGTTTGCGCGCATCGTCCCGATCCTTGGCGACGCTGATGCCGACGCGATTGAGCGATCCGGTGCGGCCGCGCCGCGCTTCGTGCAGCTCGTCGACCAGCAGCAGGAGCACGTCGAGCTCGCGGACGGCGCCAAGGCGACTGGTGACCTTCTTCAACCGTCGGCTCAGCTTCCGTGCGCGTTCGTGGTCGAGCTGGAGCATCGGCAGCAGCTCGCGCAGCCGCCGCGATGCCACCCGCGCGCGATGGAGGCCGCGCACGTCGCCCTGTTCCACGAGATTGAGAACGCGGGTGAACTGGTCGAGCCGCTTTTTCAACAGGTTCGATCGAGTGCTGGACAGGGACATGATATGGGCGGGACCGCGCTTCATTATAGTAGGAGCTCTCAGCTGTCAGCTATCGGCTGTCAGTTCGCAACCGGGGCGCCCGGGCCGAACTGAAACCGGCACTCGCGGCGCGTGGCGGAATCGAACCTGTGATGCGTATTGCAGCCATCGACATCGGCACCAATTCGGTCCACATGATCGTGGTCCAAGTCCGGCCGGACCTGTCGTTTGAGGTCATCGACCGGGAGAAAGAGATGGTGCGCCTCGGCGCCGGCGGCCTCGACGGCAAGGCCCTGACGCCCGAGGCGATGCACGCCGCCCTCCAGGTGCTGTCGAAATTCAGGCGTCTGGCCGAATCCCACAAGGTCGACGAAATTCTCGCCGTCGCCACCAGCGCGACGCGCGAGGCGGAAAACGGCGGCGAGTTCCTGCAGGCGATCAACGAGCAGACCGGGATTCGCGCGCGCGTCATTTCGGGCACCGAGGAAGCCCGCCTCATCCACATGGCGGCGGTCTACGGCGTCAGCGTGCCGAACGACGCGGTGGTGCTGATCGACATCGGCGGCGGCAGCGTCGAAGTCACGCTCGGCACCGGCCCCTCGATCGACCTGGGACAGAGCTTCAAGCTGGGCGTGATCCGCCTCACGGAGCGGTTCGTCGAGAGCGATCCGCTGGAGCCGCGCGACGAGCGGCGGCTCGTCCGTCACATCGACAACCAGATCGGCGCCTACCTGCAACAGATCTCGCAGCACGGGTTCGACCGCGTCATCGGCACCTCCGGCACCATCCTCAGCCTCGGCGCCGTCGCGGCGGCGGCCGAGGGCGGCGCGCCAGCCGGCTCGCTGCGCAACCGCCGCTTTTCGGCAAAAGCGATCCGCCACGTTCGCAAGGAAGTGGTGGCGCTCGATCTCGAGAAGCGGCTGCGCATCCCCGGCCTCGAGCCAAGGCGCGCCGATCTCGTCGTCGCCGGCGCGGTGCTGCTCGACGAACTCCTGCGCCGGCTGGGGGCGGCGGAAATCACGCTCTGCGATCTGTCGCTGCGCGAGGGCGTGATCCTCGACTATATCGCCCGCCACCGGAAGGAGATCGCGCAGGTCGACCGCTACCCCGACGTCAGGCGCCGCAGCATCATCGAGCTCGCCGAGCGCTGCAACTACTGGCCGGATCACTCGCACCACGTCGCCCGGCTGGCGATGGCGCTGTTCGATCAAACGCGGGCGATCCACGGCCTCACCGATCGCGAGCGCGAGTGGCTCGAGTTCGCGTCGATCCTGCACGACATCGGCGTCCATATCAGCTACGAGGGACACCACAAGCACTCCTACTACTTGATCAAGAACGGCGACCTGCGCGGCTTCGAGCCGGAGGAGATCGAGACCATCGGCCTGGTCGCGCGCTACCACCGCCAGGGGACGCCGAAACGAAAGCACGAGGGGTTCCGCGATCTGCCGCGGCGCACGCGCCGCGTCGTCCGCACGCTGTCGGCGATGCTGCGGCTCGCCGAGAGCCTCGATCGCAGCCATGCGCAGAGCATCGCCGGCTTCGACATCCACGATCGCGGCGACGACGACCTGCTGCAGCTGCGCACCACCGGCGACGCCGAGCTCGAGCTGTGGGCCGCGGCGCGCCACTCTGCCCCGTTCGAACGCATGACCGGCAAACCGCTGCGGCTCGAAGTCGGCCGCCTGCAGCAAGACGCGGCCATCAATACCCATGCTGACCAACCTGACCCTACCGCACGAGTACCCGGGCAAGCTGTTCGTCGTCGAGGGCATCGACGGGTCCGGCAAGACGACGCAGCTGGCGCTGCTCGCCAAGTGGCTGACCGCCGAAGGTCATCGCGTCTTCGTCACCGAATGGAACTCGTCAGCACTCGTGAAGGCGGCGACGAGAACCGGCAAGAAGAAGAACGCGCTCACCCCGATGACGTTCAGCCTGCTGCACGCCACGGACTTCGCTGACCGGCTGCTCTACAAAGTCATCCCGCCGCTCAAGGCCGGCATGATCGTGCTGGCGGATCGCTACGCCTACACCGCCTTCGCCCGCGACGTCACCCGCGGCGTCGATCGGCAGTGGGTGCGCGAGCTCTATAGCTTCGCGGTGCGGCCCGACCTCGCCCTCTATTTCCGGGTACCAATCGACGTCTCGGTCGACCGGCTGATGGCGCGCCGGGTGAAGCTGAAATTCTACGAAGCGGGGATGGATCTCGGGTGGAGCGCCAACCCGGTGGAGAGCTTCCGCCTGTTCCAGGGCAAGGTGCTCGACGAGTATGATCAAATCGTCCCGGAGTTCGGGATGGAAGTGATCGACGCCAAGAGCAGCATCACCGAGCAGCAGCGCCTGGTGCGGCAGGTCATCGCCCAGCACGTGCAGACCCGCAAGATGGAGATCACCGATGACGAGCCCGTCGTCTGACGCCCCCGACGCTCCGGCGCCAGGCCCCAACGGCGAGAGCCCGGCCGGCGGGTACTACGGCCGCGGCATCCCCTACCTGCCGATCCACGGCTATCCCGGCAAGCTGATCGCGATCGAGGGCACCGACGGTGTCGGCCGCAGCACGCAGATTCAGCTGCTGCGCGAGTGGCTCGAGATCAAGGGCTACGGCGTGGTCGAGACCGGGTGGACGCGCTCGCGGTTGATGCAACCGACGATCGAGATCGCCAAGGGGAGCAACACGCTGAACAAGCTCACCTTCGTGCTGCTCTACGCCACCGACTTCGCCGATCGGCTCGAGAAAGAGATCATCCCCGCGCTCAAGGCCGGCTTCGTCGTCCTGTCCGATCGCTATATCTTCACCGCCCTGGCGCGCGCCGGCGTCCGCGGCGTCGACCGGCAGTGGCTGCGCAACCTGTATGGGTTCGCGATCGCGCCGCACATGGTGTTCTACCTGAACATCGACGTGAAGACGCTGATTACCCGGGTGCTCGAGTCGCGCGGCATGGACTTCTGGGAGTCGGGGATGGATCTGAAGCACGGCGACGACATCTACGACAGTTTCCGCGCCTACCAGAACAAGCTGCTGCGTGAATACAGCTCGATGGCGGATGAGTTCCAGTTCCGCGTCGTCGACGCGCGGCGTCCAATCAACCGGATTCAGGACGAACTCCGCCGCCAGCTGTCCGCCTTCCTCGAGCCCGCCGAGAAGCCGGCCGATACCGTCCTCACGCGCTGACGCGAATCCCGCCCGCAACGTTCCCACGCGCTGACGGGAATTGATACGTCCGTCTGCCGGCGCCGATCTCGCTTGGCACGAGCGAGGGCGTCGGCCATAATCCCTGGTATCCGAGCAATCTAGCTATGGTTTGCCCTTGCTGCGGCCAGGTCGCGTCTGCCCATGCGGGCCGGTGCACGGCGTGCGGCGCGCAGCTCGCAGCGCCGCTCTCCGGCGTCGTCACCGTCGACGCGACCGGCCTCGTGACGCGCGATCCGATCGGCGGTGGGCCGGCTGGCACCTTCGACGGCCACTTCGGCGTGCCGGCATCGGATCCGACGGCGGCCTCCGATGCCCCGGGCACGGGCGGCACGGCGCCGACCGCGGAAGTCGGCGCCGTCGCGCCGACGGCGTCGGGGCCGCTGAACGTCGGGCAGTCGTTCGGTCCGCGCTATCACATCATCCGGATTCTCGGCGTCGGCGGCATGGGCGCCGTCTATCAGGCGTGGGACGCGGAGCTTGGCGTCGCCGTCGCCCTGAAAGTGATTCGCGCCGACCGGCGGCGCGGCAGGGCGCTGCCGGCGGCCGAAAAGCGCTTCAAGAACGAGCTGCTGCTGGCGCGGCAGGTCACCCACAAGAACGTCGTGCGCATCCACGACCTGGGCGAGATCGACGGCATCAAGTTCATCACCATGCCGTACGTCCAGGGAGACGACCTGGCCACGATCCTGCGGCGCGAGGGGAAGTTGCCGATCGCGCGGGCGCTGCACGTGGCGCGCGAGATTGCCTGCGGCCTCGAGGCGGCGCACGAAGCGGGCGTCGTCCACCGCGATTTGAAGCCGGCGAACATCATGATCG